>Ga0172371_10000026_pt1 | contig 184107 bp, 167 predicted proteins | sample Lak12m_FD_114543 | JGI IMG/M metagenome (GOLD analysis project Ga0172371, IMG submission 114543) | Freshwater microbial communities from Kabuno Bay, South-Kivu, Congo - kab_022012_12m | ecosystem: Environmental > Aquatic > Freshwater > Lake | place: Democratic Republic of the Congo...
CCCGCAGGTGAGTCCGGGGCTCGATGGAAGAGGGAGAATTTCGGGAACCCGCTTTTTGTGCAAAAAGCCGGTTCCCGAACCCTCCGGCAAAAACTCTAATATTTTCACGATTAGCCGGAAATGTGCCAATTTGCCGTGTGCGGCCGCCCCAACCAGTTATTTCTCCACCTTACGCCGCACCCATTTAGGAGTTTTCGGAAAGGGGGTCCCAGGGGGAAAACCCTTTTGCAAAAGGGTTTTCCCTCTGGCGGTCCGTTTCCCGAAGAATGCAATAATCCAATGCTCAAAAAATATTCGGTTCGCGGAACTCTCCGAAGACTTCTCTGAAAACACCGGCCATTTCGCCCACGGTGCAGTAAACTTTACAGCAATCCACCAGCAGGGGCATTACGTTCTTCTTCGCGCGGGCCGTGGTTTCGAGCTCTTTTAATGCGCGAGCCACTTCCGAGTCGTTTCTTTCTGCTTTGACCTGTCTTAGGTTCTCGATTTGCTTCTCCTGGGTGGTGGGGTCATATTCGTGTAGTTCAACATCATGTTCTTCTTCGTCCACGTATTTGTTCACGCCTATCTTGATGTATTCGTTTTTCTTCAGCCCTCGTTCCCATTCGTATGCCTGCTGAGCCACAAGTTTCTGAACAAACCCCGTGGAAACAGCTTCGATCATCCCGCCCACCTGCTGGATTTGGCCGCGTTCTTCCTGAATCTTTTCTTCCATTTGTTTTGTGAGTGTTTCAATAAAGTATGACCCAGCCAAGGGATCCACGGTGTCGCGCAGCCCGATCTCATCCATGAGCAATTCGCAAGTCCTGAGCGAAAGCAACGCAGCCCGAGGCGTGGGAATGGTAAAAGCCTCGTCGAATGAGCACAGGGCCGTTGTCTGCGCGCCTGCAAGGGCCGCAGCAAGAGCGTAATAGGCCCCTCGCATAATGTTGTTTTCAGGTTGCGCTTTGGTCAACCCGAATCCGCCGCCACCGAACAGGCCCCTAAGATGCATGGCCCTCGGGTCCTTGGCTCCGTATTTTTCCTTCAGGTTTTTCGCCCAGAGCTTCCTTGCAGCCCGGAATTTGGCCACCTGCTCCCACAGATTACCGAAGATGTTGAAATTAAAAGTGATCCCTCGCGAGACATCGTCCACGGACAGCCCCCGCGAAATGGCTTCGTCAATGTAACTATTGGCAATCTCGAGAGCAAAACCTATCTCCTGCGCGGGAGTGGCCCCGGATTCACGGATATGGTACCCGCAGACGGAAACCGGATTGCACCGAGGAAGCCTCGTGATGGAATACTCAATAGTATCGCCTATCAAGCGCACCGCGTCGTGGACCGGATAAATCCACGCGCCGCGGCCGATCATTTCCTTGAGGATGTCATTCTGCGGGGTCGCGCTAATTCTCTTGATATCGAATCCCCGCTTCTCGGCCGTGGCCTGGTACATGGCGAGCATTATGGAGGCTACGGCATTGATAGTGAGTCCCGAACCGATCCTGTCCAGCTCGATGTCTGCGAACGCGATTTCAAAATCTCGAAGAGTGTCCACCGCCATGCCAACTCGGCCCACTTCCCCTTCGACCCGCGGGTTATCCGAGTCGTACCCCATCTGCGTGGGCAGATCGAACGCCACATTAAGGCCGGTCTGTCCATGCGAGATCAACAGCTTGAATCGCTCGTTGGTTTCCAGAGGCGTGCCGAATCCGGAATATTGGCGAGTGGTCCATTCTCTGGAACGATATCCTTCAGCGTGTATTGATCTTGTGAAAGGATATTTGCCCGATTCGCCCAGGTCAGTTGCGTAGTCAAAGCCCACTTCTTCAAGATCTGTTGGATCGTAATTGGGTTTGATTTTTATTCCGGACTGGAGAATCACCTCCATGATCGCGTCTTTTTCATTCTTTATATATTTGGCTACACCCATATTTCGTTACCTGCTGCAAAGTCGTTGTTGAGCGCTCGGCTACACTGCCTGATACACGGCCAATCTCCGGCCGAGAATGCCCTGAAGCTCTTCGCAAGTCAAATGATGCCCTCGGATTTAAGAGCCGCGACGTCGCCTTCCGAAAGACCCAGCTCGCCCATGAGGATCTTCTCATTATGTTCGCCGAAACGTGGAGGAAAAGAGAGCTTTCTCTCACTAGCCTCCAGAAATGCCGTAGAAACAGGCGGCGGCGCCAGAGTCAGCTCGAATCCCGATTTGGCGTCTTTGGCTCTTAACAATTTGTCCTTAATAAGTGGGTCGGCTGCGACCTCTGCCACCGTGTTGATTTTGGAAGCCGCGACTCCGATGGAATTCATCAATCCGAGCAACTCGGCTGTGGTCATCTTGGAAGTGACATCGGAGATGACCTTGTTGAGATTGGCCAGATCGCGGATTCGCCCAAGGTTCTTTTTGTATTCTTCCTTGGCGAGCGCGGAGAATTGCGGCAGTGACGAAAAAGCCTGGAACTGCTTATCATTACCCACTGCAATGTAAACATAACCGTCCGAAGTCTGATATACGGACACGGGAGCAAAAAACTCATGCGTGTTTCCGCGGCGAGATATTTTCTTTCCAAAAGATTTGGTCATGGTAATGGGCACGGTGAGCCACGAGGTGGTGCTATCGAACATGGAAATATCGATGCGGCTCCCCTGACCGGTCATGGCTTTGACAAAAAGCGCTTTCATGGTGAGGCCGTACGCATGCTCGCTGGTACCCATATCAGGCAATGGAACGCCCACCACCTCGGGCGACCCGTCCGGCTCTCCGGTTAATTCCATAAGTCCGCCGCGAGCTTGTAGAATGGGATCGTAAGCAACTTCATTGTTGTCCGGGCCAAAGCCGGTAATTCCGAGCCAGATTATGTCCGGTTTTATTTGTTTAAGAGAGTCATAGTCAACGCCAAGCTTCTTGTAGTTGCGCGGGAGCTGGTTTGTGGCAAAGACGTCCACGTCCAGCTCGACCAAAAGCCGCTTCAAAATCTCCTGGCCTTTAGGTTCGGCTAAATTGAGGGTCATGGCTTCCTTGCCGGAGTTGATGGCCATGTAATAGCTGTTCATACGTTCCTCGCCCTCGAGAAACGGTTCACCCACCAGCCTGTTGGGATCTCCAAACACAGGGTGTTCGAGACGTATAACTCGGCAGCCATCCATAGCCAATCTGTAGGTCAGATAAGGTAAGACAGTCGCCTGCTCCAATGACAGGATCTTGATTTTTCCAAAGAGATCCATATTTCCTGTGCTCCTTCCGTTGGTAGGACAATGATGTTGACAGTGGTATTGCAAGCGCCTATGATGGGAAACCGGAAAGGATCTCAATCCTTGTAAACCAATTAAGCCTATAAGAACAACTGTGTCAAGCTGATTAAGGCAGGCGTTACTCGTTCGTGGAAACCAAGTGGGATCGTGCTCACGACTCCCGTCCATTGCAGTTCGGAAATAGAGGAACTTGCATGCGAATGCCCCCTTTCGGGTATCATGCGTTAGGCCATAAAACAAACTCCACCGTTCAGTTTTCCCTGGGAATACGTGGCGGTTCTCGGGCCTTCATAGAATCTTCATGGTTATCGGTACGTCTTACGATCGGTTCATCACCACGCTACACAGGAGGTAGTCATGACTGTTAGTAAGTGGATTCCCATGGGAACAGTGCTTCGTGAGCATGCAATCCACTATCCTGACCAATTAGGTTGTCAGGACAAGAAGAAGGACTTCACTTTTCGCGAATGGAACGACCGCAGCGCACGTTTGGCCAACGCTCTGAGCCAAATGGGGTGCGGCCAAGGCGCCAGGTTCGCGGTTCTCGCGTTCAATCGGGTGGAATGGATGGAGATTTACGCGGGGTGCGCGAAAGGCGGGCAAGTGTGCGTACCCCTGATGTTCAGGCTGGCAGCGCCGGACGTCGATTACATTGTCAATGATTCCGAGTGTAAAGCTTTCATCGTTGAGAAGTCGTTCGTCGGCATGGTGGATGGCATCAAGGATAAGCTGCCGATTCCGGCGAAGAACTATGTTTTTATGGGGGAGCCGGGTGATGAGGTCCCGAAGGGATATGTCGGATATGAGGAATGGCTGCGCGCCGCATCCGCGGACGAGCCTGGAATAGTTGTGGACGCCGAGGACCCTTGGACCTTTATGTACACGTCAGGGACCACCGGTAAGCCTAAAGGTGTGGTGAGAAGCCATGAAAGCTATCTTGCCCAGTATTACTTGGATATCTCCAACATGGGCATCAGACCCGCGGACAAGCCGCTCATGGTTATGCCCATGTGCCACGTCAATTCCATTTTTTACTCATTCCCTTACACAATGCTCACAGCGCCGATATGCGTCTATGACGAAGCCAGCTTCAACCCCGAAGACTTCCTGGCCACGGTGGAAAAATTCAAAATTACGTTCGCGTCGCTTGTGCCGACACATTACATCATGATTCTCTCGCTACCGGATGAAATCAAGAAGAAATATGACGTGTCGAGTATGCGCCAACTCTTGGTTTCTTCAGCGCCCATAAGAAAAGACACAAAGATCGCAGTCCTCGAGTTCTTCAAGAACGCCGAGCTTTGGGAAGCGTACGGGTCTACCGAGGCAGGCCTGGTGACCCTGTGCCGACCTGAAGACCAGTTGAGAAAGCTCGGAACCATTGGCCGAGAAATCTTCGGAATTGACCGAATAAAAGTGCTGGACGAGGAAGGCAAGGAAGTGCCGGACGGCCAGGTAGGTGAACTGTACGCTCGCACTCCGATGTTGTTCACCAGGTACTGGAACCTCCCTGAAAAGACCAAGGAAGTTTTCCAGGGTGAGTGGTTTACGGCCGGTGATATGTGTTTCCGCGATCCGGACGGCTTCTATGTCCTTGTTGATCGAAAGGCCAACATGATCATTACCGGAGGAGAGAACGTCTTCCCGTCAGAGGTGGAAAATATAGTAGGCAGCCATCCTGCTGTGAAGGATGTGGCCGTCATCGGGATACCTCATGACAAATGGGGAGAATCTATACATGCCGTGGTAATTCTTAATGAGGGTAAAGAGCCTACCGATGAACTAAAACAGGAGATCCAGAGATTCGCGAAGGGGAAAATCGCCGGTTATAAAGTTCCGAAAAGCGTTGATTTCATTAAAGACGAAGAAATGCCCCGTACAGGAACAGGTAAGATCCTCCATCGTATGTTGAGAGAAAGATACGGAAAATGGAGCGATCAACGCTAAAGGAATAATTGACCAGGATGCTTCTTAGTGGCGCCACAGGCTTCCAGCCTGTCTATTAAGAATGACGGGCAAGATGCCCGTCGCCACCAAATCCTTTCCCTGCAGCAGGGCAGGTTTCAAACCTGCCCATCCTTCGATCATTCGACCAAGGGCGGGTTTGAAACCCGCCCCTATTATGTGTGGCGCGGATTTCGATCAAACAACCCGCTTGAAAACATCCTGATTTCATGATAGTAACGCTCAATCCCTGAAGGGATCGACAGCGTCCGCGTGCGTTCATTTTCGCAGGAAGAAGATAATGAAATTACTCACTTTGCCTATATTTATCGTATTAATTGCGCTTCTTTCCGCGCCGTGTAATATCGCGGCGGCGCAGGCAACCTTCCAAAACTCTCCAGCCAAGACCGATCAGTGGCAAAGTCATCAAATGAACCAGCCCGCTCCTGACAACAGTGACAGGTATTCCATTTCCAAAGATCGTATCGACGAAATTCGGAAGCTTTACCTTCAGGCCAAGCAAGAGTTGGAGAAGAAGACAGACAAGAAGCCGAGCGACAAGAAATAGCTAACGCGGCCATCATGGTTTGGTTGCTGAAACAGCATTTGGACAACCTGGCAAACGGCGCTTTCTGACCGATTGAGCGTTTCGGTTTCTGTCCGGAACTGATTGACAAACGTGCGCACTCTCCCTAGAGTAGACTGGGATTATCAGAGGGTGGGGATGATCCATATTCACACCATCAAGTTGCCTATCCTCCGGGATTGAAGGTTCTTCCGAGCGCATTTCTCAACACTCCGGCGGGGGAAGCCATGAAATGCCTGAAATGCCAGTTCGAGAACCCAGCGGGAGCAAAGTTCTGTAACGAGTGCGGCAGCAAGCTGGAACCAATCTGCCCTAGCTGTGCAAAACCGAATTCGCCCGATAGCAAGTTCTGCGGCGAATGTGGCCAGAGTCTCAGCTCACCCTCAGAAACTGCCCCTTCAAAAGACCTCTCCTTTGACGAAAAGCTTGCAAAAATTCAGAAGTACCTGCCCGGTGGTCTAACGGAAAAGATCCTGTCTCAAAGGGATCGAATAGAGGGCGAGCGGCGACATGTGACCATCATGTTCGTGGACATGAAGGGGTTCACTCCTCTCACTGAAAAGCTCGGCCCGGAAGAGACCTTCGCGCTCATGGACCAGGTCTTTGAGATCATAATTCACAAGATCCATGATTATGAAGGAACCGTGAATGAACTGAGGGGCGATGGGGTCCTGGCTTTATTTGGCGCTCCTGTGGCGTTGGAGGATGCTCCACAGCGCGCGATACGGTCTTCTTTAGCGATCCACCGTGAGATGACCAGGTTCAGTGAGAAGATCAGAGGCGAGATGGGGATCTTTCCTATCCTGGTGCGCATCGGGATCAATACCGGGCCGGTAGTTGTGGGCACTCTCGGAAACGATCTTCGAGTCCAATTCACCGCTGTCGGTGACACCATCAATATGGCGGCCAGAATGGAGCAACTGGCTGAGCCGGGAACCACCTATGTCACTGAGGATACGTTCAAGCTCACCGAGGGGTACTTCCGGTTTGAAGCACTCGGGGAGAGAGAAATCAAAGGCAAGGCGGAGGCCAAGAAGGTCTATCGAGTGATTGCGCCGAGCACGAGGACCACCAGGTTTGACGTGAGCGCGGAACGTGGGCTGAGTCGATTCATTGGTAGGGAGAGAGAGCTTGAGCTTCTTATCGACGCATTTGACAGGGCTAAGGCAGGGAGAGGCCAAGCTGTTTCTATTACAGGAGAGGCCGGTGTCGGCAAGTCCAGGCTCCTATACGAGTTCCGAAAAGCTGTGGCTAACGAAGACATCTTATTCCTGGAAGGAAAGTGCCTCTCTTACGGCCGAGGGGTTGCCTATCACCCGATCATTGACGTGCTAAAATCCAATTTCGGAATTGAAGACGGCGCCGCGGATGAAGCGGTAACTATTAAAGTGAAAAGAGGGCTTAAAGCCTTAAACATCGATGAGGCTTCCAGCCTCCCGTACCTTCTGGAGTTGTTGTCCGTCAAAAACAGCGGATTGGACAGCATGCTCATGAGCCCAGAAGCAAAGAAGGACCGGATTTGTACCGCGTTGCAGAAGATAGTCGTAAAGGGCTCAGAGTACAAACCGCTCGTATTCGCTTTTGAAGACCTGCACTGGATGGACAAGAGTTCGGAAGACGCGGCGAAGTACCTGATGGAAAGCATCCCGGGGGCTCGCGTGCTGATGGTATTCACTTACCGGCCTGAGTTTGTTCATACATGGGGAGCCAAATCCTTCCACAGCCAGCTCACTTTGAACCGCCTGTCCAATCGTGAAAGCCTGGCAATGGTGGAAGGTTTGTTGGCTAGCGACAACATCGCGCCTGACTTGCAGGACCTCATCCTGGAAAAGACCGAGGGAGTTCCCTTCTTCATCGAGGAGTTCGTGCGCTCGCTCAGGGACATGGGAATTATTGAGCGAACAAACTACACGTACCATTTACCCAAAGACGTGGATCGCGTAGCCATTCCTTCCACCATCCAAGATGTGATCATGGCTCGTGTGGATTCGCTGCCCGAAGCTGCCAAGGAGGCGCTCCAGGCCGGCTCGGTAATCGAGAGGGAATTCAGCTACGAGCTGATAAGAGCGGTAACGGAACTGCCGGAACAAGAACTTCTCTCACACCTGTCTGTTCTCAAGGATGCGGAGCTTCTATACGAACGAGGGATTTTTCCTCAATCCACTTATATTTTCAGGCACGCCCTTACGCGAGAAGTAGTTTATGACTCGATCTTGACGAAACGAAGGAAACTGTTGCACGAGAAAATTGGGGACACAATTGAGGCGATGTGCGTAAACACCATCGCTGATCATTATGGAAGTTTGGTAGAGCATTTTCTCGCAAGCGATACGCACGAGAAAGCAGCTAATTATGCCAGACTGGCGAGCAAAAAGGCAGAGAAGACTGTTTCATTCAATGACGCCATCCTTTATTCTGAAAAAGGAATAGCTTGCCTGGAAAAACTCCCCGTCACGGCTGAAGTCCGGAAAAAGATCATAGATACTCGAACAATTTTGGCCCTATATCTGAATCAAATGGGCAATTTCTGCAAAGCCAAAGAAACCATAGATCCGATAATGGAATTGGCCATGCATAAAGGCTACACCAGACGATTAGCTCAAATGTACATCATAACAGGGTCCTTCTATCTTTGGACTGAAGAAGATTCTTCCCAAGCAACACAAGATCTGGCCCATGCTCTGAGTCTAGCAGAGCAATTTGGTGATTTGTTTTCCGTGGCCATGGCAAGTTTTTACTCTGCACATGCAGCGGCTTTTGACTGCAGGTTTCAAGAAGCACTCTCTCATATTGAGAAGATGCTGAATATCAACTTGGCAGTTAACAGTCTATGGGGCACATCACTTGCGAAGAGTAATCAGAGCTGGTTCCAGTGGTCCCACGGACAGATTGAGTTGGGCTATCGAACCAGCAGTGAGGGAGTAAAGCTGGCCGAGCAGAGCGGAGATATATATTCTAATGCATGGGCACGTACCTTCCATGGAGTTTCCTGTTTTGGTCGAGGGGCTTTTCAAGAGGCATCAGAAAATCTCTCAAAAGGTATCCGTCTCGGTGAAAGGATCAGCCAAATCCCTATTACCAGCCAGGCATACTGGGCACTAGCCGAGGTCCAGCTCGAAATGGGAGAATACGAGATTGCCCAGAAGGCCTATCGAGACTGTATTGAGCTTCTTAATTCTGGGAGATTCCTTCCCTCCTGGTCAAATATGGCTAGAATAGCTCTAGAAAAGACAAGAGTATTAAGCGGTGAGAAAGATGTAGGGTTGGAGCCGCTGCGCCGTTATTTAACGGACAATCGGATGAAGGTCGATGAAGGCTGGACGCGCAGACACCTCGGTGAAATCCTCATGATCATCGGCGACCAGCACTTCCCGGAAGCCCAGCACTGGATCGAAGAGGCCATCGAAGCGGACAGACGGAATCAGATGATGTTTAGCCTTGGCAGAGACCATGCCGTTTACTCTGAATTGTTCAAACGAAAAGGCGATAGAGAAAAAGCCAAAGAGCAACTGTTCAGAGCAATCGATATCTACAAAGAATGCGGCGCGGACGGATGGGTGACGAGGGCTGAAGAAGAGCTGGCAAAGCTGGCATAGGCGTAGGTCGGGCCGTGCCCGACACTGGGGAATTGCCTCGGCAAACGGATTGTTAACATTGCGGCGGCCACGGGCCGCCCTACCATATTTTAGCGTAGGTCGGGTCGTGCCCTCATCAGCCCGCCTGAAGGGCGACCGCCGGTCGCCCCTACAATTACATCTCAGGGGAACCGTTATGACGGCGGCCACGGGCCGCCCTACCAAGAATGTTATGGATTTCGGCCCTTTGGTAGCTCGGGCCGTGCCCGACACGGCTCCCTATTGCACAGGAAAATCAAAATACGTGTCGGGGTATGGTTCTTTGTTCAACGTAAAGTGCCACCACTCCTTGGAATACGGTTGGAACCCATGCTTTTTCATGAGTGTACGGAGCAGTAGTCTGTGAGCACGCTGATCAGAGCTCATGGAAGGATTATCCGGCCACGATTTCGGATCAAATAAATCAAATGCGGTCCCCATATCCAGTTCGCCTTCCTTTTCCGGTTCCTCGATGGAGACGATGGTCACGTCAACCGTGCTCCCCCTCGAATGACTTGATCGCTCCGCGATGTAGTCCTTTTGGAAGAGTTCATTCTTTGCCACATTGGGATAGTAGACGCTTTTCATCTTTGCGTCGTCAAGATCCTGCGCCCAACGGACGAAGTGACTGACGGCCCGCTGCGGACGGTAAGCGTCATAGATCTTCAGCCCCAGGCCGAATCGATTCAGTTCTTCCTGAACTTTCTTCAGCGCTTGCGCAGCTTCTCTCGTCAGAATACATCTCGATTTTATATACCCGTCAACGGGGCGACCGATGAAATTCTCACCGGTAAGGTAGCGAAGCTCTACTCTTATGTTGGGTATACCTTCCTCAACATATACAAAACCTTCGGGCAGACCTTCGGTCGCCTGGCAATAGCCAAGTGCGGTGGTTGCGAAAATTATCGCAAGAAACACGCCCACGGTTCTTGGGCATCTCATTCGGTTTGCTAATCCTTTGTAAACAGGCGGCGCCTCATTTTCTTGAATCGTCCCCTAATCTCCTAACCGGCCCACCATAAAGCGCCATCGGGCCAGAATTTCGGTTTGAGGCAGGTTATCGAATAGGATCGCAACTCTCTTGACACGTTCGGGATAATCGAGTCCCGGGAAAATCCCCGCGGACATGGCCGGTATGGAGTAGAATTCTTGCAGGACACCCTTTGGCAATCGGAAATCCTCTACCCACGAATTGTAGTTCGAGAACATCTGAGCGAAAGACGACTCGAATTCGCCCCAGCCAACCGCTCTTTTCAGACTGATCTCTTGCCTGGCCGTTTTTTGAGCCATTTCAAATACATGGTTACTCTCAGAATCGTAAGGTCCGTCCATGAAGGTCAGGCCCACGCTTCCGCTCTGTTTCAGCAAGGAACGAGCCTGCTGAAGGCTCTCCCGGTAATCGGGGATAAGAAAAATGGAAGCGCTATAGATAATGGCGTCAAATTTGAAATCAAAATAGTCTCGGAGCCTTGCGGCATCGCCTTCAACGAAAACAAGCCGGCCGGATTCCTCAACCCTGGACCGCGCGACATCAAGCATAGACGGGGAGTTATCCAGCCCCCAAACGTGCGAATCGGGGGCCGCCACCAAAACTTGAGCGCAACTCGCTCCAGTCCCGCATCCGATGTCCAGGATGTCAGCAGCGGGAGGGAGTTCCATACGACTGAGGAGAACTTCTGTCAGCATCCGAAAGAAGCCGTGCCGTTCCTCGAAGGACTGATACTGAACCGGGCTCGCGTCGAAATTGCGCCTGGTGGCGTGCTTAATTTTGTTGATTTTGTTTTCGTCCATGACAATATCCACCACATTTACAGTAAACAACATTTGAAAACGGGGCGCCCGCCGGTCGCCCATACTACATATATGTCTATCTTATTCTGACCGCCCTTTCGGAGGCTATTTTCGAGCACGGCCGGGAACACAAGGCATTCTTGAATGCTTGCAAATGGCTGACATTGCGAGAATGGGCTATGATTGTCGGCCAGTGGCCGACAATCATAGCCCATTCCCAGTTATAGGAGTTTTTGGAGAGGGGTCCGGGGAGTCCCTTTTTGCAGAAAGGGGCTCCCCGGAACTCTTTAGGAACTCTTAGGGACATCCGGTAATACGATCATACGTTGGAGTTTGCGTCTGTAGCTGGATTCACTATGGTCATCACCGTGCTTCCACTGCCGCAAAAGGTCTTTGGCCTGGTTCTTGTCCAATCCGAGAATCGTTCGCAACTGGCCTAGGCTTATGCATTCCCGTTCGTAAACATAGCGAGCGACCAATTCCAGAGGAATCTCCTTAAGATCATCAAGCCCGATTTTCACGCCCGCGGCCGCAAGAAAGCCGTGAAGCTCAGTGTATGCCTTCGTCCGGTCAGTTGGCTCTCCGGGGCTATCCCGCTCCGGACCGCTCTTGATGTAGGATGCAGTGCCTTGAATAAAGTCCTTCCTGATCGGCGAGAAGATGTCCGAAACAATGCAGCCTTCGGGCCCGACCTTTACTCCGTGAGGTTTGGACGACGGTATGATGAGCATATCTCCAGCTCTCAGCGTGCGGTCTTCGTCGCCAGGAAACGACAACGTGACCGATCCGCTGATCACCATCGTTACTTGCTCGGAGACATGATCGTGAACGGGAAGAGATGTATTTGGAGCCAATTCCCAGCGGGTCACCATTACCTTGTCGCCCCAAATCATTTTACGGGTGATGCTCTCATTCAATTTTTCTTCATTAACTTCTTTCCAAGAGACTACTCTCATTGGAGGACCTCCAACCAAGCGCTATCCAGAGGACAGGTGAAAAGGTACATTTCACCGGCCTTGCCGAGCGAGATTCCGAGCAAATATTAGTTATCATTTGACCTGCCACAGTGACTAAATTATCTTACCTTGAGACGTCGTCGATTTTTCGTTGATAGCCTTTCTTGTCGAGGCCGGCCGGTTTTTCCTCAAATTTCCTCAAGTCGGATTTGGCGCGAGACAGTCCTGAATCCGCGCGATCTTTCCAGCGATAAACAAAAAAGAAAATGGAATCATGAAGATCCATGAACACATCGGCGCCAAGCATTGAATCGAGGTGGTGGAAAATAGGCGCCCCACCTACATTCAGTGTTCCGGCTACGAAGATAATAGCAAGGACCGCAAGAACGACAATTATCAAAGTGCGCATAACCGTGCCTCCTCTGATTTTTGTATGCCGATCCTCCTGTTATTTCTCCCAGTCTTCTATATCAGCCCTGCTAGGATCTAGCACTGTCACTTTGGAATTCTTGAGAGCCAGCCATTTCCCGCATTTCTTGCAGAAAATTTTGACTCCAGTTTTCTTGACTGTTTTTTCTACAGGGATTTTGCAGTCATCACACATGATAGTAGCCGTTTCCAGTGAATCCAGAGCATAAGCCTCCCAGATTTGTCCACTACCGGGTTCCAATTCCATGAGGTGTTTGACGGCTTCAACCATTGCCGCAGCGTCGGAAGAGCGAAATTGCTCTTTAGAACAGATGAATTCCACTTGTTCAACCAGCGATTTGTAATCACCGTATGCGCTTGCAGCCTTCCGGGCGGAAGAAGCGCTCCTCTTCTTTCGAACGGGCCACTTCAGGCTGATTCCTTGGAGGGGCATCAGCCCCTTTACTTTTTCCGGATATGTTCGGATGTACCAGATTACAAAAATCGCCACCCATATTCCTATGCCGATGAAAGTTTCCACTTTTCCGTGCCCGCTTGAAAGAATGTTAGCTAAAATACTTCGTCAATTCTGCTCCCGCATTAAATGCCTGACTACCGGAATTCTGTCTAGCAGCGCTTCGAGGAAACTGCCTCAGAATCACCTAACCTGGCAAAATCGTAGCACGACTTTCCTTCACCCTTTCCCTCTCCCAAAGGGGGCTTTCAAAGCGGTTACCACGATTCTGGCCTAATCCCGACTTCTGAGACGGTCTCCGAGGAGGACCCTGATTTCAGGCGGATCATCCAGCGTCTCGGGACCCCTACAAACGGCGCCACAAAATAGACTACTTGCGCCAGTTTCACCCCGCGGAATTAGCAATATCTCGCAGTTCTTCGATAATCTCGATAACTTGTTCTCGCGTATGCTCTATCGACCCGGTGTTGTCAATCACTCGCTCAGCCAGCCTCTTCTTCTCGTCAATGGGCATTTGAGCGTCAAGTCGCGACCTGGCTTCATCATCCGACAGCCTGTCCCGCGCGATCAACCGTTCAACCTGGATTTCGGGAGGGACGTACGCGACGACAATCACGTCGAAAGAATCTGACCACCCGCTTTCATAGAGGAGAGGCACATCGACTATTACTATATTGTGACCTTGGGCAGCGAACTCTTGCAGCAACCTCCCCTGCTCTTCCCCAACTCGAGGGTGAATAATGGATTCCAAGGTCCTGCGCTTGTCTTTGTCTTGGAATACCAGCCTTGCCATGGCCACCCGATCCAGGGCGCCGGCAGAATCGATGAATTGGTCCCCAAAAGTCAGTCGGATTTCATCCAGCGCTGCTGAACCCCGTTTGACCACTTCATGAGCGAGGTCATCGGCGCAGATCACCGGGATTCCCGCCTCTCTGAACATACGGCTAACAGTACTTTTACCCGAGGCGATACCTCCAGTCAATCCCACAACCAACATGAGACGCCTCGTTTTCATGGCTGAACATGTTAACATCTATTCCTGGAATCGAAACTGATCGGCCCAAGGTCGGGAGAGAGGTCGCATTTGTCCGGCAGCAATGCCCATTTACTCCTTCTTCTTCTTCAATTCTTCCCATGCCGCTTCAATGGCCCGATCAATTCTCTTGCTCGCGTCTTCCAGTTTGTCTCGGACCACCTCCCACTGCTTCTTGAACGCTTCCGCCATCTCTTCCGATTGCTTCCGCACTGAGTTGAGCTGTTCTTCACCTACCCGGCCGGTCGCGGACCACTGCTTGTCCAGCACATCTTTGGCCTGATTAACAGACGATTCGAAGGTTTCACGGGTTACGGCGCCCAGGCGTTCCAATCCGGACCTAACCTCCTTCAGAAAGGTGTCCCAGTCCACGTTCTTCTCTTTGTTCAATAGGTCCCAAGAAGCTTTGATCTTTTCCGCTGCCCGTTCAATGTCTCCGGCGGCCATTTTACCGGACTGTTTCATTGTTCGGGCAGTCTGATCCACGGCCGCAAAGAACTCTTCACGCGAGGCTCCCCAGGTTTTGCGTAAGAACGATCGCGCTTCGCCAAGCATGAACAACCCTACGGTCCCAAGGTTCTGCATAAGCTCGGAGATCGCGTCTTTGATATTATTCGGCCCTGAAGATTCCATATTGTTTCTCCCCCTTTTGCTTTCCAAAGACCTACTTTTAAAGTACCATGTGATCGCCGCAGTGGCAATGGTAAATCGAGGAACTGCGCAATACCGCAACACTGCTCAGGCGGACAGGTGTCTGTAACGACACGAAAGTTGAAGGAAACAAAGGAATCCAAATGCCCAGAAAAAAGCAGTCCGATAAATCGCCGTTGAGAGAACCCACTACCTCGGACAGGGCGGATATCTCAGAACGGGAACAGGCCCTATCAGCAACGGGGCTTTCGCCGGAAGAGGCCGAAGACGTGCCGTTTGGCGAGATCGTCGCGGAAATGGAGAGCGACGACGAAAAAGTGGATGTGCCACATTTCGCAGAGGCAGACGCTGCCCCTATCTCGACGCACGCCCTCGACAGTGACGCGTTAGATGAAGCCATTCAAGAAGCTAGAACCCACGCGCGCCCTGCGCAGGATAAGCCCGCTCATCCTTCGGTAATCGCTTATGAAGAGCCTGCGCTTTTGGCAATCCCGAGACGAGAAGCCTTTACGCCTGAGATTGCGCCGCCGCCTCCGGTCGTCCTGGCCGCTGTGGGGATCGTGCTGATCTTTCTCTTGGCCTTTTAGTGATTTTCTTCTCGGCCTGCTATTGACCGAGAGCGAATCGGTCAGTGCAAAATGCGCAGCCTGCTTGACACAAGTCACTTTGACTGATAAAAATACATGATTCCTTTCACGAGCACACCACTTTAACATTTGTAACAAAAAAGGAGGAATCGGCTGTGAGGGTCCTGATATCCGATAATTTGTCCGAATTGGGTGTGAAGATTCTCCGAGAATCAGACGCTCTTGAAGTAGACGTCAAGGTTGGCCTCAGCCCTGAAGAATTAAAGCAAATTATCGGTCAATATCACGGCTTAGCCATTCGTGGAGCTACTAAAGTCACAGCGGACATCATCGCGGCCGCAGATAATCTGAAGGTCATAGGAAGGGCCGGCACAGGTCTGGACAACGTGGACATTCCGGCCGCGTCCAAACGAGGCATAGTGGTGATGAACACACCGGGCGGGAATACAGTCACAACCGCCGAACATGCTATTTCCATGATGATGTCTCTGGTTAGAAATATTCCTCAAGCAAACGCTTCCATGAAATCCGGTAAGTGGGAAAAGAAGAAGTTTTCCGGGACGGAAATTTTTCACAAGACCCTCGGAATAATCGGACTCGGAAAAATAGGCTCAGTAGTAGCCGATCGAGCCAAAGGGTTGGGAATGAATGTCATGGCTTACGATCCGTTCCTGTCCCCGGAGCAGGCGAGTCAGCTAGGGATAAAACTTTCCACGATGGATGAAGTATTTAGTGAGGCCGACATAATAACCCTGCATGTGCCGCTGACCGAAGAGACCAAGGGTTTGATAAATGCGAAGAATATTGCGAAGATGCGCCAGGGCGTGCGTATAATCAATTGTTCCAGAGGCCCTGTGGTCCATGAAGACGACTTGGCCGACGCCATTGAGTCGGGCAAAGTGGCAGGCGCCGCATTGGACGTGTACATTCAGGAACCTCCTGGCGCCACGAGGCTGATCGGCTTAGATCGGGTCATATGTACCCCACATTTAGGGGCGTCCACTCAAGAAGCCCAAGAGAATGTGGCTATCGCGGTGGCCGATCAAATAAAGGACTACCTGCTCAATGGGACTATTCGCAATGCCGTGAATGCGCCGGCTGTCTCCGGCGAGGCCCTGATAACTTTAAAACCGTTCCTTGATCTGTCGCAAAGGCTGGGACTATTTCTGGGCCAGATAGTTCAGACCGGTGTCCAAGGAGTAGAAGCGCAGTATTCCGGTGAAGTCAGCGGGATGGCTCTCACCCCTATTACGACATCTTTTCTTACAGGATTTCTCATGCCCGTCATGAAGGAGGAAGTCAATCAGGTCAATGCCCCAATGGTGGCCAAAGAACGAGGCATCGTGATTTCCGAAACCAAAGTGAGCAAAGCGGGAGCGTTTACTTCACTCCTGCGATATGAGGTGACCTCAGCGAATGGCGAGCATGTGGTGGAGGGGACTCTGTTCGGAAAGACTGAACCGAGGATGTGCCGCTATGGAGCTCATCGCGGGGAATTCGATCTTTCCGGTGAATTGCTCCTCATTGATGTCGTGGATAAGCCTGGAATTATTGGAAAAGTCGGTACGATTCTCGGTGAAACCGGAATCAATGTTTCTCATTTTCAGTTTGCAAGACAGGAACAGGGTGGCGCTGCCTTGCTTTTCTTGAACACCGATTCTAGGGCGGATGATAAAACAGTAGGCGCGCTTAAGGCGATGGACCATGTCTTGTCGGTCCGGCGTCTTTCGATTTAAGGTCATTGCCCGGACGTTCGAAAACGTGTTGTGCGACGGCTGAATAGAGCAGATTTTAGCCGCGGCCCATACCAAATAATTGCTCATGTTGAACATCAAAGATTTGTCCCATCCCGAGCTTCCGAAGCAAGACAATTACGAACAGGCCCTCAAGATAGGTCTGGAGATTTTCAGTCGAAAAGATCCGGGTCGCATAGCTGAGAAGGCGAGCGCGGTCTTCGAGGGCAGATCGGTCATTGTCCCCCATTTGAACAGGAAAGTAGCGCTGGATGTGGACAGCCAGCGGTTCTCCATCATGGAGACCGGTGAGGAAGCCGCCATCTGGCTCGCTATCCTTACCATCCACTATCTGAATAACGCGAGCGGAATGCAGCCGACAAGAAATTTGAAACATTTCAGAGAATTCAAGGAGGGGCATTTCTATGAACCGGCGTTTAACCGTAGGACCCGCGACGTACTGATCGGCGTTTTCGGGAATCACCCGGGTCTAATGCTTGAAGCCGGTAGGAACCTTGACGGCAGGATCATTCAGACTGGGGACGCGGCCGTAGAATTGACTTATTTTCCTTGCTTGCCGATTACTTGTATATTGTGGAGAGGAGATGAAGAATTCCCCGCGGAAGCGAGCGTGCTGTTCGACGAAACCGCAGACAAGTTTTTCAGCGCCGAAGACATGGCCGTGGCCGGACAGATGGCTGTTCTGGAGCTAGTCAAGGCTTCCCGCGAATAGACTTTCATCAGGTTTCAGAATGAAACATGAGGTTTACTTATAAATATTCAATAGTTGGAATTTGAATCGATGTTGGTAATAGTATGAAGATAGCAGTTTCAGGAAAAGGCGGCGTCGGCAAGACAACGCTGAGTAGCCTGTTGGCTCGCTATTGGGCCAAACAAGGTTACAGAGTGCTGGCCGTCGACGCAGACCCGGACGCAAATTTAGGTTCAGCGATAGGCATTGATACCACCGGCTTGACGCCTGTTTCAAAGATGGAGGACCTTATCTTTGAACGGACCGGGGCCAAACCCGGAACCGTCGGTGGTTTCTTCAAATTGAATCCCAGAGTGGATGATCTCCCTGAAGCGTTGGGCAGGGAAAAGGACGGAGTGCGTTTGCTGGTAATGGGCACAGTCAAGAAAGGCGGCGGGGGCTGCATTTGCCCCGAGAGCACATTGCTTAAGGCGCTGATAAATCATCTGGTCCTTTATCAGAATGATCGAGTAATTATGGATATGGAAGCGGGCATAGAGCATCTGGGCCGAGGCACCGCACAGGGCGTGGATCGGCTGATAGTGGTGGTCGAACCGGGTCAGCGAAGTATCGAAACCGCTGCCAAAGTTCGACAACTCACACAAGATATAGGTCTTCACAGGGTGGCCGCAGTAGGCAGTAAGGTGCGTAACGCAAGAGAGGAAGAATTTCTTCACAAAAACCTGGACGGAATTCCTCTCATAGGAATACTCCCATTTTCGGAGGAGATCGCATCAGCCGATCTGGAAAGCCGGCCGCCGTCCTTGGAGGATCCGATTATCTTCCAGGCAATAGAAAAGATTGCGGCGGCGTTGGAGTCCGACGTCGCTTGAGCGAACCGGCAATTCCACGGTACGCGAGATTGCCATAGTTTTGCGCAAGGTTCACATTGGAAAAGCATCCAGGTGTGCTGTTTCTATCCCGGCAGGTAGGCGCCTGAGAAATAGGCTGGGAAAATAAATTCCTGTTGCAGGAGTTCCATCTAGTATTTGTTTCCAAATTTAAAGGAGGATGGCATGTCGGCCAAAATCATCAGTGGTAACGAAGTATCGCAGCAGATTAAGGACGAGCTTAAGGTTGAAGTGACAAAACTGAAGGCCCAAGGCCTAGAGCCCTGTCTGGCGGTGATCCTTGTGGGTGAGGACCCCGCGTCAAAGGTGTACGTGAGCAACAAGAAAAAGGCCTGCGAGTACATTGGTATCAAGTCGCTGGAATCTCGGCTGCCGGCTGATACCACGACAGAACAGCTTCTCGAAGTTATCGGCAAGTATAACAACGACAAATCGGTTCACGGAATCCTTTGTCAGCTCCCGCTCCCCAAGCATATTCCGGAAACCAAGATCCTTCGTTCTATTCTCCCCGAGAAGGACGTGGACTGTTTTCATCCTTTTAATGTAGGTTTGATAAGCATCGGGGAGGTTCGTTTCCTTCCTTGCACCCCTGCGGGAGTGATCGAGTTGATCAAAAGGGGCGGATTCGAAACCGCAGGCGCTGACGTGGTGATTCTGGGCCGGAGTAACATAGTGGGCCGACCGCTATCCAACATGTTGGACCAGCGCAACATGAATGCCACGGTCACTATGTTGCACACCAAAACCAAAAATCTTAAGGAAAAATGCAAGGCGGCGGACATCATAATCGCCGCAATCGGCAAACCTGAGTACCTCAAGGGTGACATGGTCAAAGAAGGCGTGGTGGTCATCGACGTCGGCATAAACAGGGTTGACGCGCCCGGCACGGAAAAAGGCTTCAAATTGGTCGGGGATGTGGCTTTCGACGAGGTGAAGGAAAAAGCAGCAGCCATTACTCCTGTTCCTGGCGGAGTGGGTCCCATGACCATCGCCATGCTCATGATGAACACGTTGACCGCTGCCAAGGAAACCATGAAATGATTTGAGAGACTTGGCAGAAGCCGAACGCTGTAGCAGCAGGTTAATCCTTCGCATTTCGGATGTTTGGGCCAAGGGCGGGTTTTGAACCCGCCCTTTCATACGTAGCCGCGATTTAGGCACGGCCCAAAATCGTGGTCTATGATATCAAACAGCGCCCGAATCCTATCTTTCTCACATAGCTTCTTCGGCAATCGACGCAAAGAAGCGCTGCTTACACAGATTCGGTTCTATAACAGTTCTCGAAAGTTTTGTGCCCGTAAAGGACATGATCGGAGGGTAAACAGAATGGTAGGATAGGCTTCCAGCCTGTCCATTAAGAATGACGGGCAGGATGCCCGTCCTACCAAATCCTCCTTCTTTTCGCGGTTACTTTTGAGAACCCCTATAAGAAACCGTACTGATTCCTGGTCCCTGCCGACAATGACCTACAAGCCGCAGGTCAGTAATTCTTCCTCCTCGTGCTCCACGCTTGTTTCAGAATCGGCATTACATTGACACCAAGCTTCTTCGTACCCACTGTATGTGTGAGCTACTGTAGGCGCCATTCCGAGGCTGGCGCCTGAGACCGACCTGGAGGATTAGTATGAAGCGTCTATCAATTATTTTGTTCGTCGGCTTAATTGGGGTATCGGGCTTGGCGCTTTACATGGGCTCCGCTCCATCACAGGAACCCGGCGTCCTTTCGACTCATTTTGATTCAGCGCTAAGAAACAAAACGGCTGCCATGGTTCCGGACCCTGCGTCGTTGCTGCTGGTAGGAGATAATTCCGAGACCTACCACTTGTATAAGTACAAGCTTGACCGTCTGCCTTCCGATCTACAGACGTACTACGATTTATACGGAATACCTATTTATGATTTGTACAAAGAGTGGCTGAAATATGGGGGATACATCGGCTCGCCATTGGGCCGCAGCAAACGGGACTTGTACAACACTTGTCTCCTGTACGCCAGGTACACTTATGAGTGCCAAAACGGGGAGCAGAGATAAACACAAGTTTCGCGGCTTCATCTCAAGGACAGCTTGCTACCAACCTCGCCTTCTTATGGAAGTAGCCCTAAGAGAAGCTTTTCGTTGTTCCTCAGGAATCCGGATAAAATGGTCTACGGCAGCGATAACTATGGCGCGGCTGGATTCCCCCAAGCGTGCAGATAATTCCTGCACTTTATCCAAAAGATCCTCAGGCAATTGAAAAACATCCATCTGCTCTGAATTCTTAAGTGTCATGTAAATCCGTTGAAAGGAATCAGATTCACGCGGTTAGGGCATTTTGGGGGCGCCAACCAGGATTTCTCTGCCAAGTTCGACATCTTTCCAAATCTGATTCTTTAATGATTCGATTCCATCAAATTTCATTTCAGGTCTAAGTCGTTCCACTATGTAAACCTTTATTATTTCGCCATAGATTTCTTGATCAAAATCGAGAATGTGCACTTCGTAAGAGACTCTACGATCACGAAAGGTCGGATTAAAACCTATGTTCATAACACCTTTGTAAATTGATTCTCCTACCTTGCAATAAACAGCGTACACTCCCTCTGGCGGATGCAACTTGACTTCAGGCTTGATATTCGCGGTGGGTATCCCGAGCGCCTTGCCTCTATGGTGCCCGTGAATCACCCGGCCTTCGATGGTGAATTCCCGGCCAAGGAGTTCGTTGGCTTTGCGGATCTCTCCTCGCGCCAATTCTTCCCTTATTCTGCTCGACGAAACCACAGTGTCGCCGACCCGTACAGGTTGTACCACATGAACTCTGAAATTCAATTCCGGCGCCATCTTCTTCAGTGTGTCAATAGTTCCCGCCCGATTCCTACCAAAACGATAATTCTCCCCCACAAACAGATCTCTAGTGCCAAGCTCCTCGGCCAGCACGTTCTCCACGAACTCTTCAGGCGACAGAGCGGCAAATTCGAGGGTAAACTCAGCCAGGATCAGAATGTCGATCCCCAAATGCTCCAGAATATCAGCTCGTTCGTTGGGTGTGCTTATTCGTGGAATCTCGGGGGCTTTCTTCAGCACAAGACGAGGATGAGGATCGAAGGTATAAACAACGGCGTCACGGCCTTTGGGTCGAGCGGATTTAACCGTCTGCCGGAGTATCTCCTGATGTCCCAGGTGCACACCGTCAAAGTTTCCCAGCGCCACTGAAGGCGCCTTCAGACTGTGATATATCTTTTCGCGAACGCGAATAATTTCCATGTTTATTTTGACGCCTGAAAAATGCGCAGATCGCCCCACCCCGCGAAATGCCTGTGATATCCGGATACGTGGTCTGTCTGAGACATGACTGAGCAGCTCTAGACTTCCGATTGGGAACCGGCGGGTCCGGCAATGTCCGAATAACATTGCGTGCTTTCTGATGAAACAGGCTCCCTGGTCGCTGCTTCCAAATCCTTGGTCAAGCGCTGGTTTTCCGCCTCCAAGCCTTTGACAAGGCCATTTAACCGAGCTATTTCAGCTTCATGGTCCTGTTCAGACTTGATCATTCTCCGCCTCTCATTTCTCCATTTCAATTGTGCAACCAAATCGCCCAACGCGGCAATAATAATTCCGATAGAGACGCAAATGATCACCAATTCCCAGAAAGCTATTTTGATCGGCTCGGAAAGCCCGAAATAGGCTAGCTGAAACTCAACATCCTTATTTTTCATGAATAATGAAATAATGAATATAATAAAGGCCAATTCTATCAGCCGTTTGACGAATTTCATTTCTTTACCTCATTTGGCGAATCCGAATACAGAAGCCTGAATCGGTCGCGCAATTTTCGGCAGGTGCTTAAAATATGTTCCGGAATAATCTTTACGTCCGCCAGAACCGGCATAATATTGGTGTCACCATTCCACCGCGGGACAATATGATAATGCACATGGTCCTCAAAACCGGCCCCCGCCACCGCTCCGATATTGATCCCCACGTTGAACCCCTCCGCGCGCATCACCTCGCGAATGACACCTATGGCGCGACACACTTCTTCCAATAAGAGTCTGTTCTCCTCGCTGTCAAGTTGGCAGATATCAGGGGCATGCCTAAAAGGAGCGACAAGGACATGTCCGTTATTATATGGGAACTTGTTCATCATCGTGAAGGCCCCGGGTCCGCGATGAACGATCAAATTTCTGTCATCTTCGTCCGACGCCGGCTTAGAACAGAAAATGCAGCCGGATTCTCTCTCTCCACCGACAATATAGTCTATGCGCCACGGAGCCCAAATTCTATCCATAATCGCCTTGAATACGTCCTACACACAAGGAGCGGCTTGGGCGCCCCTCGGACAATTCTCCTATGTTTATTTAATGATGGGCAAGAAAGCTGTTTCAACATTTCCATCAACAATCTCAATTCGGCCAACGGTCCCGACTTCTCCGTAAGGGTTGTGAGCCGCGGCGCCCGGATTGAACATCATTGTGCCGTTAACTTCCCCCCAAAAGGCAACATGTGAATGTCCATAAACGATGATATCCGGATTGTCGAGTTTTAGCCTTGCGAGCAACCTCTCGCGAAGTCCCTGTCTGCCACCCCAACCATGAATCAATGCGATGCGCTTCCCGTCAATCGGAATAATTCTCTTTTGAGGCAGGGCTTCCGCCACTTCGGAATCGTCCATATTCCCGCATACCGCCAGAACACCTTTTTCCTCGAGGCGCTTCAGAACCCTGCGCGACACTATATCTCCCGCGTGCAGAATCATGTCATCTGCGCGGAACAACTCTTCCAGGATGTAATCCAACCAGTGATCTGGGGATGTCAAATGAGTATCGGAGAGAACGCCGATTTTCATATTCGTCTATCTATTTCAGGCGATGGACTCTCCGTTAGCGCACCGCAGCACCAGATCGCCACCGGCAACCATACTTGCGCCTGCTATTATGACGAGCCCGCCGACATCCACATATCTCCCCGCTCGGTCCAAAACCGATCTGAGCCGCTCACCTCGGACAAGGCGATCTCCGATATCCCTGGCATAGGATGAAGCCCAGCACGCGGACCTGGCCACCACCGCTACCGCGTGAACACCATGACCTGGGACATAAGTAGAGACCCCGAAGGGGTTGCTCATGACCGGCAAGGCGAGAACCAGGCGGTCGTGCATGGGAGATCCTTGAGCATATAGATAAACATCAAGTGGGAGCGAGCAGCGAATGAACGCATCTCCACCACTGGCGACGATGAGTCTCGAAGAGTCTTGTCCCAAATCCCTGCCAACAAAGTCCGCAATGGCTCCACTCATGCAAGTCATAGGAGCAACGCCGGTATTGTGACTCGAAAGATCGCTATACCGAATTATTTCCGGCGCCGAGGCATACACCTGTACCGGGCCGGCAGTTTCCCGAAAGGCAGGATGTTGCCGAAGGTACTCCTCAATTTGGTAGCGATAACGGAAAACAGCGTCCTTAGCCTTGGCGCTTAAGTCACTTTCGGCCTGAATGTGGAGCTTGGTTTCCCGGACTTCCAGCTCAAAACTTACCGCATGGGCCATTGGAATCCGGTTTCGATAATTCTTTCTTTCGTAAATATCATAAATCGGGGGCATAACTTCGACCCACGCTTACCAAATGACTAAAATGTATCTTAGACCCTATGGCTCATTTGTCGATGATTATTTATCGGCGCCCAGACCGTGTCAAGGATAATTTCCCGTGGGCCGCAAGCATTCATGTGCGCGGGGGAGAGCGCCCATACTCTAGGCGCCAGAGCGACCCCGCTCAAAAGTGGGGGAAGCAATCTCCTTACTTTGGGGATTCCTTATCCCGCGGAAAGCGAGTTTTCACTTCTCGCAATGACACAGTCGCGCCACGCGTAAGTGAATGGCGCCTCGCGCCCAAAACGTCGCTCAGTCTTGCTAACGGTTCATATCCATACTGGCGGTCACTCCACTAGTCAGAGATTCAAGGTCATAAGCTCTAACTTGGGTTCTGGACCTGAGGAACGCGAGCCAATCCGTCTTCTTTCTCTCCAACACAATCAATCTGCGACCCATCCCCGGGAGTGTGTCCACGGCAAAATCTGTTATCATTCCAGCTACCTTCGGTGTTCGCCATTTTTCTTCCAGAGCGTCCCCGTTCCATGTCAGGGCAAGGACCTGACCTTCTTCGAGCATCTTGGTACGACTGAGCACTCTCAACGTCCTTGAACTATGAGTTGAAGCGAGAATTTGTTGCCCTGAATTACCTTGAAAATCCGTCATCAACATGCGTGGCCTGCAATACCCTTCTGCCCCTGCGTCCGGATCGTCCAGACTCCCTTCTCTGGATTTTTCCTCCGGACCATGCATTCTAAGAATTACATCGGAACCGCCATAATAATCCGTCGAAACAAATAATCTTTTTCCTCCCGGGGTGTAAATCCGTATATGATCGTTCTTGTCGTACGCTGCAATGAGGGGATTTCGCTTCCCTGCCAGATCGCCAATAGCAAATCCGAATATCGGAATTTTCAAAGGAATACCGAACCGTCCCTGAACGTCCAATTCGTTGCCTTTGTCGACCAGACGATAGACCGGACCTTCATACGGTCTCCTCTGGCCTTTTTGTTGTCCGAGAAGGATGGGGCCATGGGTCGGGTAACTAATGACGCGCATGTAATATGGGAAATCGGTAACAATCGGGACCAAGGCGCCGTTCCTGAATTCAAGGACAAAGGAAGCTATGCTTCCGCGATTCTGAGCGGTCACATAAATCCTGGATGGGCCTTGTTTCCTCATTTTGGCCACGTCTATAGTTTTAATCTCCAATGTTTTTGCCGAATATTCCGCCAGTTTTGTCAGCTTGTTTTCAGCTACCCGATACACGTAAACGTTGCCTGGATCTGCAATAACAACTTCGTTTCGTCCATCCCCATCTACATCGCCGATCCCCATCCCAACGCCTAAGATGTTGAGTTCTTCGCTTTGCCAAGGGCCCGAGCCCTTTTTTGTTTTATTCGACCCCGACGGCCGCGACCCTTCAGATTGAGCTTCGGCGCTGACAATATTCCGACCAATATTTTCAGGAAAACCGAAGACCGCGCTCCCCGAAGAAGCGCCTGAACATTGAGGCTCGGGATGGTATTGAATCAACCCTGCGCCTGTCTGCGCTTCAGGCGCGTGACCAACTGCAATTGAGCATGCGCCGCCGACCATCCAAATCACAAGTAAGAATGTAACATTTGACGGCTTGAATAAGACTTTTCTCATATCAGCCTCTCCGCAACCGACCAAGGTATAATCCATTTTTTCCGCGCTCACAACCCGCGGTCCCCTTGACTTGAGGCCCACGCAGTATACAAGAGTTTAACACGATTAATGTCATTTTTTACAGCGTCTTCCGAACGCGGGTAGGATCGGATTGGAGTCTGAACGGCAGAGTGGCGCCGCTCTATGAGCTGGGGATGATCTCAACCAATGCGCAGGACTAATTACGGTCGGCTGATCGCTTCAACCGGGTTCTCCACAACCCCGATGGTTGCTTAGATAAAATACATATATTTGTTGTCCAACTCCCGGGAAACGCCTTGTTTACGTGCGAGAGCGCAAAGATCTGCAATGGACACGGATCCGTAATAATCTATCAGCAGGTTTTGAGTCTGCTTCCAAACGTGTCTCGTGATGCAATTCTCGAAAACGTCACAGAATTTTCTCTTTGTTGCGTCGTCAGACAGGCATCGCACTGGAACAATTGGGCCTTGGGCCGCGGTAATAACATCCCCTACAGAAATTTCCGACGGATCGCGGGACAACATGTAACCACCGCGAGGTCCGCGCCTGCTCTTGAGAAGGCCGGCTTTCAACAACTTGTTAAAGATTTGTTCAAGATACCGTTGAGAAATTTTTTGCCGCCTGGATATGTCTTTGATCTGCGTGGGTTGTCCTCCCCCGTGATAAGCTACATCGAAGAGGGCCCTGACCCCGTATCGGCTGGTTGTGGTAATACGCATGTTGATTCCCCGTGCGATTCTTACATGAAAAAAGACTAGGACAATTTATATTTAACTTTACTACCAATGTCAAGAACAACGCCGAGGCATTTTACCGCAGAAGGCCGGAGGGCGACCAAGCGCAGTTCAATAACGTCCGGACAAAAACGCTTGGCTTATGGCCCAATCATTATTTAACCAAAGTGGTTGACAAATGGAAGCAGCGCCTTAAATTGTTTTTTGTCAGGCATTGGTCTCGATAGGTGCGCCGAAGTATTTCGGATCATGACACAGGTGGTAAATCGGAACGCCATTTGACAGAGCGGCAAAAAATTGGTAACTGTAAGTACTTTAGGAATCCCAGTGAGGTGTGAATGGGGAGTGTAGTCAAGAAACGGCGCAAAAAGATGCGCAAGCACAAGTATAAGAAACTCCGGGCAAAGCAGCGACACCGGAACAAGTAGGCGGGCTTTTATGGGAGCTGCGGGCCTTTTCACAGAGTCCGATCTGATGACGATCTGCCGGGCGGCGTCACTAGCTGAACGATTGACCGAAAAACGTTTCGATCTTCATGAAGGCCACTGGAAAAGGGAGCCTTATACGATTTTCACACTAAAACAGGTAAATCGTGGACTTTACGAACCGGATGTTTTCGCTAATGTCATTCGATACAAGACTCGCGTAAACCAAAAGACAAAGCCTGTCCCGGCAGACCGATATGGTATTGTGCTACAGGACCCAAATATCCTGAGGGCGTTGCTGCGCAAGTCACAACATGATCTCTGGACCATTAGTTTGTTCGTGCTTACCCATGAATTGATTCATGTTGTCCGATTCAAGAAATTCAACGTGGACTTTTTTGCTGACCCCGGCGCCCGGCAAACGGAAGAAAGTCTGGTTCAGTCCATCACTGAGGAAATATTGTCCGGAGTAACTAACACAGATCAACTTTTGGCCATGTATGCAGATCGCAATGACCTGCTGCAAAAAGCAAATTAGGAGAACAATAAACGGAGGAGGCTCCATGCCGGTTTACGAGTATCTTTGTGACGCATGCGGAAATGAATTTGAGGAAATGCAGAAGTTTTCCGATGCCCCTATCGATAAATGCCCATGCTGCGGTGGTCATTCGCACCGATTAATCTCTCATTCCACATTTGTGCTCAAGGGAACGGGCTGGTATGTGACGGATTATGCTAATAAGGGCAAGAGTTCCGGCGCCACGTCCGACAGCGACTAGAGATCTTCCACTTCTTGGAGCGCCGGCAGGGCAAGCCGTCGCAAGAAGGGTATAACAGGCTGACGTCTCCCAAAAGAGGCTCATATGAAAATTAATAGGATAGCTCATCTAGGCATAGTGGTTAGAAACCTGGATGATGCGCTCGATCTGTTTACGGCGGCATTGCCGCTCGATCTTGTTCATACCGAAGACTATCAGGGAATGAAGATCGGCTTCATCCCTGTGGGAGACAGCTCAATAGAGTTATTGCAGGATGTTTCCGGATCCTCGTCCATCAAGAAGTTTCTGGACAACAACGGCGAAGGCATCCATCATATAGCCTTTGAGGTGGATGATATAGAGCAAGCCGTGGTCGAACTGAAGGAAAAAGGGATCAGGCTTATTGATGAAAAGCCTCGCGCCGGCGCTCATGGCATGAGCGTAGCTTTTATGCACCCCAAAGCGACCCACGGAGTCCTGATGGAATTGGTACAGCCTGTGGCGAAGGGCCACTAATTAGTCCTAACCTCACCGATGCATTTATTGGTTGCGAATCTGTTTACACTCCGGTAGAACAGTCAAAAAGCCAACGTCCGACCCCCCGGTTGGACGATTACTTTTTGTTGATCATTCTCTTCTTTACTGTTTCATTGCCGCAAGCCCGAATGGCGGTAGCTGAGCTGTTCCGGATTCCGTCAATGTGCGAGGAGGTTGTTGAGATGGCGGATGTAACCATGCCCATGAATGGGAAGGTGATCGCTGTTAACGTGGAAGTGGGTCAGAGCGTCGAAGAAGACGACGAGTTGATCATCATCGAAGCCATGAAAATGGAATTGCCCATTGTTGCCACAGGCGGGGGGACCGTCAAGGAAGTAAAGGCAAAAGTCGGCGAGTCTTATCAAGTAGGTGACGTTCTGGTAGTAGTCGAGTAGCAATCATATTCGGAAGAACTAGGCGGAGTGTCAGCCGGTCTGATTGGATATATGTAGAATTCCTGGAACGGGGTTGAGGAAGGGTTCTCGAGAGAGCGTGCAAGACCCAGGAATGCCACGATTTGGTTGTTCGCGCGGCCACTGAAGGTGTTTGACAATGGCCGATTAGACGCAAAGCCCGCGTGCGTTCGTGTCCCGGATGGACGCATTCATGGGTTCGTTTGTTCGTCGTCGTCCACATTCTCAGAAGTTCGGCGCCGAGAAGCGCCCGAACGGGAAAGTCCAAACGGGCCGAGCAGCCTTTTAAAAGCTGCTTCTCGCACTCCGTACCAGTCTTCCCTTCTCATTCGACTAACGGCTTTCAGAGGCCGTGATAGCTTCTGAGGCCAATCCCGTTGATTCACAGGAATTCTGCGCACATCACTGTCGGAAGCGGGTGCACTCTATGGCGAAACTATTCGAGAAGACATCTATCGGCGCTTTAGATCTCTCAAACAGATCCGTCAGATCCGCTACCTGGAGCGGCGTTGGAGACGATCGGGGCTACGTTACGGATCGGGCGACCGATTTCTATCGACGCCTGGCAGGGGGAGGCATAGGCCTCATAGTAACGGGTTATCAGTATGTCTTGCCCAATGGTATGCAGCTTCCCTACATGGTAGGCAACTACGAAGGCGAACAGACCGAAGGCTTGTCGAAGATTGCGCAAGTGGTTCACGCAGAGGGAGGCAAGGTCATCACCCAAATAGTGCATGCCGGAGCACGCGCCAATCCCAAGCTGTTACCTAAAGGCGAAGAAATTTGGGCCCCATCAGCGATTCCCGATCCCGTGACAGGGCATACTGCGCATGAAGTGACCAAACAGGAAATACTAAGACTTGTTGACGCCTATGCAGGAGCCGCAGACAGGTCACTCAAGGCGGGATTTGACGGAGTTCAGTTGCACGGCGCTCACGGGTACGGAATCAATCAGTTTCTTTCCCCGATCTGGAATGAGCGGAGCGACACTTATGGAGGCCCCCTCAAGAACCGTTACCGTTTCTTGGGAGAAGTGATCGAGGCAGTCCGAGGAGCTGTCGGCAATGATTTTCCCCTAATGATCAAGCTGACTGCGCATGATTTTGTGGAGAGCGGACTGGTCCCGGCGGATGCAGTCGAGATAGCCCGCCGCCTTGCTGATGACGGAATCGATGCGATAGAGGTAAGCGGCGGTAGTCAAGCTTCCCCGAATAGTTTGGGTCCGGTGCGCGGTCATATAAAGAGTGAAGACGATGAAGCCTATTTCGCTGACTTGGCAGCGCAGATCAAAGATTCGGTAAAGATACCCATCATAACCGTGGGCGGGATCAGATCGATTTCGACGATAGATAAGATACTTGCGGATGGCAAGGCCGATTATGTAGCAATGGCCAGGCCTTTCGTTCGGGAACCTCATTTGATAAATCGCTGGAAATCAGGCGACACTCGAAAGTCCACTTGCATTTCATGCGGTGGCTGTTTTGAGACAGGGGTAAAAGGAATCGGGATCTCTTGCAAGGCTGAAAGGGAAAAAGGCGACAAAGAAGCGCAGAAAAAGGCATAGATAATTCGCGTGCCTTCTTGGAGGTGAATTGTGCCGGATGATTTCAAACAAAAAGCCTTTGAATGGGATGAGAAGATCCAAAAACAGATCGAAAAAAAACCGGAACGCCGAACCGAGTTCGCAACCGTATCCGAATTGCCTGTTAAGCGAGTTTATTGGCCCTGGGATGTTGAAAACTTTGACATGGAAACTGAGCTGGGCCTTCCGGGATCTTACCCTTTTACTCGCGGAGTCCAACCGAACATGTATAGGGGCCGGCTCTGGACTATGCGGCAGTACGCCGGATTTGGAAGCGCCGAGGAGACAAATAAGCGTTTCAAGTATCTGATTGCGCAGGGACAAACCGGACTCTCAATCGCTTTTGATTTGCCCACTCAGATTGGATACGACTCCGATCACGAACTCGCAGCCGGCGAGGTGGGAAAAGTCGGAGTTGCAATTGACAGCATCGACGATATGCGTGTCCTGTTTGACGGTATAGATCTGGTGGCCGTGAGCACTTCCATGACCATCAACTCGCCGGCGGCCGTGCTCTTGGCCATGTATATTGCCCTAGCCGAGGAACGGGGCGGGGATGTTTCCAAGCTGCGAGGCACCATTCAGAACGACATTCTGAAGGAGTATCCGGCTCGCGGAACATACATATTTCCGCCCGCGCCGTCCATGAGAATAATTACCGACATCTTTGCTTTCTGCAACGAGAGCCTCCCTCAATGGAATACGATCAGCATCAGCGGATACCATATTCGCGAAGCCGGCTCGACCGCGGTGCAGGAAGTCGCTTTCACATTGGCCAACGGGATCGCTTATGTGCAGGCCGCTATAGATGCGGGCCTGGATGTGAACAGTTTCGGAGAGCGGCTCAGCTTCTTCTTCAATTCTCATCAAGATTTTCTCGAAGAGATAGCTAAATACAGGGCGGCTCGCCGCATGTGGGCTCGCATCATGAAAGAGCGCTTCGGCGCGACAAATCTGAGAGCCATGATGCTCAGGTTCCACACTCAAACCGCCGGATGCACACTCACAGCCCAGCAACCGGACAATAATGTGGTTCGAGTCGCTTTTCAGGCATTATCGGCGGTTTTGGGCGGTACCCAATCTCTCCATACAAATTCCCGCGATGAGGCCCTGGCGCTTCCCAGTCAGGAATCCGTGCAGATTGCTCTTCGCACACAACAAGTCATTGCCTATGAAACTGGGGCGGCGGATACCGTCGATCCGCTGGCAGGCTCCTACTATATCGAATATCTCACCAGTGAAATCGAGCGGCAGGCTTTTGATTATATAAAGAAAATCGACGAGATGGGTGGAGCGGTCAGGGCTGTTGAGTGCGGGTTTATTGAGGAAGAAATTCAGGATTCGGCCTATCGCTTCCAAAAAGACGTGGAATCAGGCGATCGAGTCACAGTGGGGGTCAATCGCTTTCAGATTGAAGAAAAATTGCCGTCCGGCTTGCTGCGTGTCGATCCTGCCGTCCGTGACCGGCAACTCAAGCGGCTGGAGACGTTACGCGGCCGCAGGGATTCCTCGGCTGTGCGAGCGGCTCTTTCTACGCTTGAAGAAACTGCAAACGGAAACGGCAATCTCATGCCCCCTATACTTGACGCAGTAAGAAAAGAAGCGACCCTGGGCGAAATATGTAACGTGCTGAGGAAAGTCTTTGGGGAGTATACCCACGCTTCGCGGTGCTGATCTGGGCAATGGACTAGCTCGCCGAACACTCGCCAGCGCCAGTCACCCGGGACGGTCGCAGTCATCCCACACTGTTGCGATGCAGAAAAGCCGTCTCATATGCCAAAGCCACTGTAGGGGCAGGTCTAATAGCTGCCCGTCTTTAAGAAATCAACCAAGAGCGAGTTTCAAACCCGCCCCTACACGAATCGTACTGCGACTTTGGCAGGTGAGTGATTATGAGACGATTTCAGGAGCCCGTGGTATCGTCGATCTTCATATTTGGCTAATCCCCGCAATCCGCCAATTTTGTAGCTAGATATCTAATACCTACCAATTTGTAGGCAAACATCCCGTGTCCCAATTCATGAACTTACATTAACACAATGATATCACGTTACTTGTGCGGCGAGCGACCCCTCGTGGCATATTTATTGCTTCCTTTCTGCCCTAGCCAAAATGGTACGGTAGGCCAAATGCGCACAAGAGTTAATCAACTCGAATTAAAGGTCTTGTACGACACAAGTAGGATCATCGGTCAAGCCCTGGATCTGGATCGAACCCTTGAAACGATCCTTGAGATTCTCTCAGTCTATCTGTCGATGAAGCGCGCCACCATCACTCTGAAATCCGGAGAAGAAGGAGTTCTTTCTATCAGGGCTTCTCATGGACTACGACCCAAGGAGAGGAAAAGGGGCGTTTATCGCTTTGACGAAGGAGTGACTGGGCTCATATTCCGGACCGCGGAGCCTTTTGTGGTCCCCGACATAAGCAAGGAGCCGTTATTCCTCAACAAAACCGGGTCAAGAAAGATCGAGAAAGGCCAAATAAGCTTTATCGGCGTGCCCATTATGGTAAACGGCAAGGCGGCCGGTGTCTTGAGTGTCGATCGCCTCTTCGACGAGGACATCTCTTTTGAGGAGGACATCCGATTCCTGACTATTCTGGCAGGGCTTGTGTCTCAGCTTGTCAGCCTCAACTACCAGGTCGAGGCCAGGGAGGCGAATCTGATCAGGGCAAACCTCTCCCTGAAGTCCGATCTCTCGGAGAAGAGTAAGAACTTCTTTGCAGTGGGGACAAGTCCGGCGCTGTTCGATGCGCAACAGTTGATCAAGAAGGTTGCTCCTACCAAGGCCACTGTCCTGCTATTGGGGGAATCGGGCACAGGAAAGACCCTGGTTGCGAAGATAATTCACGAATTGAGCAACAGAGCGCGCTGTTCGTTCATAAAAGTCAACTGCGCGGCCCTTCCTGAGAATCTTCTGGAATCCGAACTCTTTGGTTATGAAAAAGGAGCATTCACCGGCGCCGTTGATTCCAAAATGGGACGTGTCGAAGAGGCTGATGGTGGGACCATATTTCTCGACGAAATAGGTGAGCTCCCCAAACCGCTCCAGGTGAAACTCTTGAGATTTCTACAGGATCGCGAATTTGAACGGCTCGGCAGCACAAAGACCAGAAAAGTGGATGTGAGGATAATAGCAGCCACCAACAGGGACCTCAGCGGGGCCGCTGCCGATGGATCGTTCCGAGAAGACCTGTATTATCGGTTGAATGTGTTTCCCATCAGGATACCGCCGCTCCGGGATAGGTGCGAGGACATAGTTCCGTTGGTTGATTTCTTTTGCGCCAAGATGTGCCGCGAGTACGGCTGCGGCCTGAAATTCACAGCAACGGCTCTGGAAGCCCTGGTAAGTTATTCCTGGCCCGGAAACGTCAGGGAGATGGAAAACCTCATAGAACGATTGGCCATAATATTTGACGAAGCCACCATCGATGTTTCGGACCTGGCGCCTTACCTCGCTCACATTGACCAGTACCTGGAGAGACAACTGCGGCCGGCTGCTTCCCTGTTTGAAATGGAAAAACAGGAGGTGCTTGACGCTCTCAAGCGCAACAATTGGATTCAATCACATGCGGCCAAGGAATTAGGCATAACTCTGCGACAAATGGGCTACCGAGTGAAAAAGTTCGATCTTGAGGAAATAGTTAAACGTAAAAGGTTCGCCGCATAACAGTAATCCCTCAGTTACGCGAGCGCGGGATTGTCATTGCGAGGAGTGAGACGACGAAGCAATCCCCAAAGTTCGGAGATTGCTTCGCTTCGCTCATGGCCCGTGTTTCCTATTTCGACGACAGGCTGGTCTGCGAGATAAATGTCTTCAATGTAATTCGAGGAAGCATAATAGTGACCGAACAACTAGCCGCTTATCAACTATTCGTTCCGCGCCGGCTCGACATAGAGCGTACGACTGGAACTTATCGCATAAGTTTATTACAACGAGTGGTTTCCAAACCAGGAAACAGTCTTAGAACCTTTTCCAGGGGAGTTGGAATCTTCAGATAACATGTATCTTTCTCACCCGCAGCCGCTGGCGTTTCCTGTGCATCCTGCCCCTTTGGCGCAGCCGTTTCGTCTGCCTTTCAACATATTCGGGTTCCGGCCGCTGTATATCGCCTCCAATCCGATCTGAATGAACCCACTCATCTCGACCGGCAGAATATGGTTTTCTTCGAGCGCCTGTCGCGGAGTTTCACCGATCCCGCTTACCAGGACCGCCCTGCAATCGCTCAAAATCTCCGCGAGCGCATACCATCTATCAATGCCTGAGCCTCGTTCAGGGGCTGTTCGCTCCTCGATCAAAAAATACCCGCCCTCTGAGGGCCCCCATATTTGGAATCTTCCTGCCTCTCCAAGATGCAGATTAACGAGCATCCCCTCCATTGTGGCTACAGCCACATAAGGTTTGCCTTCAGAGTGAATCGAATAGGTTTGTGAGCAATCGGACAGGCATTTCCGAAATTCCGACCAGCGATCATCATCCAATAACCCCACTGCGTCGGCCCTGCACCTTGTGCAATGTTTCATCTGAGGGATGATTCTCTCGACGCTGCAGCGCACTTTGTTCATGAGTTCAAGGTCCGGTTCCGGAATATCGGCAAACGGCGTGCCCTGGTTGGGGAACATGGTCATGCAGTTCTGGATGTCCACACCCAATTCTGCCATTTTCTTAGCCACCTCGACCACGTGGCGGTCGTTGATTCCGGGGATTACTATGGTGTTGATTTTGACTATAATTCCATGAGCTTTCAGCGCCGCTATCGCTTCGAGCTGCCGCTCCAGTAGCAGTTTTGCAGCGTCCACGCCCCGATAGATAACTTTGCCGTCCCGCACCCAAGCGTAAATGCGAGCCCCTATTTCAGGATCCACAGCATTCACCGTCATGGTCACGTGAGAGACGTTCAGTTGCTCCAACTCGTCGATGTAAGGCCCGATGTTCAAACCGTTCGTGGCGAGACAGAGAAGCAGATTAGGAAATCCTTTGCTGATGAGGCGCAGGGTTTCCATAGTTACTTTCGGATTCGCAAAAGCGTCGCCAGGCCCAGCGATGCCCGCCACGGTTATGTTCGGGGCTTTTTCCAGGACTCGCTCCAGATAGAGCACGGCCTGGTCCGGGGTGAGCACCGAACTGGTGACACCGGGCCTGCTCTCGTTCACGCAATCATACCTACGGTTGCAGTAGTTGCATTTGATGTTGCAATCCGGGGCCACCGGCAGATGAACTCTACCGCACGCTCCTTTAGCGTGGACATTGAAACATGGATGATTGTTTATATCCGGCCTGCTCATTTTTCGTTCCTCATATATAGCTGTAGCCTACTGGCGAATGTTCCTGTTTTGCCTCGATGATGGTGTTGACGATGGTATCCAGAAGAGATTGGGCCCCGCGGTATCCGACGCTCAGGATCCTGTGGCCTCCGAAACGGTCATGAATCGGGAAACCCACCCGAATGAGCGGGACGCCCCATCTTCGGGCCAGATGATAGCCTTTGCTGTTACCTATGATCAGGTCCGGTTCGAGCGCCCCAGCTTCTTCTGCGATACGATAAAAATCGACCCCTTCTCGGACCAAAGGCGGTTCCGGCAGCAGGTCCTCCACGACCTCCTTAATGGCTTGCTGGAATTGCCCACTTCGACCGCCTGATGCGCATAGGACCGGTCTTACTCCGATTTCCGCCAGGAACGAGGTGATGCCCACTACGAGGTCCTCTTCCCCGTACACGACAGCCCTTTTGTCAAAGATGTATTTGTGGCCGTCCACGTACGCGTCTATCAATCTGCCTCTTTCCAGGGCGTGCTTTTCCGGACTCTCTCGACCTGACAGCTCTTCCAAGACCTTGAAGAATCGGTCGGATTCGCGCAGGCCGATGGGCATCCCAAGCGAATAAAGGGGTGCTTCAAATTTCTCCTCAAGAAGTTTGCCTGCAGTTTTTGGAGTGAACAGCGTGCGGCCGAATTCGATTGAAGCCCTTGAGCCGCCCATAGCCCTGATATCGGAAATCGGCGTGCCGCCTGAAGGCAGGTTCTCGTATTCCTTCAGGGCCGGTCCGTCGAGAGTCAGCGATATGTCGGGCAGAACGGTACCTTGGAGGCCGAAATCGTCGATGATTTCTTTCAGATAACGGATGTCGGCTGGCGACGCGAACCCGGGGAAAATCGCGATCTCCTGGTGAGGCTCGGTTTCTTCGGCAAGCTGATCGACAACCGCCTTGACCGCAGCGTGAAAGCCTTCCATATGAGTGCCCGCGTAACTGGGTGTGGAAACTCTGACCAAGGCGGGCGAGCCGTGAGCTTCCATCACGTCGGCGAACTCTCTGCGAAACTCGTTGACGATAGTGGGAACGTCGTCGCCGATGGTTTCCGTGAGGCACGTTGTGGCGATTCCGATCATGCCCGCGTTGTATTTGGACATCACGTTCTTGAGCCCTAGCTTCAAGTTGGGGCCGCCGCCGTAAACCGCGTGCTTCTCACCCAGCGATGAGGACGCAATGTCCATAGGTTCCCGGAAATGGCTGATAATATAGCGCCTCATGTAGGTTGCGCAGCCCTGGGACCCATGCAGAAACGGCACAGCGCCTTCGATGCCTCGAAAGGCCAGACATGCGCCCAACGGCTTGCAGAGCTTGCAAGCGTTCGTCGTGGAAACATAAGGCTCGACTAGTTTATGCGCCTGTTTCATGGTCTTGGCTCCCGATTATTGCAGTTGTTTTCAGCCACGAGCATGTCTGAGAGGCGCCCGAAAGGTGAACCGTCGCGCCTGCCGGACATGGGACTCAGTGGTTGCCTCCGAGACAACGAGAAAGAATCATAGGAGTTTTTGGGGAGGGGTTCGGGGAGGGTCTTTTTGCGAAAAGACCTTCCCCGGTCACTCTTCAAAACGTTCCTCTGCTTCTTTCTTGGCACGAAACGCCATACCGGGCTCATGACTGTGGAATAGACTTCTTTGGCGAAGTTGAGCATGCCCACAAAGCCTTCCAGGGCCTCCTTTCGTTCGTGGTTGTGATCGCAAAATCCTACGCCGAGTTTGTATGCTATGGGACGCTCTTTGACTCCGCCTACAAAAATGTCAACATCCTTTTCCTGGAGAAACGCCGATAATTCCAGCGGATTGGAATCATCCACTATGATGGTCCCTTCGTCGGTTATCTCGTGGAGCTCGCGGTAGTCTTCTTCCGTGCCGGTCTGGGAACCGACCAGAGCCACATCCATTTCCAGGAGTCGGAAGGCTTTCACTAAAGAAAAAGCCTTGAACGCGCCGCCGACATAGATCGCCGCTTTCTTGCCCGAAAGAGCGCGGCGGTACTTTTCCAAGGCCGGGAGCAGAGTCTGAAGTTCACCCTTGACCAGGTCCGCTGTTCGGTCCATTATTTCCGAGTCTTTTCCCGCAAAATGGCGGGCCACGTTGTAAAGCGATTCTGCCATGTCTTCCACGCCGAAATAGGAAACGCGCATAAACGGTGTGCCGTATTTCTCTTTCATCATCTTGGCAAGGTCCATTGTGGAACCGGAGCACTGCACCACGTTTAATCCCGCTCCGTGGGCCCGACGAACATCATCCACCCTGCCGTCGCCGGTGATGTTTGCCACGATCTCCAGGCCCATCCGCTCGAAATATTCCCTGATGATCCAAATTTCACCGGCCAGATTGAAATCGCCGAGAATGTTGACGCTCAGCGGAGAAACGTTCGACACGTCTCCTGTGCCGATTAGTCGGAACATTGCTTTGCAGGCCGCATTATAACCGGCCCGCTTGTTGCCTTTGAATCCTTCAGACTGAACGGGAATCACGGGAATACCTTTTTCCTCCGCCACACGTTTGCACACTGCTTCAAGATCATCTCCGATAATCCCCACAATGCACGTCGAGTACACAAAAGCTGCGTTGGGTTGATGACGGTTGATAAGCTCAATAAGCGCCTGATAAAGTTTGGTTTCGCCTCCGAAGATTACGTCTTTTTCCTGGAGGTCGGTGGAGAAACTCAGCCTGTGCAGGGCCGGACCGGAAGATAAGGCCCCGCGAATGTCCCATGTGTATGCCGCGCAACCAATGGGGCCGTGGACCAAGTGCAGGGCGTCTGCGATGGGGTAGAGCACGACCCTTGAACCGCAGAACACGCAGGCCCTTTGGCTGACTGCGCCCGCGAGGCTGTCTTTGTCGCAGGACATTTGAAACGGCTGGTCGCCCTTCCGATATACCTGATCCTGTCTTTCGGAAAAAATTGCTGTTGTCATTGTTCTAATCCCGTTAAGCGAAGCTCAAACCTGATGGCGCCATGGGCCGCCCTACCCTAGGAGGGCCGACCGGCAATTGGCGGTCCTGGCAGGCTTCGGTAGGGCCGGCGTCCCTGCCGGCCTTCGGGGACCGGCAAGATGCCGGTCCTACTGGTTCAAACGAGCAAATACTTCTCCGCGGGTCCGCCGTTTTCCAGGGCGTCCAGGATTTCATCGACAGCTTCCTCACTTGTAACGTCACGGTACCAGTATCCCTGGGGATAGATAACCATCACAGGGCCTTCCTCGCAGAGGTTCAAACAGCCTGTGGTGGACACCACAGCGTTGAGGCCGCGGTCGGCCAGTTCTTCTTCCAGGTGAGGGATTAGTTGGAGAGATTCCTTCTTGATACATTTCCCTTTGGCTTCTGTCCCGCGAAAACTCGCGCACACTAGAATATGATGATCCGGTTTTTGCATGATTTTGTCCTTTTGTCTGACAGCCACGTTATGGTGAGCTGTATTGATTTTTGGTCCAAAGCCACCCTACCTCTACCCCCTCCCGTCAAGGGAGGGGGATTTCAAACCCTCGCCCCTGGGGGGAGAGGGAGGGGAGAGGGGGAATATTACCGAGGCTCCGAAGAGTTATCCTGAGATGCAGCTAGTTGCAGAACCACTTATTTGGCTCTTTTTGTTCATTTTCCGTTTCGCTCTTCCTACATCACCAGTTCAAAACGCTCTTCCGGAGCGTCCCGATCCTGCCGTTCCAGAATTGCGTCGAGTATCTTCTCCAGCAGGCGCATACCGCCTCGGTACCCGACCGTAGGGAAGTAGCTATGGCCGATGCGGTCCAGGATCGGGAATCCGAAGCGCACCAGCGGAATGTCCTCATCGCGAGCTATGTACTTCATGTACGTATTGCCCAGGAGCAGATCCACCGGCTCGTTTTTGATCCACTGGTGCAGCAGGAACATGTCGCCCGGGGCGCGAACATTTACAGGGTGAGGCGCATCCCGCGTGATCTCCTGGATGCGAGTTTCAAATTTCTTTCCCGCGGTTCCGGTCACGATGTGGATCGGCCACATATCTATGGAGACCAGGAATTCGGTCAGGGCGATAAGCTGATCGGGATCGCCTGCCAGCGCCACCTTCTTCCCATAAAAGTACTGATGCATGTCCGTGACGATATCCAAGAGCTGGCCGCGTTCCTCGTTCAGGGCGTCAGGCACATTGATGCCCGCGGTTTTCCGCAACGTGTCCACGAAGCGGTCCGTGGCCTTGAATCCAATGGGCAGGTCGAGGATTTCGCAGTGGACCTGGCATTTCGTGTCGAGCGCTCGCGCGGCCGAGCCTGAAGCCAACCGTCCGAGAGCTATCGTCGCCAGGCTTTCGCCGATGGTCGTCAGCGCTTCCACGGTCACGCCGCCTTTTGGGAACATTTCATATTTGCCGGTCTGCGGGCGGTTGAGCACCTTGGATGTGTCAGGGAACAAAACAGTTCGAATCCCCATCAGGTCGGCTATGCGCTTGATCTCCTCCATGTCCGACGGTTCCACATAACCCGGGATGATATTGATTTGCTCGATCTTCTTCCCGTTGGACTCTGCGAAATAGTCCACCATAGCCTTGGTCATGCCCGCGAATCCGGTCACGTGAGTCCCGACATAACTTGGGGTATTCACATGGATGACGCGCTTTCCGTCCGGGATTTTGCCGTCCGCTTCGGCTTTGCGAACGATCTGCGGAATGTCATCCCCGATAGTCTCCGACAGACATGTGGTATGCACCGCGATGACGTCCGGTTCGTAGATGGTGAAGATGTTATCGATAGCCTGAACCAGGTTAGCCTGGCCGCCGAACACCGATGCGCCTTCGGTGAAGGAACTGGTCGCTGCCATGATCGGTTCTTTGTAATGCCGCGTGAGAGTGCTCCTGTGGTAAGCGCAGCAGCCCTGCGAGCCGTGGCTGTGCGGCAGACACCGGTGAATGCCCAGAGCGGCGTACATGGCGCCTATGGGCTGGCAGGTCTTGGCCGGGTTGACGGTCAAGGCTTTGCGTTCGTTTATTTCTTTGGGAGTGTGTCGCAGTAGCATAAGCTCATTCCTTCCTCGATGGCTCAGTCACAGGCGTACTTGGCCACCAGTTCAGGGTTTTCCTGCCAAGGCGCTTTGAGATACCTCCAGATCCGGCTATTAACCATACGATCAATCTCCTTGTAGAAATTGATAGCGCCCCTGAAGCCAGCGTACGGTCCGCCGGAATCGTAGCTATGGAGCTGCTTCATGGGTATTCCCTTCTTCTGTATGGCGAATTTCTCTTTGATTCCTGCGCAAAAGATGGCCGGTTTGTAGATGTCGATGAGCCGGTCCGTTTCGTACTGGCTGATGTCGTCGATTACCAAGGTTGTCGCGGGCATTTCGCGCATCATGCCGTCGTAGTCCTTGAAGCGAAATCCCTGCTCCTGGAGCCGACCGATTGCCTCAGCCGTCTTGCGCGGGCGGAACTTTTCCGGATCCGGGTGGACTTCCAGCTCTTGAATGTTGCGGCTGTCCGCATCGACCTTCAGGGATGGGAGCACATTGCGGCCCTCGTAATCGTCCCGATGCGCGAATTCGTAGCCCGCTGATATGATTTTCATACCGATTTCTTGAAAAAGCTCCTGGTAGTGGTGAGCGCGTGAACCACCCACAAAGAGCATCGCCACCTTCCCTTCGCAACGCGACCGCACTTCGTCACGCACCTTGATCACTTCCGGCATCTCCCTGGCGATGACCGCTTCGACACGCTCGCTCAGGTCCGGGTCCTCAAAATATTTGGCTATCTTGCAGAGCGATTTTGCGGCCGCTTCGGCCCCAATGAAATTGATCTTGATCCACGGAATCCCATACTTTGTCTCCATCATTTCAGCCACATAGTTGATGGAGCGATGGCACATGATGGTGTTGAGATCCGCGGTATGAGCGTTGGCGAACTGGTCGTACGTGGAATTGCCGCTGAAGGTGGAGACAACGGTGATGCCACAGTCGTCCAGGATCCGGTCGATTTCAAACGCGTCGCCGCCTATGTTGTACTCACCGAGAAGATTGATCTTGTATTTGCCTTCTTTGACGTTGTCATTGAGGCCGACGACGTGCGTGAAAATACCGTTGTTAGCGATATGGTGGCCCGCGGACTGGCTGACACCCTTGTAACCCTCGCAACTGAACCCGAAAACGTTGATCCCGAGCTTTTCCTTCATCTCACGCGCCACCGAGTGGACATCGTCGCCGATGAGCCCCACCGGGCAAGTCGAGAAGACGCTGATGGCCTTGGGTTTGAACAGATCGTACGCTTCCTGGATCGCCGCCCGCAGTTTCTTCTCCCCGCCGAACACGATGTCCTCTTCCTGCATGTCCGTGGAAAAGCAGTACGTCATGAAATTCTCATCCGTCGGTCCGTTCGTACGAGTCTGATTGCGCCGCGTGAGCCAGCTATAGAAGCCACATCCGATCGGGCCGTGAGTAATGTTCACTATGTCACGGGTGGGCCCGAGAATAACGCCCTTGCAACCTGCATACGTGCAGCCGCGCTGGGTGATGATACCGGGAATCGTACGGGTATTGGCGCCGATTTCCGCCGCGGCCCCGTCTTCGGCCACATGGTTGATAACAATCTGTTTGGCCCGTTTGCGAGCCACTTTGGTCGGGACCTTTCGCAGAAGTTCCTGCTTCACATCCTCGGGGTCGATGTATTGGGCCCCGGGAATGGTTGTTTCATCATTGATGACTTTCATGGTCTTCTCCGTTAACCAGCCGTTCAGACTTCATCCAGGACGCTATTCCCGCCTTCGCCGGTGCGTACGCTCACGGACATCCTTACCGGCATGACAAAGATCTTTCCGTCACCGGACTTGCCGGTCTTGTTGACATTCATGATTGTGCTCACCGTCATTGGAACGAGCTTCTCCGGAACCACTATGAGCAGAAGGCGCTTGGGAATGAGACGCTGGCTCTGCCCGAGCTGAGCTATGGCTTCCTCATAGCCCTTTTCAGCGCCTTCCAGAAGGTTGTAATCCACCAGGCCCTTACCTCTCCCCAGGACGTCCTTGGCGGTCATGGAGGAGACGCCTGCATCAGATAGCGCTTTCTTGGTTTTGTTCATCATGTTCATGCGAATAATCGCCATGACCTCTTTCATATCTTCACCTCTTCGGTCTGGCCGGAAGCTGTTTCCTTGATGCCCGAACTAATGGTGTAAACTTCCTCCACTGGGCTCACAAAAATCTTGCCGTCGCCGTAAGCGCCCTTATCCCCGGTACGTGCCGCTTTGATCACGGTCTTTACGACAAAATCCTTGTCGGTATCCGGCACGACGGTAAGGAGCAGTTCCTTCGGGATCTCGTCATAAGTGATTTCGCCAATCTTTATGCCTCGCTGCTTGCCGCGTCCGACCACAGATACCTTGGTCACCGCCGGAAAACCGGCTTCCATCAAGGCTGCCAGCACTTCGTCCACCTTTGTGGGCCTTACGATGGATCTGATCATCAACATTTCCGTCACCTCATATGGTTGTTGGTTTTAGCTGGAGTTTCGTCCCAGTTTGCCAAAGACACGGCCTCTTGCGTCACATCTCTCCATGCTGTGGGCTAAAATTATAGGAGTTTTTGGGGAGGGGTCTGGGGAGGCCCTTTTTGCAAAAAGGGCTTCCCCAGTTACTCTTCAAAATCTTCCTAATTTCTTCAGCATTGCTCAACCTGCCAGGCCGTGCTCGATCAGCAGTTTTTCGAGTTCATCCGTGGTCATGGGCTTGGGAACTACATGCATTTTGTTCTCTTCGATCTTCTTGGCCAGAGTGCGGTATTCGTCGGCTTGGGAATGGGACGGATCGAAGTCGATGACCGTTTTGCGGTTGATTTCCGCCCTTTGCACCACATTGTCACGCGGCACGAAATGGATCATTTGAGTGCCCAACACTTCGGCGAAGGCTTCGATCATCTCCTGCTCGTAATCCACCTTGCGGCTGTTGCAGATGAGTCCGCCCAGCCGGACACCGCCTGCTTCGGCGAATTTGACGATACCTTTGCAGATGTTGTTGGCCGCGTACATGGCCATCATTTCACCGGAGACCACTATGTAGATCTCCTGGGCTTTTCCTTCACGAATGGGCATGGCGAACCCGCCGCAAACCACGTCGCCCAAGACGTCGTAGAAGGCATAATCGAGCTTCTCGCTCTCCGCATAGGCCCCGAGTTGTTCCAGCAGGTTGATGGAGGTTATGATTCCGCGGCCTGCGCAGCCCACTCCCGGTTCCGGCCCGCCCGATTCGACGCATACAGTGCCTTTGAAACCGGTCTTACGTATGTCCTCCAGGTCCACGTCTTCGCCCTCGGCTCTTAGTGTGTCGAGCACCGTCTTTTGGGAGAGTCCCCCGAGCAGCAGTCGGGTGGAGTCAGCTTTCGGGTCGCAGCCAACTACCATGACTTTGCGCTCCATTTCGGCCAGACCGGCAACCGTATTTTGCGTTGTGGTGGACTTCCCGATGCCGCCCTTGCCGTAAATCGCTATCTTTCTCATATTGGCGTCCGCCTTTCATTGAGTTCTGCCGGGGTATAGGCAACAGGCGTGCCAATTGGTGACAAGAAAGGATGCAATGCCGTAACATGTCATGATTATTTGATATATTGTTTAGATAGGTTAAGGCATGGTTGATGAGATTCATCACCATTGGCGGCCGGAGTTACAAAAATGTGAATGTAGGAAGTTACGTTTTTGTAGAAAGGGCCGTACTATCACCGATCATTTGTGAGAATAGAAGACACCCCTTTGACACTGACCCGTCGGTCCAGGTACTGCGCTGCCCCCAAAGTTGTTCGGGCTCGCCGAAGATGGTATAAGACTTTCAAAAGAAACCGGAGGGGACAGACGCCGGTAACGGTTTGAGTTGAATCGCATTGAATTACGTCCAGTTTCCTCGGGAGGAAAGAGGTCGCTCAATGGAAGCTACAAACGTTAAGGATGAAGCAAGGCACATCGTGGAGGATTTACCGGATGATGCGTCCTGGGACGACCTCATGTACAAAATCTATGTTCGTCAGGCCATCGAGGCCGGTCTTGCGGACAGCGAAGCAGGACGTACGGTAGACGTGAGGGACGTGCGGGCGCAGTTTGAGTTGAAGCCGTGAGAGTACACTGGACGAACACGGCCGTGAATCATCTCAGGGCGATTCACGAGTACGCTGCGCAGAATTCAAAGATCTACGCGGATCGGCTGATTGACCGTCTGACACGAAGATCCGAACAGATAGGGGTGTTTCCACATTCCGGAAGAATCGTTCCGGAATACAAGCGACAGGATATCCGGGAGGTCATAGAGCGGCCATACAGGATCATCTATCGTGTCAAGGAACAACAAATAGATGTATTGGCGGTGCTTCATGGCACCCAGCAGATGCCGCCTGACATGTTGACATGACAAAGTCATGTAGAATGCGGTGGATACAGCGTCCCCCGCGGTCATCGCTGGATGAAGGAACCCGAACGATGCGGTTTCCTCCGTCATCGCATCCTCCTCTCGCCGCGCTGACCCAGGATTATTCGGGCCAGGCGAACGCGGTATAAGTCGTTGAAAAGGAATGCAGACAGGAACCCGTTTCTGTTCAATGTCGTCGAGGAGAGGCATTCTTGCGGTACAAACTGAAGCCATACAACAGGTACATCACCAACCAAGAGCTGTTGGATGATTTGGGGAGAGTTGCGCAATTTCTCGGTAAGACGACGGTTGGGTACGACGAGTATCCCGCGCATGGTCGCTGCGCATCGCGAGTATTTGAAACACGCTTTGGTTCTTGGAACAAGGCGCTTCAAGCCGCTGGACTCGAAATTACCCGCCGTCAGGACATCACTGAAATCGAGTTATTCGAGAATCTTGAAAAGGTTTGGCGAATTCTTGGACGACAACCCCGTCGAGAAGAAATGCGCAAGCCGCTGTCTGAATTTTCTAAGGGAACCTACGAGCGGCGGTTTGGCGGTTGGCGCGCGGCTCTCGAAAAATTTATTGCCTTTGCCGATGATCCGATTGAAAAGTTACCAACGGCAACAGACCCAGATAGGGGAACAACAAAAAATCCTCGATTCCCTGACCTCCGGCTCCGCTTCAGAGTGCTGAGCAGAGATTCATTCAAGTGTCAGTCGTGTGGACGGAGTCCCGCCACTGAGACCGGTGTGCAGCTTCACGTGGACCACGTCATCCCGTGGAGCAAAGGCGGTCCAACGTCTCTTGAGAATCTCTCAACTCTCTGCGAACTGTGTAATCTCGGGAAGGGTGATGCGGACGAGAACGACTACTGATCCCATATACTGAAGTCCGACAATTCGGGGGACACTATAAATATATCCGGGGAGCTTGCTCCTCGGTCTGGGCAGTGGAGATCACGGAGCAGGTCCGGGTGTGACATGAGACAGGTTCCACGGCTAGTTGCCGCCACGTACCCTTCATCATCACTCAAGGGCGCAATGGAGTGTGGAGTAAACCGGAACAAGTTGCGGGGCGACTAGTCAGTTCCCCTGACGTTTCTCCAGCCACCGCTTGAAGGACCGCTGACTTTCACCAGATGGCTTTCCTGAAAGGATGTTTTCTACGCTGAGGTCTTCGTCAAGCTCCGGCCAATGGATGCCCTCGCCCCTGCCGATAAAGCGCCAATTGTTTCGCTCCTCGCTGCTGGCGTGCAACAGCCTGGGGTACCATACGATAGGAACAGAGATTGTTCGGCCATCCTCTAGGTCTACTATCAAACTGTCGTCCGTGACCACGACGTTTGTCGCTATGGCTGATTTCATGTCAAGCGCCAAAGTAGTCATGCCACGCCCTCAGCAGATGCTCTCGGTTATCTGCCACAAGTCTATGAAGTCTGTTGATCTCATTCCTGTTGAACCCGCCGCTGCGTTGCAGCCGGACAGGATTGAGCCAGAATTTAGCAATCTTGTGCTCGCTCTCTATGTGAATGTGTGGTGGCTCTTCCCGGTCTCCGGCATAGAAGAAGAATCTGTACGATTCAATTTGAAGTACAGTTGGCATCCGCCTCTATTCGATCCGAGAGTTCCTACCCGCTTCATTCGAGACAATTCTGTTCTTTTTGGGGTCGAGAGTCAACCCTTAAAGAAGCGCCTCGAATTCCTCTCTCGCCATACTAACCCGCAAATTCGCTGGACGAAGCGGGACGCCCTTGCTCTTCCAAACATAGATCAATGGCCTCTTTGATCCTTTCCACCAAAGTGTCCAGAGATCGGGCCTGAGTATGACAACCTCGGAGTTCTGGAACAGCCGCCACGTAGTATCCTTCTTCATCACGCTCGACAATCATGTTGAATGCCATTTCCATCAGCCGATCTCCCGCTTATTTCATAGGGGGTCGTCAAGAGCTATTCTACCAAAATGAAACCATAAGACGGAGAGTTCTCTCACAACTTAATAGTCTCGGCAGGATGCCCAGTTTCTATGTCTGTCCCAGATGCGCCATTTAGCTGATTTCATGCCTAGGGCCTGTCTGAAGTCCGTCCGAGCTTTTCTACGCTCCGCCACCCAACAATTCAGGACCACTTGTTGCCCTTCTCATTTCCAAAAGCGTCCACAAAATTAAGAAGGAGGTGATTCTCATGGAAGAACTTCACGCAAATCGAACATCGCGTTTGGAACGATCCTTTGAGGATAGAGCCGAGCTTAAGAAGCGACAAGAATGGGAGAAGTGCGTAGCGCATTGCGTGCAGGACAGGAATGACCCCAAGGATGAGTTAGTCTGCGCCAGGATATGCGTTTAAGATAGAGGGCGCGAGTGAGAGGCTCCAATAGAGTCTCATGAGGACGCCGGCGCATCAATTCGCACACGTTTTCAGGATTCTCCGCCTATGCTCATTTCGACTCGGTCACGTCCACTTTTCTTGGCAATGTATAGGGCGGAATCTACGGACCTTAGCAGATCTTCGAAATCTTTGGTTTCATCGCCTACAGCGCCCACTCCCAAACTCACGGTCAACCTTAACTCGCCCGCTTTGGTCCGCATGACAGCGCGTGAAACATTCAGGCGCAGTCTTTCGGCGGCCAACCATGCCTGTTCCAGCGCGGTTTCCGGCATCAGGACGGCAAATTCCTCCCCTCCGATACGAGCCAGGACATCGACGCTACGAACGGTTTTTTGACAAATCCGCGCCACAACCCGAAGGGCCCCGTCACCGATAGCGTGACCGTAGGTGTCATTGGTCTTTTTGAAATGGTCGATATCCACTATGATTAGCGACAGATGACGACCGTAACGCTTCACCCTCTCGAATTCTCGCCTTCCCAGCTCCATGAAGTAGCGGTAGTTGAATACCTGGGTCAAACCGTCCGTGATCGCAAGTTGACGAAGCTTTTCCTGTACAATTCTGCGCTTGCCTATTTCTTCTTGAAGCTTCTTTGTCCGCTCGGCCACTATCTTTTCCAGTTGCTCATTGAGAACTGTGAGTTTCTTGCGTGCTTCCTCCAGCCTCTGATTCTGAAGGAAAGAATCCCGGTATGCGGAAAGAAGAAAGTTCACCATCTGGCGGCGGCCTGCATTTATCGAATGGAATTGTCCCTCTAGAGCGAGTAGACGCTGATCTTTGGAATCGTCACCAAGCAATCTGACAGCGCTAGAGAGCATCCCCTCGATGGTGGAAAGGAGAAGCTTTTCATCGTAGGGCTTGGTGACGTAGCCATCCGCGCCGGACTCCAGCCCGCGGAGGACGTCTTGAGGTTTTGATTGTGTGGTGAGCAGGACAATCGGGATGTGCTTTAGTTCACTCTGGCTCTTGATCGCACGACACATTTCAAATCCGTCCATCACAGGCATCACAATATCGCTCACGATGATGGACGGCCTTTCTTCCTTTAATGCCTCAATGCCTTCTTGACCGTTTCGAGCCACGCGGACAACGTAACCATTCTCCTCCAAAAGCATTTGAATCAGCTTTGCCTGAAAGCGACTATCCTCCACTACAAGGATTGAATTAAGTGAGTTCATGTTTCACAGTGCGATCAGCGCGCGTTGTCGTGCAATCGCGCGAGCTGGATGAAGGCTGATGTCTCACTTGGGCCGCTCCGGTCGCGTGCGGAACCCCGCGATCTTTTCTGCGGCTACGAAAGGATGAACACGAATTCCACAGCAGGCGTCGGCTAAAATAAGCCGTTTCTCACGTTGCTCAAAAAACCTGTCTTATCGTATTGTTAAGCGTAACTCACCGCATGTCTCCGGGTCAAGAGGAATCTTGGGTCTCATCTCAACTCGCAATCGACACCCTCCAAACGCGTTGTCTGACATGCCCCAACTCTTCAGTTACGGGCGGCCAAAGATTGTCATTGCGAGTGGAGCGAAGCAATCTCCGAGAGTTGGGGATTGCTTCGTCGTTTCACTCCTCGCAATGACAGATCTGCGTCCGCGTAACTAAGGGATTACGACATGCCGAAGATCACAGTTGACTAAAGGCCAATAGGTGGAGTATATTCAAATATTATATAAAACCTCCTTTTTCCGGCATGATAACACAATTAAGTTCATTGAATTTAGGCCATGACAAAATTGTGGGGTCTGCTGATCAATAACGTAATTCCGGATCAGATTCAGGGGACCGAGTAGCCCCGCGCTGCATGATACCGGCCAAACCGGGTTCTTATTTGAAACCCAGAAACAAGGAGGACTACTATGGAGCAGAATCGTAGAGATTTTCTGAGGAGCGCAGGTGTTCTCGCCACCGTGGCGGCCACCGGCGGGTTGACTGCGGCTCATGCTCAGACTAAGCCGGCAAAGGCCCAGTCGCGCGGCATGGCTCGTGGACTGACCTTATTGACCATCCGTCGCAATGGCGAATACCGGCTGGGAGTGAAAACCGAGAAGGGTATTCTTGAGGTTCCTGAAGCGGCAAAACTACTCAAAATGCAGGCTCCGGCAACTATGGACGAATTGCTGGCGAAAGAAGCCGGCCCCAGTCTCAATGCCCTGGTGGATGCCGCTCTCAAATCAAAAACCGCCGGAAAGGCGTTCTTTAAGGAGGATACCATCCAGTACGGTCCGGTTGTAACACACCCGGACAAAATTATCTGCATAGGTTTGAATTACGCAAAACACGCCAAAGAAGTGGGTTTGGAACCTCCATCGCAGCCTGTGCTTTTCAACAAATACAACAACGCACTCAACTATCACGGTGGAAAGATTACTCTGCCGGTCGCAGCGTCCAAGAAATTTGATTATGAAGTCGAATTGGTGATAATCATGGGCAGGGAGGCGAAGAACGTCCACGAAGCCGAAGCGATTTCATATGTAGCAGGTTATTGTACCGGTAATGATTTTTCAGCGCGGGACTTGCAGCTTGAAGCTCCCGGCAAGCAGTGGATGCTCGGCAAGACTCCGGACGGGTTTGCTCCTTTGGGACCGTATATGGTTACAGCGGATCAGGTCGATCCCGACAACCTGAAGATCGAGTTGCGGGTCAACGGTGAGACACGACAGTCCTCCAACACCAACGATTTCATATTCAAGAGCCGCCAACTGATCGCTTTTATTTCCAAGTTCATCACAATGAAACCTGGTGACATCATTTTCACGGGCACACCGGAAGGTGTGATCGCGGGTTATCCGAAGGAGAAGCAGAACTGGCTCAAGCCCGGCGACAAGATTGCTTGCAGCGTGGAAAAACTGGGTGAGCTGAAGTTCGATCTGGCTTAATGGTTCTGGGCTTGAATGCATAATACAGCGCATATGACCGGCCGCGCCTTGTTGCCGGCCTTTTTTCTTCAGCCCTGTACGGCGCGCGCAAACTGACTGACCAGTGGGCCTGGATTTCTACAGATCGATATTTGCGGCCGCTGGTCGCCGCGGTGGTTGATCGCCGCCTGAGTTGATCTTAAACAGAAGGACGACCATGCTCCCAAAGAACTGGTAGGAGAATCTTGAGGGGGCGTTCCCTGTCCGCGGCTGCGCATACGTGGCATTTCATAATCCATAGCTTGATCAATCTGTTCAAAAATATATTGTATACCCTGGGACGTTGGAGAGCCGGCCATGTGGTTCTGCTATAGGAAATAGATTCTGGCGCCTCCTCCGGTCCTCGAATTGTTGGCACAGGGCGCACAGTGCAAGTAACGGGCAACAGGGCAGATTCTTCCGAATCGTATTTGGCCGATGTCTTTGTGGATTATCGCCGTTTGCTGATATGGGCCGTAATAGCGATAAGCATCGTGTTGGCATGTTTCGTGCCCGGCATAGAGATGGATACATCGCTCCGATCAATGCTCGTCACAAACACGCCAGCCTATTTTGAATACGAAAAATTCCAAGAAGTCTTCGGCGCCGAAGAGTTCATAATCATCGGAATCAAGAACCGATTGCCAGCAAATGATCAGTCAGTCCTGAAATCCGTCGAATCAATAACAAAAGAGCTGGAAGCATTTGATAAAATTACCGAAGTGCTAAGTCTGACCAACCTGCGTTTCTTTCAGAAAAGGGGCGAGAAGTTTGGGACCTTTCCCGTTGTGCGGACCGACAAGGGACGGCTGTCTCTGCCCGAGGCTTCCGACTTAGCAGGAATGCGGGCAGCCCTCCCCTTGATGGGCTTTCTGATTTCTCCCGACATGCAAACCGTTGGCATGCTTGTTCGTGTTGACGACACCTGTAAGTTCGACTGTGAAGCAATTAGGGAGCTTCTAGCAAAAATAGATCACGTTGTCGAAAAGAATCGTCTCGATGGTTCGAATTTTCGAATTGTGGGACCGGCGATTTTGAGGGAAGCTATTTCCAAATATAGCTTTCAGACAGCATTCATTTTTGGGATTTTGTGTTCGCTTATTTGCATGGCCGTGACTGTTTATGTGTTCAAGAGTGTCAGGCTCACAGCCATTGGTCTTCTGATTCTGGGAATTTGCGTATTGTGGGTCCTGGGGCTGATGTCTCTCTTGCGAATACCCGTGAATCCTACCACGAGCATGGCCTTCGGCCTGACACTGGTCCCTACCCTGGAAATGGTCATTCACATCGCGACGAGGTACCGTCAATTTTATCAATGGGAAAAGGACAAGCTTGGGGCTGTCCGGCAGACGGTCCGCTTCCTGGCTCGACCGCTCTTCATCTGTTTGTCCACTACGGCGGTAGGTTTCGGCACGTGCATGGTTAACCCGATCCCGATGGTGTTCCAACTGGGCCTGATAATGCCTCTAGCGGTGATGAGCGCCTATTGCGTGGGAATGATCGTAACTCCCGCCTTTCTGCTGCACACGAAATCGTTGGATCAGTATGCATTCCGGACCATGTCGGTGGACTTGTTGTCGCGTGCGCTAGGAAGAGTAAGGGATTCTATCTCCAGACATTACCGATCATATACGGTCCTCGGATTTGCAATTTCGGTCGTCATGTTTGCCGGAACGCCCTTTATCCTCACAGATCCTCAGATAATGCGGCAGCTAAGCCCATCAAGCCCCGAGATCCAAGCCATAAATTTCATTGACAATAACTTGACGTCAGTTCACTCCGTGGAACTGGTGCTTGCTACAGAGGGGACCGCTTTTAAGAAACCTGAGACATGGAAGCGAGTGCGGGAACTTGAAACGCGTCTCAAGGAGCTGCCCGAGGTAGTATCTACGGAGTCCTTTCTGTCTGTTCTTGAATACGTAGATAATTTGCTCCGCGGCCCTGCCCAAGGCAAAGAGGATTTTTCATCAAATCCCGCGATCTTGAACGAGCTTTTCGCAATCACATCTCTCAGCTCGGAGGGGAGGCGTCTTAGCCAGAGGTATCTGGACCAGGCATTCGATCGGTTGCGTATCACTGTCCGGATTAAGAACTCCCCTTCGGCGTCGATTGTAGAAACCATCGATCAGATCGGCGATGTGGCCGATTCGGTCATGCGCAATTTAGCGCGAGCCACAGTTACTGGTGAAATGGCCGTGGTTTCAGCTCAGTCCGTCGACCTCATTGGGTCGGAGATTGTGTCCATGGTCCTGGCCATTCTAATCATTACTATTTTGATGATTGTGCAGATGGGGACGCCGTCCTTCGGATTGATAAGCCTGATTCCCAACATTCCGCCTTTAGCGACAGTGTTCGGGATTATGGGCTGGGCAGGAATTTCCCTGAATGCGGCAACGATTTTTGCTGCGACCGTTGCGCTAGGTCTGGCTGTAGACAATACCATTAATTACGTGGCGCAACTGAAAAGAGAAATAAAGCTTAATCCTGATCTCGGGGTGGAACAATGTGTGTTTCGGGCTTACAATCTTGCCGCCAACCCTATGGCCTCCTGGTCTATTGTCACACTCTTGGGGTTTCTGGCTCTCACGGCCACGCCCTTTCAGGCCGCTGTGAATTTCGGGATACTGGTTTCCTGCGCGGTTTTGATGGGTATATTCGGAGACCTCGTCTTCATGCAGTCAATGATTCTGACCTTCTCATCGATACGAAGGCTCATTATGAGAATAATTGAAAAAGAGTTGGCGAACCAGAAATGATCTGGGCCGATTGTTTCATATCGAATACATCCGACACGAGCGAAGTGTAGGCCATCGAGACATCTCGATAAACAGCTTATGGAGAATCACGCATGAAAGTTTTCCTTACCGGGGCAACCGGATTTCTGGGACAGTATCTCCTGGCGGAACTCCTCGGGCGCGGACACGCTGTCTCGGCCTTGTACCGAAATGACTCCAAGCGCCGAGACACAGAACGCTTTCTTGAGAGCCTTGAGTTACGAAGCTTGGATAAGAATCTGCGGTGGTTTCACGGCGATGTCCTGGAAGCCGGCGCCCTATGGGATGACTGGCGCCGAAAACACCCCAGCCTGGAGGAAGTGGACACGGTTCTTCACGGCGCAGCGTCCTTGAGGTTTAAGGTGAATGAATTCGGAGAACCGTTTAGTACCAACGTGGGCGGAGCGAAAGCCTTGCGTAAAATTCGAGACCGCCAACCTCTAAATGTGCACATAATCAGCACAGTTGCTGTCGGCGGCTTTGTTGAGGGAGAGGTCCTTTTCGAGGTCAATCATCCGCGGCGCGATTTCTTAAATGCGTACGAACAGAGCAAGTGGGAAGCAGAGCAAATTTGGGCGGGAGAAGCCACAATATTGAGGCCGGGGCTCATAGTAGGCCATTCCCAAACTGGAAGATGCTTGGGCTTCACTGGTTGGTACAAAATCGTCAAAGCCGTCCATCTGCTGACCCGGTTCTTGGACGAAGTCCCCGATTGCCCTCGCTTTAACCTTGGCATCAATATTCCGGCAAATCCCGGAGCCACTGCGAATATAGTTCCAGTGGACTATGTTGCGCGAGCAATAACAAGGATCATTGAGGACAGGACTCAACATGGGAAGATATTCCACATCACGCATCCGACCCCCCCTACCCACCAATGGAGCCACGAAGTCTTGTGCCGAAAATTTCGAATTGGGGGCATAAACTTCTCGACCCATAGAGCGCCGTCGTCCCGACTCCCTGAAGGAATTCAGCTTATGCTGGGGAAGCAGGTCCAAGCGTGGCTTCCCTATTTCCCGGCGAATCCGATATTCGACCGGACCAACACGGACAGAGCATTGCCCGACTTGGAAGCGCCTCCCATTACTGAAGCCCTAATAAACAGGCTTGTTGATTATGCGATAGAAGCCGATTGGGGGCGGCCGACCTAGCCGCGCTCCTACTAGAATTAAAGAGAAAACGGACCTGGTTCGTTTCATGGCGAGGCCCTCTTCCTTAATAAAATCGGCATGTAACGCTGACCAAGAAAATTCGAGAATTTGCCGGGTGATATCGTTTTGCTTGCTGTTAAATGGTGTTAGCCGGGTCATCCAGCCGGATCTCCTGTTCCTCTCCACTACGGTCCTGCGCTGAAATCCCCTGAGGTAAGCGCTTCCAGGTAGGCCAATCGACTGCCGTTTCTGAAGAGAAGTTTGGCCATGGCGCCTAAAATGCGCTCTCTTTCACTCTTTCTTTTGCTGGCCCAGACTCCTGACTCGAAAGCCCTTCGAGACGCATCAACAGCTTTTTCCACATCTGCCGTCCCCCCAAGGGGACTCGGGCCACGATTTCCTGGTTAGCCGGGTTGATAACGTCCATCGTCTCTCCTGATTCACTATCAACCCATTGACCATCGATGAACATCTTGTATTCCATTATGTTACCCATAAGTATTTGATACCTCCCAACTAATGGATTTCAGTTCTTCAATTCACGGATTCGAAGGTCGCTCCACTTGGCGCTTCGACTAACTCGCCGTCCCTCGACACTCCTTGGTGACCGTTGCCTTCCCATCCTCCTTTTGTCTTTGGTCTTTCTGTTTTCGTCACGATCGAAAACCAGCTCATCGTCATCAGCGCCTACCTCTGGCTGAATCGTCTACCCAGCATTGCTCCGGCAATATTTATCCGCTGTATTTGCACAGTGCCTCCCGCAATGGGCCAGCCACGGCTGTCCCGCAACATCCGTTCAATAGGATATTCTTTCGAATAGCCATACCCGCCGAAGACCTGCAGCGCCATATCGGTGACCTCTTTGGCTATTTCGTTGGCGAAACACTTGGCCACGGACGATTCGAATACGGAAGGCAATCCGTTTTCGGAATTGACCACGGCACGATAGATCAGCAACCTCGCGGCCTCGACCTTCATGGCCATGTCTGCAAGAAGAAACTGAACGGCCTGAAATTCACATATGGGCTTGCCGAAAGCAGTTCTCTCCTGGGAATACTTTTTGGCCGCTTCCAATGCTCCCCATGCAATGCCAAGGGACTGGGTGGCATTTCCGCAGCGTTCCGCATCAAAAGCTTGCATCAATCTGGCAAACCCACCTTCGGGTATGACCAAATTCTCCTTGGGAACCAGGCAGTCGTCAAAAATTAGATCGCAGCTCGGCATCCCGCGGAGTCCCATGAACTCTTCCTGTTTCCCAAACGTGAGCCCCGGGGTTCCATTTTCAACCACGATCCCCCCAATCCCCTTGTGTCCTTTCTGATCGCTCAAGCGGACATAAACCATGTACAGATCCGAATAACCTCCCCCGGAAATGAACCGCTTCCGTCCATTCACAACGTAGTGATCTCCTTTGAGCACGGCTCTGGTCGTTAACTCGGTCAAAGCAGAACCTGCTCCGGGTTCTGTCATGGCTACGGCCATGAATTTTTCTCCTGTGCAACAAGGAGGGATGAAACGCTGCTTCTGTTCTTCCGTACCGAATTTCTCCACTACTCGAATCGGTCCCAAACTGCTTTCAAATACCGGCCCGGATGCAATCGTGCTTACTCGCGCCAACTCTTCCATGACCAGAACGGCATCAAATGCGGTCAGCCCTCCGCCTCCATATTGTTCGGCAAGCGTAATTCCCAGCAGGCCCAGTTCCGCATACTCGGAGATGAGCTTTTGATCCTTGGAAAATCCTGTCTTTTCCCAGACCTCTACCAGAGGGGCAATGCGTTCGTTCGCGAAATCATACGCCATTTTCTTGAGCATTTTTTGTTCTTCGCTGAGCTGAAAATCCATCAATATCTCCTTTGAACTTTCATTTATCAGACGTTGCCGCGTCGGTAAATTGTTCGATTAGTGTCTTTTTGATCACTTTGCCGCCCGGATTTCTCGGCAAATCCTGTACAAAGAAAACCTTTTTGGGAACTTTGTAATCGGCCAGTTGGCCTGTGCAAAACTCTTGTATTTCGCTCACACTGGTTTTTTCAGTACCCGGCCTGGGGACAATCGCACAAGCCACAGCGCTGCCCATGACCGGATCAGGCAGGCCAAAGACCGCGACATCTAAAATCCTGGGATGAAGGCGCAGGGCGTTTTCCACTTCGACCGGGTACACGTTCTCTCCTCCGCGGTTAATCATTTCGCGTGTTCGTCCGACAATGTAGAGAAATCCGTCGGAATCTCGATATGCCATGTCTCCGGTGTGAAACCAGCCGTCTCGGTACACTTTGGCCGTCTCTTCCGACGATTTGTAGTACCCTTTGGATACAAGCCCACCCCGAACCACCAATTCACCCACAGCATTCGGCTCCAATTCCTTTTCGTGAAGCGGATCGACGATCTTGACCTCAGAACATAAATTCGGTTGTCCCACCGACGTCGGACGAAACTCGCTGAAACGATCCTGGAGAGTGCTGATAACCGAGGCTTCTGTCAAACCGTATCCGTTTAAGCAGACGACGCCGGGGAAAGTCTGGCGGATTTCCTTTAGCAGGTCCGGCGGCATGGGCGCCCCGCCGTAGGTAATTAGTTTGATGTTGTCCAGCTTCGCTTCACGAATGGGAGTCTTATTAAGAAGAAGCCAATACATGGTCGGCGTTCCTGCCAGTGCGCTGACCCGTTCTCGTACCAAGAGTTCCACGACCTCATGAGGATTAAAGGAGGACACCAGGACGCAACCTCGGCCGAGAAACATTGCTGGAATCATTTGTTCCTGCAGGGCCAAGACGTGGAAAAGCGGGGCTGCAATCAACATATTCTGATTCTCGCCCTGCATCCCGGGGTATTGAGAAATGATATATTTCGTTTTAAAAGAGCTGGTGATGAGGTTCCGATGGGTGATCATCACTCCTTTCGGAGTTCCGACCGTCCCGGAAGTGAAAAGGATAAGGGCCGTGTCATCTTCGGAAATTCCGTCCGGACCTTCCGTCTGCAACCCTGCGGGAAGATCCGTTCGCCAATTGTCTCCAAGCACGATCTGCTGGAAATCAAAACAGCAGGAAGGCGCTTCCTGGGTTCTCGGTGACATTAACGGAGAAGAAAGCAATACTTTCAGACCGGAAAATTGAAGCTGTCGTTTCAGTTCAGGAGTTGCTAAGCGGGTATTGAAAACAACAGCGGTGGCTCCCAGTTTCTGGATGGCCCAGAAGCTGATTATGAAACGGATGGAATTCTCCATGAGGATCCCGACATGGTCCCCTTTGCCCACTCCTGCCTTCTGTTCAAGGTGAGCAGCCATGCCGGCGACCATGTCGGCCGTCTGCCGGAACGTGAACCGCTCTTGCCCTTCGACCAGATAAATCTGATCCCCGTAGAAAGCGGTGCATTTCGAAAACATCTCCCAAACGTTGCTGAAACGTTTCTTGAAGGTTTGAACGGGATGGCCTCCGACATGAACGGTTTCGATTGAAAAGTCTTCGATGAGCATGACTTTACCTTTCCGGGGTCCGTTGTGGCGCCGGAATCCCTTCTAATCAAGGACATTGCCGGAAATACAGCGGCGAAGTTGTGAAATCGGGCACTTGCGTCGAGAAAGCCCTTGCGGCTGCCGCTTCCGTTGAGAGGCGAGCCCTATCCGTCCTCATCGCACTCGGTGTCACGGGCGCCTTGGTGGAGACACGACCTTTTCGCTTCCGCAAGCGGCTTTGCTGTCACCTCATCGATGCACGCATGTTCGATTTGCTCGCGAGCGCTCCGGAGCCACTCCAGGATGAATTGGTTCAGCTTCAACCCCATTTCGGCAATGATACGGACATAGATGTCTTGATCACTCAAGCGAGCTACGGCCTCGTTGCGCCTGGCAAGGGCCTGTTCGTACACGCGGGTCTGTTCGTCAATGAGTTGGAGCGCTCGGTCACGGTCACCGAAGCCGAAGAAAGGAAATCGGAGTAGGAAAGGATCACGGAGCATCATGCCCCTCTCGGGCGATTCAGCCAGCCAGCGGGCAAACTCCCGCCTTCCGCTCTCCGTAAGAGAATAAAGTTTGCGGCCAGGGCCCCGTTCCGCTTCCTGATTGACCTCTCTCATGGTGACGAGGCCGTCGTCTTTGAGCTGTTTCAAGGCAGGATAGATCTGTCCGTAGTTGACGGACCACATGTGGCCGAAACTTCGCTCTATGTGCTTCTTGATTCGGTATCCGTGCAGATCCGTGTAATGAAGAAGTCCCAGGATTGCGTACTTGATTGCCACTGTGCGGGCCCTCGGGGGAATATATAGAATATATATATAAATAGTATATATTCTCTGTCAAGCAAAAAAAGCTCCGAGTGTATTCATTCAGTTAAGCGGGGGAACTTGCCGTTCTTTGTCATTGCAATGACAAACCCCACCCCCCGGGGTGGCAGAGGGACTACTGTTGAAGAAGCCGGCAACAGTTTACAAACATTACCCGTCTTGTTATGTTAGCCCCATACCAAGGCAAACAGACCGAGTAACGGCATCGCCTGCCAGGACTTTTGATCAGTCGGCTCTGTCGTTCAGGGCTCCGTAGGGAGTGGATCAACCAGTGAGCCTCTTTGTAACCGGCCGGCCGAGGAGCCGGGAGAGAATCGCTTCCGACAAGAGCAGAACAACCCTTGGCTACCGTAGGTAACGATGCGTGTGCGCTATACGTTTCAAAAGACGCCCCCACTAAGGGATATTTCGCTCGAAGTTGAGAATCGGGGAGACAAAATCATCTTCGACATATCGGCGACAGGCGCGGCCTATGCTGAACTGTTGAAAATGTATTTTGACTGGTTCAACGCGAGAGGCCCTATAGCCACCCATAATGGTTCCAACGTTTACTCGCTTTACTTGCCGCCTATACCCAGTGAAGCTCATTCACGCATGGTAGAAGGGTTCTTCAATACGTTTTTCTTCCGAAAACCTACGCCCCAGGCAGTCACGATTGGTGTCACCGACAAATGTCAGTGCGGATGCCAACATTGTAGCGCTGCGGCATACGTGGGCTCACGTTCCCTTCTTTCATTGCAGGATATTGAATCAATAGTCAGCCAAAGTATTGAATTGGGCGTAAACAACATCACTTTCACGGGCGGGGACCCTCTGCTTCGAGATGAGCTGGAGGAATGCGTACGTTTTGTGCCCGAAGGAAAAGCGGTGGTTCAGGTTTTCACCAACGCAGTGGCTTTGGATTCCGAACGAGCCGCTTCTTTGAAGGCCGCAGGAGTATATGGCGTGCAGATCAGCCTCGATTCTCCTGAACCGGAGGAACATGATCGATTCCGACGAAGACCCGGGACATTCAATGCGGTCGCCGAAGGCGTCAAAAACGCGCTCGAGGCCGGACTGCTGGTGGCTTTGTCGACGTACGCGACGAACGATTCAGTACGCGAGAGGAAGCTCGGCCGGCTGACCGCATTAGGCGCCAAGTGGGGTGTTCACGAGATAAGTGTTTTCGATGTGATACCGACGGGTCGTCTCCTTCACAGTGAGGAGGCTTTACTCAGCAAAGAGAGCCGCGAGGCATTGCTCGATGAGGCCCGCTCTTTGAACAAACGTTACAAGGAGCGACTTCGCATAATCACTCAGTCGTGGACAAACAGCGGAACCGGGTTCGCTAGGGCTTTTGGTTGTCTGGCGGGGAACTATCAATTCCATGTAACGGCATACGGTGACTTCACGCCGTGCGACTTCACGCCCATCTCGTTCGGCAATGTTGGCTTTGAGCCGATTGCCGAGTTATGGAAAAAGGTTACGGAACATCCGGCCTATTGCCGGCATAGCGACCAGTGCCGAATGCAGTCGGCCGGTTTCAGGGAGAAATACATCCATACTATTCCGGAAGGAGCTTCGCTTCCGTTTCCCATTCAGGAATTGACAAAGGACCTTGAGATGGTTCCGAAGCCCGGCGCCGCAAAACCGGAGTGTGAGTAGCGAAATCAATGACCGTTCCTAACACCAGAGCCCCGGAGTCTTCAAGACAGGGCTCGATATTTTCTGACATTGCTGCTTTTTTCACATCCGTAAGGACGGCGATAGCCCTGCTCTTTCTGCTCGCTGCAACGTCGATCCTGGGTACTCTGATTCCCCAGGACATGCCGCTGGACCAACTTCAACAGACGGTCTCCCCTTTTTATTTTCGGCTCATCACCATTTTGGATTTGCATAGACTGTACAGAAGCTGGTGGTTCATTCTGTTGCTGGGTCTGCTCTCGTTCAACATAATGGGGTGCCTGTCGCAAAGGTTAAGGCGCATCCCGGCGGATTGGAAAGGCGCATCCGGCAAAAGCTCTTTCAATATCTCTTTTTCCGATCCGAGAGATGTGAAAGAACTTGAAAAGGTCATCACCTCAGCATTGAAACAGCTCGTGCGCGGCGCGCCCCGAGTGGTCGAGACCGGAGACGGCCTGATTCTCTCGTGGGAAAACGACCGAGTTCAGCTCTTGGGCTTTCCCTTTATCCATGCGGCAATAATACTGATCCTAATAGGCGGATTGATCGGCTCGCTCCATGGATTCAAGGGAAAAGTCCAGATCAAAGAAGGCGAGAAGGCGAGTCGATTCACGGTCATCCCTACAGGAGCAGTGGAAGAGCTTCCCTTTGAAATTGCAGTCGATAGATTTGTGCTGAACCGATATCCCAGCGGGGAACCTAAAGAGTTTCGAAGCGACGTTCGAATTCTGGTGGACGGCAAGGAAGTCTTGAAGGACTCGATTCTCGTTAATCATCCATTGACGTTCCAAGGAATCTCTCTGTATCAGTCCGATTACCGTCTGACGGGTGTCAAGGAAGTCAAATTCAGCATAGTGAATCAATCCGGAGAGTCCTCTGAAATAAGTGTTCAACCAGATGCAACGGTTCAATTGCAGGGGACGAAATATCAACTTGGACTGGTGAGCCTTCATCCGGGTTCGGCTAAGCGAGGGGCAGGGGTCGAAATCAATGTGCAGGGGCCTGACGGACAGAACAGGCCATTCAAGTTGTTCAAGAATGATCCAAGCCCTATTAAAATCGACGATTTGCAGCTCAGTTTCGTCGACTATACTCCTCTGTACGTAACGGGGCTGCAAATCGGATATGACCCTGGAAGCGCAGTGGTATGGGTAGGTTGTATTCTGCTCGTATTAGGATTTCTCCTGACCCTTTTCACAAATCACCGTACCATCGCAGTGGTTCTGAAGGCCACCGACTCGGGGTCCTCTATAGAGATTTCCGGGCGCAGCAAGAGGCTGCGCAAAGAATTCCGAGAGAAGGTTAAAAAGGAAGTTCACGACTCTCTTCACATACGCGACAATAAAGTTACGCCGATTACACAAGGAGCTTAAACCGGGTTCGCGATCGCCGGGGATGAATATGGTCAGCACGGATCTTAACACCTATGTCACTTTTGGATATATGCTATGTGTTATCGCCTATTTAGTCGTCTACATCTTCGGTTCCGCGAAATCGGCTGCGAGAAAGTGCGCGTTCGCTGGCCTAATCCTAGTTTGGTGTGTTCACACCGTTGCCATCGGCCTGCGATGGGTGGAGTCTTATCAGATGGGCATCGGCCACGCTCCCTTGTCCAACCTATACGAATCATTGATTTTCTTCGGATGGACCATTGCGCTCGCTCTGATCTTGATGAGATTGCGATTCGGGGCTGACGTAATCGTTTTGCTTGGACTCCCTCTTGTCTTTCTTGTAATGGCATATACCTTTCTCGAAGACCACAATATCAAACCATTAATCCCGGCATTACAATCCAACTGGCTCGTGGCTCACGTAATGACTTGTTTCCTGGGCTATGCCGGTTTTGCGGTCTCCTTTGTTGCGGCGGTATTGCTTCTCTTGAGCAAGAGAGGCGATCAACTTGGGAAGAGTCTTCCCCGGCGGGAAATCCTGGATGAGATTGTTTATCGCTCCATACTCCTGGGCTACCCCTTGTTGACCCTTGGCATAATCACCGGCGCGGCATGGGCCGATTATGCGTGGGGAAGCTATTGGTCCTGGGACCCCAAAGAAACCTGGTCACTTATCACCTGGCTGGTCTATTCCGCCTTTCTTCACGCCCGGCTGGCCAGAGGCTGGTCCGGAGACAGAACGGCGATTCTGTCAGTCGCGGGCTTCGGAGCCGTTCTATTCACTTACTTTGGGGTAAATTACTTGCCCGGCTTGCACAGTTATTTCTGAGTGTTAGTTAGCCGGGCCGTTCCATAGCACACCCTCCCCCCAGAGGGATTTGAAACCCTCTCCCCTGGCGGGAGGAGAGGGGGAGTATGACCTCGAAGCGACGAAGCGCAATTCTTAATGCTGGCTGCTACGGCAACTCGTGAGAAAACCATGAACGAACGGGATATCGGCGCCTTATTTATGATCGGCTTCGACGGAACCCGCTTCACGAAGGTGGTTGGGGACCTTATCAATGAAGTCAATCCGTGCGGTGTTATCCTGTTCGCGCGCAACATTCAGGACCCCCACCAATTAGCCGGGCTGAATCATGATCTGCAAGCGCACGCGAGAGACCAAGATTCGCAGGGTATTTTCATCGGGGTCGACCAAGAGGGCGGCAGGGTTCGCAGGCTAAAGGAGCCTTTCGCCGAATTTAGGCCGGCTTTCGAGCTAGCGTCCTCTCAGAAACCCGAAGAAGCGGTCCGGCGTTTCGCTCAGGTAACCGCGGAGGAACTCAGATTAGCCGGATTCAATCTCGATTTCGTTCCAGTGCTCGACGTGCTCGGCCCGAAAATAGATCCCGATGAGTCTGTGATTGGCGACAGATCGTACGGATCGGATCCCGAGGTCGTGGCGAATCTCGGAGAAATCGTGATCCAAACTATGCGGTCCGCAGGCGTTATCCCTTGTTGCAAGCATTTTCCGGGTCATGGGGGAACGTCCGTGGACTCACATACCGATTTGCCGATAGACACTCGGCCGTGGGAAATGATCGAAAAGACTGATTTGATACCATTCTCACGGGCGGTCGATACGAAGGTGGAAATGATAATGACCGCGCACGTGCTTTACAGAAATCTTGACCCGGATTATCCAGCCACTTTGTCCGAATCTGCGATCCATGGGCTGCTCCGGAAGCGCATGGCTTATGAAGGAGTAGTTATAACGGACGATCTGGATATGGCTGCTGTGGCCCGTGGCCACTCACCCGAGGAATGCGCACTTCGGGCGCTGAAAGCCGGAGCCGACATTCTGCTCTTCTGCAATCATCCTGAGAAGGCGTTAGCCGCCCGGTCCAGGATCTTCACCGCGGTCAGAAAAGGCGATCTTGCTGAAACTCGCATTCAGGAATCTTTGGACCGCATAAAAAGGCTCAAATCAACGTATTCGGATTCCATGATACCTTGCGATGTCGAGATAGTCCGAGACCGTTTTGGTGAGACAATATGATGGACAAGCGAGTGTTATGTTCGAGGTTTGAGGGCAAAGTAGCTCTGGTAACAGGAGCAGGCCAGGGGATCGGACAAGCCACAGCTTTTCGCCTGGCGCAAGAAGGCGCTGCAATAGGCGCCTTGGACCGGAACCCGGAATCCGCCGACGCTACTGCTCTGACAATCAAAGAGACAGGAGGAAGAGCGATCCCCCTTGTCGCAGACGTCGCGGACACGGAGTCGGTAGCGACTTGCGTAAGAGATTTTCATTCAGATTTCGGAAGAATCGACATTCTTGTTAGCAACGCGGGATTCGATCGACCGGGGGGATTCCTCAAAATCGGCCCTGAGGATTTTCTAGCAGTCCTGGGAGTGCATCTTCTCGGCGCGGTGAATTGCTGCCGAGCCTGCGGTCCTATCATGATCAATCAGAAAGACGGCAGAATTGTTCTGGTTTCATCAATTTATGGCAAGGTTGGGACAAAAGGGGAATCAGCCTATGTTTCGGCAAAGGCCGGCCTGGTTGGATTGACAAAATCCTTGGCCAGGGAATGGGCAGCGCGGACAATTCGGGTGAACGCTGTCCTACCCGGACTTACAGACACTCCCACCATACGGGATGTGATGGATGCGAAATACAAAGAAGCATTCATCGCGGAAACGCCTCTCGGCCGGTCCGCAGACCCCGCGGAAATAGCAGCGGCCATAGCCTTCCTGGCGTCAGATGACGCCAGCTTCATCACGGGAGTTGCTCTGGAAGTCACCGGCGGCTGGGGCATGTAGGGCGCGGAATGTTTTCAGGGGAGGGACTTTTTGCAAAAAGTCCCTCCCCAGACCCCTCCCCAAAACTCCCATTTTGATTTGCGACCATATTGCAGGCGCACGAGACGTTTGACATCGATTCGCTATTATTTCCATAACATCGATGTCGGCTGTCATTGCGAGGAGTGAAACGACGAAGCAATCTCACTGGCCACCAAAGCGAGATTGCTTCGCTGCGCTCGCAATGACAACTTACGGAGCTATTACATTTCTTATGGCGAATTCGTAAGAGTACCCGCACACGGGCTTGACGATACGCTTGTAGCAGCGAACGGCTGTGCGCCCGACTACTGCATCTCTTGTGGCCTACTTCGCCTGGCCACCATGCCATACGCGAAAGGACGTAGTGTTCGAGGATCTCACGCAGTACGGGGGCGCCCCGCGAGGAGCGGGGTTGGATGCCCCCGGAAATATTGCGTACCTACTGCGTGGTTTTCGGATTGGATTTCTTGTTCTTGGCCTTTGCCGATTTGGCACGGACTTGGCGCTGTTGGTTGGGGTAGCCATAGTCGTATCCATACCCGTATCCGGAGTACCCATATCCTGCGCCATAATATCCCGAGTTAGAATAGCTGCCTGACCCTCCCCAGGAGGGTGAAGTTCCGCATCAGCCAGCCTCAGCCAAACAAGGAATGATGCCGACTACTAATACCACACCCAAAATGAATAGCTTCAAAAGCTTACCGGATAGCATTCTGCCTCCTTTCACCCAAAAATCAGATCAAATTAAAGAAGCGTACATTACCCCGGAATTCCAATTTTGTCGCTTCTTTTTTTCTCGCGGGGGCGTTTTGTCTATAATAATCCGCCACAGGCCTGTTTCCGGCCAGCCATTTCATTCGGCGCCGGGACTTCGAATCGCGAGCGCATGTTGTCCACGCGCAAACGATCGAATTCTCGGATTTGCACAAATGAGGGGTCCAGCGTTTCCCTGCTGCGGAACGATTGAACAATGAATCGCGGAACATCGCCGAGGGATTCCCTGATTCTTGCCAGTTCGGGCTCCTCGACAAGGCCGGGAATTACAGTGGTTCGGAATGTCGCTTCAATCGGAGACCGCAGGAGAAGTAGGATCGACCGCTTGATCATGTCGATATCGATAGGCACGCCCGCGACAGCGGAGTACGCTGCCGAGTCCAGAGGAGCCTTCACATCCATAGATACCGCGTCGATCAGACCCGAGCGCATCAAATCCTCAAGCATTTGCGGATTCGAACCATTGGTGTCGAGCTTAATCTTGACTCCGTATTGTCTTAATATTCTCAAAAGATACGGCAAATTTTTGCGAGCGGTGGGCTCCCCCCCCGTGACGGTTACCCCGTCGATCCACTTGCTTCGGTTCGACAGACTTCGACAGATCTCTTCGAGCGGATAATCCTGCAGAGCGCGTGGATCAAGTACCAGCCTCGGATTATGGCACGCGGGACAACGGAACCCGCATCCGGCCAGAAACACGACCGAGCATATCTTCCCAGGCCAGTCGACCAGAGAGGTAGAAATAAATCCTTTGATTCCGAAATTGTTGTTCATTCTTGCGCCGAAAGGACTAAAGATTTATTGATTGAAAAGGATGCCTAATCGCCAAATTAGAAGCCAGCTCCTCTCCTTTGAAAAAGAGGTCAATCACATTTGATCCCCCCTTTGCTAAAGGGGGGTACGGGGGGATTTTGATCTAATGTTTTGAAAATCCCCCTAAATCCCCCTTTAGAAAAGGGGGACCATCGGTTCTTCAGCCGCAATTCTCTTTCAGGTATCTTGTTATGTTCAGAGGCCCGTGTATGACCTCCCGTGAATCCGAAACCAGTATGGGTAGATGCTTCTCTGCCAAAGTGACACACTCATAGTAGGCCAGCATAGCGAGTGCTTGAGAGTTCTCGCCATCCAAATTCAACACCGTGAGGCCCTTGACACTGGGGAGGTCTACGTTCTCTTTGATGGATTCACACGCGGTGCAGCCTTGCTTAGTAAATAGATAAGTCATATCCGACCCTCCTCGATTAATAAACGGATTAAACCAAACCTAACACTCAAAGCTCATTAGCTAGTTCTTCTTCAGCAACTCCCTCCGCCCATACCGGCTCTGTACCTGTCGCGCAGCTCGCCTTTCTTACCTTTGTTCCAGCTTGCGACCTTTGTGAAATACCCGGTAATCCGGGTGATCTGCTCTACTTGATCCGAATTGCAATACGGGCACACGTCGTGCAAACCTCTGGTAGTACGCCCACAAGCCACGCACGCGGTCAGTTCAGGTGAAAAAGCTATCTGATCGTTTTGGGTCATACGAAAAGTTTTCTTAATGAAGTTTGCAATGGACTCCGCGCTGGGACGCGTCTCTCCGAGCCATACGTGCGTTAGAGAGCCGGCTTCGATCAACGGGTGAAATAGCCCTTCCCTCTTTACGCGCTCGATCGCATCCATCTCCGCGCCCACGTTAAATAGTGTGGAGTTGGTATAGTAGATTTCATCCAGGCTCAAATTGCCCTTTACGACTTGTTCCGCCTGCCGGAACAGCCTCATGTCGAGTTTTGCGAATCGGTATGCGGTGCTTTCAGCCGGGGTCTGCTCCAGCACAAATCGCATGTTGTGCTTTCGGCTAAGGCGAGCGGCTACAAGATTCATGTGCGCTATAACCTGCAAGCCGAATTTGATGGCGTCCTCGCTCGAATGAAGCTCTTCACCGGTGTGGTACTGAACCATCTCGTTGAGCCCCACCATGCCGATCAAATAAGTGACTCTGTGCATTCGCAAGTACCGCTCGCCGTCTCGGTCCATGGAAAGCATCGCCAGAGGCCCGGATTCTCCGAGGCTGAGCAGTCGTTCTATGAACGCCTTTTTCTGCAGGTGCGCCTCCGCTGCCAAAGATATTCTGTCCGTAAGCAGCGAAAAGAGCTTTGTATCGTCACTCTTTGCCTCGTAAGCGATCCGCGGCAAATTGATCGTCACGTTTTGCATCGCGGAATAACGCATTTTCCACGGGTGGACCGCGTCATCCAAATCGCTCTTTTCCAGCTTGAAAGAAAGCCGGCAACATTCAGAAATCTTTGCGGTCTCGCCTCGATCAAACACAAAATAGGTGTTCCCTTTTTCTGAGGCTATATCACAGATGTGAAGTAAAAACTCCTCATGACCGGGGGTATCGAAAAACTTCTCGGTTATATGAACCAGCGGTTTGGGGAAGAAAAACGGTCGTCCCGCTCCGTCGCCTTCCCGATAGATATCGAAAAGAGTCCTCACAAAAAACTGAGCCTCAGGTAAATAATCGGAGTAGGTCTCTCCTGTGAAGACTCCGCCGGGTCCGATGGCCTGGACATTCTCGAAGTGCTTCGGTATTTCCCAATACAAATTGATGTCAGTGAAGATCGCCTGCCCTCCACGAGCCACAGCCTGCTGCGAAAATTCAAAAATAAGCATCTGGGCCAACTGCCGGACCTCGGCCTCGGGTAATCCTCTCAAGTATGGGGCAAAAAAGAGGTTTACCGCATCCCATCCTATCGCTCCCGCAAAATGACTCTGTAGCACGGCCGCAAACTTGACCATGTGTGCGAGCAGGACCTCCGCATGCTTGGCCGGTTTGGCCATGGCGAGGGAGTTTGGTAGGTTCAGCCCGAATCTCTTAATGTACTCGAGAGATTGGCCCGAACAATACGGCCTGTCTATGAAACCCAAATCGTGCAGATGAATGTCCCCCCGCATGTGCGCGTCCGCGACGCTCTGATCGAACACATTCAACAGGGCATATTCTTTCTTAATGTTCTCCGCAAGTGTGAGGTTGGTCGCCTCTGGGCCGTGCGGCACGTTGGCGTTCTCCTTGTTGGGGTGCGCTATCAACTGTTCAACATCATAGAGCGGCACTCCGAGACGAGTATGGAGGCGCCGTTCCCGTTCAAGGCCCCTCTCCAGAAGCTTCGCGTTTACCATTTCACGGATCAATGGGGCTGTTATTACGGTGATTCCGCTTCGCTTTACGATATTTTCCACTTCGATACTGATATCCTGGGCCGTACCTTCGTCTATGAACGTCTCACGGAGCAGAGCGTCCACAATCCTGGTCCGGTCCCATCCGTCCATCGCCTCGCTGGAGGTCCGAACGAATAACGCCATATCAGTGGTTTCCACTTGAAGCGGAGCCTCTTTCCGAAAATCAACGATTTCAGTTACGCTAGCCATGCAATCCCCCTTCGGCGCCACTTTCTTTGATCTTGCCCTGCCGATCTTTCCGTACAGAAAAGGAGTCGAAAGGGCTTGAAAGCGGCCCGTGATTTTTGGCGGACAACAGTATGCGTCCAAAAGCCTGCAAACACTTCATGACACCGAACGCCCCCAATTTTGTGAGCGAGTTACCGGAACATTCTTCCGGCGATCTAGCGCTACTTTAATTTTGGTTCGAAAGTCTCGGGAATCGGACGCTGAATGACTCGATGATCCCCGCCACCAACGGATCATCTTGTGGATGGGATGTTTATCGCCACAACATGTAGTGTGTCAAGGGGAAAATGTGGAGTGAGAGGTCCGGAGACCTTAGGCATGTGAAATCGCAACCTATATTTTTTAAATTAACATTATCAATACGTTATTCCTAAACCCTCGAATTCCTACCAAGTGAGCCTGGGCCGCCTGCGCGTTCCAACCCCACTCGTTCGGCGAGAGGTCCAAATTTATCTACTCACTGACTCGAACACTCTCGGAATTCCGAACTATGATATAAATGAATTCCTCGGTATTATAAGGACTTGAAGGAAAAGGTCTGTTCCAGTATTTCGCGACTTGTCCGGCTAGGTCCTCCAACGCCATTGTCCCGCCGTGTTTGGCCAATATGCCAAGAATTACCGTCATGAGCGGAGTGCGCGCATCCCCCGGAGTCTCTTTGTTGATCTTTTGAACCTCTTCCAACGTGGGCGCCAACTCCATGTCACCCAGTATCGAGACTTTTGCCTTGCCTATCAAACCCTTGGGAGGGGACGCCATTGCCGTTCCGGGTCTTGGGATGGATTTGGCGGAGGCTACCTCATATTGTCGCGATTCTTCCGATTCCGCCTGCGCCGGAAGCCTCTCCTCCGATTCCTCTGTGGCAAAATCATCGTCAATTGCTTCACTTATTTTCTTCTCTCTTGCGGCCATCAAGATCTCCTCGAGAATTCCTTCTCTGTTTCCTGTCGTTGTGGACCAGCCCGCGGTCCGTAATCTCTAACTATTACCGTTCACTTGCTTCCCCTAATGTCGCTCAATCGATTGGGAAATCATTCTAACCCTGGAAGCTGAAGAATCCTATCAGCTTAGGAAAAGCTACGAGGCTTGTCAATAATTTTGTACTCGGCTTTGGCGCAATTCAGCTACGCTCGCTTTCCCCCTAACTGAACGGGAACTCCGCCTTGTTACCATTCGTTTTCTTGCGGAAAGCCTCGCTCTGCGACTGAATAGACGCCTGTTTCGGGATGGAGCGGTGCCCTCTTCTGAACGGCGCGCGGCTTTTGTTAATAAATCACTTTAAGAATATTATGTAACATTCCGATTGACAAGATGATTTTATGATGATATGCCCTCCTCCAGTCACAGGGAAGGAGGGGCAATGCAACCCACCCGCTGGAAAAAAAGAATGAAAATTATTCCTCCATCGAGGAACCGTTATCGAAAGGAGACGATGGCATGAGAACCATTTTCTACATTGCGGCGGCGATCTACATTGCGGCAGCCTCATGCGCGTGGGCCGGAACTTTTGACGGGCTGGCCGCCGCAGCGTCTGCCAAGCCGCCGACTCCGCTATTCTTGCAACCCGGCTCGATTGTCAAAACGGAATTTAAGTCCAATATTCGAACAGATTCCGATGCGGACTTAGACGCTGACTTTTCTTCCGTAGCGCAAGCCTCGGCCAAGAGCCGGAACCAGGCGCAGCCCAGGCCCGCGGTCGCTCACAGGGAAAGACGATCCAATTCGATGGCTCCTCCTCCGAGGGCCAAACAGTCTGACAGATCTTCCAAGGGAAGAATGGTTGCGGCTGACCAGGAGGAATCCGAGCTGGACACCGACCTCGAAAAAGACCTGGTGCTAACTCCGCCGCCTCCGAAAACTGAGGAGAGGGTGGACCGGACGCAAAAACGCAAACCTGCGGCAGAACAGAAAGCAATTGAGAAAAGGCCCGCGGTGCCCAAAAAGAAAGCCCAAAGGCCGAAAGCCGAACCTCAAATAAAAAAGATGGCTCCAGCGCAATACGAACAATATGCCATTTCGCAGAAGCCAATTCAAAAGGTCCGACCGGTCACACGCAATTGGTGGTCATGGCCGGCGGGAGCTCATGACGGTCGGCCCTGTCCGGTCGATGTCGACGGGCCCGCGTGTTCCACCAACCCGGCATACGGTCAGTCAGATCCGCGAGGAAACATGAACAGGCAGTACAGGCCAATGAGCCGGGAGTATACTTGGCCCAGAGGCGCGCAAGAACCACAGCGAGGCCTAGCTTCCGCTCCGATGAACTACCCGGGCGACCGTGTAGTGCGAGACGGGGTGACGATCAAATTGGCCCCTGCAGCCGCGCCGGCCGACTACATGGAATATCCTGAAGAGTCTTCCGGGTCAGACCTTCTCTCCACGGCAGTGGAGATAATCGGAATGCCCTTTGCCTTCATAGGCTCACTGTTTTAGTCACTTTCCGGCGGCAACAAGCGCGTCCCTATCTATCTTGAAGAAGGGGCGCGCTCCCGCGTCTAAACGCAATAGCGACGCCGCAACAGTTTTATATCCGTTGCCAAGAGTTGGCCATCAGTTGTGGAAAAGATATAGCCACCGCACTGGCTCGATATGCACCCCAGGACCGGCAAGATGAAGATGTCTCAGAATTGCCCAACCTGGCAACATCGTAGCACGATGCAATGTAGGGCAGGTTTCAAACCTGCCCGTTTTCTTGAGAAATCCGACCAACGGCGGGTTTCGACCTCGCCCCTACAGCGGCTGTTTGCTACCCACGGCAAATTGCATCGGCGTTGCGCCGTCTGGTGGGTTCCGTTTGTCCATTGATATCGTGGCACGATTGCCGCCATGAGAGGAATTCTGAGACAGTTTCAGATGCCGAAAAGCCTCGCATCGATTCAGTGAACCCCCTATACTGAAACCGGTAGATCTGTCGCGCTAGAATTTCATTAAGAGAAGGGGAAATGCCCAAGAAGCATGTAGCAGACATTTTTGTAGATCAAGGCCGAATTCTGCTGATATTGCTGGCTCTCGTGACCGCGTTGTTCGCCCTCTTCATTCCTCATGTTGACCGAGATCCGTCTCTGAAATCCGCCCTCGTAACACCATCCGAATCTTACAAGCAATACGAAAAATTCGTGAGGACCTTTGGTATCGAGGAATTCTTACTGGTCGTTATCACGAGCAAATCGGCCATTACGGATCCACGGTTCCTCAATTCCTTGGAAATTACCACCGAAGCGTTGGCTAAATTGCCAAATGCCTCTGAGGTAACCAGCCTAACTAATCTGCGTTTTTTTCAGGAAAAGAAAAAACGGTTTGGGAACTACCCTGTCCTCGTCAGAAATGAGGGGACCCTACGGCTGCCGCCGAAACCGGATTTGGACAGAATAGAAAGCGCTCTGCCGATGTTTGATTTCCTTGTTTCCTCGGACCTCAAATCCGCTGGAGCGCTCATCCGGGTTCCCGAATCATTAAAGTTCGATCCTGAAGCGACCAACCAACTGCTCGCAAGCGTTAATCAGACCGTCAGCCGTAATCTGATTCCTGGGGCCGTCTATAGGATAATCGGCCCATCGGTAATTCGTCAGGCCATTTTGCGGGATTCCGGCCGCACTGCCGTTATTTTTGGCCTTTTATGCGCCATCATTTGCGCTGGAGTCACGATATACGTGTTCAAGAGCGCCACTGTCACCGCTGTGACTTTGTTAACGCTGGGCATATGCGTAATATGGGTCTTGGGGCTGATGTCGATCTTAGGAGTTCCACTGAGCGCCTCAACCAGCATATCTTTTGGTCTCATCCTTATTACAACTTTGGAAATCGTGATTCACATTATCATCCGCTTTAATCAATTTCGCGGCCTTACGGAAAATCGAATAGACGCCATCAAAGAGACACTCAGATACCAGGCGCGTCCTCTCTTATTCACTGCGCTAACAATTGCAATTGGTTTCGGAACACTGGTGATAACGCCTCTTCCCATGGTTTTTCAACTGGGAGCCATCGAGACGCTGGGAATTATGATTTCGCTGTTCTTAGCCTTGGTCTTGGTTCCTTACTTTATTGTGTCCACTCGGTTATTGGACGCGGCCATCCGCTCCGGAAGACCGGCCGATCTTTTGGATCGAACAATAGACATTGCCAAGGTCGAGATTGTCAGACATCACAAATTATTTGCGGCCATCGGAATCGGACTTGCCGTGATCTTGTTCGCAGGAACTCCCCTGATTAAAACAGACTCTCAATATTCACAGCTCCTGGGCGAATCGAGCAAGGAAATCAGCGACGTCCGGTTTGTTGAGAAACACCTGACTGCCGTACACTCCGTCGAATTAATGCTGGAAGCCGGAAATCATGCGTTCAAGTCGCCTGGTACATGGAAAAAAGTATCGGAATTGGAAACAAGGCTAAAAGAGATACCGGAAGTGGTCAATACGGACTCCTTTTTTTCCGCCCTGCGATATGGTCAACAAATTATGGGACGCCAACCTTCGCAGCCCGAAGAGCTGTTCGACAATCCTCAGCTTATTCCGCAACTTTTCTTCCTGGCCGGCTCAAGCCCCGACGGCAATCGACGTCTCCGCAGCTATCTGGATAAGGATTACAATGATTTGCACATATCTATCCGTATCAGAGACGCTGCTTCGGAGTCACTTCTCAAGACCATCAAGAAAATTCAGACCACCGCGGATTCGGTGATGAAGGGGATGGCCAAAGCCACTGTAACGGGAGAATTGGTTGTAACGGCCATGCAGGCGCACGATTTGGTAAGGTCACAAATCCTTGCAGTTATACTTGCGCTTGCGATCATCGCAGTCGTGATGATGATTTATATGGGCTCGCCGTTTTTTGGATTGATAAGTCTGATACCCGGCCTCCCGCGCGCAGCCGTCGTTTTCGGTATGATGGGATGGCTCGGGATCACGTTGAATATCATGACAGTGTTTGCGGCCACCGTTGCCGTAGCGTTGGCGGCCAACAACACTATTCAGTTTTTGGCTCAGATGCGGAGAGAAGTAAACATTAATCCCGACTTAGGCGCCGAGCAGGTCATGTTCAACGCGTATGGTCTGGCGGCTCGACCTATCATAGCGTGGTCCATCGTTACCGCGCTGGGTTTTCTGGCCCTGGCGGCAACCCCCTATTGGGCCGCGAAATGTTTTGGTATATTGGTCTCATCCGCCGTGCTGACGGGGACCTTCGGGGACCTTATTTTCATGCAGTCGTTAATGTTGACGTTTCCAGGCTTAAGGAAGCTTATAAGAAGAAAGATCGAGAAACCATCCGCAACCCACGCTTGATCCAGCCTGGCTTCGCTTCAGAGTACGGCTTCGGCCAAATTGAGACTTATTAGGCTCTACGTGCAAGCTTGTTGGCAAGAATAGAAATGAGCCCGCCCAGCATTATATATCCGATTATGACTTCGATCATCACCCAGAACGATCCTTCTATTGTCGCGGGTTTTATATCACCGAATCCTAGTGTCGTGAAGGTCACCACGCTGTAATAGATCATCGAACTGAGTTCGAACGGCAATCTATCTACCTGAAAGTGGTGTGGCCCCATCCAATAATACAGGTACCCGAACAGCGTAGCCAATCCCAAAGACCAGGCAGCCCATCTGCTGAAAGAACGACCACAATCAGCAAAGATATACCGGAGCCAGAATTTTAGCCTATCGCGCCAGCCTGAATTCCGAAGCTCTTCGATGAAGTCCTGATCCTGGGCAAAGCTCTTGAATGCCTGACTGCCGCAAGAGGTGGCTACTCGGATGCCTTTGAAGTTGCGCTGGAGAGTGTCGCGGCTGAACTTTACGCCGGTCACGTTTGCGTCATTTAGGTTTACCGCGGTTAATGTGGTGTAGCTAAGATCCGTTTCCAGCAAATGTGCTCCTTGCAGATTGGCTCTGTCCAAGAACGCTCCTGCCAAATTGGCGGCTTGGAGGTTAGCTTCCCGCAGATCTGCATAAATAGCATTAGATTTTCGCAAGTCCGCGTTGTAAAGGTCTGCCTTTTTCAGTCTTGTACTGTTAATGGATGCATGTTTAAGATCGGCAAAAGCGAGATACGTCCCTTCTAGATTGGAGTACAGAAAATGGCTTCCTTGCAAATTGGCTTTGAACATACTGATGTCGCGCAAATCCGCATCGATAAGATTCACCCCCGCTAGATTGATTTCGTTCAGATGGACCGTTTCATAACGTTTTTTTACATCCATCTCAATAAGGTGGCCTGGGACAGATACTTTTGAGAAGGAGAAGCCCCTGAGATCTGGCTTTACATCAGGATTGGCTTCACGCCAGGCATTCCAGGATTCAACCCCTTTCAATAACTCCTTTACATGCTCTTCGTCGGCCATGTTGCCCCCAGAAATTGATAAAGGAATAGCGGCTTCACGACTTTGTTTTTGGTTCGGATTTCTATTATGAGCTATCAGAATTGTACCGCAGTGCAACGATATGGAGATTGAGTCAAAGGCGTCAAGAGATTTTGCGCTCACTAGGTAGGTAGGGCCGTCCCCGGACATGATTTCATGATCTCACCCAATGGCCGTCAAGAAATCCCGGCGGCCACGGGCCGCCCTACCCTAGGAAGAGGCTCAGGTCTCATGTGGTTTGAGTTTCGTCAACGCTTGTGTGTGGGTAAGCGAACCTGTCACCAAACCTGGGCTCCTCCGGGACCATTTAGGAGTTTTCGGAAAGGGGGTCCGGGGGAAAACCCTTTTGAAAAAAGGGTTTTCTCCCGGGTGGTCCGCTTTCTGAAAGTCATTCCTTCTCCTACAAGCGGAGCTAATGCAATAATCCATTTGAGATCAGCCGCCCTCGCGAATCCTTCGCGAAGCTGTGGCCTCGAGCGATTTCATAAGGAGCGCCAGAGTGTTATTTACCGGCACTGGAATTCCTAACCGATCTCCCTCACGAGCAACCGCTCCATTGATGAAATCTATTTCCGTACGGCGACCAGCGAAAATGTCCTGCAACATGGAATTTGTATTTCCGGCAGTTCCCTCACATACCGTCAGTACCTGAGCCTCCGGGTCTTCGAAGATCAATTTGATACCGGCCGCACGCACTATTTCGAGGCATTCCTTCACGATACTATGTATCAGATCCCGGCCCGATTGGCTCGATGGCAGATCTCCGTTTCGGACACGCAACAACGTCGCGGGAGCGTTGATTGCCGCGTTAATGATCAACTTCGACCACACGCAGCCGACCGCGTTATCCACCAAATGAACGGGTCCGGCGTTCAATTTTGCCAGTATCTCAGCGACAGCCTTTGTTCTGTCGCGTATGGAACCGTCAGCCTCGCCAAAGTGTGTCTGTCCGAAACCCGTGTGACGAAACCTACCCGGCCCGAGCGTCATTGCTCCGACAGTGGTGGTCCCTAATAGTACCCGGCCGGGAAACGACTCATTGAGCGTTTCATAGTTGCCGATGCCGTTCTGAAGGGTGAGGACCACTCCGTCGTCGGCAAGAACACCTTTTACGGTGTCCACCGCGCCTTTGGTATCGTAGGATTTCACCAATACCAGAACCAGGTCCAGAGGATCTGCTTCCGAAGGATCGGAGACTATTCGCGGCCGAAGCAGGCGTTCGCCTGACACCCCTTCCAGCCATAGGCCGTCTGTCCTGACCTTGACGACCTCGTCCGGGTCTCTCTCGATAAGAACCGGGTCGAGGCCCGCCTCGAAGAACAGTCCTCCGATTATCGAACCCATTGAGCCTGCGCCTACTATTCCTATTCGCATGACAAAGCCCCTTGAACTCTAAGAAAATCTTTACCGCAGAGTTCGCAGAGAACGCTGAGAAAGATGGAGGGAAAGAATGGAGGGCGCATCGCCATGCGCCCCTACAGCAAGATTGCCGGTCAAAATCCCCCCATACCCCCCTTTACCAAAGGGGGGATTAAGGGGGGATTTGCGGACGCCTGTCACACTATTCGCTCGTCGCAATGATCCCGCGCCCCGCGGGACCGCCAGCCATATAGGAGTTTTTGCCGGAGGGGGCGCCGGTCCACTGGGCGTGGGGCCAACAATGCATTTTGATGCCGCTCGACCTCAATTAGCCCAGTACCTGCGCAAAGGCATTGCTCGCCGTGCGCGCAGCGCCTTTTTGCAAAAAGCGGGTTCCCCCGCATTCTGTCCCCATTCTTCTCTTCCCTCCTCTGCGTTCTCTGCGGTGAGTCTACGTCCCTACGGATACAGTTTCTCCAATTCCGCGGCCACGTCCGCGGGCATGGGATAGCAATGTTCTTTGGCCGGGAATGCTCCAGCCGAAACCTCCTGCTTGAATTCACTGAGCGCTTCCAAGATCAGAGCGCCGGCTTCCCGGTATTTCTTCACGAATTTCGCGGTCTTCTTATCGAACATGCCGATCATGTCGTGGATGACAAGAACCTGTCCGTCGCATTGAGGACCGGCCCCAATTCCGAAGGTCGGCACCGACGCGCGGCGAGTAATTATTGCCGCGACTTCGGCCGGAACCGCTTCCAACAGAATACTGCACGCTCCGGCTTCTTCAAGTATCTTACAATCTTCAATTAGTTTCTTCGCGGTCGCTAGGTCTCGCCCCTGGGCCTTATAGCCTCCCAACTGAGCCGCAGCCTGAGGCGTTAACCCTAGATGGGCCATTACCGGAATTGTGGCGTTTGTCATTGCCCGAATTGTTTCGGCCATTTCTCGGCCGCCTTCGAGCTTCACCGCATCGCAGGCCCCCTCGGCCATGAACCTGCCGCCGTTTCGGATAGCTTCAGGTATCGACACCTGATAGCTCATGTACGGCATGTCCCCGACCAGGTACACATCGGGCGCTCCCTTGCGCACCGCCTGGACACTGGGCATCATCAGATCGACCGTCACGGGTAAGGTTGAGTCGTATCCGTAGACAACCATGCCTATCGAATCGCCAACCAGAATCACGTCGATCTCGGCTTTTTGCTCCAAGATCGCGAATGGGTAGTCGTACGCGGTGAGGAATGTCATGCGCTCCCCGCGCGCCTTCTTGTCTCTCAGGGTTTGAATCGTGATTTTCGCCATAGTAGCAACCCTCAGCACTAGTGATTTCCCCGCAAAGCGATACCCGCCTTACAGGCAAGTAGAGGCCCGGTCCGGGTCCTCTCTTGAGCTTGAAAGCTGTGCGTCAAGAATACATGAACCGCGCTGCGAATCACAACCAAGTTTGTAGTTACATAGAGAAAAAAGGGTGGTGGGACTGCAACTAGTTGCAAAACCATCGCATGGTCCGTGCGACGTGGTAGGGGCGCTTCGAGAAGCGCCCTGATTTCGGGCGGTTCATCCCGCGTCTCGCGGGTCCCCTACATTAATGCCGCATCTTTGTTTGACGTTCTGCAACTAGTGGTGAGAAGTTAGTCTTGGCATTCTCGTCGCCATAGGCATCCAAATTCCCAACAATCTTGTATGCCTTTGAAACATGGAGAATTTCCTTCGCTGGACTGAACAAGACGTATAAGGTTTTCTTTATTGAAACGGGTAATGTTCTTTACGCCCAGCTTTTTTGCCTTTTCTCTGACTGCTTTTAATGTCATGCTTTAACTCCTTTGAGTAAGTTTTCATATTAACAGACTTTTGACGTGCCAAGATTATTAATCAGAAGATCGAGGAAAAATCAAGCGGAAATCGAATGGAATCGCGGCAGAGGACACAGAGAGGGGAAGAGTCACGAAATGCAGGCGCCCCCCAACCTCTTTGCGGTGAGCACGCTCCGCTTGGCGCATCACATCTGAAAGACTCGTCCAGCTTCTACCGCAGCATCTCCAAGTCTTTCTTGCGCCACTCAGCCTCAGCCGTGCGCCCCTACCTGAACAAATCTTCTTTGCTAAATCTCCACTGGACACAATGGTTCAATAACAATGTTATATTATTTCTCTTCCTTCTTTTGCGTCCTTGCCAGCTCTCTGCGGCGCAATTCCTTCCGAAGGATCTTGCCGATAGCGCTCTTGGGCAGGTCCTCCACGAATTCAACATATTTCGGGACTTTATATTTCGCGAGGTTCTTTTTGCAGTAATCGATGATTTCCGGGATTGAGCCTCTCTCCCCAGGCTTTAGTACGACAAAAGCTTTGATCCGTTCGCCGGAATAAGCGTCAGGCACACCGATGACGCAGGCCTCGAGGATTTTCGGGTGCGAAAAGAGAACTTCATCCACATCTCTGGGATAAATGTTATTTCCGCCTGATATGATCATATCCTTCTTGCGATCCACAATAGTGAAGTAACCTTCTTTGTCAAAAGTAGCTATGTCACCGGTCAATAGCCATCCGTCTTTCAGTACGGCTGCGGTCTCCTCCGGCTGGTTGTTGTATCCTTTCATGACCTGAGGGCCTTTGATGCAAAGCTCTCCGGGGGCGCCGGGTTCCGTAATCTCGATATTGTAGTCGTCCACGTCCACGAGCTTTGCGTTGGTGTTACTTAGCGGCAGGCCTATCGTCCCCGGCTTGGTTTTGGCGGTGCGCCCGGCCGGACTGACAGCCTTCCAGGAACTTGCTTTTCCGGGAACCGGTTTGCTCCTGGGTCCGTAAGGATTGATGTGCGTAACAGGTGAAGTCTCGGTGAGGCCGTAACCTTCGCAAATCTGCGCTCCGGTCAGCTTCTCGAAACTCTTGATCGTTTCCATGGGCAGCGCCGCGCCGCCGGAAAAGCAGGCTCTCAGAGACGTTAGATCGTACTTCTTCAGTCTTGGGAAATTGACCATAGCGGTGTACATCGTCGGGACAGCCGGTATATACGTGGCTCTATACTTTGAGATAGCCTCGAGGATCGGTTTGGGCTCCGGTTTGGGGATTAGTATGTTCCCATAGCCGTAGAATATGGCAACGTTCATGACTGTCGTCATTCCGAATGAATGAAAGAACGGCAAACAGCCGACCACCAGCTCTTCGCCCGGCCTGAAATCCGGAAACCACGCCACGGCCTGCTGAACGTTGCACGACAGGTTTCCGTGAGTCAGCTCCACGCCTTTGGCAACACCGGTGGTCCCCCCGGTGTAGAGCAGGCAGGCGGTGTCGTCCCATGCTGATTTGTGAGGCTTGGTTGTTGGACCGTGCTGCGCCAGGAGATCCGTGAATTCGAACACATCCGACGCTTCAGGTGTCTTCCGGTGCATGCCTTTCTTAAGCAGCGGGAAAAGCTGTTTCAACGGGGAAGGCAAATAGTCTCGGATATGACATGAAATGATTTTGCTGATTTGGGTCCTTTTTCGCAAATTAATCATTCTCGGAACCAAAAGATCCAATGAGACTAATAGTGTGGAACCCGAGTCATTGAGCTGGTATTGCAGTTCTCGATCGGTATGCAACGGATTATTCATGACCACGACTGCGCCGGCCCGGAGCGCTCCGTAAGTGGCCACCACCATTTGGACGAGGTTCGGCAGGAGCATCGCGACCCGGTCGCCGGGTTTGACGCCAAGGGCTGCAAGCGCAGAGGCAAACCGGGAAACCATTTCATCCAGTTCTCTAAAAGTGATTTTCGTCCCGTGGAACAAGAGGGCCCCTTTGTCAGGAAACCGCGAGGCGCTCCTTTTCAGGGCTGCATCGAGAGTAATATTTTCAAATGCAATCTCTTCAGGGACACTTTTCGCGTAGGACTTCAGCCAAATTTTCTCCATGGGGCCCTCCTTGGTTATCAGCTTGCCCTCACACGAGTCCGGTTGTCCGGTCTGGAATCAGGCCATTCCTTCTCAGCAAATCACTGATTGTGAGTGACAGCAATTGGGGGATCGCAAAAGGTTGCTCAAATCCCCCTTTTCATCCAAATTCAACAAAAAGTTATTTTTGTTCCCCCTGCTTAGTCTTGGCCAGCTCCATTTGTCGGAGTTCCTTTCGAAGGATCTTACCCACAGCGCTTTTCGGAAGATCTTGGACGAATTCCACATATTTCGGGACCTTGTACTTCACAAGGTTTTCTTTGCAGTAATCAATGATTTCATCCGCCGAGACCGTTTCTCCGGGCTTTAGCACCACAAAGGCTTTGATCCGCTCGCCTGAGTACTGATCCGGAACACCGATCGCACATCCCTCAAGCACCTTCGGGTGCGAGAAGAGGACCTCGTCCACATCCCTGGGATAAATATTGAAACCGCCTGATATGATCATGTCCTTCTTGCGATCCACAATAGTGAAATACCCTTCCTCATCAAATGTGGCTATATCGCCGGTCAAGAGCCATCCGTCTTTGAGGGCCAGGGCTGTCTCGTCCGGACGGTTGATATATCCTTTCATTACCTGCGGACCCTTGATGCACAATTCGCCCGGGGCCCCCGGCTCGGTAACTTCCTTATTATAGTCGTCTACGTCCACGAGTTTCGCGTCCGTATTGCTTACAGGCAGGCCTATGGTCCCCAACTTGGTTTGGGAGCCGTACGGATTGCAATGAGTGATCGGCGAAGTCTCCGTCAGACCGTAACCTTCACATATCTGCGCTCCAGTCAGTTTCTCGAAATTCTTAATGGTTTCCATGGGCAGCGCGGCGCCTCCGGAAAAACAGGCCCTTAGAGACGAAATATCGTACTTCTTGAGGTCCGGGAAATTGATCATACCGTTGTAAAGCGTGGGGACCGCCGGTATGTAAGTAGCTTTGTACTTGGCTATAGCTTCCAGGATCGGCTTAGGCTCCGGCTTAGGGATGAGGACGTTCCCGAACCCGTAGAATATGGCGACATTCATGGCCGAGGTCAGGCCAAATGAATGGAAGAACGGCAGACATCCGACCACGATTTCTCCCCCCGGTGAGAAGACCGGAAACCACGCGTTCCCTTGCTGGCAATTTGACGAAAGGTTCCCATGAGTCAGTTGCACGCCCTTGGAGACACCGGTTGTCCCTCCAGTGTACAGCAGGCACGCTGTGTCTTCCCAATCGGGTTTGTGGGGGGTAGTCGTTGGTTGATGCCGTTTCAAGAGATCCGTGAATTCGAACACGTCAGGCGCGTCAGGCGTCTTACGGTGCATGGCTCGCTTCACCAACGGAAAAAGCTGCTTCAACGGAAAAGGCAAATAGTCCCGGATGTGACATGATATGATTTTGCTGACTTGCGTCTTTTTCCGCAGATTGATCATTCTCGGGACTAACAAATCCAATGAGACAAGCAGTGTCGAGCCGGAGTCGTTAAGCTGATGCTCCAGTTCCCGATCCGTGTACAACGGATTGTTCATCACAACTATGGCGCCCGCCCTGAACGCTCCGTAAGTTGCCACCACCATCTGCACAACATTCGGCAGAAGCATTGCCACACGGTCCCCGGGTTTGACTCCGAGCGCCTGCAATGCGGCTGCGAATCGAGAAACCATTTCATCCAGTTCTTTAAAAGTAATCTTTGTGCCCTGAAACAACAGAGCGGCATTGTCGGGATATTTCGACGCGCTTCTCTTCAGGGCCTCTGCCAGAGTAATCTTGTCGAATGAAATCTCTGCCGGAACATCTTTCCCGTACGATCTTAACCAAATCTTTTCCATGTGGAATTCTCCTAGGCTAAATCAGGATATTTCGTATAACCCGAGTAATCAGCGGGAAATTTGGACGCTGCGGGGGACCATCCTCCGCGCCTCATCCCGCCAACTCTTGTGAACTGAAGGCTTGAATATTTTAGGGTTTGACCAATCCCGATTATTGGCCGGTCTTGGCGCTATGCATATTTTCTTCAAAATATTTGATTCGTCAATCAATTCTTTTGTCGTATCCTCATTAATTCCGAATTAATTCGGCGCAAAGATGTCGTGGCGCACACGAGGAATAAACCCATCCAATAGCGCGAGCTGAATGCTATAATAGTTTCCATGTGGAAGATACTCGCGCGCGAATTGGTTATCCTGATTGTGTCCGTCGGCGCTCCTGCGGCTGCAATTCTCTATCTGGTTCACGCCGATTCATGGAGTGTGGGAATCCAGCTCCTGGCACGCCAGATGCTGCCTGGCGGCGGTGAAATAGTCGGCTCCCCGATTACATTCTGGTTTAAGCTGTTCTCGCCGTATCTGATCCTTCAGAGCATACGAGCATTGCTCTGGTCGAAGAGGAGTCTGACCGGCGCCAGATGGGCCAATCTCTATTTTGCGCTTCTTTTGACCGGTCTTGGAGGATGGTCCTTGCGGCGGGCCTGGGATTTGTTCTTTCTAATGTATATCCTGGGTGATGTTCCGGAGGAACTCATGCAGTTTTTCAAGCTGGAAGGTCATCACCTCCTCATTTTTGCCGGCGCCATTTTACTCGCAATTCACTGCTTTAGGACATTCCTGAATCCGAAGCGAAATCAGCCGCGGTCATCGTGAAACTGGCAGAAGCGGTCAGATTTTGATGGTTCACCGCGGAGGTCGCTGAGATCGCAGAGTGGATGTTGTAGGGGGGACTGGCAGTGGGCCTCTGGGATTCGGTAGCGACCGGCGTCCCTGCCGGTCGGTGGCGCCTGTCCAGCATGAATTACCAGCGATTCGAAGAACACGGCTCGATCCCACCAGCAATGCCTCTTTCCCTCGTTCCCAGGCGCCAGCCTGGGAACGCGTTCCGTCCAGGTTCTGCCAGGACACTACCGGTACAAATGCTAAGGCGGCCCACATCCTCCGAAACGAAGAATCCGCGGGCACGGCCCGCTCTACAGCCGGAGTTTCCAATCCGGCCAAAGCTACGCCGGTTGCTCTTTAGGTAGGGTTACTCCACAGAATTCTTTCAGAAAAAGCCCACAAAGCCTTAATGCAGAAAAGTTGATGGTGCGGTGCGAGTCACGCAAATATTTGTCGTCAATAGGGCGCTCGTCATCAACTGCAAAATCGCTTTTTGGAATTTTCTGAATGTAACGTTGGCTCACAATCCCGCCGTTATGAACGATGATGTGCCTGGTTTCGAATATTTCGATTACACTCTCTGTTTGCAAGTGCTTGTCATCGAAATCGGGACAGGTGCTTCGAACAAAGTCGAACTTTTTCTCAATTGAATCTGAAGCCAGTTGCTCCATTTTCCTGTTCAATTTCTCTCTTCTTAGATCCGTGGGATTGGTCAACTTCTTTCTCTTCTTCTTGTTCAATTCCACCTTTAGGAGTTTTGGCTTAATATCCAGCACCGTTCTCAAGCTGTCCATCACAAAGCTCTCAAAAGCCGCGACGACCATGACGAGACTAGTTTGTCGGAGCAGCCTCGGAAACTCGCTCACAAAATGAGGCATCAATTTGCTAAATCCATACGCAAGCACTGGATCAAAATCAGGAGGAAAGATCCCAGACCCACCAGTAAGTGCCACATCTAATGCCGCTTCGTAGTACTCATCTTGTTTGGAGGTTGAATCGAGATAGAACCTGAGAATGGTGGCGCTCTTCCTCATAAACTGGCCGCCTATACTCATCAGTTGGTCCTCAAGGCGACTGTGAACAATCTTTTCGAGAACTCCTGTTATTGAATCTTCCCATAAAGGCCCGGAAAGAAATGAGGGATCTTAGATGGTGCTTGACGGTTCTATCTTTAGGGCATAGGCGCTAACTTCTGACAACCTCAGCGGTTAGTTGTCACCCTCCCCCTTCCCCCCTCCCGTCAAGGGAGGGGATTCCAAATCCCTCTCCCCTCGCGGGAGAGGGGAGGGAGAGGGGGGAATCGAAATCGAGATTCCATATCTAAAGTTAGCGCCTATGCATCTTTAGGGTATCTTCATCTTTTCTTTGATCAATCGGAGCATCGCCACGTTTTCGGTGTGGCCGGTCTGTTTGGCGATGATCTTGCCGCGGAAAGGTCTGCCCAGGAGATAAAAATCACCCATGATATCAAGGATTTTGTGACGCACGAATTCATCCGGAAATCGTAGTGGCGGGTTCACCACCTTTTCTTCATCGACCAGCACCAGATTAGAAAGTCGTCCGCCTCCCGCCAAACCCATCTCATCCATCATACGCATATCTTTTACAAAACCGAAGGTTCGGGCTGGGGCGATTTGCTGTTTGAAATCTTCCGGGCTTTCACAACGGTAGTTCTTGCTCATCTTGCCGATCGGATGTGGATAATCGAGATAATATTCGATTTCAAGAGCGTCGGACGGCTCGACCCGAAGACTCTTGGAACCACTGTCGCTAATCGCCAATTCGATTGGCTCGGTGATTACGATTTCTTCAATCAACTCATCTTGAGTGATGATTTCAGCGCTCTCCACGAGCTTGCAGAACTCGACCGCGGAGCCGTCCATAATGGGGACTTCACCTGAAATTTTTACCATCAGATTGGTCAGCCCATAAACATGAAATACGGCCATCAAGTGCTCTATAGTCCTGGCAAATGTTCCGTTGCTCTTAAGAGATGTGGAAAATCCGGTAGAATCCACTTTTTCAAGGACAGCAAGCACAGTCTCGTCCGTGGTTATATGACCGAAAACTATGCCTGAAAAGGGCGGTAGAGGGAGAAGCGTTAAACCGGTCTTTTCTCCGGTGTGAAGGCCTTGACCGTACATAACTACGCTTCCTCTCAAGGTTTTCTGGTGGCGCAGTATGCCGCTCTCCGAAAAGGTTTCTGGCGCAGCCTTTCCCTCGCGCTCTCCGGTCGTGGCCTGGACATCAACCTCCGGAGCGACCGCAGAAATCCTTGATACCGGAGCGTCGATACCCGGCTCAGTGGGCATGAGAAGATCACTGACGGCTATTCGTGGCCCTGGGGCCGTCATAACGACATGCTCCATTAAGATTTTCAATTCCTTGATATTTCCCGGCCACGAATACGCCTTCAGACGGTCCATGGCTTCGTCATCCGCGCCGATTATCTCCTTCTCGAACTCAGCGGCGGCTTCTTTCAGGAAATGGCCCGCAAACAGGGGTATGTCCTGCTCTCTCTCCTTGAGAGTGGGGATTCTAATTACTCGCTGAGCCAGGACTTCGGTGAGCCCCTCCGTGAGGCGCTCGTCACGAATCAGAGTCTCAGGATCGGCGATAGACGTAGAAATCACTCGAAACCGCGAGCCGGAAAGACCGACGGAACTATCCGGAGTCAGGTAACTGCGAAGAATTTCGGTCAATCGAACTTTTAAGTCTTTTTCGAGACGATCCACCCGAACCAAAAGCAGTGAACCCCCGGCTGCCTGCGCCAATTTGCCCAGAGAAGCTTTGTTGGCCGCGTTTCGTCTTCCCAGGAGGACTTCCTCGATATTAGCTTCCGTCAGCTCCTGGCAGAGGACTTTTACAAGGCTGGTCCGGTCCTTACCTTCCAAAAAGTGAATTGTCCTAGCAATGAACTCTTTTCCTGTGCCTCTTTCTCCAGACAGCCAGACCGAGGCGCTTTCGATCGCGGCATTCTCGAGGGCGCGGCGGAGCGCCGCCGCCTTCTCAGAGGTTCCAATAAACATTCCGGGGCCCGCGCCGTTGCCTTCGTGCGATTTCTTATCACTTGAGCGATCGGCGACAGCTCTTTGGACAAGATGGAGCACGTCTTCCAGGTTCAGAGGTTTTTCCAGATAGTCCGTCGCTCCGAGTTTTATGGCCTTTACTGCGGTTTCGATAGTGCCATGCCCACTCATCATCACCACGGAGCAGTCGGAACTAATTCTCTTGATGGCCTTCAGAGTCTGCATGCCGTCAATGCCGGGAATCCAGATATCCAGGAAGACCATGTCAGGTGAGTCACTCTGGACAATATGCAAGGCTTCCTGCCCATCGCGCGCGCGAAACACTTCGTGTCCTTCATCCGCCAGGATCGCGCCTAAAGATTCCAGGATTTCTTCTTGATCGTCAACTATGAGAATACGGCCTTTATTCATAACCCGGCAATATTAGCCTCAAGTGACGTTTTGAGCAACCCCTAAATCGGACGCTGATAGCCATTCGGTTTCCGGTAGGGGAACCGGTCTTACACCTGTGGGGCAGGCTTTCCAGCCTGCCTGCTTCTGCAACTGCTTAATGGCAGGCTAGAAAAGCCTGCCTCACAAAACCCTCTGCTTTCCGGGCGGCCACAAGTGGCTTGCATGGCGGTTTTCGCTTGCAAAAGGGCTTTGCCGCGCGTATGCTCAATTTTTTTGCATAAGCGGTTCTTGATTTGATTGCTCATAGCTCGACAAACCCGTGGCGTCGGAGCCGTTAAAAACGGAGGCAGAGAGCCAATGAATTTACATGAATACCAGGCCAAAGAACTATTGGCGTCCAGACGCGTGCCTATTCCCAACGGCTCGATCTGTTACACACCCCTGGAGGCGCTCATAGCCGCGCGTCAATTGAAAATCGACAAAATTGTTTTGAAAGCTCAGGTCCACTCCGGAGGAAGAGGGAAGGCCGGCGGTGTGGCGGTCTTAACCATGAACGATGACATTCGCTCCCGTGCCGCGGAGATTTTGGGCAAGAGGTTGGTGACCAACCAGACTGGACCGCAAGGGAAACCGGTGAGCGCCGTGTTAGTGGAAGAGGTGATTCCCGCAGAAGCAGAGATTTATTTGGGGGTAGTACTGGAACGCACTGGCGGTCAAGTCACGATCATGGCAAGTCCGGAGGGCGGAATGGAGATCGAGAGACTTGCCAGGGAGTTTCCTGATAAGATCTTCACTGTCATAGTCAACCCTCTCAGAGGGCTCGCCTCGTACCAAGCCAGAGACCTGGCATATCGACTTTCGAACAATAATTCTGCTGCCACGGAAATAGCGAAAATCATTAGCTCCTTATATCAGCTATTTCTGGATTATGACTGCTCGCTTGTAGAAATCAATCCCCTTGTAGTATCGGGGGATCGAGTGGTGGCGCTGGACGCTAAGGTTAACCTCGATGACAATGCCCTGTTCAGGCATCCGGAAATGGAGCGGTGGCGGGATCGCTCCCAAGAAGATCCGCTGGAACTCGCCGCAAACAAGGACGGCCTAAGTTACGTGCGATTGGACGGCAATATCGGGTGCATAGTCAACGGGGCCGGCTTGGCTATGGCGACTCTGGATTTGATCTCATTGCACGGAGGCTCTCCAGCCAACTTTCTCGACGTGGGTGGGGGCGCCAGCGAACAGGGCGTGACGGACGCGATGAATATCCTTCTTGATGACGACAGGGTAAAAGCGGTGTTTATTAATATCTTCGGCGGGATCCTCAGGTGCGATGTGCTGGCCCGCGGTGTTATCAAGGCGTTCAAAACCAGGGAGGTCCACTTGCCAGTGATCGCTCGCATTGAAGGGACCAATATTGAAGAAGGTCGGACCCTCTTTAGTGAGTCCGGTCTGCCGATAGAATTGATTTCTTCCTTGGATGACGCTGCAAAATTAGTGGTGGAAAAAGCAAAGGCCGCTTAGACCTGCAGCTATGAGGAATAAACATGGCAATTCTGGTTAATAAAGACTCGCGAGTCGTATGTCAGGGAATCACAGGCCGGAATGGCGCCTTTCATTCTCTTGCCTGCCGAGATTACGGGACCAACATGGTCGCCGGAGTTACGCCGGGCAAGGAAGGGCAGACTGTAGAAGGTATCCCGGTCTTTAACTCGGTTAGCAAAGCCGTGAGGGAAACCGGGGCCGATGTCTCCATAATTTTCATTCCCGCCGGATATGCTCGCGAACCCATATTGGAAGCTGTTGACGCGGGCATTCGCGTCATAGTCTGCATAACTGAAGGCATCCCGCCTTTGGATACCGCTTCCGCGCTTTATACGGTCCGTCAGGAAGGGAGATACCTGATCGGGCCTAATACACCGGGGATCATTTCGCCACCGGAAAAGTGCAAGGTGGGCATCATGCCGGGATATATTCATACCCCTGGAAATGTAGGGGTCATTTCCCGTTCCGGCACACTGACATACGAAGTGGTGGACCAATTGACTAAGAATGGCGTGGGACAAAGCACTTGCCTCGGTCTCGGGGGCGATCCCGTGGTCGGGCTAAGTTTCATAGATGTGCTCAAAATGTTCAAGGACGATCCGGAGACCGATCTGGTGGTCCTGATAGGTGAAATAGGAGGCTCTGCGGAAGAACAGGCGGCCGAGTTCATAAGAACTGAATTTAATAAACCCGTTGCGGCCTATATAGCAGGGCGATTGGCCCCGCCCGGGAAAAGAATGGGACACGCAGGAGCGATCGTAGACGGCGGGACCGGGACCGCGGACGGCAAAATAAAAGCTTTGACTGACGCGGGAGTCAAAGTCGTTGAGAATCTCACTCAGATAGGCTCTGTCGTTAAGACGATGCTGAAATAACTCGGAAATTCAATAGAATAGGAGACATAAATGGCGGTGATGAAAGAGAAGTTCGACGAACTGGAACGCAGACTGGCTGAAGCCGATGCCGCCGGCGGGCCTGAAAAAGTCGCAAAGCAGCATGAGTCAGGCAAAATGACCGCGCGAGAAAGGGTGCTCGAACTTCTGGATGACGGTTCTTTTGAAGAGATGGACAAGTTTGTGTCCCACAGGTGCACCGACTTCGGCATGGAAAAACTCAAGGTCCCCGGCGAAGGTGTTGTGACCGGCTTCGGGCGAATAAACGGCCGAGGAGTCTACGTGTTCGCCCAGGACTTTACCGTCTTTGGCGGCAGCCTCTCGTACACTCACGCCCAGAAGATCTGCAAAGTGATGGATTTGGCTTATCGCAATGGATTCCCACTGGTCGGCATCCCGGATTCGGGGGGCGCGCGCATTCAAGAGGGCGTGGAAAGCCTCGGCGGTTATGGGGAAGTATTCTATCGTAACGTCCGAGCGTCAGGCGTGATCCCTCAAATATCAGTGATAATGGGACCATGCGCAGGGGGCGCGGTATACTCGCCCGCTGTGACCGACTTCATCTTTATGACGGAAAAAACCAGCTACATGTTCATTACTGGGCCGCAGGTCATAAAGCAGGTCACCAGCGAAGAAATCGACCCGGAAAGCCTGGGCGGCGCGAAAGCGCACGGCCGAATCTCGGGAGTCTGCCATTTCCATTATCCCACTGAAAAAGAGACCTTCGCGAAAGTTCGAGAACTCCTTTCCTTTCTGCCGGACAGCAACCGCAGTCGTCCCCCGGTGGTCCCTTGCGATGATCCGCTCGATCGGATCATACCTGAACTGGACGAAGTCATCCCGGAGAGTTCTCGCAAGCCCTACGACATGAAAAAAATCATAACGCCGGTGTTGGACAATCGTCATTTCATGGAGGTCCACGCGCACTATGCGCGCAATCTTATCACCGGTTTCGGGCGGATCGGTGGAAAGACAATAGGGATTGTCGCGAACCAGCCCAATGTTATGGCGGGATGTCTTGACACGGAAGCATCCGTGAAATGCGCCAGGTTTGTTCGTTTTTGCGACGCGTTCAATATTCCGCTCTGGACACTTCTGGACGTGCCCGGATACCTGCCAGGGACTCAGCAAGAGCACGGAGGTATCATAAAACACGGCGCCAAGATACTCTATGCTTACGCGGAGGCGACTGTCCCCAAAGTGACTTTGATTACGCGTAAGGCGTACGGAGGCGCGTATGTGGTAATGTCGAGTAAACACCTCAGGGCTGATGTCAATCTTGCCTTTCCGTCCGCGGAAATAGCGGTCATGGGACCTGAAGGCGCGATCCAGATTCTTTTCCGGAGAGAAATAGCTCAGGCGCAAGACAAAGTTGCAAGGCGGCAAGAATTGATTGATGACTATGTGCAGAAATTCGCTAGTCCGTATCGGGCGGCCGAACTTGGCTTTATTGACAGAGTGATTTTGCCCAGAGACACTCGTCTGGTCCTGGCGCGTGCTTTCGCTCAACTGGAAAACAAAGTGGAAGAGAAGCCCATAAGAAGACACGGGAATATTCCGCTGTAGTCTGGTGGGACAGGCTGTACGGCGCGACTGGCGAGTCGCTCTCTCGGTTCCGGTAGGCGCCAGAACCTGCAGATTACCTGTCATTCCTGCGGAAGCAGGAATCTAAGAATCTCCCGCGTACGCGGGAGACCATCTGGACCCGGATCGGTGTCCGGGGTGACGGACGACCGGCGCCGGAGGCCGATCGCTACCGAAAAATGTCGATGCGAGTCCCACCAAATGATTTTTCGGCTGTTACGCTTGAGCATTACAGCTCATTAATAAGGATATAACTATGGAGAAACGGATAAGAGTAGTGGTGGCCAAACCGGGACTGGACGGTCATGACCGAGGAGCAAAGGTGCTCGCCAGGGCCTTGCGCGATGCGGGCATGGAAGTTATCTACACCGGTCTTAGACAGACTCCCCAGGCCATTTTTCAGACATGTCTTCAAGAAGATGCGGACGTGCTGTGTATGAGTTCCTTGTCCGGCGCTCATGATTATTTGTTTCCCAGAGTAGCCGAAATCTTTAAGGAACAGGGAGTCTCTGACGTGTTGATAATGGGTGGCGGAATCATTCCCGAAGAAGATGTCCCGAAGCTCAAGGCAAGCGGCATAGAAGAGATTTTCGGGCCGGGGACCAAGACTACGGACATAGTTGAATTCATAAAAACCCACCTCAAGAAGTAGGACCGGTGTGTGGGGCAGGCTTTCCAGCCTGCCATTATCAGATTTTTGGAACCAGGCAGGCTGGAAAGCCTGCCCCACAACTGTGCCTTTCACTCTCGTTCCCAGAATCTGGCCTGGGAACGAGAAAACCGGAGCGGCACGGAGGCCGGTCGCTACCGAATCCTGGAGGGTGACACCGGCCGGTCCTCTCTACAAGAAACGCTGCCCGTTCCACCAGCCATTGTAGGGGCGCATGGCGTTGCGGCCCTGCTGGTGAATTTTCCTGCCTCAGACGTGGGTTTTATTCCCGTATTCGCTTCAACTCGACGGTGACTGTGCTCGATCTGTCCAGACAGTCCAACTCGACAACGTCCGGGTTGCCCCATTCGGGCGGGAATCCACCCCCGAACTGGAGCATGATGATGTACGGGAACGACTGATGGTACAGGAAACCGCACAGACCGCCCGCGTCGTGGCCGCTAAGCTCCAGCTCATCCCCTATTTTATGCCCCGCATGACAAGGACCCTTGACTCCCTTGATTGTGCCCAACACCCGGAACCCGACTCTAGGCTTCTCTTCCATAATTACCTCCTAAGATAACGGCTTATTTTTCAGTCTCTGTTGAACAGCTTGGCTTGTTAGCTCCCGGATAGCGTCCTCGGCTATCCACTTGGCGCTGCGGGAATTCAATCGCCCAATGTCGTTAGCTGTTTCGATCGCCGCCTGATTCAGATCAACGTTGCGCTTTCCGATCTGCCGCAGGGCCCAGTTGACCGCCTTCTTCACGAAATTTCTCGCGTCTTGCGATTCATTTTGAATTATAGGTAAATACGCCAGGAATTCCTCATTTCCTGAGGTCTTATCATGAACTGCCAGACACGCTATGAGCACGAATCCCGCTCTCTTGACGAACTCTTCCTCGCGCGAACTCCAGGCTAGGGTCTTGTCGTGGGCAAACTTAACCTTGCGAAAAAGATTATTGCAGCATTGATCGCACAGGTCCCACGAATTGAAATCCCGCGCCCATTTATCCATTTGCTCGGAAGTTACCTGACGATGATCATCTACCATAGACGCCAGGATACGCGCCTCATGAATTCCGGAAGACCAGAGTTTCTCGGCAAGCGCATGATTCTTGCCTGCCTTCCTGGCTATGGCCCTCAATGTAGGAATCGAAACGCCGTACGCCGCTTCGGGATTTATCCCATAGCGCGCCATGCCCTTCACTGATTCCGGGCTGGCCATCGATTCAAGATCGTTGATGATTTCTGAATATTGCATCAGCATGGTCTCCGAAGAATCCCATCGCATTTATTGTTTAATCGATTTCGCACCTAACTCCGCTGGAGCCCCGGAGGGGTGACTGAAAGTAGCCCGGCAATTTTAGAGACTGTCTCAGAATTACGGTCTGGGGGATTTCTTGTGTAGGGGCGCTTCGAGAAGCGCCCTGATTTCGGGCGGTTCACGAACCGCCCCTACATGTGTCATCACGAAATCCACTATTCTGAGACACTTTCTTTTATTGCCGAGTGTGGTGAAAGGACAGTCCATGTTGAGTCCCATAGGGAAGACTGTGCACCGTCTGCTACAACACTAGTTTTCAGTCGTCCCTAATGGGACTCCCGGGCCTTATCGCCGTTGGTTCCGGCGATGAATCGCCTGCCTACTATCGGAGCGTCCACCCTGGGCGCGAGCAGCCTCCAATTTAAGCTACGCCAGGTCCAGTGCAGCCACCAAGGAACTCGTTACAAGAGTGAGTAGAACAATCTATTGGAATATCAGCCACGGGCTGCACGAATTCGATTTGAGGATCTCTTATCCGTACGAAGAGTCTTTACGGCTCTTTTTCGCACGACCGGCGAGACTTGAGATTGAGGCGCCTCGACTGGCGCCGCAACGTCCCCTTGAACCGCGAACGGGCGGTAGCCTTTTGTGTTATTTAGGACTTCGCTAAGATACATGCCGGTGTATGATCCGGGATGCGCGGCAATCTCTTCAGGGGAACCGGTGGCGACAACTCTGCCTCCCTCGTCGCCCCCTTCGGGCCCAAGATCTATTATGTGGTCCGCGACTTTGATCACGTCCATATTGTGCTCTATCACCAAAACGGTGTTGCCCTGGTCAACCAGGCTCGTCAGCACATCCAGGAGCCTCCTCACGTCGTCGAAATGAAGTCCGGTGGTGGGCTCGTCGAGAATGTACAACGTCCTGGTCGTACTCCTCTTGGACAGCTCTTTGGAGAGCTTTATCCTTTGCGCCTCACCCCCGGACAAAGTGGTAGCGGGCTGGCCCAGCTTGATATAGTCTAATCCAACCGCTTGCAATGTCTTGAGTTTACCGGCGACGGTCGGGATATTGGCCATGAACTCAGCCGCTTGGCTAACGGTCATGTCCAGGACGTCGGAAATGTTTTTGCCCTTGAATTTGATATCCAGAGTTTCACGATTGTAGCGCTTGCCGTGGCACACATCACACTTGACATATACATCGGGCAGGAACTGCATCTCGATTTTGAGAATACCATCACCCCGGCACGCCTCGCACCGGCCTCCTTTCACATTGAAGCTGTAGCGGCCCGGCTTATATCCTCGCATTCGTGATTCAGGCAAGTTTGCAAACAACTGGCGGATAAACGTGAATACACCTGTGTAAGTGGCCGGATTGGACCGCGGCGTGCGGCCTATCGGACTCTGATCTATGTCAATGACCTTGTCTATGTATGAGATGCCTTCGATAGCATCGACTTCCCCGGCTTTCAGGCGGCTCCGGTAAAGGCGCTGGGACAATGCCTTGTGCAGGACATCCACCATCAGTGTGCTCTTGCCGGAACCGGAAACGCCGGTTATACACGTGAACAATCCGAGCGGTATGTGCACATCTATGTTCTTGAGATTATTTGCACGAGCGCCTCTAATGACGATCTTTTTTCGTCCGGGGACCCGACGTTTCTTGGGTATCGGGATATGTTCCTTTCCCGCAAGGTATTTGCCGGTGAGTGAGGCTTCTGATTCAAGGATATCTTGGGGCTTTCCTGAAAAAACAACTTCACCGCCCATGCGACCTGCCCCTGGACCCATGTCAATAACATGATCTGCGCTCAGAATGGTCTCGGGATCGTGCTCCACAACGATCACTGAATTTCCCTGATTTCTGAGATCCATTAACGTTCCGAGAAGCCGCTGGTTATCCCTCTGGTGGAGGCCGATGCTGGGTTCGTCAAGTATGTACAAAACCCCCACGAGGGACGATCCGACCTGAGTGGCGAGCCTGATCCGCTGCGATTCCCCGCCCGAAAGAGTAGCAGAAGATCGATCCAGAGTCAGATAGCTCAAACCTACCTTTTCCATGAAGCCGAGACGATTCCGAATCTCCTTGATCACTCGACGCCCTATTTCGGCGCGGCGTTCATCCAATTGGAGGTCGCTCATGAATTTCGAGGCTTCGCGAACCGACAGAGCTGTCAGCTTATTTATCGGCATGCCCCCGATCAGAACGTGCAGGGCTTCCCTCTTAAGACGAGCGCCGCCACAAGAGGGGCATGAAACCGTAGCCATGTACCGCCCGAACTCATCATAAAAATCCTCTCGATCCGATTCGCGGTATCTGCGGTCCAGATTAGGAATAACTCCCTCGAATGTCTTTCGGAAGAAGTGCTTGCGGGCGTCTCTTTCGTAATAAAAATTGATTTGCTCGTTTCCGGACCCAAAGAGCAGTATTTCTCTTATCTTATCCGGCAAGTCCCGGAAGGGTGTGTCCGGATCGAATCGATAATGTTTGACTAACGAATCCATCGTTTGATCGAAAAAGATGGAGTTTCTGTTGGCCCAGGGAGCTATCGCGCCCTGCTTTATTGAAAGATTGGGATTGGGAACAATGAGGTCAGGGTCAAAGCGGATCTGCACGCCCAGCCCGCTGCAAGCTTCACACGCGCCGAAAGGATTATTGAATGAAAAGAGCCTGGGCGAGATTTCTCCGAAAGAAACGCCGTGCTCCGGGCACGAAAACTTCTCACTGAAGACGTGTGTCCCTCCTTCCTGTTCTTCTACCATGGCCGTGCCTTGCCCCATGCGCACAGCGGTCTCCAACGAATCGGCCAATCGTTTTTCTATTCCATCCTTGAGCGCCAGCCGATCGACGACCACTTCTATATTGTGTTTCTTATTCTTATCCAGTTTTATGTCGTCGGATAAATCTCTCAATTCCCCGTCGATTTTCACGCGCACGAAACCTTCGCGCGCAAGATGCTGCAACTCTTTGTGGTACTCCCCTTTTCTCCCGCTAATGATCGGCGCAAGCAAATGGACACGCGTTCCCAACGAAAGGGCCATGATTTGGTCCACCATTTGTTGAATCGTCATGGAGGTAATGGGGCGGCCGCATTCCCAGCAATGAGGAATCCCCACCCTGGCGTAAAGGAGGCGCAAGTAATCATAAATCTCGGTAACAGTGCCCACTGTAGACCGCGGATTCTTGGAAGTGGTCTTCTGTTCGATGCTGATCGCCGGTGAAAGGCCCTCAATAAGGTCCACATCCGGCTTGTCCATCATTTCCAGGAACTGCCTGGCGTACGCGGAGAGAGACTCCACATAACGTCTTTGACCCTCGGCATACAAAGTATCAAAAGCCAATGTGGACTTTCCGGAACCGGAAAGACCGGTTATTACAACGAGTTTGTCACGCGGAATCGTCAAATCTATGTTCTTGAGATTGTGTTCGCGTGCCCCTCGTATAACTATCTCTCTAGATTGCAACTTAAATCCTGTCCAAATGCGCAGACCGTCACATCGTGCCGGCGGGTCTTCATTCAAACGTATAAGGTCTTATTCTCACGATAACTCAAATATCCAGCTACTCTCGAGACCTTTTGCCGCGATTCCGAAGACCTCGGCAAGCTACAACAAATTAACAGCAGCAAGGACGGAAAGTAAAGAGCGCTCGCGGATCAATACGCATCAACCTATGCATGAGAGCAGCCGTGTTAGCTACACCTAGGACTATCTCGAATACGAATTCCTTTAGTCATAGGCGTTAATTTAGGTTCTTGGTCTTCTCGTCCCGGCGGGACGAGAAGACTCTAGCCCGCCGATTCATCGCCGGGAAAGCGGACCAAAGAAGCCTGGAGTCCGGTCAGGGAGGACTGGATGGACGGTGGGATAGGCTTCCAGCCTGTCCAAGGATGACGGGCAAGATGCCCGTCCCACCGAATGCTCAGCCGTCCGTCCGGGACTGAAGGACCTATTGATTTCCCTGTAAACAGGCGATAAATCGCCTGCCTACTATTCCCGCGTCCCGCGGGATTCCTTCCGGAACACTGCTGAGGATACGCCTTAGCCTAGCGTCTATGGCCCCCCGTTAACGTCAAGAAACGAATCCGTTCATCTCACATCGAGCAAGGGCGGGATCAATGGGGATTTTGGGGAGAGTCAGGCAAAGGTGTGAGAAAGTAGACACACGTTTTTGGAACTTCTCACCAAGTGACCGAATGGCTACGCGGTCCAAACGTCGGTCGGCAGACAGCGTCCTTGCTTACTCCGTAATCCATCGACATGAGTGGCGTCCCAAGGCCCCAACCTGCTGGACGGCGCCAAGTTGTCCTTCCACCCCACTAGGATTCCAGCGCGTACGACGCGTGCGCGGGAGGCCCTTGCACCTGAATAATGTGCTTTTTGTTGATTTTCATCAATATCCTAAAGAAAAAGTATCAACTATTTCTTGACTAGGGTCAGAGGCCATGTTATCAGGCCAGTGTTTTCGAGAGTCGGGCGTGTCGGACCCCTCTCGTATTCCACATTTTTAGTAGGAGGTATGGTGATGTTGTCTCCGTTTTCCCATCCGGCTAATGAGGTTTCCGCACCTCCCGGAGACTTCGAAAGCAACTACCGCCATCTTAAAAGCATTATCAACAGAGCCCTGAAGCAGGGCACACCGCTCGAAGATCTGCATCTCATCCCTAAACAGATCTCTCCCGGAAAGCAATCCAAGCATCTATCGCAGGACGATCTGCTCAAACTGCTTCATGTGATACGGCGGCTTAAGGTCCGTTACGAGAAGCTGTTGCAGCCCCCGGTTCCTCGGGAATTGGAGCGCGATATTCTGGCCAAATCCCCCGAAAAACGGCTCCCCTGGGAGGACGAGGCATTGGAAAAGCAGGCGCAGTGGAGAAGAGATGTCAAAGCTGTTCGAGCCAGGGTACGTAAAGAACTGAACGATCACCTGAACGCTGAATTCTTCAGGGGGGATTAGCCTGTTCGTTCTCTTTACAAACTACGATTGGGGATAACTGTCGAAAAGTGTTCCCCATTTGCTGGTCTTCTTGAAGGCTTCCATTTGATGTTTGGCCTTTAAGGGCCAGTATATGAAGTCGTGGTAGAAAAAAGACCCGAATACGAACATATACACAAGGGGCGTGCGGAAGAACAGCTTCTGCAGTGGTTTCAAAGGGCCGAACCAGATAATATTGCCCACGGCCGACGCCGCATTGTTACCCACTGTGAAGCTCCAGTTTTCCGCGGACACATCTTCGCCTACTATTCGTATTTCGTCTAAACGACCTTTGCCAAGGCCCGATTTGTGCGCTATGCGTATGAACTTGAGCTGCAAGGGATCGAACCCCATCATTTTCGCAGCGACAGCGTCTATGGCTGTGCTGTCCGCAGAAGCGAGCATCAAATCCTTTTCTACCGGTATCATGGTCCGTGGGCCGGGTCCATTTCCGCATACAGTCCCGTCCATCACTGTGAATATCCCCGCATGAATCTCTTTTTGGATGGTCAACAGGTCGTTGAGTGTCTCGTGAATCACTGAATGTGTGTAGTGGCGCCTCGAAGTGAGCAGCCCGCCAAAGGCGTTTTTCATCGACCCTGTAGTTCCGGTGTAGATATGACACTTCACGGTGGGGAGATGTACGATGTTCTTGCCGATGAAGTACTCCGGAATTCTTAGACCTTCCGGAAATATTTTGTTCAGGACTCGCATTTCTCCTTTAGGGCGGTAAGGGACCCAGGTTATGTCCGATTCTCTGAAATTGTACAGGACCGGTACCTTGTATTTCTCGAAAATCGGCACATACCTGTTGAGTCGCTCACCCTTGAACGCGTTGGTCACGACAGTCTCATTCTGAACGCACACGATCTTTTCATAACCGGCTTCTTTGAGCGCTAGAATCACCCCTTCCAGTTGCCAGGGCGTTGTATTGGCCCCAAGAAAGGGAAAATGCCATGAAATATTGTCCTTCAGAATCACCGGCGCTGAGGGATCCAGGTAATCCCTGAAGCGAGCATTCTCCATCGCAATTCGTATGTCTTCAAGCACTGTCGCCGGCTCGGTTTTTCTAACCGCCACTATCGATTTTTCAACCATTATGTCCTCTTTCGACCAATCAATCCTTGAATAGACCAAACGCCCATCCGAGAGATTCCAGAAGGCCCGGATGGTCGGATGCGGGGCCAAAGTCCCCCCACGAAGTGTCAACGGAGACTGCGGCCCTTCCCGATGAATTACCTTTGAGTTTTATCAGGTCCTCTTCAGCCTTCAAACGCTCCACATCGATTGCCTTGGCTCTTTGAAGCCCGCCATGAGCTACGAAATCCATTATCTTTTCTATTTCCCCGCCATCGAACCAGATTCCGTGCTCCCGGCAAACGTCAACAAGCACTCCCGAAATTCTTGCAAAGTTAACCCGATTTATCATTTGTTTGCATACCGGGCATCTTACGTAGGATACGTTCGATCCCATATCTACTTGGCCCCTTGACGGAGCTATTGCGGTAAATACTACCGAGTCGCGTTTTTCCTGCATCATTTCGAATACATCGTGAGGCACGAATACGCCTGCGCATTGATCGCATCCTATCAGGGAGAACTCACCGATCTGTTTAGCCCGCATTGGAGTGCTACATCGCGGACAAATCCGGTCCTCCACAATCTTGTCATCTCGAACCATGCCCTTGACGGGGCGGGAGCAGCGAACGCAAAATCTCCCGTCCGCGGGTGTTGCGGCGAAACAGTTGGGACAGTTTACAGTCTTCCCTTTCAGCGAGAAATCCAAGGCGGCATTGCAGTAATCGCATCGCGTTGCCTCACGCCTTACCGGGGCCCCACATGACGGGCAATAGAGCACCCAACCGGTGTCTAGATCGACGGCCGCTTTGCCTTCTTTGGCGGGATCAGAAGGTCCCTCTTCAGAGCCGAACCGGACTTTGAGTTGTCCTCGACGGCTGTCAACTACCTCGGGAGTGATCCTCTCTCGTTGTTTCAGCTCGTTTATCACACGTGACAGTTCCGAGGGGGTTAGCTCATACTTCTTGCGCAGCGCCTCGTCCGGTTCGCCTCTGACGAAATCTTCGAGAAAAGATGACACGGCCAATTTCACTGTTTTCTTCATGCGCGTCTCGCCTGCTCAACGGATTCTCCAAAGCGCAGCGGATATATTACAGTGTTCATGGGGGATGATTCAAGGCGTGAATGACAATCATCTTCACCGCAGAGTTCGCCGAGATCGCTGAGAATGTCATGCGGGGAGTGAAACGACGAAGCAATCCCCTTTTCCACAAGGTAGGAGATTGCTTCGCTTCGCTCGCAATGACACTCTTCATTCTCTGCGCACTCTGCGCTCTCTGCGGTAAAGCCGTTTGATTTGCCGCGCGGAGCTTGACAAAGGCGGGCTCGCCGGGTAAATTTTTCATCTTGTGGGCCGTTAGCTCAATTGGTAGAGCAACTGACTCTTAATCAGTAGGTTCAGGGTTCGATTCCCCGACGGCCCACCAAGAATTCCGAAGGATCTCGCTCAATTGGCAACCACCAGGGCGAGATTCTTTTTTTGCAAGGTGCAAGGGGTCAGGTCGTTCATTTGGAGTTGCCACTCGATGCGCTCTACACGCCTCCGCAGGTTCGCGTCTTCCCTGATCTCATTCTTCATGCCGTAAACCACGCTGCTCACCCCGCAATAATTGCGCCTGGGCAATTCCCGTGATCGATCAACTCGCTGTCTCTGCAACGTGTACTTCGTACGGTCTGATACCAATGCGCCTTCTAACAGATGACACCAATTCGATTTCCGATGGTAAGATAGCAACGTCTGTAGGGGCAGACCTGTGTGTCTGCCCGTTCCTTGGGCGCACACGCAGGTGCGCCCCTACCAAAGGCATGTTACTTCTTTGACCGCGAAGTGGTCTGACTCTCTGCGCATTCCAATCCGAGATCCGAGTTGACCTTTCAGCCGAATATGCTATCGTACAATCAGCGATGCTCCATCCGTAGTCGTGTCGGAATAACGCGAAGCGGTTTCAAAGCATTAGAAGCTCGCGAAGAGAACACTGGGTACTCTCTTTTCCACTCCCCATCCCAGCCCCCTTCAAAACCTCCTAACTATTTGCGAGCGCTTCCCTGAATTCAAACCCTCACTCACCGGCTCGAACAACACATAGGAAGGAATTCCATGAAAAGACCAGAGTCGTACGACAGGGAGAAATTCGTGGCAACCGCACGGACACTTGAAGCAGAGAGGCTGGACAAACAGGAGAAATGGAATGAGACGAATCGAGATTGGATCAAAGAACACGGCCCCATTCCTTTCCAGGAGCAAAAACTGATCTTTGGAGACAAGTAAGATTCTACGTGCGTCCTCTGGAAAGCCCCGGACCGTGATTCTTCGTCCCCGGCTTTCCGGTTTCAACCCCTATCGGGACATCTACGCCCCTTGATCACCCCTCCATAAGAAAAAGAATCGGGCCAGATAGCTGCGCTCAATGTCCAGCTAAATCCTCAGAGGATTCAACTCAACTCCCGGGTTATTATGAGTCCCCTAATCACCATTTGAGGACTCATGCCTCACTTTCCAACAGGCAGAAAAATGCGCATCAAACCGAATCAGTCAGTAAAACCTCTTTTCCGCATTTCAGCCGCCTTCTTGAACAGAGCCATCCCCGTTTTCATTCTGCGGGGGCCCCCATTTTTCATAAAACGGCTCTTTGCCCACTGCCGCGTAGAGGATCACATCGCAGTGCGGCAGGCGCTGCAAAATGTGTTTCATAATGACGGTTCCGATGCCCTCCTGCCCCTGGTATTCGGGAGTGACTGCCATGCTTATCCGGTTCGCTCAGGAGCTTTATTTTCGGGGTTGGAGCCAGGTCAAAGTGATTCCCAGGGAAAAGCTCTTTTAGATCTTGCTACGCGGCGCTAATAGCCGAGTGGATTAAGTTTGTGATAGGATAGACTTCATAACTGACAGAGGTGAGTCATGAAATCCTTGTCCATTCTGATGCTCGCATTTGCTCTAACGCTGACCATGATCTCTCTCAATGAAGTATTTGCCCAAAGTGATTTGACCATTACTGATTGCGAGTCGCGCTGCGGAACGCGAACGGACATGGGACAGGTCATAGGTAATTATCAGGCTATTGCCGCATGTAGAGATCGTTGCGCACGTGAATACTGGGACAAAACTGACAAGCCGGAGAAGAAAAAGAAAAGCAGTTTATTTGACGATTAGTTCCTCAAGTAAGTGACAAGGCGACAGGCAGCCTTTGGCGATCCTCCGAGAGAGAGGAGGATCAAGACAGAGTGCGCAATGGATCAAGTCTGCTCTTGGCTATTTGGAGCTGTCGCCCGATACGCTCTACACGCCTCTGCAGGCCCGCGTCTTCCCCGATCTCATTCTTCATGCGAGAAACCACGCTACCCACACTGCTGTAATTGCGACCGGACAATTTCCGAATCATCCACATACTTTGCGCTAAGTTGAAATCCTCTTTTATAAAAAGAGAATAACTGGGGGGTCGGCGGACACGCATGGCTGCGTACGTCTACAATACCGCATAACATAGTGATAAGATCCGGTAGTGACATTTGGCTGTCACAGCTATTTGAAGCGATTACAAACCGGATTCAAAGGAGGTTTTGTGGCGACCGATCTAATCAGAAGACTTGAAGGAGACGTTTACTTTGTTCCAGGAGAGGGAAAAGGAGCTTTCCCGTCCTGCCATGGATTTCTGTTGAAGGGCCATGAGACCGTGCTCATCGACGCAGGCATGGCTGAAGCCACCATAAGGGAATTGGACAAACAGCAGCGCATTGATATCCTTGTGATAACACATTCCCATCCTGACCACATCCGGCACGGTTACCTTCTCGAAGATAGACATATCCTCATGCCGCTGGAGACTCCCGATTCAATAACCGACTTGCGGCTGCTCGGGGAACGGTTCATGGGAAACCTGGAGCATGGCTCAATCTGGGCTCAATTTGTTCATGACGAATGCGGCGTCAGGGCCTTACGATTGCCCGACGGTCGTTTCAGGGATGGCGATGCGCTCACAATCGGCGGCGCGGAGCTGGAAGCAATCCATGCCCCCGGACACCTGGACGATCACTACTGTTTCCTGGAAAAGAAGACCGGCACTCTCATTACGACCGACATAGACCTCACCTTCTTCGGCCCCTGGTGCGGCAACCCTGAAGCGGATCTCGAAACCTTTCTGAAGAGCATCGAAAAAGTCATGGCCATGCCGTATCGCCGAGCATGCTCTTCACATAAAGAACCGATAGAAGGAGACGCAACGGATGTGTTTGAGACCTACTTGGCAGGATTCGAGCGCCAGCAAAAGAAGATTCTCGCTCTTTGCGAGGCGCCGACTACGCTTGACGCGATCGCCGAGGCGTCTCCCTTTTTTAGAGACAGTTTCTCCGAAAAGCTTATCCAGAGGCTATTTGAAAAACGCATGGCTTTGAAACACCTTACTTTAATGATTCAGCAGGGGCTCGTGACGGAGTCAAACGGCTTGTACCGACAGGTTTAGCGTTTCCCTTGAGCAACCTAACCTTCAGCCCCTTCTCCAACAACTGGTTGCAAAACCTCGGCAGGACCGGAAGATGTTGGGTCATTTTGTAGGGGCGGCTCGTGAACCGCCCGACATCAGGGCGCTTCTCGAAGCGCCCCTACCGGATCAGAATGCTGTGTGGAGGTTTTGCAGCCAGTTGAACGATGGAGAGGGGATGGCTCCGAGATGGCCCGTTCCGATTCATTCGATCCAAAACCGCTGAGAGTCCCGGAAAACGCAGTGAATTTTGATTGACGCAGCGGTCTGCGGTGAGATACCCTCGAATACGAAAATGCAAGCTCCTTCATCAAGATTAAGTCGTTGTCGCCTTTCGCTGCCACGCCTGGCCGTTTGAAGGGTTTCTTTCGCAATTAGAGCTGTGCTGCGAATTACTTTCCTGACAAACGCTTCGGAATCGTCGAGGCTGCCGCAAGATGCGGGCAATTCCATATCAGAACGTTGAGGAGGTATTATTCGATGAAAATAGTAAGTGTTGTCGTTGCAGTGGCCGTTTTCTGTCTCTTGTTCGCATTCGGCGTCAGCGCCCAACAGGCGGCAAAGCAGGAAACCAAGGTGGAATATCTCAAGACGCCAAGACCCATGGCTTTGCCTTTCTCCGATGCGGTGCGTGTCGGGAATATTCTGTATCTCTCAGGTGAAATTGGTGTTGATTATGCCACCATGAAACTGGTCCCCGGCGGAATCAAGGCGGAAACAAAGCAGGCGATGGATAACATTAAGACTACACTTGAAAAATATGGCTCCTCTATGGACAACGTCTTCAAGTGCACGGTCATGATAACAGACATGAAAGAATGGCCCTTAATGAATGAGGTCTATGTGACTTACTTTAAGAAGGACCGTCTCCCTGCCCGTAGCGCCATTGGCGCGAATGGCCTCGCTCTCGGCGCAAAGGTGGAGATCGAGTGTCTCGCCACCGTACATAAGTGAGAATTATTTTCCGAACAGGGTCAGCAACCATCCGGCATTTTCGGGGCTCATGTCACTACGTGACTCTAGCGTTATTGCTGCTCTTGCCGACAAATGTCGCGTCCCGTCGGTTACACAAGAAGCACGGTCTTAGTCGGTAGGTCCGGGGTTCGATCCCCTGACGGCCTCTGAAATCGTGTAGAATTGGGTCGGCTCCAGCCTTCTCGCCTTTATTCGAGTTTCCGGGATACCAATTTCAATGGTTCAGGCGGCTCCGGAGCCGACCTAATTTTGATTGACGGTGGGGCGGGCGGTGAGGTAGCTTCAAGAGCGGCGAAAATCGAGCTGTCTTAACTAAATGAGCACAGATGTGCCGACCACTTGTCTCGTGACGGACCATCCTGGGATTGGTGTGGGGTGACGGCGCCCGGACCGAATTCTGGAGGTGAATGTTTCAGAATTTACAATGCCGCCGGATAATTGCGGTTTTAGCCCGGGAGTCTGCCCGCGGATCAGTTAGAGATCGCAAGTCAAGCAGGCCGGCGACGGTGGCGTCAGGATTTCAGTTCGCCCTGATCAGCATGCTGGTGGAGGAGACCATATGAAGACAGAAGGCGTCTTAAGAAGCGCACAGACCTCAATGGTTTTGGCGCAAGGGGCTGTTATGGGTGTATTGGGACTTAACCTGGTGGAAATACTAAACACTAAGGTCTTTGGAGTTGACCCCCTTCACTGGCAGTGGTTGCTTGCGAATTCGGTCTGGGGAGCGGCGGCAGGTTTGATCGTCGGATTCCTGGTCCTCAAGCGCATCCGAGCAGAGGAGGGCCTGAGAGTTCTCAATGACGAGTTGGAGCGTAAGGTTCGACAGCGGACCTCGGAATTAAAAGCATCGAACGACGACCTCAAATATGAAATCAGCGAAAGGAAACGCGCTGAGAGAAATCTACAAAAGACTTTGATAAGACGAAACGCTATCTTGGACAACATTCCTGATATGGCCTGGCTGAAAGATAGAGACGGGAATTTCATGGCCGTAAACGAACCTTTTGCAAAGGCTTGCGGCATATCTAAAGAGGAACTCCTCGGCAAAACGGATTTCGATTTCTGGCCCCAAGAACTGGCCCAAAGGTACAGAGAAGATGACGAGCAGGTTATGAAAACTCGCAAGCGGAAGAGCATTGAAGAGACGCTAGTTCACAGAGAGGGGCAGGATGTGTGGATTGAAACTATAAAGTCTCCCATTTGTGATGAGAATGGACAGGTAATCGGCACTACAGGAATCGCGCGGGACATAACCGAGCGTAAGCGCATGGCCGAGGATGATCTCGGACGTCGAGTTGACGATTAGTCTTTTATGCAAAGAGTGGCAAAGCCTATCAGCCGCTGAAGGAATCGCCAGGGAAGTCCTCTCAGTCAAATGCCGACGTAGTCAGGCAGCCGGGAAAAAAGATCCGACGATAGTGGAAATTCACTAATGATTTTTGTGGCGATTTTGTGTCCACCGTAGTGGAAAAGTCTTGCTTTTGGGGTCATTTTTGCAATGAGGTCCGGATTAAGTAATCGATTTTGTTAGTGCCCCTACCCTACTTCGGAGACTCTTAATCAGTAGGTTCGGGGTTCGACCTCCTGATGGTCCACCAGGAATTTATAAGGATCTTGCTTGGTAGGAAGTAGCCACGGCCAGATCTTGGCCTCTCATGAGACAACTTCTAAGTTCAGTGGACTTCCAATCCACCGCCGACGTCCATCCTACAGCCTAGCATCGCGGACAAAAACGCCCGCAGCATAATTATCTTGACAAGTTATTTCGTATGAGGAATACTGCTATACAATATATACTGCTAGGTGATATTCGTCGCCGTTTTATCCCTATGGAAGGAAATTCGCCGCTGAGGAGCAAGAAGTGATCGATCCTGTTAACTGCCCCTATTACCTCATATCCAGAGTGACGCTCGTGGCCACGTCCGCGCTCAAGAAAGGATTCGCCTCCGCGGGTATCGAGGACCTCAAACCGGCCTACCTGGGCGCTCTGTTCGCTTTGTGGAAGGAAGACGGACTCAAGGTCGTAGATTTGGGGAGACGTTCCGGCCTGGAGACCTCGACCATGACAGGACTGATTGACCGGATGGAGCGTGACGGACTGGTGGAACGACGTGATGATGCGACCGACAGGCGTGTTCAGCGCATAAACCTTACGGAGAAAGGCAGGGATGCGATGAACCCTGCGCTTGCGGTTGTGGATAGCGTTTTGGCCACCGTCTTCGACGGCATCTCCCAGGAAGACCTGTCGAAGACCACAGACGTGTTGAAGCGAGTGCTCGCGAATGCACACGAAGGAAATCCATGATGTCGCAAGAGACAACCCGTTGGATCGGCCACGCGTGTTCGTACACGCCTACGCCTCTCATTCACGCATCAGGCTTCACTCCTTATCGGCTGTTGCCGATGGGTAATTCGCCCGACCGGGCGGGGCAACTCCTGCACGATAACCTCTGCCCGCACGTCAAGCGGATCCTTGATCGGGCGATGGAAAACGATCTGCCGGACCTGCACGGAATGGTGTTCATGAATTGTTGTGACGCGATGCGTCGGTTATCGGACGCATGGCGTGCAGCAAGGCCGACTGACAGAGTCGCGCTCGTTAACCTACCGGTGCTGGCCGCAGAGAGCGCAATCTCTTTCTTCGCGGATGAATTGACAAGACTTTCCGAAACACTTTCAACGTGGAGTGGGCAGTCGTTCAATCAAGCCGATATCTCAGCTAGCATCGCAAAATTTGACGAAATCGCGGACTTGCTTGGCGAGCTGAGTAATCGGGCACACACCGGCACGCTGGAGGGCGGAAGTTCTCGCTTGCAGGACCTCTTCAACCGTGCAGCCACTGAATCGGTTGATCGAGCAGTGGAACTTCTGAGGACTGTGGCGGAAGAGATGGAATTGCCGGCTGCCGCTCACAATGGAGTTCCTGTGTATCTCTTCGGTAACGTGCTTCCGGACCCGGAGGCTTTTGCGCTTTTTCAATCGTGTGGCGTTCACATAGCAGGAGATAGCGTTTGCACGGGGATGCGAGCCTTCAGCCGTATAGGCGGTAACGATTCCGATGATGTGTTCGTACGTCTGGCCCGCGGTCTGCTCGATCAGCCACGATGCGCTCGGACATTCGATCCATCACGACCGGGCAAGATCGCGCAGGATGTTTTGGCTGAGGCCCGAGCTTGCCAAGCCAAGGGGGTCATCGCTTACACCATGAAGTTCTGCGATCCGTACATCAGCCGCCTTCCCGCAATTCGCGAGGTATTGCGCGAGGCTGGCCTGCCGTTCCTCCTGTTGGAGGGGGATTGCACGATGCGCTCGATGGGTCAACAGAAGACCAGAATCGAAGCTTTTACGGAAATGCTGAGGTAAAGAACCATGATGCTGCAATACTTTGAAAGGCTCGCGTCACGTCTGGACGCCAAGATAGCGAAGAATCCGGACATACCTAACGCCCGGAGGAAATTCGCCCGCGAGATAGCCCAACTCGGAACGAGGCTCTATTCAGGGCAACACAGAATTGCGTGGTGTGGGGTAATTGCGCCGTTCGATATGCTTGCCGCCATGAATATCACGTCATGCTTCGTGGAGTTCGTCGGAGCGATGCTCGCTTCGACCGGCGCTGTGGGCACGTTCCTGGAGGAATCGGAACACGCCGGATACGCCGCCGACACTTGCGGCTATCATCGCTCCGTTCTAGGCGCGGCGATGAAAGGACTTATGCCGCTTCCCGACGTTATGATCGCGACCTCCTCTCCGTGCACGGGCGGACTGGCCGCGATGGAAAACCTCGCCCGCATGTTCAACAAAGAGCTGTTCGTACTTGACGTTCCTGCTTCCGACACTCCCGAAAGTGTCCGGTACCTGGCGAATCAATACATGGACATGTTCCGGTTCATCAGTTCTCGCACTGGCGAAACCATCGACGAAGACAAACTGCGAGAGGCGATAGTGAAATCCAATCAGGCTCGGGAGTTGATGGTAGAGGTTTACCGGCTGGCGCAGAATGTGCCTTCCCCTGCCAGCGGGCAGAGCCTGGCCAATTTCGGGATTGTCATGGCCCTGTTCCTCGGGACTGACGCGGGAATTGAGATAGCGCAGGCATACAGGGACGAATTCGAATCGATGGTTAAAACCGGACAAAGCGGGGCGCCCGCAGAAAAGATCAGGCTGCTGTGGCTCCAGAACCGCATCCAGTTCAAGAATCCACTGATCAAGATGTTGGAACAGGAATATCAAGCATCCATCGTGATTGACGAGCTGAACGACATCACCTGGGAAGCCATAGATCCCGCGGATCCTTTTGTGGGAGTCGCCAAACGAACCATCACCATTCCCTTCAACGGTGAAATCAATTGGAGACTCAATCACGTTCGACACTTGTCCACGGCGTACAAGATCGACGGAGCGGTAAATCCCTGCCACTGGGGTTGCCGTCAGGGGACGGGAGCCAGAGGGCTCATTCAAGCGGGCCTCAAGGAAATCGGGATTCCCGTAGTGAACCTGGAAGTGGACTGCGTGGACACCAGAAATTTTGCTGAAGGGCAACTCAGGACCAGGCTCGAAGCATTCATGGAAATGCTAAGAACAAGTCCATCCGCCGCTTAGGCATGGAGGTTCGGCATGTATTATTTGGGAGTAGATCTAGGGAGCCTGTCCTGCGACGCAGTTCTTCTGGGCGGTAACGGAGGAGTTATGGCCTCCTCGGTTGTACCCACCGGAGCACGCAATCAAGAGGCCATAGCCAGGGCAGTCGACGAGGTGCTGAAGGTTGCGGGGATAACCGAAGATCAGATCAAAGCCACGGTCTCCACAGGATACGGTCGCGATAGAGTGGAAAAGCGTTTGGCAGCGGTGACCGAGATAACATGCCATGCCCGGGGCATAAGGAACCTGTTCGGAGAGACTCAAGTCCTGATAGATATCGGAGGACAGGACAGCAAGGCGGTCCGACTGGCCGCGGATGGACTGGTGACCGACTTTGCTATGAATGACAAATGCGCTGCCGGGACAGGGAGATTTCTGGAGGCCATGGCGCGGGCCCTCCAAGTAGACATAGAGGAACTCAGCGATTTGGACCTCGGGGCTTCCGGTAGTGTTACCCTGAGCAGCATGTGCACAGTCTTTGCCGAGAGTGAAGTCGTGTCGCTTATTGCGGATGGCGTTGCCGTAAACGAGATTGTCAGCGGCCTCAATCGGGCCATAGCATCGCGAATTGTGGCCCTGGTAAGGCGGATCGCTCCGGCCTCGGATGGTCTCTCCATAGCCATGTCCGGGGGGGTGGCTCACAACCACGGCGTGGTTAGAGCGCTCAGCCAGGCGTTTGGGACAACTATTTCTGTGCCCCCTAAGCCGGCCACGATCGGAGCGCTGGGCGCTGCACTGATCGCAAGAGAGAAGGATAATCAAGGCCGTTGAGAGAATCGGACGCACGTTGGAGGGAGCTTCAATCATGGCGTTATGCAAATTCTGCAATCTAACATGGAACTTCAGGGCGAGGAGTTACAGCTGGCTTTCGGTTACGCGTCCAATGGTAACCGAGTGGTCACTAGATTGTAAAGTGTGGGGCAGGCTTTCCAGCCTGCCAACGAACCTACCCCCGAAAGGCTGATAATTGCAGAATCACGAAGCTGCCTCGCAGGTCTGTGGCATCTCGGCACAACACTATAGGGGGTCTATCCGACCAATCCGACGACTCGGTAAAGCGTGATCGGATCATCCAATCCCTTGAGGAGGGACTCCCTTGCTTGGTCCACCAGAAGTTGGCCGTTGAGGTGGGAATGGATTTCCGGTGACACGAGCACTTCTCCGCCCACGGTCTGTGACTCGATCCGGAAAGCAAGATTGATGGGACTGCCTAATGCACCGTATTTCTTGCGCTTTTCTGAGCCTATGTTTCCAACGATCAATTGACCACAATTGACACCGATTCCCATGCGGAGTTCCGGCAAGGCTCGCCGAGCCAGTTGCACATTGAGTTCTCCCATGGCCTCTTGCATATCTAGGGCGCAGCGCACAGCGCGTCTACAATGGTCCGGGATGGCCTGCGGAGCGCCGAAGAAGACCACTATCCCGTCCCCGGTGAATTCGTCGATGGTGCCTCTATGGCTGATGATGATTTCCGTCATCGTCTCGAAATAGCTGTTGATAATCTCCAGGACCTGGCGCGGTCCCAAGGCAGCGGTCAATCGGGTGAACTCTCGAAGGTCAGACACTAGAACTGAAATATCCCTCAATTCCCCTTTCAACTCGACACCCCCGGGAGATTTGAGAATCTCGTCAACAACTTCTCTGCTGAGGTATCGCCCGAAAGTGTCCTTAACGGTATCGGCCTCCTTGAGATCGTGGATCATTAGATTGAATCCTTCTACCACATGCCCGATCTCGTCATTGGATACCACCGGGACATGAGTGTCCAGATCACCCTTGCGTACTGCGGCCATGGCGGACTCAAAGCTCTTCAAAGGCTCGGATACACTTTTGGAAAGGAACACGGCGAGCCCCGCGGCCAAGACGCCGAACACTCCCAGCAGAAACCAGATCACGGCCGGCATGTACATGAGAAAGTTGTCCAGCGACAGTTTTCCTGCTTTGATATCGTGGATTTGCGCCAGCGCGAGGTGGCTGACCAGCGCCAAGGGCAGGCACCCGATCACGAGAGATACCGCGAGCAGCCGAAGCAGCACGTTAATCCTGTACGTCGGCGGAACAGATTCCAAAGCCTTAGCGGGAAACAACTCAAGGATTCTCAGCCGAAGCCACCTCTCCTGTGCAAAGTAGATCCAGAGCATGGTGATCGGGGCAGCCACCAGGACCATCCACGCGGATACCTTATGCGAAGTCTCATGGGGCCAGGGATAAAGGTCCGGGGCCAGATGCGCCCAGCCCGATACCACAAGGGCGGCGAGGATCCATGCCGCCAAGTTCGTCCCCGCGAGTTTAACAGGCAGCTTCATGAGTTTGCCCACTAGACGTTGCAAGCCCTCCTCGTCTCCCGGCTCAAGGGTACCCTGGTCGACCCGGGCAAGTCTTTGCTTCACCTCGCGCACGAGCGACCAAATGAATCTGACGTTGATAGGCGCGACAAATGCCATTACGAAGGCCGTGACCGCAAGGAAGAAACCTATTCTGCTTCCGAGAGGCCCTACCGGAGTCCCGGAGGACAGTCTCGGTATGAGAACCGCAAAAAAGATAAAGGTCAGCGCCACGGCCAAGAGATTCCCCAGCAAGTTAATGGCAGCCACAGACTTGACAAGAATCGATGCCGTAAAATGCTTCTTAACTATCATCGAATGCGCCTCTCGCTGCTTTCACCACGCTTCACGTATCGAATCATAATTAGGTGATATCTGTTCCTTTCAGTCCAGTCAAGCTGTGCAAGCTCGTCTGTGGATCGCCGGGGCGGCGTTTTGGGTCATCCGGAGCCTCACCCAGGACTGCGAAACGAAAGCGGCATTTTCGGCGCGATTACCGAAGCGTCGGTCAGACGCGCATGTGTTTGATCTACAGCGCGCTCGCGTGCTAGTATCCCGAGAATAGTCCCGGAATTAGTCTGGCGCCCGGCCATGCCCGCCGCGGCCCCCGGATAAAAAGGAGATCAGATGAAAGTGATTCGTTTTGACAAGGCCGAGACTTACGAGCCTGAGAAGGACTGGAAACGCGTGAGTCTGTGCAACGAAGCGGTCGTTTCCGTTGAGCACTTTGTCAAGCCTCCGGAGCACGCGTCACCTCGACACCAACATTCCAGCGCCCAAGTGACAATCGTGCTGAAGGGCAGGATGATTCTTTCGACCGACGATGACTCGCAAGAACTGAACGAGGGAGATGCGGCGTACATACCCCCGAACGAGCCGCACGCTATTAAGAACGCATTGACCGAAATCTCCATAGGCGTTGACATTTTTGTTCCGGGTAGGTCATTCGATTTCTGGTTGAAGCGAAAATAAAAGTAGAGGCATCGATCTGTTATGCGACGTCCGGCGCTTGCGGGCACGGCTGTTTATTGACTCATCTACGGTCATCTCCTCGCCCGCATTGACCGACCTGGGGCCGTTTCAGCGCCGAGGTTTTGAAAGCAAAAATGCCGGATGACCATTGAACGAAAGGTCATCCGGAAACACTTTGACCTTTTGAACTTGACAGAAACGTTGGGGAATGCATCCAGTGAGTCAACTATGACTTTGCCGTGTACTCGCTAGGAAGATTGCCTTGATCGATCGGGTAAAACGAAAAATCAGCGCCAAAGAGATTCTTGCGGATATTCGTTCGGGAATGGACGCGAGCGGACTGAAGCGCAAGTATCAATTGTCGGACAAGGCGCTTGATTCCGTTTGCGCCCAGTTGGCGGTCAAAGGAGCGCTGACTGAACATGAAATACGCCGATTGCGGAGTCTGCGAGATACGTCGGAAGCGCCTCCCGAAATCCCGAAACGGCCTCGATGGCGCTGCCCGGCCTGTAATACTCCTCAGGCCGCTGAAATGCCGGAATGTCCTGCCTGCGGGGTGGTTGTGGAGAAGTTTGTCGCGGCTCAAGAGAAACCCGACCACCTTTTGAGCGCAGCCTCACCAGCTTCGCTGGACACCGGCCCGGCCGAGCGGGCAGGTTGGACGCCGATCATCATAAGCATGGTGTTTTTTGCGTTTGCCGGGACTTGTCTACTGCTTTGGTCTACACATAGGTCGAAGGAGGCGCACAGGGTTTCCGAGCTGGATGCGGGCGTTCAATCCTTACAGCAAACCGAGACTGAAGCTGACCGGACCCAAGAAGACAGCGTCGATCTGGAAAGCGTTGATAAGGAACACAGTGAAGTCGACATAGGAGACGCCAAAGACATAGTTCTGTTTCAGCCGCCTGCTGCTGCAATCCCACAAGACTCCCCTGAGCGGGCCGTAGCTGTCCCTCGGGAAAAGCCCCCGCCTCCTCGCGAACAGACCCCGACGCATCGGGAAGAGACCTCGACCCCTCCGACAAAACCCAAATACGTTACAGGAGTATTGCGGCAATTTTCATCCCGCGATTTCAAGAAGGAAGTGGTCGAGGCGTCGAAAACCCACCCTGTCCTGTTCCAGTTCTACAGTCAAACCTGAGCGCCGTGCAGGCGGATGGTATCCGTCCTCAATGAGATTGCCGGAGCGACAAAGGGACGGGCTATTGTCGGGTTGATCATGGCGTCGGATCGGGAACTGGTTCATTTGTTCGGAGTTTCGAGAATACCGGCGATTTTCGTAGTGCGTGACGCGGAGATCACCGCCTCCTTCATAGGATTGGTTCCTAAGAAGACGATTGAACAAGCTTTGTGGTGACCGAGCGCCGTGCCCAAGCGGCTCCAAAATGACAAGACCGGCGCATAATGAAGGAAAAGGAGAGAACCATGAAAAGAGAAGACCTGCTTGCTCCATGCGGGCTTTATTGTGGGGTTTGCGCCGTTTTGATGGCGAGCCGCGACAACAATGAGAAATTCAAAGAGAAGTTGGCCCCCGTTTACGGAGTGTCGCCTGATGAGATAGCTTGCAGCGGGTGCCTTTCGGATCAACGGTTCCAGTATTGCGAGGTTTGCCCCATCCGTTCGTGCGCTCAAGAAAAGAGTTACGAGGGGTGCCACGAATGTGACTCCTGGCCCTGCGATTTCATTGATAATTTTCCTGTGTCCGTAGGGAAGAAAGTGATTCTGCGAGCTATCCCCGCGTGGAAAGAGTTAGGGACCGAAAAATGGGTGGAGCAAGAGATAGATCGGTACCATTGTCCACATTGTAACGCCGAACTCTTTCGGGGCGCGAAGCGATGCCGCTCCTGCAAAGAACCGGTGGACCAGGACTGATACAAAGTTGAGTCGTTTACCCAAAAGGTTTGAGGCCGGTGCGGACTTATTTTTCCTGTTGGTATTGCACTATTTTTCCCCGCGGGATATTTTGTCCCACTTTTGCTCCTTGCCGCAATCGGTTATGGGATGACAGTGCTTTCAGTCTTGGCGATCATCATGGTACGTACCTTCAAGCTTGACCCAGTACGAATAATGCCAACAAAATTTCGTGCAGCGTGGCGTGATTTATGATCGGCGGAATCAGGAATATCCAAATCAGCGATTCTTCAGACCCGAATCAGGCAAGTAAACATGATGAACTCAAAGATCCCAGGATTTCCTGTTACCATTTTGTTACCTTTCTTGGGACTGAGATGGATCGAAATGGATTCTCATGGATCGAGCAAAATTGAAATTGTTAGAGAATTCGGTCAGGGTATTGTCTTTATACAATCCGTTGTTTTTACCTTTCTTGGGCTGGGTAAATAGTTCTCAGATTTCAATCACATGTGAGGCACAGTTGTGGAAAAGAAGTCTAAAGATAGCCAAGTGAGCTCTATATTGTTAGACAAGTATCTCAGGTGTGCAATAGGATCTGTTTGTATTGCCATATCTGTTCTCAATGTTTCGGGTTTACTAGAGAACATTCCCTGGATGAAAAGTCAACGGGTAACTCTAATTATATTTTCTCTTGGACTGTTGCTTCTTTTCTCAATCAGATCTGAAGACAAGAATTCATCGCAGCATAAGCAGCTCCTCGAACGATTAACGCTGGACGTAATCTCTGAACGACTCAGATCGGTTTTTCAAGAGCTTTGGGCGAGAAGAGAGAGTGACATTTTCCAAACATGGGATGAGATAAATGAGCAATGCCAGGATCAAGAATCGTTAATTGAATACCTGGGCAATAGATACAAGAACATGATCTCAGGAAAATTCTCCGGAGGAGCCTTCGGATTGCCCTGGGATTTCACCTTAGCAGCTATTGATTATCGTGATAAAACTTTCATCTACCATCCAACTCATCGAAAAGGATTTCGAATAGAGGATGGCAGCTATCTGCATGAAATATTGAAACAAAGGACTGGTGAGTATTTCTGGCCAAATCACTTGATCAGTGAACAGCTCGTTAGGTTTTTTAATGACAGACCATCTGAAAACAATCGGTTCACTAAAGTCTTCTTTAAGGAATTCAAGAAATGCTCAGCTATCGTAATTTTCGAATGCCACATTAACATTATTGATAAACTGCCGCCAATCCAATAAAAGGAACATCTTAGTTTTTTTTGTTAATTTATATGTGTCCATTTTGTGTCCACCGTAGAGGGAAAATCGGGCTTTTTGGCGCTTGTTTTGCAATCGCGCCGAGGGTAGGCGGTTGATTTTGTTAGCGACCCCTACTCTATTTCTGAGACTCTTAATCGGCAGGTCCGTGGATCGTTCCCCTACGGCCTGCCTGAAAGAGATAACATCCCGACGGGCATCCCAGGCCGAATGGCTAGAAACGAGCCTCGGCTCCCGCAATCTTAAGCTAATGGATGGCAGCCTCCGAAAACGGCTAATTCAAAGTATTTGAAGAAGCATTCCACATCGACGTACCCGATTTCCCGTAGCCACTCGCACTGAGTTTCGACCGAGGAAAACAGGTTCGCCTCCCGATCCGGACGTTCCAAATAATCCTTCTCCACAGCGGCCCTTGTTTTGTTCAATTTTTGTTGGACAGCAAGCTCATAGAGCGAGTCCACCCTAATCCGATCCCACAGGTCCGCAAGGCGTTCCGTTGGGGAAGCTACGTGCTCCTGGTTGACGAACATGCCTCCGGCGCCGAGAAGTTCAAAGATCTCGCCGTATAGGCGGCGCTTGCTCGAATCCCGCTGGTGGTGGATTGAGAATCCTGACACAACGAGATCAAGAGGGGCGTATTGCTCAATTGGTTTTACCCATGAAGCTTGACCGTAATCGGCCTCACACAGATGGATCCTGCCCGCAAATCCGGCCAATTCCTTTTCAGCCGCCTTCAGCATCGGCGGAGAATGATCCACAAGGACACCGTCAGAGCCCGGAAATTCTTCTAAAATCATCGCGGCAAGAATTCCATCACCACACCCGAGATCCATGAAACGGTTGACCGGACGTCCAAGACCTTTGATGACCTTGAGCATCACATCTAGTTGTTCCCGGAGAAACGGTCGAGAGGCTTTCCTCTCCAGGTAATAGGCCACTACCGATTCAGACTTCCATACTGCATCGGTCGTTTTAGTCATGCTATACCCACGAAGCGTTTAATACTGACTGGTGACGTGGGACATTGGAACGAAGAATCACGGACCTGCATCGCAGGTCCGTGGCGCCCCGGCCGAAGAATCCCCCTCTCCCTACCCTCTCCCGCGAGGGGAGAGGGGATTTAGAATCCCCCTCCCTTGACGGGAGGGGGAAGGGGGAGGGTGATAGGAGAATGCAATCTCTGCTGCATGTTTGAGGGAGGTTACGGCGCTTCATCATGGATTATTGACCTGTCCCACGTCCAACCATTCGGCCAACGTGAAGGCGTAATCCGGCTCCAAATGACGACTGGAGTAGAGAAATACTGTCCCGACAGAAGTGGTGGTCCGGGCAATGTCTTCATACTCGCTCTGCTCACTCATTTTTTCCAGGCAGTCCGAAATCTCTTCTTGAGTGAGGTCAAACGGAGACCTGTTGAAAAAATCCAGAGGGACCGGCCGCGGATAAATTTTGGAATTCTCTCGAACGACTTGGGCTATGATTGAAAGCGGACCTTCCTCTTTGCTCACCAGGATGCCCGCATATGTTTCACTCAGGCTCCCGGTAGAATAATAGTATGCGACCCCATTTCCGGTGGAAATTTCCCGGAGATCCGGGTTTTCTTGTACCGCCTTCCGAAGGATGGCCGCAAAATCGGCGCTTTCATCGGTACCCTCCGATTTTACAAGGCATTGCCTGACAAGTTCCGTCCGAATTTCTTCGGATCGAATGAGTTGTCCGGTGTCGCTTCTCTCGCGAATTATCTGCGCAATTGTCTGACTGATTTGTTCGCGTTGCTCCATCTTGGCGCCTTAAGGCAAAAGCCCCTTTTTGCTGAGATCATCGGCCACGTTGCCCAGTCCCATTTTTTGATAAGCCGCCGCGGTCGGAGAACCGGTTTTCTTGTCCCAACCCATCTCTTCGTAGTACAAATCCATCGCTAACTTGATATCGGCCTTATCCATGCGATTGGTTCCCTTGGTGAAAGGAGCTTTGCCCGCAGGATCCGCAAATACCCAGGGCGGCACAGTGTCGTGTTTGGTCCGCATTTCTTTGGTACCCATGCCGCGAATGGTCAATGCTCGATGAAGCAGGAAAATCCGCTCCGCGAGCTTGTCGAGTTCATCACGGGACTTCTTGTCGCCGGTAGCAATGCTATAGAGCAACGACTCGATGGAATCGTCGCCTCGGTAACCGCGCTCCTTCAGTGGTGAAGCGATCCAGGGACCCATCCAATTGCAGAGAGACAGAGAGTCATGTAACTCTTTTCTCATCAGCGTCCATTTCGCCATTTTGGCCTTGTAGACGTTCATCGGCGTGTAGGCGGCAATAGCGTCCACAGCGTCCGCCGAGCCCCAGATATCGGTTGCCAATCTCTTCTGAACCTCTATCGGCAATCCGTTGCGAGTGAAGTTGGAATGGGAGTGGCACTGGACGTCCCGATTATATTGCGTGTTGATGATCACGCCGCACTGTCCTGCATCCTCGTTTGAATGGTGTTTGGGATGACCCATCTTCCAGTAGAGGAGATTAGGATCTTCCAGCCACTCTTTTTCCGAAAGCCCCCAACGCTCCAACATGCCGCCGGTCCCCAATCCAAGCGTGGTGGCCAGTTCACCTTGTTTATGCGCCATTTTTGGAAGAAGCTCGAAGAGGAATGATGGGTCCCCTTTTTCATATTTGTCCCAAGAATAGCTTTTGAATTCCTCGGCGCCCACCTTAGCGCTCATGGCGCCTTCGTAGTACAGCTTTTGAAAATCGCGTTGCAGTTGCCCGTAATTTTCCCAAACGCCGAGATCGTCCGCTAAATGCATGCCCACCATACATGCTTCAATAGCCCCTTGCCCTTTCGGACCATCGGGAAATGTTTTGAAGAAGGCCCGGCCAAAGAGCAGGCCCGCGCACGTATTCTGCCCGACTGCCGGAATGCCGTACTTCACAGCGACCGCAGGAACTTTGAGCGCCGTATGACATCGAATGGGACAACCAGCGCAGCCATTTCCTCTCACAGTGTACTGCCAGGCATTGTCGCCAAGAAAGAACGCCGCATTATTAGTCCGATAAGCGATTTTATTCAGGTCGTGCGGATCACACGCTCCCGTCTCGACATTCGGCTCTGCAGCGCCCCATTGTCGGCCCTTTGACGCAACCCAACGTGAACCTGGGCTGTAATATTCGGCCCACGGTTGGGGACTATTGGGCACAACATGCTGGTTGTTGGCCCCCAAAAGAGAAAGGCTCAGTTTGACGACTTTCTCCCATTCCTCCTTGTTTCCGGCAATGCGGACACTGCCTGTCCCTCGGACACCGATGGCCTTTAGATTCTTGGAACCCATAACCCCGCCGATGCCGCCGGCAGAGTGGGAATAGGAATTTATTACGACTGACATGGGAACCAAATTCTCACCGGCCTGACCGATAGCAGCCACCGAAGCCTCAGGTCCCATCTGCTGGTTGATTTCAACAGTGGCTCGTCGTATACCCTGCCCCCAAAGGCGTCGGGCATCCTTAATTTCCGCCCTTCCGTCCACAATCGAGAGCCACACCGGACGATCAGCCCTTCCTTCTATGATAACGGCGTCATATCCGGCATACTTGAGTTCCGCAGCAAAATGGCCGCCCATGTGACCACTTGCGACCAGAGGTTTCGGCCAGCAGGTGGGCCAGAGAGTTGTTACGGCTGTCCTGCCGTTACACGGAGCGCCTGTCCCGGCCAACGGACCTACTGCAAAGACAATCTTATTCGCCGGATCAAATGGTTTGGTTCCCGTCGGGACTTCGTCCCAAATCACCTTGTATCCTATTCCCGTTCCCCCCAGAAAATCCTTATATTTATCTATAGTATCTTCAGTTGAGATCCTACCGGTTGACAAATCAACCATTAGGACCTTTCCTGCCCATCCTCCGGGCTTAGCCATTTTTTCTTCTCCTCCCTGCTAGCTCTTGTGGCACTCAGCGCAGCTCCTGGCCTTCTCGGGCGTGACAACAGACGTGGGCGCCACTCTTGGCGGCGTGATATCTGTCAGATCCCGCCAGGCGACATAGCTCAAGGCCCCGGCCGGACACGCCTCAACACACTTGGGGTTCCCATCGCACAGGAAACACTTTGTGGCCTTGTTGGTGTCCGAATCGAAGGACATCATCTCCCAGGGACAAGCCTTCTGACACATCTTACAGCCTATACATTTGTCGAGGTCAACGACGCGCGCATTTGTCGGCGGTTTCACAACGATCGCGTCATTCGGGCAGGCGTTCGCGCAAGGCACAGGATGAGGGCATTGCTTGCAGAGATCCTGGGTGACCAGACCGTTTCCCCAGGCGCCTTGGCCCCGCTGCCCCGCATAGAGCCCTTTTGGCCCAAAATTGAGATTGCGAGCGATCTTAATCCTCGCGATAGCGGGCGAAGCTTTTCCGTCGTTAAATTCCGTGCAGGCCAGTTCACATCTTCTACAGCCCACGCACCTCGTAGGATCAGCTATTACGAGCCCTTTCGCCTGATCCTTGATAATCAGGGGCGCCTCTTTTTCGGCTCGCGCTTTCAGAGCTGAAAATCCTACAATCATGGCTCCGCTTATGAGCAGAAACCCACGTCGTGAAAAGGGACGATGCAAGCTCATAGAATTCAGAGTCCTTTCCAGAATTTCATGTTTTGGGTTTTCAGGACTGCCGATCTCTTTTTCGATCTCCTGCATTCTCGCGCTACCTTTCCATTTCTTTGCTTTGACCTCATTGGAAATCGTAGCGGGGATTGGCCGGTTGGTCAACTCCCGGGAAAGCCGCGAGATTACACGCCTCAATCGCAAAGCATGGAGGCGCCAGGCTTCGTGGCGCTACCGGAATCATTCAACTGTTGGAGAAGAGAAATGGACAAGGGCTTGGGCTACCGCCATGAGGCGGCATTTGGGGGAAAGCTCGATTTTCCGTAGCGAAATTGACGTTCGGCTGGTAATCTAAATATGATTGAAGCCCAGTAAGATTGTTCACAGGTTCGGCACAGAACCGGAAATTGGCGCTGCCAAGCTTGTTCGAGACCACGCAACCGCAATCACTTGTTTCAGGAGAAAGGCGACCGCCGCGGAACCGCCATGACTTTCAGGATTGAGGAACAGCCGAACAATCCCGGATACGTGTGAACCAATGAAAGCGATTTTCCAATTTCTGACAATCGTTCTTTTGTTCACCAATGTGGCATCAGCAAATAGCCCTGCCCAAGACACCGCTGCAACTCAACACCAAAAGACAGTAATTCTGACTGAAAAAAAGGGACAATACCCATTGGGCCTGTGCCTGGAGATCTTGGAGGACCCCACTACGAGACTGACAATTGAGCAGGTAGCCTCGCCGGAATTTGATGGGAGATTTGTGCCCAGTCGAAATCCAGTCCCCTCTTTCGGGCACACCGCCTCGGCGTACTGGGTCCGTTTTCGGGTCAGCAATGAGGCAGACCCGTCAACGAAATGGCGTTTGGAGGTGGCTTACGCACTGCTGCAACATGTAGATCTCTATTTACCACTGGCTCACGGGGCGGGTTTTGTCGTTAAGAGAACCGGGACTGCCCTGCCCTTCAACACTAGAGATGTCCCGTATCGCACATTCGTTTTCCAACTCCCCCTCGCGCCTGCAACTGAAACGGCAATTTACATCCGCTTTGAAAGTCAAGCGGACATGACTTTGCCCCTCACTTTGTGGTCTCTCGACGCATTCGCCCGGGCAAGTGAGGCTGAATCGCTTAAATTGGGGATCTTTTATGGCATTTTGATCATAATGGTCTTTTACAATCTTTTTCTCATGTTTTCATTGCGTGACAAGAGCTATTTCTATTACGTAATATGCATCACCACTTTCTTATTTCATCAATTATTGTTTGAAGGAGTGGCATATCAGTACCTCTGGCCCAATCGCGTATGGCTCGGCCGTTCTATCGAACTGTATTCCTTAGCAATCTTGGCTGCCGCATGGCTAAAGTTCATCAGCGCTTTTCTCGAAACGAAGCGCAATTTTCCCGGCTTGCATACGCTCATGAACGTATTGCTTGTTCTATCCGGATTCCTGGCAATTCTAATACCGTTTGTTGATTATCGCGTTATAGTTGGGCCTCTGTTGGGATTGGGGATAGTAGTATGCGCAGTGGGGCTTATGGCGGGATTTCTTGCCTTGAGACAAAGGAATCGAGCGGCCCGTTACTTCATGCTGGCGGCAGTCCCCTGTGTGATCGGAATAATCACCTTGGCGCTGGTGAGGTTCGGCGTTATTCCGAGCACTGCATTCACGGAACATATTCAACGGATTGGGTCTGTGCTCCTTGTTCTGTTCCTGTCGTTCGCCCTGGCCGACCGGGTCAACATTCTCAAGAAACAGAAAGAAGATGCCCAGGCTTCGGCTCTGAAGGCATCTCAAGAAAAGGAACGGTCGGCCTTTGAGCAAAGCATTACTCTCGAAAAACGGGTAACGGAACGAACTGAAGAATTGGCACGAGCAAAAGAAGCTGCCGAATCCGCAAATCAGGCGAAGAGCGCTTTTCTGGCAAACATGAGCCATGAACTACGCACGCCGTTGAACGCCATTCTCGGATTTGCCCAATTAATGGGACGTGATCCCAAAGCAACGCCTGCACAGCGCGGAAATCTGAACGTGATTGCTCGTAGTGGCAAGCATCTGTTGGATCTCATCAACGATGTGCTCACCATGTCAAAGATAGAGGCCGGGCGAGTAGAACTTGACCTGGCTCCTTTCGATCTTTATGGGACGCTTGACGGCATCGATTCAATGATGAGGGTGCACGCCGATGCCAAGAAGCTGTCTCTGCAGATCAAACGTGACGCAAATTTGCCCCGATACGTGAGCACAGACCAAGGCAAACTGACACAGGTATTGGTCAACCTGTTGGGCAACGCAGTCAAGTTCACCGAAAAGGGTGAAGTGATCTTGAGCGCCAGCTACGAAGCCCCTTCGGAGAATGGAAGCTCTAAAGGCCTGCTGCGCTTCGAGATCAAAGATACTGGACCGGGAATTCCCTTCACCGAAATTGAGCGCATTTTTAGTCCTTTTGTCCAGACGGAGACAGGCCGGAAATCCCAGGAAGGCACAGGACTGGGGTTACCAATCAGCCGCCAGTATGTACAGTTGATGAGAGGGGAGATCAGCGCCTCCAGTGAAATCGGCAAGGGATCGATCTTCACCTTTTATGTGCAGATTGAATCGGCCATCGAAGTAGACCAGTCGGCTGCCGAGAGTGCGAACGAGGTTATGGGGCTGACCCCCGGCCAGTGCGAGTATCGGGTTCTAGTCGCGGAGGATAACCCCGAGAATCGCACCCTACTGATCGAGTTTCTGCGAGCGTTGGGATTTCAAGTCCGAGGGGCCGTCAATGGCCAGGAGGGCGTTGAGATCACTGAGGACTGGTCCCCTCACCTGATCTTCATGGACATGCGCATGCCGGTAATGGACGGGTTCGAGGCGGCTCGTCGGATCAAAGCCGGTGAGAATGGTCAAAAGATAAAGATCATTGCGGTCACCGCCAGCGTCTTTGCACATGAAAAGGATTTGGTCATGAACGCGGGTTGTGATGATTTTATCAGTAAACCAATTCGTTTGCGCGACATCGTCAAGAAGATGGAACAGCATCTTGGCGTGCGTTTCATTTTCGCGGAGCAACCCACCGAAGTAACGGAAGACTCCCAGGAGCTCGAGTCTGCAACGATTCGAGAACACTTGGCAGGCTGTCCGGCTGAATGGCTCAGCCAATTGAATCACTCTGCCGCAGCAGCGGATCTCGGAAAGACATCCGCCCTCATTGAAGACATCCGTTCGCGAGATAAAGCATTGGCTCTCGCGCTCTCACTATTCCTCAAGCGCTATCGCTTCGACAAGATTGAGGCTCTTACGGACGAATGGAGGCAGCCAAATTGAAACATGAAGAGTCCGTGGCAGACATTCTCGTGGTTGATGACACGATGGAAAACCTGGACGTGCTGGTTTCGATGCTCAGCGGTTACGGATATAACGTGCGTCCAGCGCCCAGTGGCGCCATTACGCTAAGGGCGGCTCGTTCCGTTCCACCTGACCTGGTCCTCCTGGACATCAGAATGCCAGATATGGACGGGTACCAGGTTTTTCAAGCCCTCAAAGATGACAGCCGCACTCGCGACATCCCGATTATCTTCCTGACAGTCCTCGATGAAGCGACGGAGAAGGTGAAGGGCTTTGCCGCCGGCGCGGTAGACTATATTACCAAACCCTTTCAAGCGGAAGAGGTCACAGCTCGCGTACAGACACACCTGAGGCTCCAGCAGTTGCAGAAAAAACTTCAGGAGCAGAACGCCAGACTTAGGCGTGAGATCGCAGAAAAGGAGATGGCTGAGGAAGCGCTGCAGTCGGCCCGCAATGAGCTCGAGCGTCGGGTGGAGGAACGGACTGCCGAACTAAAACAGAGTGAGGAGAAATACAAGCTGCTGGCCGACAACGCCACGGATGTGGTGTGGACCATGGATCTTGCGACCCTGAAATTGAGCTATATCAGTCCATCCGTACAGAAGATCCGCGGCTATAATCCGGCAGAGGCCATTGATCTCGCGCTTGACAAGACGTTGACGTCTGATTCTTACGCGACAGCTATGACGATGCTCGATGAGGAGATTAAAAAGGACCTCGAGCCCGGAGTCCATCCCGACCGCATAGAGCTGGTCGAATTGCGGGAATTCTGCAAGGACGGCTCAATTATCGAGACAGAGGCAAGGATAAAATTTCTCCGCGATATAAACGGAGTTCCCACGGGACTGTTAGGCATTACAAGGGACGTCTCCGACCGCAAGCGGGCCGAAGAACTCGCTATTCAGACTGAGCGTCTGAGGGCCATTGGCGACCTTGCCGGTGGCGTAGCCCACAACTTCAACAACCTACTCCAGATGGTTATGGGCGGTATTGACCTTGCCTTAGTTGATCTGGAAATGGGAAACCTGTCCGAACTCAAGAGGATGCTCGAACAACTCCTTGAGGCTTCGAGGTTAGGCGCCACGACCGTTAAGCGACTCCAGAGTTTTGCCCAGTTACGTGGCGCCATCCAACCTCCTGAAGGCGAGGTGTTTGACCTGTCTGAAACAGTGAAGCAGACGGCCGAAATGTCAAGGCCTTTGTGGAAGACGGGTCCGGAAAGGCACGGTATAAGGGTAGCCCTGAATCTAGAACTCACGGAACGATGTTTTGTAAACGCAAAAGAAAGCGAGATCACGGAGGTGTTGATTAATCTCGTGAAGAATGCAGCCGAGGCTTTGCCAACAGGGGGCGAGATCCGAATCAAGACATTCTTCCAAGGTGATCGAGTCATTCTCCAGGTGATGGATAACGGCGTGGGAATAAAGAGAGAGCATCTCAAAAAGGTGTTTGAGCCTTTCTGGAGCACCAAGGGAGTGTCTATCGGGACTGGAATGGGACTCGCAGTGAGCCACGGAATCATTGCTCGTCATCATGGAACCATTTCTATGGAGAGCGAAGAAGGAAAAGGCGCCACGGTTACTGTAACGCTTCCTTTGGCGGAAGAGCCCCAAAAGGCCGCAATGCCTTCAGGCGCTGAGATCTTAGGTTCCCATTCAAACATCCTTGTGATCGACGACATGGCGCTTATTGTTATGCATCTTGAAGGAATATTGACCAAACACCGGCAGACGGTTTTCCCTGCAATGTCCGGTGAAGAAGCGCTTGAGATATTCAGGAACAACGAGATCGACATGGTAATCTGTGATCTGAGTATGCCGGGCATGAATGGCTGGGAGGTGGGTAAGGCGATTCGGGAGATCTGCCAGGAACGAGGCATTCCTAAGACCCCATTTATTTTGTTGACTGGGTGGGGCGGTCAGGAGCTGGAACAACAGAAGATTGTTGAATCGGCTGTCGATGCCATCGTAGAGAAGCCCATCGATAATAGGAAGCTGATGGTAGCTCTGAAGAAAGTAGCTGAAATGGCCCAAGGTTTTTCTTAATTTGCATTTCTCCTTCCGAGGTCAGGACACATCTTTCGGGAGCCCTTCCCTTTTCCAGGCATGAAGTGCGTTCCACTGCCAAAGTTCGACAATAAGAAGCTATTTTCGGCCTGACGTTCAGGGGAATCTGTCCCAGCAATCCGACCACGTTACAAAGCATGATCGATCAACCAATTAGTTGAGGAGAAATTCCCTTTTCCGGTTAAGCATGAGTTGGCCGTTGAGGTGGGAGTGTCCCACGTTTCACGGGACTCCATTTCCCGCACTGAATGTATGCGCCTCATCTTGTTGACTTGACAGGATAGGCCGTCTCAAATAGAAACATCACAGTATTCGTCGATTCCTGATTAGTGACGGAGGGAAATGTCATGTGGAAAATCATATTGCTGGCTGCCGCGTTGGCTCTGATCATTGTCGGCTCACTGGCGCTCGCGCAACAACCATTCATGGTGAAGTGCTGCGTTAAGGGGGAATGCCGCACCATGACAAGGCCGGAATGTAACCGAGTCGGTTACATTGTAGCCAACTGCGGGCAATGTAGGAGATGAGCCCGAAATTACACGATCACGAAAGGGAGCGCCTCGTAATAGTCCGTCTGGTCTCTTAGTCCTAAAAGTAATTGTTTCCATAGGAATTCCGAATGGGCCTTCGAGAATAATATTCGTATATCCTGCCATTTTTACGACTCATTTCCGGAAAGAGAACGCTCGGGAACCTCATCTTGGATGTCTCCTCCAACCATCTGGCGCCACACGAATTAACGTTATGGAAAGAGAAGTTGGAATTCCGGTGCGCGGAAGTTTTTGACACCGGACTGTTCAGGGGGTGACCGATGGCAAAATTGTTTTTCATGCTTTTCAGTGTTGGCTTGCTTCTATGGGCGTTGCTCGATCTATTTTACGTCTGGATCTCGAAATTGGTCTGAATAGGTCTCTTTCATCAGAAATGCGCATACAAGGCCAATGAATGCGGCTGCCAGCAATATCCCCATCATGGCCGTGTAAGCTTCAAGAGGGTATGCACCTGTAGCGGCCTCTGGGAATGCGTCGAGCGCTCGCCCCACCACCAGTTGCATGACGGCCCCGCCCAAGAACGGGAAGAGATTTACGGTCCCGATTGAAGTGCCGGTTATTTCGACCGGAAACAATTCCTTGGTGGTGGTAATGCTTATCACTCCAGGAGCCAAGGAACAGACGGCAAAAATCAGAAACATCGCATATAGGATTGGAGGCGGCACGCCTACGGGAAACAGATTCATCAAAATTAGCTCCGCTACTAGAACAGCCGAGCACAGCCTGATGACATTCCTCCGGCTGCGGAACACCTTTTCGGACAGGAAGGCCAGGAAAGGGCTGCCCAGAAGAATTCCCAGGGCCAGCATATTCAGGACCGAGCCCGCTTCCGCCCTGGTCATCCCGTAAACGTGCATGAGATACGGGCCCGCCCAAAGACCTCCGAAAGAAAAGAACGTCCCCATTGTAAAGAAGGACCAGCCCACTATCGGCCAAAAATATTTTTCGCCCACAACCCGACGAACGCCCTCCCAGAGACCTATTTGCTGTCGCGGCGCCAGGCTCTGGCCATATATCGGATCAATCTTCGCAAGTGACGGCCAGCCGAAATCTTGGGGTCTATCCCTCACCAAGAACCATAATAAGAACACCAGGACTAATGTTGCAGCCCCGATTAATACAAAAGCAGCCCGCCATCCTAGCCACCCCGCCATCAGGGCCAACGGCGCCGCTGCAGAAAGCGCGCCCAAGCCGCCCGTGGCGAGGAAAATCGCGTTCATTTTTGTGAATTCGTTTACACGAAACCATGAAGACAGTATTTTCATGGTCGGAGCGAATACCATGCCCGCTCCCAGTCCGACCAGCACTCGTCCGACCAACGCGGTTTCAAGATTCGGAGCCAAACCGAAAAGGATGCTTCCCAGCGCCCCAATCAGTATGAATAACGTAACGCTCTTGCGCGGCCCGAACGAATCGGACAGTAGTCCGGCAGGAAACTGGATAATTGCGTAGCTATAAAAATAGGCAGAGGCTAAGAGACCGATTAGCTCCGCCGAAATACCGTAGGTTTCTTGCAAGTCCAGCGCAATTACGGCAGGACTGACTCGATGAAAGAAAGCTGTAAAATAGGCGGACGCCATAATCACGAAAATCAGCCATCTGTAGGAAAGCACTTTGCGGCTGAGATTGTCGTCCATTTTCATTCCTCTGAATAACAGCAATCGAAGGAACAATATAGCAGCTAAGGAGAAAATGTTCCTCCGCATTCATAGTTACGGCAGATTAAACATTCCTGTCGACGCTCAAATCAGCTACTATGACAAACTTAGGGTGAGCATTTAGTTGCGTGCGAGAGCGCAGCGTCTCTAACTTGTCATTGCGAGGAGTGACACGACGAAGCAATCCCCCAAGCTGGGGATTGCTTCCCCCGTTTGAAACAGAGGGTCGCAATGACACTCTTTCCCTCGCGCAACTGAACGCGAATGAGCCCAGGAATGACGTCCATGTCCACCGCATTGACACAAGAATTGGGGAATCTTCTGGCAGAGGCGTGCCGCTTTGCACGTGAAAATATCGCCTGCAGCGAAGAGTTGGGCTCAAGTTCCGAATTTCCCTGGGACATCTGGAAGGCTGTGGGTAGAACCGGCTTTTTGGGTCTGACCATTCCGCGGGAGTATGGCGGTCGTTCCGCCGGCTATTTGGGGTTGGCTGTGGCAGGCGAGGCATTGGTCCATCACGGCGGGAACCTGGGATTGGCGCTATCCGCGGCTATCCACAATATTGTGGCTCGATTTCTGATTCTCGGTTTGGGCAATGACGACCAACGCAGTGAATATCTTCCTGAGATGGCCTCCGGAAAAATCACGGGTTCCCTCGCCATCTCCGAGCCCGAAACCGGGGCGCATCCCAAGTACCTTAAAACCACGGCCACTCTTGAGGGTGATTTCTTCATACTGAATGGGGAAAAAACCTATTTAACCAACGGCCCGATCGCGGATTTTTACGTTGTGGCCGCTGTCACAGGCATGCAGCAAGGCAGAAAGCAGTTAGGCGCTTTCTTGGTCTCCGGAGACACCGCCGGATTGACACAAACCGGGCCGATGGCGCTGGATTTCCTCCGGCCGTCTCCTCACGGCGGAATAAGAATGGAAAACGCCGCGGTCCCGGCCTCGAATGCTCTGGTACTGGACGGGCGGGCTTACGAGTCCATAATCAAACCTTTTCGGGAGATTGAAGACGCCGCTCTGATGGGGCCGATGGTCGGAGGCATGGCAAGGCAATTGGAATTTGCTATCCAACTGATCAGGGACGGTGAATCAGCGCCAAGCGACGATCTGAAGGCCACCGTGGGCCGCCTTCAGGTGCTTGTAGATCACGCGAGAATCCTGGCGTATGAAGCCGGAGCGATGCTCGATAACCCGCCTCACTCGGAGTTTCTTTCTCTTTTGCTCGCGGGGAGAGATCTATCTCACCGTTTCCAGGAAGAATTCGCTGCGCTGATCGCGAAGGCAGGCGTGAAACCGACAGCCGAACTCGAATCGCTCACTCGGGACCTGACGGTCACCGCTAATATCGCGCGGAATGTCATGCTGAAGAAACAGATGAAAATGGGTGAAGACCTGCTGGGCAGATGACGCCTGGGGAGAGACCTCTTATCCCGCGTCCGTCGCCGGGATTTCCGCCCCAGACCTGTCAAGAATTCCTTTTAATTTACAATACTTGAAGGTAGTTTGACCTAAGCCTGTGAGGCAGGCTTTCTAGCCTGCCTGCACTGTGTATTGTCACAAACTGCAATTTAATGGCAGGCTGGAAAGCCTGCCCCACAGCACCAATTCTGGGCCAGTGCCTTGCTTCTGTAGGGGCGACCGGCGGTCGCCCTCTTCTCGGAATCTTAACCTCCCTGCAATTCAACTCATCCAATTGGGCCGTTTGGACATCCAGTCCTCAACGATTTCATACAGCCAGTCCCTGAGCCCTTTGGTTATGTAAAACCTCGGAAAAAGCAAGTCGTCATCGGCAGATATCATGCCTTCGCGGACCGCCTGGTCCGCGAGCGCTGTATGCGGATAAATTCTTATGCCTACCGACACTTTCATCGCATCCAGGTTCAGAGAATCAGCAAACTCAAGGCTTTCCAAGACCGTTTCCTTAGTTTCCCCAGGGCCGCCCAGCATCAGGAACCCCATCCGGCGTATTCCGTGTTTGGATAATAATTTGCAGGCTTGAGTCACATCTTGGGGATTAAATCGTTTGTTCATGCCGCTGAGGATCAGCTCAGAGCCGCTTTCAAATCCCACGCTCACTTCAGCGCAACCCGCCTTCGCCATTGCGCTAATTAGAGCTTCATCCAGTCGGGCCGGGTAAAGAATACAACGCCAGGAAATGCCAGGTGAAATAGTCGCTAACAAAGAACAGAGTTCCTTGGCATACGACGGCGGCAAATTGAATGTATTATCGACAAAGTAAAAGCGACTGAATCCGAGCTCAGCCCATTGTCGGAGCCAGTGCGCAATTACTCCGGGGGATCGTTTCCGAATTTGGCAGCCTTCGATAGAAGCGGTAGAACAGTAGCTGCAATTCATAGGGCATCCACGCCTGGTCTGGACCGGCAGCCAAAACTCCTGATCCGCTTGTAGTGACGGCCAGAGAAAATCGGGTGTCGGCAAAGGAAATTGATCCAGTCGCTTCACAAAAACGCGGTCCCCTTGGGCGCCGCGGCCGCGCAGATAGAGGCCGGACGTCCCAGACAGGTCGGCCCCTCGCTCGATCCGTTCCAGAAGGACCGGAAAGGCCATTTCCCCTTCGCCCTGTATGCCCATATCAACTCCCAGATATGTCAACACGCTTTCCGGGAACATGCTGTAACCCGCGCCGCCAAGCACGATCGGCGCGTCTGAAGCCGACTTGCAAATCTCCACAACTTCTTTTGCCTGCTCCAGCAAGAAGACCGTCTTTTCCATCTTCTGGTCGTCTATATTTCTTACCGAGATCCCAATCAATTCAGGCTGGAAAGATCGAACTGTTTCCCTGATGTAGGACTCCGGATCTTTGGCGCCCACCAAATCCAACATCTCGACCTCATGGCCCGCCTGCTGAGTCGCGACAGCGACACAGGCCAAACCAAGAGGCCACGTCCGCATATTGATCTCTTCTCTATTTGCGGAGATCAGTAGGACCTTCACGACAAAATCCTCACAGCAGATTTCAGAATTGCTCTGTCACCTCATACAGCGCTCAGGCAACTGCAATCCCTGTAACTACCAATCGCATGCTGATTTCATATTAAACATGGATACTTTTCAGTCAAATATATATCTCAGATGAGCAGAATTTTCGTCAGATGCGACGCTTTATGGTTATTTGGGCCTTGTTCTTGACTTGATCGGCAATATCCGGCGCCTCTTCTATGTCTTGAGCAGTCAAACCGGCGGCATCCTTTTCTCTCAAGAAATTCATAAAACAGAAAGCACTGTCAGCCGCGACGGCTGCCGCAGGGCTTATCAGGAGCTTAGTTTTCTCGTCCATTCGTGAGTTACCCCCATTTGGTCACGTTTGTGCTTGATCGAGCATCCTTGAGGTGAGACCTGGCAAACCTAGCTTACACTGAAGCTGATGGCAGCATATAGGATCACAGGAAAGCTGTAGCCAGACGCTGTAACGCGCGCCCGAGCATTCTTACTGGTATGCAAAGCTCACGATGGCTGTAATTCATGTCAATGTCTTCGTCGGAGCTGAAAATCCTTCCTCTCAGGGTGATTTGCCTTTATCCGCTCCTCTATTGCATCAATAAGGTGTGCCTCTTTGAAGGTTTCCGGAAGAAGCTCTCTACCTTCAAAAAGGACCTGTGGGGTTCCACTGAGCTTCAACTTGATAGCCAATTCCACATCGTCTGCAACTTTCTTGGCCGCCGGCGAATCGGGCCTCATCAGGTCTAGGAATTTGGAGGAATCAAGGTCAAGTTTTAGAGCATATTCCAACCAGCTTGCGCTCTTCAACTTCCTCTGTTGACTGTAGAGCAGGTCAGCATAAGCCCAGAAGGCCGAATGTCCTCCCAAGACAAATGCAGCATACGCCGCTTGCGCCGCCGGACATGCCATAGCATGACTTGTCGGCTCGCCAACGACGCTCTTGTTGCACTGCTTAGACAGGGGCAAGTTCTTGAATACCAGTTTGATATCTTGGGGGTTAAGCTCCACCAAGTGGCGAAGAAGGTGTTCAACCCTCGGACAGGCAGGGCATTGAAAGTCGCTAAATAAGATGATTGGGTACGGAGCTGCGGGAGATCCAAAAACAGGGTCCGCCGAAGTAACAGGAACTTCGTAACTGGGCATTCCTTTTGGCATCGCGAGAATCACCGCTGGATCATTGGCCGAGCGCTCGATTTTTGCCTTTGCGTCATCAAAGCTCAGGGACTTTTCCCACATCCCGGCGGCGAAAAAGACAAGCAAGGACGTGGCAATTCCGCCTGTGACGAAGCAGAACCGCTCCCCGACCGTGGATATCTCCGGGAGCAAAAATGCCTGCCTCCTCCTGATTGAGACCGCCACCACAGAAATCAGAGAGAAAAGGTTCATCACGTGGGCTACTATGCACCAGGTGCAGATGAAATCGACTTCAAACATCATTATGTAGGCGTAATACCAACTGAACCCTATGGCAGCGAAGAAATATAGAATAAGAAGCGCCCATGAGGTTTTTCTCACACGCTCGTTGGCCAATCCACTGATCAAGCACCAAAGCACAAAGGCGAAACCCATCAAGCCTAGGACAGCGGAAGGAACATATCTGAACAGCACGGCATAATCAGTAAGCAAAACAGAATCGCAATCGATTCTGCCATCTGCACGACATAGAAAGGACTGGCCAACCTCGCCCGCATGACTACTGAGTAGGATGTGGCGATAGGTGAGAAAACCGCTGGCGAATGTTCCTATAAGAGCCGGAACCAAAAGGAGCAGGAATGGGAACCGGTCCATGAAAATAGGCCGCTTTTCACAGATACTGTCCTCGGAACTCATTGTCGTTAGCATCCTCTCTTGATTTTTCGATTTTGGTGGGGCATACGGCCATCTCTTGAATCCACAGGCAAGCCTGTGCTCTGACTCCTCATATTCCGGCTGCGCTTCACACGAGTCATCGATCTTACAGTCATGTGGTCTTGCCTCTCTTAACAGCAACGAAGCCCAACAGTATCGGCATCTGAACGAGTGGACCCGCAATGGCATTCACAAGAGCCGCGTCCGCTCCAAAGGTTGAGAAGGAAAGTGCTAACGAAATCGCGTTGTTCTTGGCTGTTGTGCTGAGGGTCAGAGCAATGGCATCTTCCTGACAGGCACGAAGCGACTTTCCAACGATGCCGGAAAGGACGAACAGGATCATAAGAAACGCCAATACGGGACCTGCGATTCTCAGTACCAAGAGCGGGTCATTCACAACTCGATCCCCGTAAAGCATGAACATTGTGAATACCAAGAGACACAGCCCCAGGCCCGAAAGCGCCTTGAGCCGTTCCCTAACCGAAAGAAAAACTGATTCTCCCATCCCCGCGACTATGATCCGGCGGGTCAGCACTGCAAAAACCAACGGGATCACAACAATGAGACAGAGATGACTGAACATGAGCATTGCAGGCACTGCTATTCGGGTCCCGATCAGATACTTTGCCCAAAGAGGCACGAGAGCAATAGTGAGAACACTGCCAATGGCAGAAATTGTCACGGACAGATTGACATTACCCTTGAGCATTCCCGTGAAGGCGGGCGCCATTCCTCCACCTGGCACAGCGCCGTAGAGGATTATGCCCAGCATCAGGTTCAAACCGCTACTCCCCACGAATAGATGCAGCAGCCCGAAGATAAGAAGAGGCGACACGAGAAAATTCAAGAAGAGAGCAGCGACCACCAGCCAAGGCTTCGTGAAAACCTCCTTGACTCCTGCAAAATCCACCTCAAGCATCGGTGGGTACAGCATCAGGAACAGGGCAAGGCACATGACCGCGTCAACGCATTGGGGCCTGTAGACCCTTCCCACAGACAATCCCAACAGCATGGCCGCCAAGACGTACCAGCCCAACGATATCTTGATGTCCGTTCGCCACACGCACACGGTCATTTTGGTCTCTACAACCCGCTTTCGTGGATCAGGATCTCAACAGTTCGTCGAGTATGCCTGCCGTGTCTCTCACAAACCGGGGACACACCTTCCTGACCAGTTTTTCCTCCTGGACCTTTTTCAATCCCTCCTCTGTGCTCATGTCTACTCCAAGTAATTCTTTGCATTCCGTTGTTCCATGGAGGGCTTCGAAACGCCTGAAGAGGTCTTGCACGCAAGAATGTGAGACTTTCCTCGCCTCGCCTTCGTCCTGATTGTCTTTCGCCAATCCCAAGACCAGTACCGCACCCGTCACCGCGCCACAGGTCCTGGCCATGTGTCCCATGCCTCCCCCGAGGGGTCGCCCTAAATTTGCAGCCATCTCGGCATCCAGTCCATATGACTGCCCGAAAGCTGTGAGGATTGCCTGAGAGCAGTTCAATCCGGTGGAAAGTAGGTCCGCGGTTCTCTCGACATTGTTCATGACGAATCTCCTTATTGACATTTCGTACTTATCGAGATATCAGATTATTGAGCTGACGCTATCGAGTCAAACGATTTGTCTCGATATGACAGATCGAAAATACTGATCGATGGGCTACAGATGGAGATTCGTCATCTCAAAACGTTTTTGGGTGTGGCAAAGGCTCTGAGCTTTAACAAGGCGGCGGAGCACTTGAATTATGCGCAGTCGAGTGTTTCCGCCCAGATCCAGGCATTGGAAGAAGAATTGGGGGTCCAGCTCTTTGACAGGTTGGGAAGACGAATACTCCTGACCGAAGCCGGCATCCGGCTGCTGGATTACGCGGAAAAGATACTTCAACTCGTGGAAGAGACCCGGGCCGAATTAGCTGATGGAAAAGAGCCGCATGGGTCGCTGACCGTGCGAATTCCGGAAACCTTCGGGACTTGCTATTTACCGGCCGTGCTCAAGGAGTTCCACTCCCGTTTCCCAAAGGTGCAACTTCGTTTCGTAACTTGCGCCCACGAAGGGCTAGAGAAGGACTTGCGTAAGGGGGTAACGGATCTTGCGTTTCTCCTAGCCGAATCTATCCAGGCTGCGGACCTCACGGCGGAAGTTCTGAGATTCGAATCAGTCGTGCTTGTGGCCGGCCGCGATCATCCACTGGCTGCTAAGTCAGAAGTACTGACCACCGATCTGGCGGGAGAAACCTTTCTCTTTTCCACATCGGATTGCAGCTACCAAAGAACTTTTGAGCAAATTCTCGATCAGCATGGTGTACAGCGAGACAATAGCCTGCAATTTTCCAGTGTTGAGGCGCTTAAGCAGAGTGTTTCCGCGGGAGTCGGCGTCACAGTCCTCCCCGAGGTGGCAATCAAGGCGGAACGCACTCCAGGCAAACTGACGACTCTGCCGTGGAACGAAGGCAAGATGGAGGTAGCGCTTCTGATGATTTGGTACAAGGAGAAGTGGCTCTCCCCCACCCTGAAGGCATTCATGGAGACCACGAGAAATATCGTGGCGCCCGTTGCAGAGTAGATTACAAGCTCATTGGGACTTCGTTAATTTCCTGGCCCGAGCCACGGAACGAGCCATTCTGTCCAACTTGAAAATTGTGTTGAATTCCATATTCTTGCTGATCCACAACTTTTTGTTGATCACAGAATCCGTAATCGCTCCTCTGTAAGACAGACCATCCAGCAGCGCTCGAATGTCGTGGCATACCATGATGAAGTCCGGTGTGGCAGGCCCCCCTTCTTTCAGCGAGATATTTCCGTCATCAATCAGTATGGCGAATTCTCCGCCTCGCGTTTTCACCAGGATGTCCCGTTTCCAGCCCGCAATGTCTTTGCGGGCACGCTCATTGCCATTCATTGCCTGAACAATGGATGCGATTTCTTTGACCGCCTCCGCGAACAGGCTCTTGTCGGCCTCGGACGATTGCCCCAGGTCCGGTTCCACCGGCTTTTCCCAGTCGATCTCCGATTCTAGCAAGCCCTTCTTTCCTATCTGGCGCTCATTCAATTCTGCGGTGGGGACACAAAATACGTCCGTCATGTCGCCGATACGACGATCCCTGAAAACCACCTTGACTTCGGTCCCTTTGCGTATGATTCCCGGCACGAGAATGCCCGTGGTCGTGTAAAGATTCACGCTCAAGGCCGTGTCAGCGCCCTGCAAAAGGACTCGACCCCGGCCGTAAGGCGCCATATGTTGGAATAGCGCAGTCGCAAAATACGTTATCGGCGGAGTGGAGTTCATTTTGCCCACCTGCTCGACTTCGATTAGCTCGGTTGGGGCAAAATCGCAGTCCGGGCAATGCGTCAGAAACGGCGGTACCCTTACGAGTCCGCACTTTGAGCACTTGCAGCCGAGAATCCTCTTCTCCTCTTTCATCGCAAGAAAGAATCGCGAAAATTCTCCTTTTGTCCTTTGGTAAAAGGTGTACATCGCATCATTGACGATCAGATAGTCTTCGCCTTCAATAGTCTGAGTATGCGAACCGCTCTCCGGGATGAATTTCGAGTCGATGATCTTATCCTGTTGGCTCTCCATGATTTGTCCCCCCTTATTCATGCTCCAAAATCATGCAACATGTGAACTGCGCCACCGTGCTTCCTGTTCCGTGCGCCAGGGCTGTGCCGCTCCCCTTCTTATGCAGCTCTTTTCTGGCCGACCAGGCTGACATGATATTGCTTGCGCCCACTGCGTGCCCGCAGTAGATGAGGCCACCGCATCTGTTGACCAGGTATTTTCCTCCATTCAACATCAGCCCCTCTTCTATAAGCGTATCGGCTCGCCCCAACGGAACCAGGCCGAATTCGGCCATGCTGATCTCGAGTTGGTGGACGAACGCATCGTGCAGTTCCACAATCCCTATGGCTTCCGTAGGATCGCTAATTCCCGCCATTTCATAGGCCCGCCGAGCCGCATAGTAATCCGACATGATTCTCGACATGTCCTTATGGTTCTTGCCGGCGAACGAATGCTCGTTGGCCTCGCCCAACCCGGTAATCCACACTATGGGCGTGCCATTGTTTCTTGAGATTTCTTTCGCTGTCTCTTCTTCCGCCAGAATCAGAGCGGCCGCTCCTTCGGAATACACGCAAATTTCCAGCTCCCTGAATGGATAGACCACCAATCTGGAATTCATGACCTCTTCGGGCGTCACCTGATCAAATTGGCGCTGCGCGAACGGATTGTCCTTTACATGTTCGCTCAATAGTGAGGAAATCTGCGCGGTCACCTCGGGTTTGAGGTCTTCCGGGTGCTCATCCATGTAAGCCAGCACCACTTCCGCGTAGCTGTCTGACGCGGACCAACCGATGGGCTGCTCGAAAAAGCAGTCGCCTGACCAGCCGATGGACTTGATAACTTCAGGAGTCGCGGACATTGATGAAAAATCAAAGCAGTCGGTGCACTTTTCGACCCCAAGGACGAGCGCGGTCTTGAAACGGCCGGCGGCAAGGTACGCGTGGGCCGCGGAAATTGTATAGGCCCCGGTCGCTCCGCCTGTGCTAATACGAATCCCGAATTTGTTTTGCATCCCGACCAGCCCGTGGATCGCGTGCTCAGGAATGGCCGCTCGCTCAAAAATATCGTTGTAGATCCCATAAAAGGCGGCATCCACATCCCGTATTGGAATCCCCGCGTCCTTCACTGCCTCCCGAGTAGCCATTTGAGCCAGCTCGTAATAGGTTTTCTCGCGCCAGGTCGCCTTAAAAGGTGTCACAGCGGCGCCGACAATTCCCACTTTTCTCGACATGGATTTCCCTCTCCTTTTTGAAATGATTTACCGCAGAGATCGCAGAGCACGCAGAGGCAAGAGTTTCTGGGGAGACCGTTTTTGCAAAAAGCGGATTTCCCCGCATTCTCTCTTTCCTTCCCTCTCTGCGTTCTCGGCGCGCTCCGCGGTAAATCTTCTCTCGGTGAACCGCCGACTATAGGCAATCACCCAGGCAAGTATATCACTTGACCCTCAGGCGTAATCTCTACGCCCTGCGTCATTTTATGTGGCGCCAAATTGTTAAGTCCCGGGATGTGCGACACCTCAATACCATGCGCGACCAGATAGTCACTCAAAAGCCGTCGATGACAACGCCAGTATAAGGCCTCCGCGCACATAATAGTAGTGGTGGACTCGGACGCGACGACTAATAATTCTTCCACACCCTCGAGGAATTCCGACGTAGCCATATAGTCCGCGTATGCGCGAAACCCGGGGTTGGTCAGACCGATGTTCGGAGATTCAAATCCCTTTCGGCCACGCCGCAACCCGCCCAGCTTTGGTAGCCAAATGTATTTTAGTCCAAGGTCAAATAGGGACTTTTCCATATTTTCACGATCAAAATGCGGGAATTTCTTCGATCCGGGCAGGCTCCTGATGTCCGCAACCGTCCGAATCGCATACTTTTCCAACAAGGCAGTGAAATCCTCCCACGAACGATTCGAGTGACCGATGGTATATATGGAAATACGATTTTGGCTCTTGTCATTCATGGAGTGAATTCCGGAAGGACAACCTCGATTGATAACTTCAAAAATACATATTAACCGAATCGCATGTAGCGCCGAGCAGGCCGGCCCCAGGCGAATAACCGAAGACCGCGGAGAACTGGCCATCCTGCGCCCGGTCGGTCCCGTGTACAACCCATGCTATTTTGACATCAAGCCGGGAGAAGGCCGTTTCCGCGGAGAACACTACCATAGATCAAAGACTGAGGTCTTCTATGTAATATCAGGCTCATGCCATATCAGATTCGTGGATTTGGAGACAGGACAGACCGGCGATTTTCGAGTGATTGCAGGCGATATGGTTACAATCATGCCCATGTGCGCGCATCGAATCGACTCAATCGAATTCTGTCGGGTAATTGAGTTCTCATTGGAGGAGGTCGATTACAGCGCCGACACCTTCGCGTACAGATTCGAATGACTGCTGTTTCCTTACCCCTTCTCCCAAGTCCTAAACACTTTCACAGGGCGGAGAAAAATATCCGGTCCTTTTGGCTCGGGACGGAGCAGGATCACCAGGTCTTCGTTGCCGGATACGGTCTTGAATAATCGGGAGATGTGGTTCTCCGAGACGCCGGCGGCCGGCAATCGGCCGCGGGGCAGACCTATTCCCGTGCCGCAGGTCAGCTTTCTTATTTCCGCGGGCTGTAACTGCACCTCAGGAATGTGCGCCAGCGCAGAGGATATGCTTATCAGATGTTCGGATATCGCTTTCGGCCCGCCTGACAGCATTTGCTCCACTGTTAAAGCATCTTCGACGCGAAAAGGGCCGCTCGTGGTTCTGCGCAGTTTGTCCAGTCTGCCGCCGACATCCAATTCTTGGCCCAGGTCCCGAGCCAATGCCCGGGCATATGTTCCTTTTGAGCATACCATTTCCAAATCGAGAAACGGTGGGTCCCACTTCAATAATTCCAGAGAGAATATTTCAACTTTTCGTGGAGCGAGTTCGGGGAAAACTCCTTTTCTGGCAAGCTTATACAGGCGGACACCTTGCTTCTTTAGAGCGGAAAAATGAGGCGGAACCTGATCTATGACCCCGTGCTGCGATAACAAGGCCTGTTGAACTTTCTCCCTCGTTATGCTCGAAGCATCGGCGGTCCGGATGACATTTCCTTCGCGATCTCCGGTGTCGGTCTCCTCTCCTAAGAGGACCTGCATCAAATACGTTTTGCGGCTTTCGTCCAGATATTCCAGAGCGCGGGTGCCCGCCCCGAGAAGCAGGACCATCAATCCGGAAGCGGCCGAGTCCAGAGTTCCCGAGTGACCCACCTTCGCCGGCCTGAGAAGCCTTTTTACAAGCTGCACCAAGTCATTGGAGGTTATGCCCTCAGGTTTATCCACTAGGAGTATTCCATGCATGAAGCATTCGCCTAAAACGCCGGGAGGTTGGGCCAGTATCTTCGTTGAGTTGTCAGGACCTCTCGCAAGCGGCTCCTGAAGTTGGAATTCAGCGCCTCCATTTGAGGCTGGAGGGGCGCCAGTTCTTTGGCAGGGTCATAAGTGGAGAGGCAGATCAATAACCTCCTTACTGATTCTCGCAGCGCACGGAGATTATACCCTCCCTCCAACGTCAATACGAGCCTGTCCGAGCAGACTTCAGCGGCCATGTGCATGAGTATCTGTAGCATTTTCTCATATCCTTCCTCAGTCACTCCCATGCCACCAAGCGGGTCAAGCTCATGCGCGTCAAACCCTGCGGACACGAGGATCAACTGCGGGCGGAAGGTCTCCAGCAGCGGGGCCACCAACATGTGAAACACATTCAGATACTCTTCGTCACCGCAGCCACCCATCATCGGAACATTCACGGTGTAGCCTTCCCCCTCGCCGGCGCCCACTTCTCTGACGCCGCCTGTGCCCGGATAATGCGGATATTGGTGTGCTGATATGAAGAGCACTCGGGGGTCGTCGTAAAAAGAATGTTGAGTGCCGTTTCCATGGTGCAGGTCCCAATCCACTATTGCGACCCGATCAACTCCGTGGCGTCTCAGAGCATATTGCGCGGCCAACGCGATGTTATTGAACAAGCAAAAACCCATCGCCCGGTTCCTTTCCGCATGATGTCCCGGCGGTCTGACCAGAGCAAAGCCATTGCGCACGCGATCGTCCATTACGGCATCCAACAAATTGAAAAAACCGCCCACGGCTTTAGCCGCCGCATCCCACGAATCCGCGCAGGTCGAAGTGTCCGGATCCAGATACGTATCCGCGCAACCCGCGGTAGCGCCTATATTTCTCACATATCGTGGATCGTGGATCCAGCCCAATTCTTCCTCGGAGGCTTCACGAACGGGTATTTCGACTAGGTTCAAAGAGGTCCCGAGTTGTTCGATCATCTCATAGATCACTTCAAGCCGATGGGGACTCTCAGGATGATAGCTCCCCATTTGATGCTTAAGAAAAATTGCGTCTTTTACGATTCCGGTCGGTTTCATCTCTCCGCTGCTCTCGATCTTGTTTTAAGGTTTGTAAATAAGAAGCCTGGTCACAATAGCAACAAAAACGGGCTGAGTGGAGGCCCCGTGATTTCTCTAAAATGTAAATGTGAACAGGTAACACCGGTAGCGCAGGCGAGTCAATGATTTTTGCCATGTGCGGCGGCTTCGGATTATAGCTCAGAAAAGTTGAACAAGAAATGGACCATGTAGTACTATCACGGCGCTGATCTTGGATCGACTGCTGAACTCAGGAGGAGAACACATGTTGGAACCAACCGAACAAGCTGTGGTGGATAAGGGATGGCCGGTTCTATGGATGATATCGGCAAGCATGTTTGGAGCACTGGTCGTCTACGCAGTTCTCTGTTATGTCTTGGTCGGAATGCCCTTTGTTCCGATGTACAACGCGCCTGTTGAACTGATTAGATACATATTCATTTTCTTGTCTGCGGGAGCGTTGGCCCTTGCATATTTCCTGAGGAAAACCATGTTGTCGGGCCGGTCCTCGAAATCCTCGGTTCAGCCAGGAGAGACGCCATCCTTTTTTGGACAATACATGATAGCCGTAATAGTATCCGATGCCATATCGGAAGCCATTGCAATTTTTGGACTAATTCTTTTTTTCCTCGGCGCCGGCTTGCCAACCGCTTTCGCCTTCATCGCGGTATCTGCATTGAGCATGTTTGTTTTTCGACCGGACCGGGACGAATTAGAGCAATTTGTAGACCGGATAAAGCAAGGTCCTGTGGCGATGGAATAGCGGAGGTGTGTATATCCGGCGGCGCCGTTAGTTTCGAAATTTCCAACCATTTTGCTTAAGGTCATCCTAGTCGTCCAACGATTTTTGGAGTCCACTATGACTGAACAGAACAGCTTCCCACTTGAAGAAAAGCCGTTGCCCATCAAAACGGAAGAAGCCCAAAAAGAGGACGGCCCTGCTCAATCTGAATTGCAGGAAAAAATCCTGGAATTTGAGCGATTCAACCGCCTGGTCATGGCCAGGGAACAGCGGATCCTTGACCTGAAGAAAGAGGCTAACGAGTTGGCGCTGGCTGTAGGCAAGCCCGCCCCTTACGGCTCCCTGGACCGGATTGAAAAAGACGAGGCTTTGGACGATCTAGTCCAGACCATGACGGATGGAGGTGAAGGGGTAGGCTCCGGACCTGAAGAATTGGATGTCGCGGACTTATTGAATGTTGAGGATTTACAGACGCTTCTTGCCCACTTCTGCGACGCGGTAGGGGTTGCCTCAGCCATATCGGACCTCAAAGGCAACCTGCTGGCATTCGCAAATTTTCGGCGAGCTTGCACCCAATTCCATCGTGTTGGCGAAATTTCCTCTCAACGCTGTGGCGAAAGCGACGCAGTACTGGGTTCCAGACTCGTGGAAGGTCAGGATTTCACCATTTATCAATGCAAGAATGGCCTGACGGACGCGGCTTCGCCGCTGATCATAGACGGCAAGCATGTGGCCAATATTCTCATAGGCCAGTTCCACTTGCAGGAACCTGATCTGGACTTCTTCCGTCGCCAGGCTAAGAAATATGGTTATGATGAAGACGACTACTTGGCTGCCATCAAAGAAGTGCCAATGATGGACGAGGCAAAACTGCCAAGCATTCTCGGCTTCTTGTCAGGCTTCGCCAAGATCGTGGGCTCCCTCACGTTAGACCGAATTCGCGCGTCACAGGCAGCCGAGGACCTAAAAAGGAGGGCTGAGGAACTGCGCCGCAGCCAGGCGGCGGCTTTGAGCCTTGCCGAAGACGCGGAAATGGCCCGCAGCGAGATCGCGCGATACAGGGACCATCTGGAGCAGTTGGTCAAGGATCGCACCGAAGAGCTGCGAGTTTCGGAAGAACGCACCCGGCTGCTCCTCGAATCCGCCGGCGAAGGGATCATCGGCGTGAACCTGGATGGCCAGGTTACCTTTGTCAATCCTGCAGCTTCTCGAATGCTCGGATACTCGGCGGATGAATTCATCGGTAAGGGACTCCATGGACTCGTCCACCATTCTCATGAGGATGGCTCTCCATACCTTCGAGAAGATTGTCCCATGTTCAAGTCCATCTCACTCGGAATCGCGGATCACATCGATAATGAAGTCCTGTGGCGAAAAGATGGGACCAGTTTTCCCGTAGCCTATTCCAGCAACCCTATCCACAAGGACGGCGATGTTGTCGGGTCTGTGGTCTCTTTTAGAGACATCACAGATCGTCGCCAAGCTGAGGCGGCGCTCGCTGCGAGTGAAAGCAGGACACGGATTATTTTGCAGACCGCTATCGAGGGGGTCTGGATGGTCGACAACGATGCGATCACCATGATTGCCAATCCGGCCCTGTGCCAGATACTGGGAAGGCCGCAGGAAGAGATAGTCGGCCATCATATTTTTGATTTTGTCGATGATGAGAACCGCCTGATTTTTCAGCACCAGCTCTCACTAAGAAAGAAAGGAGCATCGGGCGCCTATGAGATTTGCCTGCAAAGGCCTGACGGGGTGAACGTGCCCTGTCTGTTCAATGCCAGCACCTTTTTTGACGAAAAAGGTATCAAAAAGGGCTCTTTCGCGCTCGTCACCGATATAACCTCCCGGAAACTAGCCGAGGAGCAGGTGCGCCGCGCCAAGGAGATAGCTGAGGAAGCCACCAAAGCAAAATCCGATTTTCTCGCAAACATGAGTCACGAGATCAGGACACCGATGAATGCTGTGATCGGGATGGCTCACCTGGCGCTTCAGACTGAGCTGACGGCAAAGCAGGCGGACTATTTGCAAAAAATCCAGCGCTCAGCGCATTCGCTTCTGGGGATCATCAATGACATCCTGGATTTTTCCAAGATCGAAGCAGGTAAGCTGGAGATGGAGTCCGTGGATTTCAGTCTGGACGAAGTCCTCGACAATGTGTCTACTGTGGTGGGAGTGAAGGTTCATGAGAAAGAGCTGGAGTTCTTGATGGACACGCCGCACGATGTGCCCCTTGCCCTGGTAGGTGACCCGCTCAGGCTGGGACAGGTTCTGATCAATCTGTGCAATAACGCTGTGAAATTCACCGAGGAAGGTGAGATCGTTATCTCCACCAAGCTGTTAGAAAAGCAGGACGAAACGGTCATGCTCCAGTTTTCTGTTCGAGACACGGGGGTAGGCTTGACGCAAGAACAGAAGGGGAAGCTGTTTCAGGCTTTTAGCCAGGCGGACATGTCTACCACGAGGAAATACGGGGGTACCGGTCTCGGGCTTACCATCTCCAAGCGGTTGGTCAACATGATGGGAGGAGAGATCTGGGTTGAGAGCGAAGCTGGAAAAGGGAGCGAGTTTATATTCACCGCAAAATTCGGATTGGCCAGGAAGTTCTCAAGGAGGCGCCTGGAACCATCAGTCGACTTGCGTGGGATGCGGGTTCTGGTGATAGACGACAATGCGTCATCCAGGGAGATTCTACAGTCTTTGCTGGAAACAATGAGTTTTGAGGTAAACGTTGCAGCTTCCGCCGAGGAAGGAATAGTGGAGTTGGAAAAGGAGGCAAACACCCGTCCATTTAGACTGATCCTGATGGACTGGAAGATGCCGGGGATGGACGGGATCAAAGCATCCGCATTGATTAAGAATCATCCGGACCTGCCTCAGAAGCCAAAAATCATCATTGCAACCGCCTATGGTCGTGAAGAGGTTATGCAGAGATCAGAAAAGGTGGGGCTCGATGGTTTTCTTCTCAAACCCGTGAGTCAATCTCTCCTTTTTGACGCGATTATGGTCGCTTTTGGAGAGGAAGCTCCCGAGGGTGAGGCGATTGTTCCAGTCAGCCACAGTGACGAGGAAAGGCTGCGAACTATTCGAGGGGCAATGGTGTTGCTAGCCGAGGACAATGAAATCAACCAACAGGTTGCCGAGGAAATTTTGCAGCAAGCGGGGTTGGTGGTGAAAATTGCGAACAACGGTAAAGAGGCATTGGAGATGGTCAAGGCGGGAAATTTTGATGTGGTGCTCATGGACATACAAATGCCGGTAATGGGAGGATTTGAGGCCACCCAGGAAATTCGCAGGGACAAGAGGTTTAGAGATTTGCCGATCATCGCCATGACAGCCCATGCAATGGCAGGTGACCGCGAGAAAAGTATTGAAGCCGGCATGAACGATCATATCACCAAGCCCATTGATCCGGATCAGCTAATATCTGCGCTGGTAAAATGGATCAAGCCGGTCAAGCGGGATATATCTGAAGACGCGCATGAATTGTTGAATGGAAAGAAGGAATTGGAAAGCGTTCTCCCTTCTGAGTTGCCCGGTATCTCCATAGCTTCCGGTCTGGGACGCGTAGGCGGGAACAAGCAGCTCTATGCGAAGCTTCTGATCAAGTTCAGGGACGGCCAGGAAACGGCAGTCGATCAGATCATGGCCGCTCTCCAATCAGGAGATGTGGAAACTGCCACCCGACTTGCTCACACGGTAAAGGGTGTCTCCGGAAACTTGGGTGGAGAGAGCCTTTACCGTGCCGCGGCCGACTTGGAAAAGGCAATCAAAGAAGGCAAAGAGAGCCTGGATGCTCCCATCGCAGAGTTCGGCTCTCAATTGAAAGTGGTCATGGATGGAATAAGGACCTTTGAGCAAAGCCTGGCGGCTCAACAAGAGCCGGAAAAGGGCGCCGCGGACGTGCCACTCGATAAGGAAGCCGCCAAGACTCTGCTTAAAGAAATGGCTCAACTCCTGGAAAGCGACCTGACCGAGGCCATGAACCGGCTTGAAGCCTTAAAGCGACTCCTGGCGAATTCATCGGTTGACGAGGAATTCAGACGGCTGGAAAAGCAAGTTGAGGGTTTTGATACGGACAGCGCCCTGAAAAGCGTGGAGACCATTGCAGGAAAGCTGGATATAGATGTGTAGTAAAAGGAGAAAATGTGGAGATCGAGAGAAAACCGAAAATTCTCATCGTGGATGATACTCCGGAAAATATCCAGATCCTGATGGGGACTTTGAAGGATCAGTATGCCATCGTTGCGGCAATCAACGGAGAGAAGGCCCTCAAGATGGCAGTCGCGGACCCCAAACCGGATCTCATTCTCCTGGACATCATGATGCCCGGCATGGATGGATACGAGGTGTGTCGCAGACTCAAAGCCGACGGACAATTGCGAGACATCCCGGTCATCTTCGTCACGGCGAAGACCGAGGTGGATGACGAGACTCTAGGATTTGAGCTGGGAGCGGTCGACTATATTACCAAACCGTTCAGCATTCCTGTGGTCAAAGCGAGGGTGAAGGCCCACCTGGATCTAAAGAGACTGCGTGACCTTGAGGCAATTCAGCGAGCAAAGCTCGAAGCCGTGCTTGAGAGACTCAATAACGAACTTGCCGAGGCTGCCGATTACGCGAAGTTCCTCTTGCCCCAGCCTATCACTGAGGGACCTCTCAAGGCCGATTGGCGGTTTGTGCCCTCGACCACTCTTGGAGGAGACGCATTAGGGTACCATTGGGTCGATGAAGATTCGTTCGCAATCTACCTGGTTGACGTGTGCGGACACGGCGTGGGAGCAGCGCTCCATTCAGTGTCTGTGCTCAACGTCCTCCGTTCTGAGAACTTGCAGAACACAGACTTTCGGAGGCCGGATCAGGTTCTAGCCGGCCTCAATGCGGTTTTTCCCATGGAACACCACAAAGAAATGTATTTTACCATATGGTACGGCGTGTACAACCGCGTTTCTCACGTTTTGACATACGCCAGCGGCGGTCATCCTCCAGCCCTCTTGATTGAGGATGCGCTGGGGGAAGCGTCGGAAATTCGAGAGCTGAGAACCCCGAACCTGTTTATAGGGGGTCTGGACGGGATGCATTTCGAGCATGACGAGGTTGCGGTCAATGGTCCGGCTAAACTCTATGTTTTTAGCGATGGCGTATATGAGATCACCAAAGAAAATGGCCCGTGTTGGGATTTCGACGACCTTACGGCCTACTTAGAGGAGAACTCGGGCGACTGGGACAAATCGATCATAGACGATCTTTGGACCCACGTACGGCAAATCGCAGGCTCGGAAACCCTTGAGGATGATTTCTCTGTTCTGGAGATAATGATACCGTGAGGGGAAGGATAGGAAAGAAGAATTCCGGGAACCCGCTTTTTTGTCCCGCGTGCCGCGGGGTTCCCGGACCCTCCGGCAAAAAACTCTCATATGGCTAGCGGTGGAGTAAGCAGGGTCTTTCAATGTGGGGCAGGCTTTCCAGCCTGCCCAAATCGGCCCTTTTTGACGGCAGGCTGGAAAGCCTGCTTCACAAAGACGGATTGATCTCGTTCCCAGGCTCCAACCTGGGAACGAGATCAATCCCTTCACCGTACCGGGCACTAAATTGCCGGGCTATTTTCAGTCGCCCCCTTTGGGGCTAAAGAGAAGCTAATGCAATAATCCGAAGAGGGAAGAGAGATGGGAGAAGGTGAGAAAAAACCCAAAGTTCTGATTGTGGATGACACTCCGGAAAACATCCAGGTCCTTATGGGGACGTTGAAGGATCAATATGCCATCGTGGCTGCCACTAACGGAGAAAAGGCGCTCAAAATGGCTGCCACAGAACCGCGGCCGGATATCATTCTGCTTGATATTATGATGCCCGGCATGGATGGGTTCGAAGTGTGCAGCAGACTGAAAGCTGATTCGGAAACTGGTGACATCCCGGTCATTTTTCTTTCCGCCCTCGATGATACAGCCAATAAGGTAAAGGGATTCGCGACAGGGGCAGTGGACTACATCGCGAAACCTTTTCAACCCGAAGAAGTTCATGTCAGGGTCAATACTCATCTCACCATGAGCCGCTTGAAACAGAGCCTTGCTGAAAAAAACCAAGAACTCCGGGCGTACAGCGAACGCCTGGAAGAAAGAGTAAAAGAACGAACCGCCGAGTTGGCGTCGTTGAATGACGTTTATCAGCGTTTCGTTCCCAGAGAGTTCATCGATTTGCTGAAGAAGAAGAGCATACTCGAAATCAGTTTGGGCGATCAGGTGAGCCAAAAAATGACCGTCATGTTTGCGGACATTCGGGGATGGACCACCTTGCTGGAGAAAATGACCCCGGCGGAGGCCTTCAGTTTTATTAATGCGTATCTGAGACGCGTGAACCCTGTTATCAAGGACTGCAATGGGTTCATAGACCAGTACTACGGCGACGGCGTGATGGCTCTTTTCCCTGGAACGCCGGACGATGCGGTGAGGGCAGCCGTCAGAATGCAGGAGGCTGTGGCCGAGTATAACAGGGAACGCGAGAAGGCCGGGTTTGGTCCCATCGGAATTGGCATTGGTCTACACCGTGCCGATCTTATGCTGGGCGTCATCGGTAGTGAAGATCGCATGCAAGGGGCCGTGGTCGCAGATGCGGTGAACCTTGCCGCGCGCATCGAGGGTTTGAACAAGATGTATGGCTCCTATGTCAGCCTGAGCGACGAGACCCTTTCCGCGATGAAAGAATCGGACAGATACAGGCATCGCTTTATCGACAAAGTGCGTGTAAAGGGTAGAGAGGACGCTGTCACAGTTTATGAGGTTTTTGAGGGAGATCCTGAAGGCATAGCCGGCCTGAAAGAGCAAACGAAACCCGCATTTGAAACCGGTCTTCAGCTCTATTATGGCAAGAAATTTTCCGAAGCCAGTGTTCATTTCAACCAAGTGCTGGAAAAGAATTCGGAGGACTTGGCTGCCCGAATCTATCTGAAGCGCTGCGCCAACTACATGGTGAACGGCGTTCCACCGGATTGGACAGGCGTGGAGACACTTCTGGAGAAATAGAGACACATTTGCGTCAGGGCTTGATCAGAACACGAGGTGGGTAGAGAGACCCGAGTAAATGAAAGGAATATCCGATGCTCCTTGCAGTTGACGTAGGCAATACCAATACGGTCATAGGAATTTATCAGGCTGATAAGCCGATCGGATTCTGGAGAATCCGTACGCGACAGGAAACCACGGCAGACGAGTATCGGATTATCCTGCACAATCTGATCAGCCTCGAAGGATTGAAATCACTGGACATTGATGGAGCAATAATCTCCTGTGTGGTTCCGCCGCTGAACGGGCCTCTGGAAGACCTCTGTGGGGACTTTCTTAAGGTGAACGCTATCTTCGTAGGGCCGGGAATCAAAACCGGAATGCCCATAAGATATGATAATCCACGTGAAGTGGGCGCAGACAGAATAGTCAATGCGGTGGCCGCATACGAGAAGTATAGATCGGATCTCATCGCGGTGGATTTCGGCACAGCCACTACTTTCGATTATATCAACAAAGCGGGGGAATATGAGGGGGGCGCGATTGCCCCCGGTGTCAAGATAGCCGCTGACGCGCTTTTTCAGCGGGCATCCAAATTATTCAGAGTTGAATTCATAGCTCCCCCCCGTGTTATTGCCAAAGACACTGCGTCGGCCATCCAGTCCGGTATTATTTTCGGGTACGCGTCTCTTGTAGATGGAATTCTGAAACGCATGTTCGACGAGCTAGGGTTCCGGCCCAAGGTTATCGCGACGGGAGGTCTTGCCAGAGTGATCTCCGCCCAAACCAAACTGGTGGACGAGATTGATGACGACCTCACGATGGAAGGGCTTCGTATTCTATATAATCGAAATAAGCCGTCAAAAAAGACAGGATGATCGGCGAACACCTGACGGTTCAAGAGGGTTTAGGGGTTCGGCGAGGGTCTGTGTCGACGGTGTCGGAACTCACGCCGTGTGCTAGTAGGGCGCCTTTGATGACCCTTTGGGTTTCGGTCTTGGGAAGTTCGGTCATCATTCTCCAGTACCTCGGTATGGCGAACTGCGCGAGCTTGTCTTGCAGGAATTTTACGATCTCGAAGGGGTCAGGTTTCTTACCTTCGAGCGGAACCACAGCCGCCATAATCTCGTCTTCCGCGAACTCGGAAGGCACGGCAAAGACTGCGCACTCAATCAATTCCGGGTGCTGCAGGATGGCTTGCTCCACGTCATAGGCGGAAACATTTTCGCCCTTTCGCCTCATGAACTCGGTCTTTCTGCCGGCAAAATAGAGGTTCCCCTTGTTATCCCGGTAAGCCAGATCGCCGGTATGGATCCACCCGTCCCTTGATTTTTGCTCCGTCGCCTTTTCGTCCTTGTGATATTGGACAAGTCGATCATTCGGATTTTCTATTCGGAAGATCAGCTCGCCCGGAGTCCCAACCGCCACGTCTCCGCATTTGTCATCGACCAAGCGATATTTGCCGAATAACGGCTTGCCCATGCTGCCTGCAGGGGCGGTCCCGTAATTAATCACATAAAAACCGCCACCGTCCACAGCTCCGTATCCTTCGTAAATCGTCGTGCCGAACCGTTTCTCAAACGCCTCCCACATAGTGATCGGACAGGCTGCGCTCAAAACATAGCGGACCTTGTGACGCCGATCGTCCGACCCAGACGGTTGCTTCATCAGGATAGGAATCATCGAGCCGATGGAATTAAACACAGTGGCCCCGGCGTCACGGACTTCGTCCCAGAATCTGCTGGCGCTGAATTTACCGGAAAGGGCGATCGCGGCTTTTCCGAGCATGGACATGGTCACTGTTAAGAGCAGAGCGTTGGCGTGGAAAAGCGGCAGGCAGGTATAGTAGACGTCGCTTTTCTTTATGTTCGCCCTTGCCATCACGCCCAGCATCTTGATCTGGGTCTTATTGAACTTGGTGGCAACTCCCTTTGCACGTCCGGTCGTGCCCGAGGTGTAGAGCATCAGGCAGTTGCTTTCCGGGTCGATAGTGACCTGTGGTTTCTGAATACTGATTTCAGGCCCGTATGCTTCGCTGAGCGGAACAGCCGACTCCGGCGCCCGAAAAGAAGATTCCTCGCCGAATACGTTAATGACCAGCCTATGCGGGTGCTCAAGGCCGTCCTGCACGGCTTGATAAAATTGAAGGAGATCTTGATCAATCGCGATGAAATCAGCTTCGCAATGATCGAGAATGTACGCCAGCCCTTCCCCCCGGAGCTGGACGTTGACAGGAACCGCGCACATCCCAAGCTTTTGGGCCCCGAAAAAGACGTCCAACCACTGCGGCGAGTTCTTCATCATGATGGCAACGACTTTGCCCGGCTTTCCGCCTAGGCCGCTCAAAAAGTTGGCCAACCGGTTTGCGTTCTCGTCCATCTCGGCATAGCTGAAAGTCATGCCTTGAAAAAAAAGCATCGGCTTGTGGCGCAGTTCCTGTGCCCGTTCCTCGAGAAGCCCCGCGTGCGAAAGGTCGTTCACAAAAGTCGGTCTTCCGGCTCTGCGCGTGGCTTGAAGGCTTTGCCACAAGGCGCCTCTCCTATATTCTTCCGCAAGCCCGAGACAAGCTCCTTTGAACAGACTCAAGTAGAATTTCGCGTAGCCCATCCCCGACCTCCCCATGCCTGTGTGCATGCCTCCAAATGATAAAAAGCAGACAGCCGGCACAGCTACTAGGCTGTAAAGGCGTGATTCATCACGCCCTTCTATTGGGCGCAATTAATTGCGCCCCTACCGAAGGCATGCCGGTTTGTCGGCGCCTGCTTATCTCATGAATGCGCATTAGTGTCATATTGACTCGCCTTCTGATCATCAAGAAAACATGCCTGTTTTCCGTCTTTGCCCCAATCACGTCTTTTCCAGGATATGTATGCACATTGCAGCTTCTTCGAAGTCCAGCACCCCGCCGCCGTTTTCGGCCAGGGCGACGCGAGCGCCAATCACCTGTCTCTTGCCCGCTTCTCCCCGGAGCTGCGTGACCAATTCGTGGATCTGGGCAAGACCCGAAGCCCCTATCGGATGGCCGCGTGACAACAGTCCGCCGGACGGATTTACCGGAAGCTTCCCTCCGATCCCGGTCTCACCCAGTTCAGCGCAGGGACCGCCTTCCCCTTTGGGAAAGAAGCCGAGAGACTCTGTTTGCTGCAATTCTGCGTACGCTGTAGCGTCATGGACTTCAATCGCGTCGATGTCCCCCGGACCGAGACCTGCACGGTCATAAGCGATTTTGGAAGCACGCTCCCCTATATCCGGTTCGTCCGAGGACCTGGTCTTTCCCGAGACCAGCACGGAAGCTCTTACCTTGATCGCACGCGAAGACAATCCTAGCCTCTTCACTGCGCTTTCCGAGGCCAAAATAGCCGATGCCGAGCCGTCCCCTATCGGAGCGCACATGCTGCGGGTCAGAGGATATGACACCGTCCGATCATTAAGAGCGTCGTCAATAGAAAGCTCGAACATGTATTGCGCATTCGGGTTCATGGTCGAGTGCCAGTGGTTCTTGGACGCTATGGCTGCAAGCTGTCTTTGGGTGGTGCCGTACTTCTTCATGTGCTCCCGTGCGGATCGAGCATAGACATCCATGAACGGCGAATGGTTTCCCATGCCTTTGTTTATCTTGCGGATTTCACTCAAGGTGTCGTAGCCCAGGGTCTCGCCGAGCGCTATTTGAGAAACCACCATCCACCAATACGGTTGCAGACGTTCTCTAATGGTCTTTGATTTTCTTGTTCTTGACGCTTGCAAGGCTTGCCGGCGAGGTGAGATGGGCTCGCCCGGCTGCGGCATGGACTCTACCAGGATCTTCATTGTGTCCACGATCCGTCCCACGTCCATGCCCGCGATGAAGCCGGCGAACACCATATACTTGTTCGGCGCGTAGACTTTCTCCACACCGGTGGCGAGCGAGATATCCGAGATTCCCAGCGCCACGTCCTTCCACGCGCCGTGGAAAGCCGTGGAGCCGCCGGCGCAGGCGTTTTCCACGTTGGTAATAGGAATCCCGTCGATTCCGAGAGGCCGGAGAGCCACCTCTCCGCGGATGCAATGCTGAAAATCCCGCATCCCCCATCCCGAGTTCGAAAACCAGGCCGAATGGATGTCACCACGGTCGATGTCCGCGTCCTTCAGCACCCCCTCCACAGTCCAGGCCACAAGTTCCTTCATACTGTATTCCAGGTATTTCCCGAACTTGATTACATGTGCGCCGATGACGTAAACGTCCCTCATTTCGTCTTCTCCCTTGGTGAGTCTCCTGCCCGGATACCAAACGCTAATTTAGTCTTATGTTCCCCCTTTTATTAAATGGGGGACAGGCGGAATTTTGATCCGAGTTTTGGAAATCCCCCTAAATCACCCTTTGGAAAAGAGGGGCTTCAAATCTCCCTAAGGCGCCCGATTGCCCGATAGCGGACGGCTGGATTGCTAAATCAAGCCCTATGTCCCCGGACCATATCCCCATCTCGATGTTTCTCGGATCGGCTCTTCAGAGAATTGCTCATCAGCTCTTTCATTAGCCGCCGATAGGATACGTATTTTTGGCGCAACATGTCGAGAGCCGCAGCGACATCCTCTTCAGAGCCTTTCGTTACGCTTTGGACGATAACTCTTTCGCTCTCCACAATGCCTTTAAGGCCTTCCTCGTCCATCGAGCAGACCAGCGTCTCCAGCACTTTCTTCCGCAACGGCCGGCATGAATTGAAGAGCAACAGCACGATTGTGTTGTTTACCACCTCCGCTATCTTGTCCTGGATGGCGACGCCGATCTCCACCATCTTGTCGCGATCCTTCAGCGACTTCTCCTGCTGCGAGACTAGGGCGGCCAACAACTTGAGGTCTCGAGTGGAAGCCCGCTTCAGCGCAAGCTCGACTAAGGGAGGGAAGAATATGCTCCAGAACTCCAGAATCTCGTCCATGAGGTACGCGTCCAGGGCCATCTGCTCGCTCTCGGTCTCCATCTGCTGAAAAGTGAGGGCCAGGAAATCGAGTCCAGCGTTCTTCAGGTAGTCCTTGACATAGATGCCGTCCCCTTGCCGGATCGAAAGTACATTCATTGATTCAAGCTGCTTCAAGCCGAGACGCAGTGAAGTGCGGTCCACCTTCATCCTTTGCGAAAGCTGCTTCTCGGTCGGAAGCTTCGTCTCCGGCTTAAGTTTTCCCAAGAAAATCTGCTTTGCTAACGCGTTAACGACTATTTCGTGCCGTTGCTGACCGGCCATTTTTCGCCTCCTCGCAAACCCATCACCATTCGGACGCTTGTCAGTTTCCATCACCGCCCAAAGTTGCTTGACAACTACTTGATAATGGTTTAATCAATTTCGCATAAAGATTAACTCAAATCAAACAAAAAATCTACTGGGAAGCGCCAGGCAATTCCAGGACTTTGACACCATGCCGTCAGCGGCGACAACCGGAGGCAGGGGATGGAAATAACGGAAGGAACCAAGGTCTTCGTTACTGGAGCAGCGAGCGGCATCGGCCGGTCGACGACTTTCGCTCTGGCAACAATGGGGTGTCGGCTTTTCCTGACTGACCGGAACGAGAAGGGTTTGCAGGAGACTGCCGAGATGGTTTCCGAGAGCGGTGGCGAGGTTTGCCTAGTCCGGGCGCTTGACGTCTCCAACTATGAGGATGTTAAGGCTTTTGCTGAAGAGATCCACGGAGATTTCGGGCCGGTAGACATCGTGATGAACGTTGCGGGCATCGCTCTGTTCGCTCTTTTGGAAGACATGACATACTCTCACTGGAAGAAAATCATAGACGTGAACCTGCTCGGACCGATTCATACCATTCAATGTTTCGTCCCGGAAATGATTCGCGCGAAAAAGGGCCACGTGGTGAATGTGTCGTCGTTGGCTGGCCTCATCGGCCTGCCGTGGCATGCGGCCTACTGTGCATCCAAGGCGGGTTTGGTGAGAATGTCGGAGGTAATGAGGACCGATCTGAAACAACACCACGTAGGAGTGACCGTGGTTTGTCCGGGCGGAGTCGACACCCCCATCAAGCACACCGTGGAGATCCTGGGAGTGGAACTGAGTCCTGGCCGCGTCAGCGAATTGAAAGAGAGATTTGCGCACCACGCGATCACGCCGGAAAGAGTTGCCAGCCAGATAATAAACGCTGTCAGAAAAAACAAATACATGGTTATCACTTCCCCGCGGGCGAGATTCTTCTATTTCTGCAAGCACCACTTCCCGCCGCTGTTTTACTATGTCTTGGATCATATCAGCGATTTTATGAATTCAATAAGATATCCTGGTGGCTCAAAGGTCTGACAGCGCGGACCAATCTCACATTGTCCTGAAAGCCTCGATTCACCTGCTGGAACCGGAATGCTCTCAAAACCCTGAATCCTCGACCCCGGCGAGGTCGACCGAACATACAATAATTCCGGATGCTAAGATGTGGACCCCTCCAGGGCCTTTGCGTTGGTGTTGTGCCCTTTTCCGTGGGCTGGCGCCCACGGCTATTGTTGGTTTGCCCGTCCGGGGCACGATCACAGGCCCCCCGTAACTGTATGCTTGCCCTGCAGCGCTAAAAGTCATTGACATAAGATCCCGAGTCTTTTAAACTTTTATACGGAGTCTTTCGCTCCCTTGGTTACTGGCCGCCAAGAGCGGTGTTTTATCAATGATAATGCAATGTAGCGATCTTGCTTGAGGCTCCGGGAGGAGGCGCCAAATGGATGAGAAGAAAAAGGACAGCCTGAATGAGGAAGTCCTGTCCAGACGATCTTTTTTGACGGGCTTAGGCAAATGGTCAGCGGTAGTGATTGCTGCGGCCGCTGTTGGCGTTTCTAAGGCAGTGGGCTCCGATGCCCCCAAAGAGGAATTGCCCGAGGACGATGACTTCCGCCCGGACCATGACGCTTCCGGCCGCGTCAGTGATCCTGATATCGAAGAACAGCACTGGTGGAGGCGATGTCGTGTGTGGGGGAATAGAGCCGGCTGCCGCGTGTGGGGAAATAGAGCCGGCTGCCGTGTATGGGGAAATAGAAACTGACGGACGGACCGGCAGATTCCCGAGACCTGCTTCGAGTAATTTGTAGATTTGCTTCCGATGGTCGCGATCGGGCGTTAGCCCCGCGGCCAGTTTTGCATCCGGCGCGTGGGCAGCTTGCGAAATGTTCAATTTGATCCGCAGCGACTGCCATCTCGATCTGAAGACAGTGAGCGGAGCGCCCAGTTCCTCGTCGATCACGCATTCATGACGGATGCGCCGTAATTATTGATCCGGAACTCAGCTTGAAAATACCTGAACATATTGAAGTTGTCATCAAACCCACATTGCGATGCAACGCCGTGTGCAGTTATTGCAATGTGACGCAGAAGCCGGTCTTTATGGACCTCTCGGTGGTCGAGCGGCTGTTTCGAATGCTGTCGGATTATGTTAACCGCGAGGCCCAATGCTCGATCACCATCTTATGGCATGGCGGCGAACCGATGCTGATGGGCGCGGAATTCTTCAAAGCCGTGCTCGATCTCGATCGGAAAATCTTTGAAGAACGCCCTACTCATTTGATGCAATCCAACCTTACCCTTGCAACCCCCGACCTGCTGGATGTCCTTCATGACCTGCTGAACGACCGCGCTATCGGGACTTCTTGGGACCCGTTCGAGGGCTATCGAAGGCTCAAGGATGGGTCAGCGTATCTGGATCGTTGGTATGAAGGGTTTGAATCAGCCGTCGCTTACGGATTTCGCGTGGGAATGGTCTATGTCGTTCATGGCGAATCTCTCAAGTATCCGCAGAAAATCTACTACTATTTCAAGAACCTTGGAGTGGATAGCCTGACCATTATCCCACTTGAAGAGCCGGCAGGCGCCTTTGATGGCTATCGACTGGAAGCTCCTTCCTGGGGCCGGTTTCTGGCAGACATCTATGAAGTGTGGCGAAGCGACAATCGTTCGTTACCTCTGGAACCGTTCACAGGCTGGGAATTACTCGCCTCGGGAGCGGACGCTACGGCCCATTCGTATAAAGAGTCGCTCAACTGCTGTGAGCCTACGTTGGCGATATCCCCTGAAGGCGACATATACCCATGTGTTAGAATGCTCGATATTTCCGCGGGAAAAGTCGGAAATGCGCTTTCCGACAGCCTGGACAGTATACTGATGCGCCCGGATTCATCCTGGCGAGCCACGAGGCGCGAAATAATCAGACAGGGCGAGTGCGGTTCATGCCAATGGTGGAAATTCTGCGCAGGCGGTTGCGCGGCCGCGTCCGGGACCCGCTGCAAGACTGTCTGGTGCGAAGGTTACAAACTATTTTTCGAGGCTACCCATGCGTGACGAACCGGTCGTAAACGTTCCGGCCGCATTATGCGACAAAGTTGGTTTCGGACATGTCGTAATCCGCTCCGCAAGTTGCGAGGATATTGTCCGGGCCTACAAAGCATCGGATGATCGTGTTATCGGAGTCGAGCTTGAAAGCCTTGCTGGCAATGTCTCTGTGTTGTCAGCATTGCCTCAAGGACTTTCTTTAACGCTGAGGCTGCGACCGGCGGAAGCCGCTAATGTATACACCAGCAGCTGGCTTTCCGACCGCTTTGCGCTGGCGGCTCTTATGGACGTTGAAAAAGGACTGCTGGAAGGAGTCAAGCTCGTCACATCGGCCCAAATTCCGGTTGTGATGAACCTCGATTCTTTGTCCGATGACTCGGAACTGATTTCCGTGCTCGATTATTATCTTCACGAAAGACATTTACAGGTCCCGATTGAATTTTTTCACTCGCTGTTTACGGCGCAAATACAGGGAGCGGCCCTATCCCTGGCGGATGTCTATCCCGAATCCCCGGAACAAAACCTGTACGTTGACGAATCAGGCGCAATTACAGGTTCTTCAAGACTGGCCAAAGCCGGAATGTTCTTTGGCTCAGTGACAGCGGACCCGCAAATCGACCAGGAATCGTCTCTTTACAAGAGGCTTATCAATCTCAAGAAGGATCTCTTTTTGTCGGGCTCCTCGTGCGCCTCATGCGAAGCGTTTGACGTCTGCGCGGGTTACCTGCGCGTGGTTGACACGACTTTTGACTGTACAGCCTGGTTGCGGATATTCGGAGAGATAAAATCAAGAGCGAAAGAAATTGTTGAAGACTTGGAGCGGTCTAGCAAACAATGAAGCTCGCAAGCCTGGCTGAAAGACCAAACCCCCAGTCTTCTAAGGGGCGGCAATCCGGCTTTGATCCCCCCCTTTGCTAAAGGGGGGTACGGGGGGATTTTGATCTAACGTCTTGAAAATCCCCCTAAATCCCCCTTTAGAAAAGGGGGACTCTGGTCGCCTCATGACGCCCAGAATGTCCTCACTAACCAAACACTAATGTGGCCAAGACCTACTAGAATTGGATAGCCCATGTTCGGACCGCAAGTAAGCATAATATTTGTCCCTACTTTCGGCTGCAATTGCGATTGCGGTTACTGTTTTGAACCGAAAGCCCCCGGTACTCTATCCATAGAAGACTTGGAAACCATCTTCCGTCGCTCCTTTTCTTACCTTGCCGATTGCCGCGTAAAACAGGTTGATATTTACTGGCAAGGCGGGGAAATCATGACTCTCCCGCCTGAATGGGTCCTCGAAGCCGGCCTCTTGATGAATACCCTGGCCGAGGATCGCAAGCTAGGGATCGGTCATTTTCTTCAAAGCAATCTCATGGATTACGACCCTTCCTGGGACACAGTGGTATGGCGATTGTTTGAAGGCTCAATAGGGTCTTCGCTCGATTTCCCGAATGTTCATCGTAGGTTTCGGGACATGTCCGGAGAGAGGTACAACGAGCGTTGGGCGAACAAATTCGCAGAGGCTAAAGCCAGGGGCCTGGATATTTCGGTCATATCGGTTCCGAATCAGGCCACTCTGAGCGTGGCCCCATCAGACTTCTACCGATATTACGTAGACGAAGTCGGCGTCAAAGCCATTCAATTGAACACGCCGTTTGCGGCTGGGCCTGCGTCTCATATGGCGGGCAACTTACAGCTTGACGCTGCGAGCCTCGGGGACTTCATGGTCGGGCTCCTTGAAGTCTGGCTGTCCAGAGATGACAAGATAAGCCTGGACCCCTTTCAAGCCATTATGGATCGGATGACTCTCGGGGACGCTCATGCCAAAGTTCAGTGCTTCTTCTGCCCCAATTGTGTGAATGGCTTCTTCTGCATCGGGCCTGATGGCGCGGTGGCTCAGTGCGACGCGTGGCTGGGATCGTATCCTGAGAGAAACTTCGGGAATCTGCTCGAATCCGATGACCTTGGCAAGCTCATGGTCTCGCCCAACAGAATGAGCCTTGCGGCCAGGACAGCGAATTTGCTTCGAGGCTCGGAGTGCAAGGATTGCGAGTATCTGTCGCTCTGCAATGGCGGTTGCCCGATCAGGGCCATGAGCGCCAAGGGTTCCCCGGATCGGGCGGACCCGTACTGTGAAACCTATAAGAAGATCTTTGCCGCGGTAGAAGAACATGTCCGGACCGACCGCAAGGTATGGAGCGTGCGAGGCGATCTTGAAGCCGAGGGAGCCAGAAAGCTTATCTGGGGATGGCCTGAGCCCGGCGCGGTGGTGTTTTCCAGTTTCGAGTGCACGAACAACTGTATATTCTGCGCTCCTGCCCACGACAGGAACAAAAATCCTCCTGACCTGGACAGAGAGATTTTCGATTTCATTACCAAATGCGTGGACGACCGCGTCAAGACCCTCTTCTTCACCGGCTCAGGCGAGCCCACCTTGAATCCGGCGCTTGTCGATTACGTCCGATTCGCCAAAGAAAACGGCATCGACAATTTGTTCATGTTCACAAACGGCTTCGGCATGACCCAAGAGCTCGCGGAATCATTGATGGCCGCGGGCATGAAGAATTTTTGGGTCTCGATTCACGGGCTCGGCGACATGCACGATCGGATCGTCAGAAGAAAAGGAAGCTTCGTCGAGGCGTACAGGGCGCTCACCATACTTAATGATCTCGGCCCGGACCGTTTGAGCGTCAACACCTGCCTGAATGCGCTCAATTTGGGCCAGATCGAACGATTCGCGAAGAAAGTCCTTAGCTTTTCCAGCGTAACAGCCCACTGCCTCTGCCTGCCGGAATGGGATGGAAACGCCTACGTCAACAGAGCCAAGATGTGCCGCTTGGAAGCCCTGAAACAACGCCTGTCAAACATGGCTCAGGGCAGATTCCCCTTAACCATCCTGGATAATGTGCCGTACTGTGTGGCGCCTCACCTGCCTCATGTGGGCAATGTCCGCAACGATGTTCGCATCAAGCGCCGCGACTCTGACGAAATGGTAAGCAACGAGGACAACATGGGCCACAATATTACTCCGAAGCCGTGTATCGAGGCGAAATGCAAGAACATCGACATCTGTGTCGGTGTGGACCGACGATATTTGGAGGAGTACGGCGAAGAGGAAATGCGGCTTCTGTTAAGGAATCCTTGACACTAAGAATTTATATCTGTTGATATATAACAACGACTTCCCGAGGCGTCTTATGCGGACAGAAACAAAGAACCCCGCGTTTTATGTGGATACATATGATTATTGTTGGATGGCTAGAATCACGAGCAGCAGAGGATTCCTATGCAGGATCATCAGTGGATATCCAAATTCTCGGATGCCTTCACAAGGCAAGTAGATGACCTTGCTCTTTTTGTGGAGCGACCTGATGTCCTCAACGAGGTGCACAATGCCCTTATCAATCCGCACGGGATGCCCGTAGTTCTGGTTGGGCAACCCGGAGTTGGGAAAACCAGCCTAATAAGATTTTATCTTCATAGGCACGCCAACGAGTTCCACGGGACAACTTTCATCTCCGCACGTGAACTTGCCCCGGGCATTGCTGAGTACTCTGATGCCGCGTCGCTTCTCCTTGCAAGACGCATTGCAGAGGCACTGGGAGTCGACCCAGCGGAGGAGCGATCTCCACTTGAATGTCTAAATCGGGTACCGCCTGGTCGACGCCATCTGCTAATTCTCGATGACCTTGATGTGCTCCCCCTCAGAGCAGCAAACCACATGCTCGAAGTCCTCTTTTACCAGCACCCGCGTCTGGCAGTCCTTATTGCGGCCCGACCGTATTACTTCGCACGTGCAGACGCATTCGCAAGTCTCCAATCTATAACTTCCTCCCGACCATGGGTGAACATCACAATCCCGACACCATCTCTGCAGCAACTTAGAGATTTGGTGCTGCGTAGAGTCGCTCACGCCCGCCAGGATGAAGGGATAGCAGAGAAATTCTTCTCCGAAATTGCACAAAGACAAGTCTCGATTGAGTCTTTGCGACCACGCTTCGCGTTGCACCTTCTGGAACGCTATGTTCGTACTCAGAATCTCGACCAAGCTCTCGTCGAGACCGCTCGCACCTATTTTCCAAGAATATCAGCCGTTGCCGTGGCGGAGACACCTGATGGGATACTAGCATTCCCTACTTCTGAACAAGAGCCCGCTGGGTTGCTCGCGCCCAGCGGAGCTATTTTCACTGGTGTTCCGCTCATCGTCGTCAAGGGAGCAAGGAACCTATGGCGTGTGCAGGTCCAAGAGTTCGAGGAGTTGATATCCAGCGCCAACTTGAGGGAGGGAGAGCTACAAAATTTCTTCGAGCGCTACCCACATTTTCTTCAAGGCCTGGAATACGCAGAGGTTTACCCTCAGGTCGTTCTTGAGCGCGAGGAGGATGGCTCTCTTATACCCGATTTTCTCCTGCGGCCCATCGCGTCTCATTATGTAGATGTTCTGGATTTGAAACTCCCAACAGAAAAACTCGTCGTTGGTGGCAAGGATAGAAAGCACTTCGGGGCCGCCGTCCAATCGGCAATAGCACAGGTTAGAGAGTATAGAGACTACTTTGAGCGTGATGAGTATCGCGAGAATCTGCGCAAGAAATATGGAATTTCCGCATATCGTCCAAGATGCATTTTAGTGATCGGTACGCGGCAACCTCAAATTCCAGAAGAAAAATCGAGACAGCTCTTCGATGAACTGCCAAGATACATCAGCATCATGACATATGATGACCTTCTGATCAGAATGAAGGAACAAGCATTTCGGCATGAGCTGTAGCATGTTGCTAGTGTGGCGTCCCGCAAAATAACCTTAATAATGAAACCAGCTCTCATTACTTTCATGAGGCTTGCAGCGCAGAATATTCTGAAAGCTATTTGAGGGACAGGACACTGGTAGCGCCCTCTAACAGCAGCATTCAGCGGACCACGATGATGCTGAGCGTTGGGGCCTCTATCTGTCGGAGCACTCCATTCCGCCGTTTCGCCATTCCGGAGACACCGTACTTAATTCCTGGCATCCGACCGTGGCGAATGCCCTTTTCGGGGCGTGGCCAGAATGGCGTGATTTGTCGCTCCGCGAGTTCCGAACCATGTAGCTCAAAGTGGAAATCGTCGGCTGATAACTTTCTATTGTAAGGAAGATTATTTGGCTTGTCAGGAGGTTGTGTCGGATTGGTGCGCGCGTTGACGTGAGTTGCCCTTGGTAGATCAGTGCTGCGACGTAAGCCTGGTCTGAATAAGCTTGCACGCTGTCCCAAATTCAGAAGATTTATCAACCGACGAGATTATGAAGGTAAATATCCACGTGCAGAGCACGTGGCTTTGCTTTAGCCCCCCATGGGGGGCACGCGATTGAATTAACCGCTTGGCCCTAGTGCGGCGCTTCCTAACGTCATTCCGGCGGAAGCCGGAATCCAGTATTTTGGGGGCCAGCGTTCCACCTGGGAGTCCTGGACCCCGGCTTTCGCCGGGGTGACGGCGTGTAGCTCCGAGGCCGCGCGAAAGCTTCAACAAACCTACCGGCTGAGCCAAACGACTCTGACCACGTGCATAGCACGTGGGTTTCTAAGTCGAACTAAATTCTAAGAAAAGTATCGGTGAATTATATTGAAAACTGAAAATTCAATCATGTAGCCCGAGGCTCTTGACTTGACCCCGACCAAGCCTGTAATGAACAGATTGATAATCTGACAAAACAATACCATGCCAAAGGTAGACCAACAAAGCTTTCGATCCGTAGACGAATATCAGCAGGCGATTTTTGTCTTCTGCCATGTCTGCAGCCTCATCCTAATCGATTTTGCAAAGCGTGATCTCGATTTGAAGAATTTGATCCTACGTAATTTCGTTGCTCGTACCTCGATGATGCTAGCTGGAGTTATGAGTCTATGGGGCATTCATGATTTTCAGGATTGCTGGATATTATTTCGATCTATGCTCGATCGGCTATTTCATCTGGTCGATATTGATGAAAATGATCGTTATCAATCATTTGATGATTGGTCATTCTATGAACAATGCAAAACATACTATGTAATGCGAAGTGATCCACAGTTTCGAGAAGTTGTGAAATCAGGAATCTTGGCACCAACGCCTAGTGAAAAAGAACGTTACAAAAAGCTGGCGAAAAATCCGCCAAAATTTAAACGCCCAAAAGCTGAAGATGTAGCCAAGAAGTTGGGTTTATCTTTTTTGTACAAGTTCGGTTATGATTACGCGTCGACGCATGTCCATCCGATGGCTAATGATGGATTGGTGGATTTTTTCAGTATCACAAATCTCGAGCCTCCACGAGAGCTACCGAATCAAATCTCTGTCCTGCACAATTCCATTTTGGTCGGATGTCTTATCATTGAGAAATGTCTCACCAGATGTGATTTCAACTGGCGCGGAATAGTTAGCCGTTTTTTCAATTCACTGATGGATTATCTTCGCGATGGCTCTGAGGGATTCATGGACGCGTATAATGTCCTGATAACTGAATTCGCGAGCAAGAACCTAGAGCTATCTCAGCCGAAGGTACCCGATTGAGAATAAATGACCTAATTGATTCTGGGGACACCGCAGTTTATTAAGGAAACAGACATCGCAATTCCGGAGACACCATGCTTGATTCGCCACATCCGACCGTGGCGCATGCTGTTTCCAGGGCGTGGCTGGATTTGCGCGAGTTGTCGCTCCAGGAGTTCCACGCCATGTCACCCAGCGTGGTAATCGTCGGCAGCTCACCTTCTTTGGCGACGATGATTAATTGGCTCATGTCGAACTGATGGCTGTGTGGCGCTCCCGTTGCAGTGTAGAGGTCAACGCCTGGTCCTAAAGGTTCGGCAAAGGCCCTCTGAGATAAGCATGGTGTTCCAGGAATTCAGGAATTCGAATATCGTCCTCACTTGACGCTGGTCATTTTTATGATTTGGCGAACTCAATACTGAAAAAGTAGTTGAGGACATTTCAGCAGTCTGCAATAATGTTTGGCGTTCCAAGAACACTGGTTCTAAGCGGTCATTCTTCAAAACGAGGCTACGTTATTCAACAGATCGGGATTGGGTTGTCGGATATGGAAAGCAGCAAGCTTCTCCAAGACAAAAAAGACGAAATTCTAAGGATCGCGGCTCTTCATGGCGCAAGTAACGTGCGGGTCTTTGGGTCCGTAGCTCGTGGCGACGCCGGCGCCTCCAGCGATATAGATTTTCTGGTGGATATGGAGCCCGGCAGAAGCCTTCTCGACCGAGGCGCCCTGATTGCGGACCTTCGAGAGCTTTTGGGTCGAAAAGTGGATGTGGTCACGGAGGAAGGCATTTATTGGATTTTGAAGAGAAGAATTTTGAAGGAGGCTCACCCCCTATGAAAAAGGACCCAAGAGTCTACCTTGCTCAAATCCTGGAGAGGATCGAAAGGGTTATTACTTATACGGAATCCGGAAAAGAATCTTTCTTTTCCAGCCCAGTTGTCCAGGACGCAGTCATCCGTAATCTTGAGGTCATGGGAGAAGCGGCGAAGAGGATTCCGGACGAGTACAAAGATTCATTACCTGCGGTACCGTGGCGCGGGCTTGCAGGCCTTCGAGATGTCCTGATTCATCAATATGAAGGAGTCAGCCTCAATGAGGTCTGGAGGATAGTGGAACACGATCTTCCAAGTTTGAGAGAGAATATTAAGAACGTCCTCCCGCCTTTGGATCAGTTGGAAAAAGAAATAGCAGGTGAAGACAGAGAATGAGAGAACAGGTCAGATCCTGAGACAACAGCCTTAATTCCTCAGATCCGACCATGACGGAATGCTATTTTCAGGGCATGGCCAGACTGGCGCGAGTTGTCGCTCGGCACGAATGCAGCGGGAGACCGTTGTGAAGTGATGACTTTCTCTCAAAGCTTGAGGTTGTCCTGGGGAGGTCGATGCGCCGCGGAAAGCCTGGCCCTAAAGGTTCGGCAAAGGCCCTCTGAGATAGGTATGGTGTCCCCATAATCTCATAATTGAAGAGTACGTCACATTCGCGGATAGCCTGTTCGTTTACAGATCCAACATCCTTGGAGAGACGAGCAAAAGCTGCCTTCCGCTCATGATCATCTTCGATTTGAGATACTTCACGAATTGCTTTTGAGAAAGACTGCTCCCAATGATCAAAGACCTCATAGCCGAGTTGAACTAGACGAGTCTTGATCTTTTCACGATACGGCTTGAACTCAGGAGAAAATCCGAGTGGTGAAGCGAGGCGGATTTTGGGCATGGGACGTTCCGAACAAGTCCATATAGGACGATTTCTACCAGCATAGCGTACTCGTGAACGGTCCACACGAGAAACTTTCGAGCAAGCGACTTGTCTCAGCCTTTTAACAAGGGGCGGGGGTCGCAAAACCGGATGTCCACGACATGATACAGTGTCTCCACTTCCGGTTCCAACAATCAGATAGAATCGCACACAACTTGGCAATCACACGCGCGAGTCTCTTTTTAAATTCGCCGGAGGGGGACGATGACCGAAACGAGAATGATCAAAAAGGTGTTGAAAAGCAAACCCACGATTGAAGGGGCGGGGGTCCATCTCCAAAGAGTGTTCGGATTCAGCCATGTTCCAATGTTTGACCCTTTCCTGCTCCTCGACGATTTCCGCTCAGACGTTCCAGATCACTATGTGAAAGGCTTCCCGTGGCATCCTCATCGTGGAATCGAGACGATCACGTACGTTCTCCGTGGAGATGTCGAGCATGGGGACAGTATGGGGAACGCGGGCATCATATCAAGCGGAGACGTGCAATGGATGACAGCCGGAAACGGGATTATTCATCAGGAAATGCCTAAAGGAGACTCTGACGGACGGATGTACGGGTTTCAACTGTGGGCCAATCTTCCGAAGTCGCACAAGATGATGGAGCCTCGCTATCGTGATGTCCGAAGCGAGCAGATCCCGGAAGTCGTGACAGAGGGCGGGACAAGAATCAAGATAATATGCGGGAAGGTCGCAGAAAAGGAAGGTCCAGTCAAAGATGTCATCACCGACCCGGAATACCTCGACATAACTGTCCCTGCTGGCTCAGAATTCTCACTTGTCACAAAACGCGGGCATACGGTTTTCGCTTACGTCATAGAGGGGAAGGGGTACTTCTGCAAAGAGAAGGAACCGTTTTCATATGAGACAGAAGGACTCAACTATTTTGATATGCGGACTGACCCTTTCGTGAGCAACCGGACCCTCGTGCTTTTTGATGACGGAGACGAGATAGCCGTCTCGACAGACTCCGATTCCGTAAGGTTTCTCCTGCTATCAGGGAAACCTATCGGTGAACCCGTGGCCTGGTACGGTCCAATCGTCATGAATACCCAAGAAGAGCTGCGGATCGCATTTGAGGAGTACCGAAACGGGACGTTCATAAAGCACAAGTGAAGGTCTGAATCATGTCATATTCGCCGTCAAACTCTGCTGCGCGGTGGAAATTCTGATCAAGTGAAGATCCAAAATGAGCAAAGGGCGACTGGAAGCATTCAGCGATGGTGTTATTGCCATCCTCATCACGATCATGGTGCTGGAACTGAAGGTGCCCCTGAAAGCCGATTGGTCGGCGTTGTTCCCACTCATTCCGGTGTTTCTGAGCTATGTGTTGAGTTTCGCCTTTCTTGGCATCTACTGGAATAACCACCATCATTTGCTTCAGGCTATCAAGCACGTGGATGGTCGAGTCTTGTGGGCGAATTTGCATCTACTCTTCTGGTTGTCGCTCATCCCGTTTGTCACCGGCTGGATGGGTGAGAGCCAGTTTGCCGCCCGACCGGTCGCCCTATATGGGACCGTGCTGTTGTTGGCTGCCGTCGCTTACTACATCCTGACTCGCACTCTTCTTTCTCTTCATGGTAAGGAATCGGTGCTGGCGAGCGCCCTGGGTAGAGATGTCAAAGGCAAGGTGTCGGTGGTGATTTATGCTGTGGCGATTGCTCTGTCTTTTGTCAACTCGTGGTTGGCCTGTGCGCTATATGTACTGGTCGCGATCATGTGGCTAATCCCTGACCGCCGGATTGAAAAGACGCTGGCTCACTTGGGCGATTGAGGGAGATCGGAATTAAGATTCGGAATCTAAAGTTAGCGCCTATGAGGCATAGCCTGGGGACGAGGACGAAAGGTTCGGCAAAGGCCCCCTGAGATGAGTATCGTGTCCCCGGAATTACGAGGCCGGGTCTCTCGGGCGCTCCTCTAACGGCGATCATTCCATCGAGGGGGGTACCACGGATGAATGATGATCGACGATCTTCCACTTGTCGCCCTCTTTCCGATACGTAAAACTGAAGCGGGCCGGAACATTGACAACTTTGCCGTCCTTCTCATACCTAAAAGTGTAAAGGCCGCTGTTGATGGCGGTATCGCGGAAAATGCGAATAATTGATTCGTTCGTTTCCGCCTTGAGGCGCGGAAGCGCCGTGAATTTCACGAAGTACTCGCGGAGCTGACTGGGCCCCACAAGCGGTTTGGGACCGAATGTGGCCAGCAAGACCGCTTTGTCATCGTACAGCTTCAAGACAGGGTCGGCAGAGCCTCCAGTCACCGCTTTTACCCAATCATTGTACGCAGCTCTCACCGATGCCTCATCAGAGGCCCCCACAGCAACAGAAAGTGAAGCAAGGCACGCAATCACAGAACCGAGCGCAACGTAAAATATTCGTGTTTTCTTCATTTTCCCACTTCCTTTCCCAAACCGTTTGGGCCGTTCGCTATCAATTCGTTCATATAATAATCACTCACAACAGCCCCAAGCCGACTGACGCCGAGTATGATTTGGGGGCGCCCATTTATAGGCCCTTGAGATAGGCATGAAGCCCCAAAATTAGGCATCGTACCAAGCAGTTGTTTGACAAACTAGAATCTCTATTCTAGTACAATGATTCTAATATGGGACGAACCGCTAAGTTTACTGCAGAGCAATTCGTAGACGCAGCGCTCAATCTGGTGGCGGCGCACGGACCTACTGCAGTTACAATGTCGGCGCTCGCCAGCAGACTTAGAGCCCCCATAGGTTCGGTGTACCATCGCTTCGCCTCTCGGGATGCGCTACTTGCAAGGTTATGGTTGCAGATTGTCCAGTCTTTTCAGAAGGGGTTTCTCGATGCTCTTCGTCAGGAAGGCGGTCTAGAGGCGGCGCTTTATACGCCCAAGTGGGTGAGGGCCCATCCAAAAGAGGCCAAGCTCTTGCTTGTGTATCGTCGGGAGGAGCTTATTTCAGGCCCTTGGCCGGAGGAAATCCGGACCCGTGCGGCAAGCGTCGCACGTGAGCTGGACGCAGGCATAAGGCAGTTTGCCCGGCAGGTCTTAGGCAGTGGCGCCAAGTCGGCCCTCCGCAGGACACGATTTGCTCTGATCGATGCGCCATACGCCGCTGTACGGAGGAGTTTGATTGCGGATGAAGCCCTGCCACAGGAGGTTGACCAGATGGTGTCCGAAACATATACCGCGATACTCGGGAGAAACTCATGAAAATTCTCAACATTCACGAACGCAGTATGGTTGGGCCGGCGCCGGTTGTTTCCGAATTGCTTGATGGCCTTTCAGGGCCAAACGACCGTTTATGGCCGGCCGACCGATGGCCTCCCATGAAATTGGACGCGCCTCTTGGTGTGGGGTCAGCAGGAGGGCATGGACCGGTGCGTTACTGCGTGTCAGAATATACTCCAGGGCGCAAAGTGGTCTTTAATTTCGATGAATCGGGGCTACTGGCAGGTTTGGCTGGGCGACACTGGTTTGAGGTCGTTCCCAACGGGGAACAGACCGTGCTTCGCCACGTGATAGAGGCCTCATGCGATTTCCGAACCTGGATCCACTGGAGTACAGTTATCAAGCCGTTGCACAATGCGCTCCTGGAGGATGCGCTTGACGGAGCGGAAAGAGCGTTGAACCCGTCAAGCCAAAGTTCGAGCCGTTGGAACCTGTGGGTACGCTTTCTACGATCTCTCTTGAAGAGAAAAAACTGAGCGCATGCGCCAGCAGGTGTGCGAATGAAGACCGTATTCCGTGGACTAAAGATGAATGAAGTGGTTGGCTGAGAACGAAGGACGGAGCCCAATCTGATTGGCTCCGTCTAGTGAGTTAAGAAACTCACGCTTGTACGACAGGAATCCCCGTCGTATTTTTTTCCTCACATTATGTTTCGAAGCTGTTGTTTTCTCCTACCACAAAGCTCCTTTCGTTAGTCGGTTAAACACCGCCTTCGAAGGCAATCGAATACCAATTGGATTTATTTTCTCCCTATCAACTCCGGGAGTCAATGAATTTCTATACACTCGGCAGGCCAGGCGGAAATCCCGGTCCTAAGGTTCGGCAAAGGCCCTCTGAGATAAGTATGGTGTCCCGAGAATTCAAAGTTCATGTCCATCGCTGCCTATCCAAATGTCCGCACAACTTTCCTGATAATGAACAATACCCAATTATAGGAAAGCACGAAATCGCCCAAGAGAATGGGACCCGCTCTATGGAGTCAAACGGGCTTTTCTCAGGAGCGATCCAATTTCGATTATCATTGCGGGGACGGTTGACATTCGTTTTGACTTATGTCTAGAATGACATAATCATACGAGCCGTTTCGTCCCACTGAACCGGACTCACGCGCGGCCGGCAAGCGAGTTGGAGCGCCAACGATATGCGTGGAAACAGGCATCGAGCAGAAACTATAGATCTTCGCTCGACTCAATGCATGAACGAGGACAACCACCCTTAACACTTCTTTCGTCGGAAGCACGGCCGAGCATATCGCAAGTCGATGATGAGGAGTAAGCAACATGAGATACGCAGAGACAGGATATAATTTAGAAATCGATTTAGCGACGGGAAACATCGAGCGGGTAGAGACCGACCCGAGATTAACGGAACTTCATCTTGGCGGGTTGGGCACCAGCGTCAAGCAGCACTGGGATAGGGTTCCACCTGAGACTGAGGCATTTGATCCTGGGAATCTGCTGATATTCAGCACCGGTCTTTTCAACGGCACTCCGGCTTTTAGCGCTAACCGTACCGTTGTTACCTTCGTTTCGCCTGAGTCGGGGTTACTGGCGTACCCAATGATGGGAGGATTCTGGTCCGCGGAATTGAAATACGCCGGTTATGACAAGGTTATCTTTCGCAACAAGTCCCCCAAGCTGGTCTACATATGGATACACAATGACAAAGTGGAAATCCGTGACGCCTCTCATTTGAAGGGCAAGGGCGCGCTTGAAACTCAAGACCTTATAAGAGAGGAGCTGAAAGAACCGAGAGCGCAGGTGGCCGCTATCGGCCTTGCCGGTGAAAATAGGGTCTTCACGGCTTCAATCGAGCAGAGCAGGTCCAGCGCCAGCCGGCTCGGCGGAGGCGCGGTGATGGGAGACAAGAACATAAAGGCGGTCGCAGTTCGGGGAACAAAAGACGTCTATCTGGCCCGAGGGGCTGAATTCATGGAACTCATGGACGGTGTGGCGGAATATATAAAATTCCGAAACGCAAATCCCATTCCGGACGTGATGACTATCTTGTCCGGGATCGGGTCACCGCAGGAAATGGTCCACACGGATGAGAAGTGGCACACTGAAAACTTCATGTGGGGCAACGCCCGAACTCGACGAAGAGACTTCTGGAGCGAGGCTAATGAAGAGAATTGGACGACGACTCAATTAGCTTCCGTGCAGCGATTAATAAGTTGTTTTAACTGTCCGCAGCATTGCGGCGCCCTGGTTTCCTACATGGGAGGCCCGAGATACATGATGAAATGCTTCGGAAAACTCACTTATTCCATGGGGGCCTATGTAGACGATCTGGGCTTTAACTTCAGGATCCTTCAACGAGCGACTGAGTATGGAGTGGACTCATTCTCAACTCCGCAAATTTTGGCGTTCGCGGTTGAGCTCTATGAAGCCGGCATTCTGACTGACAAGGACTTCGAAGGATGTCCGTCCGACAAGGAGGGGAGGTTCTTCTGGTTACTTGACAGGGTGGCCCGGCGGGAAGGAATCGGAGATGTTCTGGCCGACGGCGTTTATCAAGCGGCCCGTAAGATCGGCAATGGCGCAGAAAAATTTGATCATAATACAATTAAGAAACATGAGCAGCTCCCTCTCAAGCTGGGAATGCTGGATCCTATCTATTTCCTTATGTATTCGACCAACGAGAAGATAAGCATTACCCAAATCGAGGGGAATTGGCCGCAGGCGGCTTTTCCCACCATGGAGCAAAGGGAAGCGTTTGTAAGGGATTGGCCTCAGCTTCCTGATGAAAGTTGGAAGCAATGGTTGCTGGAGTGGGAACCACGGGGAGACAAGGCGATACCGTATTTCCCGACTCTGGAGATCTGCAGTGAAATCGTGGACTGGATGGAGATGCTGCACAACATTGATGACGCCCTGGGATTGTGCGCCGGTATGGCCTCATTTTGCCTGAAGCCTCCCTATCACATAAACAATTATCCGCAACTCATCTCGGCTGCGACCGGCATGGACATAGACAGAGCCGGACTAAAGAAAATAGTCAACAGGAGTCGGAATCTGCACAGGGCGTTTAACAATAGAAGAGGCATGACTAGGGCTGATGAGAAGCCGCCTGAAGATCATTGGAAAAGGAGATTCCCCGAACTCGAAGAACAACTCTTATCTACGTATTACAAATTCAAGGGCTGGAATAAGGACGGTATTCCTACGAGAGAAAGATTGGTGGAATTGGATCTGGGTTATGTCGCCGAAGACTTGGAAAAGAGAGGGATCTTAAAAGATGGCCAAGATTAAGAAGAAAATCAAGACTATCAAGATTGATGCCGACAAGTGCAATGGCTGCCGAGCATGTGAGATCATCTGCTCCACGTTTCATGCTACACCGAGATACAGCAGCAATAATCCGGCAAGGGCTCGTGTTCAGGTGATTTATGATCGACTGAAAAACATATGGCTTCCGATATTCGCGGGTGAGTATGCTCCAGCCGAATGTATGGGCAGAGACAAATATGTTATTGACGGAAAGGAATACGGCGAGTGCGATTTCTGCCGGGCTTCCTGCCCGTCCAGGGACCTTTTTAAAGAGCCCGATTCCGGTCTCCCTCTGAAATGCGATATGTGCGAAGACGATCCAGCGCTGGAAAAGCCGATGTGTGTTCAGAAGTGCCTTAATGATGTCCTGATCTATGAAGAAAGGGAAGAGGAAGTAGAAGAAGAAGTGAAGCTGGAGGACGTAGAGATCGGACTGGGATCCATGATCGACAAGTATGGCTTGCAGAAGGTCATGGACACCGTTTCCCGGATGTCGCAAAAAGGCCAATAGCTTCGCACTTGGAATATTAGAATACCGGGAAAATGGGTCTATTTGCATTCGCCAAGAAATTTCTGAAACCGCCTCGGCACGGCAGGGACCCCGGATCGCGGTCCGGGGCAGGCTCTGGGCCCTACCATAAGCTGGTAGCGACGGCCTCCGTGCCGGTCGAATGGGGTTCATAAAAGACGAGAGGACTGAGGTTGGCGAGTCTTGGTGTCGCGGTGAGGACAACAATCAAGAATAATCTCTGGCAAGTGGGCGGAAGTGGGCTGACCGATCCCGCGGACGGGGCCGTCTACCTCGTGCGCTTCGGGGACAAAGCAGCCCTTATTGATGCCGGAAGCGGTCGAGATCACCCGCAATTGACAAAAAACATCGCCGAATGCCTGGAACCGGATGCGCGACTCGAATACCTTCTGCTCACGCACTGTCACTTCGATCATACCGGCGGGGCCAAGGCCGTGAGAGACGAATATGGCTGCCGAATCGTGGCTCATGAGTTGGACGCGGTCTATCTCGAATCAGGCGACGACCGTGTGACTGGGGCCGTCTGGTATGGAGCGCGGCTGGAACCGTTCACCGTCGATATCAAACTGCAAGGCCAACAATCGACCATTGCAATCGGTAGCGGCAGTGTAACGGCCATTCATTGCCCGGGTCACTCCCCGGGTTCGGTCGCGTATACTACAAATATTGACGGCCAGCTTATCCTTTTCGGGCAGGACATCCACGGTCCGATCCACCCGGACTTGCTGTCTGATGAAAAACAGTATCTGGATTCGTTGGCAAGACTAGCAAACTTGGAGGCCGATATTCTTCTCGAAGGCCACTTCGGAATCATCGAACCAAAACAAGAGGTGAGAGAATTTGTTAATTATTGGGGATCTTCGCGAGGGAACTCTTTATACGGTTTCTTGTACGTGCATCCTTCCGAAACTCCCGGTCGAGGTGGGTATTGACGCTCTATTGTGGATTCTGGAGAAGCGGGTGAAATTTCTGACGGTATCTAGCAAGCCGGGCCAGCCTTTGGTATTCGGCCTGATCGGCGGCAAACCGACGGATTTACTTGCGGGCGCCACTGCTGGCTTGTCCAGCAGTGCAAGGATAGAAGACACCTGCTGGACAAGCCAGCAGTGGCGCCCAAACCACCGTTTCGATTCGTCAGATTCCAAGTGGAGAAGAAAAAACTTTTGAGAACCGGTCTATATATTTGCACAGGCCCAATAGGAGATCGGATTGAACGAAAAAATCAGGAATAATCTTTGGCAAGTGGGCGGAAGAGGAATGACCGATCCCGCGGACGGGGCCGTCTACCTCGTGCGCTTCGGGGACAAAGCAGCCCTTATTGACGCCGGAAGTGGCCGAGATCAGACGCAATTAAGACAAAATGTCGCCGAATGCCTGGAACCGAATGCTCAACTCGAATACCTGCTGCTGACTCACTGTCACTTCGTTCATGCCGGAGGGGCCAAGGCCGTGAGAGACGAATTTGGGTGCCAAATCGTGGCTCATGAGTTGGATGCGATTTATCTCGAATCAGGCGACGACCGTGTGACTGGAGCCGCCGGGTATGGAGCGCGCCTCGAACCGTTCGCCGTCGATATCAAATTGCAGGGCGAAGAATCGATCCTTGCTATCGGCAGCGGCGCTGTTAGAGCTATCCACTGCCCGGGTCATTCCCCCGGTTCGGTCGTGTATACTACAGACATTGACGGTCAGCTTATCCTTTTCGGGCAAGACATCCACGGTCCGATCCGTTCGGAATTACTGTCTGATGAAGAACAGTATCTGGCCTCTTTGGCAAGACTCGCAGACTTGGGCGCCGATCTGCTTCTCGAAGGCCATTTCGGAATCTTCGAGACAAAACAAGAGGTGAGAGAGTTTATTGAGGATTGGATAACCCTGCCTCCGCAACCATGTCGATGTTAGAGACGGGCCGGGTCGTTTTGAACCTGCGCTGATACGGTTTCTGGGTGAACGTTGACTTTTGCGTCCCGTTATGTCTATCTTGACATAACCTTCCTGAATCGGCTCAGTGGACTGAAAGCGCTCGTGGGCACACCAAACAACATTCGAAGGAGCACTAAACCATAATGGATTATCGCTTTGTCACAACAACCTGCCCGTTTTGCGGCTGCGGCTGTCAGATGCTTCTCGAAGTCATGGACGGTCGCCTTATCGGGACCATTCCACTGAAAACCGCGCCCATGAATCAGGGCAAGCTTTGCATTAAGGGCTGGAACGCCCATGAATTCGTCCATAGCCCGGACCGGCTGACTGCGCCGCTTATTCGCAAGAATGCAAAATTGCAGGAGGCCTCGTGGGAAGAGGCGTTTGACTTTACGGTTTCTCGGCTGAAGGAGATCAGAGGGCAGTACGGCGCGGACAGTATCGGTTTTTTTACCTCGGCCCGCTGCACAAATGAGGAGAACTACCTGCTACAAAAACTGTGCAGGGCAGGTTTCGGGACCAACCACGTTGATCATTGCGCACGTCTCTGACACGCGCCGACGGTGGCAGGTCTTGCCGCCGCATTCGGAAGTGGCGCAATGACAAACTCGATCCCCGAGATCGAGGACACGAATTGTTTATTGGTGGTGGGTTCCAACACGACCGAAGCTCATCCGCTGATATCCCACTGGATGTTTCGGGCAAAGCTCAAAGGCGCGAAGCTGATCGTGGTGGATCCGCGCCGGATCCAATTGTCTCTGCACGCTGACATGCACATTAGGCTCAAATTCGGCACAGACGTGGCTTTTATCAACGGAATGATGAGCGCCATCGTGGCCAACAATTGGCATAACCGCGAGTTCATCGACGACAGGACAGAAGGTTTTGCCGAACTCCAAGAGCGCTTGAAAAAGTACTCCCCTGAAAGGGCCTCTGAAATCTGCGGAGTCCCTCCCGAGGACATCGTCCGAGTAGCAGAGATTTACGCCAAGTCTGAGCGGTCTTCCATTTGCTACACGCTCGGGATCACGGAACACTCGCACGGCGTAGACAATGTAAAATCTTTGGGAAATCTTGCGATGTTGACCGGCCAGATCGGCAGGCGGTCCACCGGCGTGAATCCGATGCGGGGACAAAACAATGTCCAGGGCGCCTGCGACATGGGTGGCCTGCCCAATGTCTACCCCGGTTACCAGGTCGTGACTGACGACGCGATAAGGGAGAAATTTGAGCGAGCATGGAAAGCGAAGCTCTCCAACAAAGTCGGTTACACGATTCCGGACATGATGGACAGGCTCACAGACAGGACGCTGAAGTGCCTGTACATTTTCGGGGAGAATTCGGTGGTGAGCGATCCCAACACTCATCACGTCGAGCATGCGCTCAAGTCTGCGGAATTTCTCGTGGTGCAAGACATCTTTCTGACCGAGACGGCCCAACTGGCCCATGTGGTCTTGCCGGGGGCCTGCTGGGCCGAGAAAGAGGGCACTTTCACGAACACCGAAAGAAAGGTTCAGCGGGTGAGAAAGGCCGTGGAGCCACCCGAAGGGGCTATTCCGGACTGGATGGTGATAGCCGAACTGGGCAAGCGGTTGGGACTTTCCATGAGCTATGAATCTCCGGCGGAAATTTTTGACGAGATGGCGAGCCTTTCGCCCATATTCGGAGGACTCAGCCATCAGCGTCTCGAAGCGGGCGGGATCCAGTGGCCGTGCCCTTCCCGGGACCATCCCGGAACCCTCTTTCTCCATCAGGGCAAGTTTACTCGAGGACGAGGACTCTTTCACGTGATCGACTACCGTCCGCCCGAAGAGTTGCCTGACGCGAATTACCCGTTTCTGCTTACCACCGGCCGTAGGTTTGCGCATTACCACACCCGGACGATGACGGGCAGATGTCCGGCCCTGCACAAGGAGTTTCCTGAGCCTCACGCGCAGATGCACTATCTCGATGCGCAGCGGCTCGGATTGAGCGACGGAGGTCTGGCCAAGGTGATTTCACGGAGAGGCGAAGTGATCACGCCGGTGCGACCTGGCGAGATAGTTCCGGAGGGCGCTATCTTCATGGATTTTCACTTTGCCAAGGCCAATCCTAATGAACTCCTGGGGACATCCCTGGACCCTGTGTCCAAGACTCCGGACTACAAGATCTGCGCGGTTAGGATTGAGAACGTTCCTGAGGAGAAACGATTCGACTGAATTGAAATGAGTTTATTGGTCGAAAGGGAACGGCAAATCTAGTGAAAGGAGTTCTATATGTTTGAAGTAAGTGAAGAGGCGTCGGAAAAGATCAGACAGTTCCTGGAAGGGCGTGAAGGGCTTCAGGCCATCAGAGTCTTGATGACCGACGGCGGGTGGAGAGGTCCATATCTCGTGATGGCCCTGGATGAGCAAAAGGAAGATGATGAGGTTTTCACGGAGAGAGGCTTGACATTTGTAATCGAAAAGGCGCTTCTTGAAAGGGTAAGACCCGTACGCATCGGCTACACTCACTCCACTTTGGGTTCAGGCTACACTCTAGAGTCGGAACTCATGAAGGGTATGAAGGGTGTTAACGTAGGATGTCACGAGATTTGCGACAGTTGCTCTACAGCCACGCGTTGAATGTGGACCTCAGGCAAACTACGTCGTCAAGTACTCTCGGGGGCTGCTCGGTCTCATGCGCCCTCTGAACTTCCGTTCTTACGGGAATGACCGGGGATTGCCGCCTCCGCTCTCCTTTTCGCGAAAACAAGCTTTCAGCGGGGTCGCAACAACATGTGTTGAGCATGGACACCCTTTCCCGCGTAATTGGATGCTTATCATTCAGACTCGAAAAGTCTTGACTACTCCCACCGATTACGTCACATTGGACATATGTCCGCCCCGACGCAACCGGGTCGCACCGGCCATGAGATGTAGGGGAGACTAAAGTTCCAAGCATCTTGCGGTCTTTCGGTAATCTCCGGCGACAATCAGAATGTTATGGAAAGCGCTGCTTATGAAGATAAACCGGGAATTGACTCCAGGGGAAACCGCCAGGATAATTGAACTCGACAATTGCCGAAAACGTAGGTCTGTGGCCGGGGCATCCAGCGGATGCGGCGCCGTCATGATCGAGATCGCGTGCGATGGCGCCATTGGCGCGGATATCAAGAGCTGTCTCACGAGACACTTGGAAGAGTCCAGCTATGCTACCGTATCGGATGATCGTCCGGATTGGGTATTCTCTATTATTGCCTTCCACCACGAGCATCTCGTCGAAATGTCCGTGGCGCTCCGGCGATTCTTTCGCTCGACAGCGCCTGGCACGGAAATGGTCAAGGAGGGCGGACCCGATCGGGAGACACTGCGGAAAGGCGGCTGGGTTTACGAATCATTGAGGTATCACGGTTTGCATGGTGTCCCTAGAGTGGCGTTAGGAGATTTCCTGAAAGGTCTTGCTGATGAGTTTGCAAGGCAGCTCTTGGGCCGGTCCTGGAACCTGAAGATACAGACGTAGTAGGTTAGCGGTCCCCATTTCCGAGCAGGTAAGACCTAAGGAAGATGCCTCAGATCCTTGAAAACGGCGGCGTTGGTGTGGTCTGGCCATTCCACTGTTATCGCTGCGCACACCGTCCGATGTTCTTCCAATTCCTTGCCAAGCCCAAATTCATGACTAAGTTTAATGCGAGCCCTTGAAGCCCCAGCCCCCCCGGTGCAGAGAGGGCTTGAACCTCTGGGATGAATGCGATGGGGTCCCGGAGGTTCTGTTTTTGGGGGGAAGAGCCGGAAGAGTTTGCGGGAGGCCCTTTTTTGTAAAAAGGGCCTCCCCACACCCCTCCCCAAAAACTTCTAAATTGTTAGATTACGAACCTGCCTTCTCTCCATGTGAACGACCGGCTTTCGTGACGTCATTCCTGCGGAAGCAGGAATCCAGGTCTCTATTCCCGCGAAGGCGGGAATCAAGCAGCACTAGATGCCCGCTTTTCGCGGGGAGAATTCTGGATTCCCGTTTGCACGGGAATGACGCTGGTAGCGCTGTCCCGCATCTTTGCAGAGCTAAGTCATACGAAATTGCGTTCAAGATGGTACGATGCAACTGTAGGGGCGCACCCGTGTGTGCGCCCTAATCTGGGCAGACATCTCGCGTCTCGCGGGACCCCTACATCAGCCCGGCGAATCATGTCTACATGACCGCAAGTTCGTATCAACAGGCGATCCGATTTTATCACCGCATTCGACCGGCACGGAGGCCGGTCGCTACCGGATGACGGCACTAGTGGCTGCGCTAACTAGAAATAATGCTAGAGTTTTTTGGGAGGGGTTCGGGGAACCCTTTCTTGCACAAAACGGGTTCCCCGAAAACTCTTAGAACAACCCTTTCACCTTGCCGGTTTCGACGTCCACGTCGACTCGTCGGAAGGCCGGGTCGGAGCTGGTTCCGGGCATCAGGGAAATGGCCCCTGCGACAGGCACCACAAACCCTGCTCCATTATAGGTCAGGATGTCCCTGATGGGGAGTGTCCATCCCTTGGGGGTTCCCTTGATATTCGGATCGTGGGACAGGCTGAGATGTGTCTTGACCATGCAAGTCCCGAGCTTCGCCAACTCAGGATCCGCTTCCATCCTCTTGGCCTTGGCTTCCGCATCAGGAGTGTAGGAAACGCCGTCAGCGCCGTAGACTTCTCTTGCAATCAGTTCGATTCTCTGGCGCAGAGGCAAGCTCAAGTCGTAAAGCAGTTTGAACTGGTTCTTCTCTTCGCACGCGTCCACGACCGCATCTGCGAATTCCAAAGCTCCATCACCGCCTTTGAGCCAGTGCTCGGATACCGCAACGCGAGCGCCCGCAGCCTCAGAAAGGCGACGCACTGCGGCGATCTCATCTTTGGTGTCCTTGTAGAAGGAATTTATACAGACAACAGGATTAATTCCAGCCTTCTTCACGGTTTGAATGTGGTGAACCAGGTTGGAGGTTCCCTTTTCAACCCATTCGACGTTTTCACTATCATATTCCTTGGGCATCGGCAGTCCGGGCCTGGGGACCGGCGCTCCGCCGTGGCATTTCAATGCGCGTATCGTCGCCACAACCACGGCGCAATTGGGCACTAGACCGGAGAAGCGGCATTTGAGGTTCCAGAACTTCTCAAAGCCGATGTCCGCTCCGAAACCTGACTCAGTCACATGATAGTCAGATAGCTTCAGCCCAATCCTGTCTGCAATAATCGAGGACTGGCCTATAGCTATGTTGGCAAAAGGCCCAGCATGCACGAAGACCGGCTGGCCCTCGATGCTCTGTAGTAGGTTCGGATTCAGCGCTTCGACCATCCAGGCGGTCATGGCGCCGGCTACATCGAGGTCCGAGGTCGTGACGGGCTGGCCCTTCTTGTTATATGCGACCACAATGCGCCCGATACGCTCGCGCATATCTTTGAGGTCCGAGGCCATAGCCAGGATCGCCATAATCTCCGAGGAGACAGCGATAGCGAATTTCGAGTTCATCATGAACCCGTCCATTTTACCGCCGATGCCGATCGTGATGTTACGAAGCGCCTGAGCGCAGAAATCCATAATCCAGCCGAATTCCACGTTTCTCGGATCAATGTTGAGTTTTGGGGGCAGACCCCGCCTGGACCATTCCGCGTCGTCATAATTGAATTCGTGCTGAAGTCGGGACGTTATAGCCACCATGGCAAGATTATGCGCATTCACAATGGCGTTAATGTCCCCGGTGAGTCCCAGGGAAAAAGGTGTTAGTGGAATGCACTGCGCAAGCCCGCCGCCCGCGGCCGATCCTTTGATATTCATCGTAGGACCGCCGGAAGGTTGGCGAATGGCGGCGCTCACGTTCTTGCCGCGCTTTCCGAGGCCCTCCACCAGTCCCATCAGGCTGGTAGACTTGCCTTCTCCAAGAGGAGTGGGCGTAATCGCGGTCACGTCGATATACTTCCCGTCAGGTTTGCCCGAAACCCGTTTGAGGACTTTGGCAAAATCTACTTTTGCTACGTAGTGTCCGTGTGGTAGCAGTTCTTCCTCTTTCAGCCCGAGTTCATCTCTGAGCTGGTAAACAGTCTTCATAGTTTTTTCGGCTTCCTCGGCTATCTGCCAATCGGCCATTTTGGTTGGGTCCAGAGCCATCGATACCTCCTGTGTGACGATTCACCGTACAGGCTTCTCTGCCTGAATTCGGAAATTGTGCTTAATGAAAAAGAACAAGGTGGCGGGAGCACAACTGGATATTCTTAGTCCAAAAAACCTAATTCATCAACAAAAAAAGAATTTAAGCTTCGCGCAAGTACGCTGCCGCATTCCTGAAAACTGCCAGTCCCGCGCCTTCGTCGGGCAGGTTTTCGCGCGTCCATCTGGGATGATTGGTCCGGTGATGGAAACATTCAGGGTGTGGCATTAGGCCGAATACTCTGCCGGTCGCATCACAAACCCCCGCGATGGCTTGCTCCGCGCCATTCGGATTGAACGGGTATTCCATTGTGGGTTCGTCCCGGTCAGGAAGACTATATCTCAGCGGCGCTTGATGAAATTTGACAAGGTTACTCGTCAAATCGGGGCTGCGACCCACTATTTTGCCTTCGCCGTGGCGAACGGGCAAATACAGTCTCTCGATGCCGCGGGTAAAAACGCACGATGAGTCCTTATCGACCGTCAGCGACACCCATCGGTCCTCAAATCGGCCCGAATCATTTCCCATGAGTGTGACATCGCGGCGGGTGTAATCCCCATCGAGAGCCGGGAGCATCCCGAGTTTGGTCAACAGTTGAAAACCATTGCAGATCCCTAGCATCAAACCGCCCTGCTCGATAAACCGCATCAAGCGGTCGATCAATCGTTCAGCATTGATCCGGGTGTGCCTAATGCGGTTAGCGCAAGCTTGTCCAGCCCCCAAATCATCACCGTCAAGGAAGCCTCCAGGGAAAACAATGAGATTGTATGCAGTGGGATCTACGTCTCCGGCCCCTAGAAAGTTGAGGTGCGCAAGGTCTACCCGGTCGAAACCGACCGATTCCAGCGCGTGCCGTGTCTCCATCTCGCAATTGATACCATGACCGGTTGGGACAAGCGCAGTGATTTTCATATTAACCTGAGTTGAGTGATTTTGGGAAAGTTATCCGGGGAACCCCTTTTTTGTTTAAAAAAGCTTCCCCCGGACCCCTCCCCAAAAACTCTAACATTATGTCTCGTTAATCTGCAAGGTGTTAGCTCGTAGGGCGGATTTTACGTCTCACTCCTGCGTTATTATCAATGTTATCAATCAAAACAGCGGCTTAACCGATTCTACTGCAAGATTCAGATAAGTAGTCGGGAAAACCCCAATATAAATTACGGCCACAGCCGCAATTGACAGCGCCAGGACGGTTCCGGGCGCAAACCGCAGCGCAGGCTGAACAGTTTCCGGCGTCTCCATATACATTTTCATGATGACGCGGAAATAATAAAATACTGAGACAGCGCTGGTAAGGACTCCCAACACAACCAGCCAGATGTAGCCTTCACTTATCGCTGCCTTGAATATGGTGAACTTGCCTACAAATCCGGCAGTAGGCGGGAAGCCGGCCAAAGAAAAGAGGAAAAGCGACATCACGAGCGCCAACAAAGGATGGCTGTTGGCCAGCCCCCTATAATCGTCTATCATGACGTTGGCTTCACCTTGCCTTCCGACCAGGGTCACCACTGCAAAGGCCCCCAGATTCGTGAAGGTATACGCCAGCAAATAGTAGAGAATTCCTGCGGTCCCGGCCTCTTTCCCGGCAACCATCCCGATTAAAATGTAACCGGCGTGGGCGATACTCGAATAGGCCAGCATTCGCTTAATGTTGTCTTGGACAACCGCCGTTATGTTGCCGAGTATCATCGTCAGAGCGGCCAGCACCCAGAGTATATGTGACCAATCCACCTCGATAGGCGTCAGCGCCTGGAAGAACACTCTTACGAATGCCGCGAAGGCAGCGGCTTTTACCCCCACCGACATAAAGCCGGTCAGCGGAGTCGGTGCGCCTTCGTACACATCCGGGGTCCACATGTGAAACGGAACCGCAGCGACTTTAAACGCGAAGCCCACCAGCAACATCCCGACACCAATGGTCCCCATGCTGCCAACCGAGCCGGCCTGAAAATACTTGGTTAGAACGGGCAAGCTCAAGGAACCGGCGGCGCCGTACATCAACGCAGCGCCGTAGAGGAAAATTCCGCTGGAGAAGGCGCCGAGCAACAGGTACTTCAAAGCCGCTTCTTTGGCCTTCACATTGCCCGGCAATATTCCTGCTAATACGTAAATTGATATTGACAATGTTTCCAGGCCGACAAAGATTATCAAAATATGATTGGCAGAGACCATGAACATCATACCTGCGGCAGAGAACAGCAGCAGAGTGAAATATTCATATAGATCCAAACCGTCGTCAGTCAGGTAGCGGACGGAAATTAAGACTGTTATTCCAGTGGCTATTAAAATGAGCAGATTAAAAAACCATGTGTACGAATCCAGACTGATCAAGCCCGTAAAAGCCGGTTTGTTCATCCACCTGAGGGGGCTATTGACAAAAATGGCCAGCAGTACGGCAACCAGGCTAATCAGGGCCGCCGAGGCTACTTTGGCTCGGTCAATGAACAAGCCGATCACCATGACAATCATGCCGGCCACGCACAGTATGATCGCCGGCAGTATTCCTCCTAGATCAACGTCGGGTAATGGAATCATCCCGATAGCTCCTACACCAAGAATCAGCGATCAGTAGTCGCCGGAGAAGGCAAAGACGTGAATTTTATTTCAGGCGTGTCCATCAAGGATTGCTTCTTTGCCTTTTCAATGTTCATGACAGCAGCCCTCTTTGCTTCCACCTGCTGAATGAAGCTTTTCACCGAGGGCTCCATTGGCTTGAGAAAAGTGTTCGGATAAACACCGATCCACACTACAAAAATCACCAGAGGAACCAGCACAAAAACCTCACGCAGGCTCAAATCCTGTAACACCCTGTTCTTTGGGTTTGTCACTTCGCCGAACATAACGCGTTGAAACATCCAGAGCATATATACGGCGGCAAAAATCACTCCTGAAGCCGCCAATACGGCATACCACGGAAACACCTTGAAGGTCCCGAGCAGGATAAGAAACTCACCGATGAAACCGTTGAGTCCCGGAAGTCCCACCGAAGACAAGGTGAAAATCATAAAGAATACTGAGAAGACAGGCATCACCTTGGACAGACCGCCAAAATCAGCTATGAGACGCGTGTGCCTTCTCTCGTAAATCATGCCGACAATGAGAAACAAGGCCCCGGTGCTAAGGCCGTGATTGATCATTTGAACGATGCTTCCTTCAAGCCCCTGCACAGTGAGGGCAAACATCCCCAACATACAGAACCCGAGATGACTGACGCTCGAGAAGGCTACCAACCTTTTTACATCCAACTGCACCATAGCGACCCACGCGCCGTAAATTATCCCGATCACCGCCAGCAAGCCGACCCACCATGCCGCATCCAAGGCCGCATTGGGAAAAAGCGGAATGGCAAATCGGATAAAACCGTACGTCCCCATTTTCAATAATACCGCAGCCAGCACCACACTGCCTACGGTCGGGGCTTCGGTATGGGCGTCAGGAAGCCACGTGTGAAACGGGAACATAGGAACTTTGATCGCGAACGCCAGAAAAAACGCGAGAAACATCCAGTACTGGGCGTAAACAGGAACGGGGAATTCGTAGAGCTTCAAAAGGTCGAACGTGTAGGCGCCGCTGCCCTGTCCCGCTATTACATACAGTGACAAAATAGCAACCAACATCAGCAGGCTGCCGACCATCGTGTACAGCACGAACTTGATGGCAGCGTAAAGCTTGCGAGCAGGGTTGCCCCAGACCCCGATCAGGAGATACATCGGGATCAACATGACTTCCCAAAATACATAAAAGAGAAAAAGATCCAGGGCCACGAAGACGCCGATCATTCCAGTCTGAAGCACAAGCAGGCAGATGAGGAATTCCTTCACCCGATTCGTGATATCCTTCCATGACGCCAAAATCACGATAGGCCCTAGCAGAGTGGTCAAAAGCACAAGGAATAGGCTGATTCCGTCAATTCCGATTTTGTAGGAAATGCCCCAGTCTCGAACCCAAACGTGGTTTTCCATCAACTGCATTGCTGAGGACGTGGGGTCAAACCAAGCGAACATCACCAGGCTGAGCGCGAAATCAGCCAGCATGGCAATAATAGCCACCCAGCGCAGAAGTTCTTGACGTTCTCGGTTCAGAAACAGCAGGATCGCCACTCCTATGAGGGGCACAAAAGTTATATAGCTAAGAATGGGGAACGAGACATTCGCCATAGAGCCAATTCCTCCATGTCCTATTTCAGGACGAAATATCCAATGACCACCACGATTCCCACTAGCATGGCGAGCGCATAATCTTTCACCAGGCCGGTCTGCGCCAGCCTCAGTTCTTTTGCCCAGCCGCGGACCATCTCCGCGACTCCATTGACGATTCCGTCAATGACCTTGTCATCAAACGCTTTCCAAAGGAATCGAGAGAAATTCACTATGGAATTGACGAACAGTATGTCGTAGAGCTCGTCAATCCAATATTTGTTGTAAACAAGCGTGTGCAGCGGCCGGAAGCGCTCGACCATTCTGTCGGCCGCGGGAGGATCCGTGATATAGAGCCGTCGTGCGAACAAAAGTCCCACTATGGCAATCGCCACCGAGACCAACATCAATGTCACTTCGGCTGCAAGGCTGTGATGCTCCCCATGATGAGCGCCTTTTAGAATAGCTTGCGCTGGAGCAAAGACCGGAGCTAGGAAATCCCCAAAGCGGTTGAGCCCTTCCCAGATAGGAATTCCTACAAACCCTGCGAGCGCCGCGCCGGCAGCCAGGATCATCAGTGGAACAGTCATGATGAAAGGCGATTCGTGGACATGATGGGCAGTTTCATGATACACTCTCGATTCTCCGTAAAATGTCATGTACAGCGACCGAAACATATAAAAAGACGTCATAATCGCTGCCGCCGCGCCGAGTATCCAGAATCCCGCGTGCCTCTCAAACGAGTAAAATAGGATTTCATCCTTGCTGAAGAAGCCTGCCAGTGGCGGGATTCCGGCAATGGCAAGGGTACCGATTAGATAAGTCCTCCAAGTATATGTGAGCTTCGATTTCAAGGAGCCCATTTTGCGCATGTCCTATACTCCGGACATGGCGTGCATCACGCTCCCAGCAGCGAGAAACAGCAAGG
>Ga0172371_10000028_pt1 | contig 181259 bp, 198 predicted proteins | sample Lak12m_FD_114543 | JGI IMG/M metagenome (GOLD analysis project Ga0172371, IMG submission 114543) | Freshwater microbial communities from Kabuno Bay, South-Kivu, Congo - kab_022012_12m | ecosystem: Environmental > Aquatic > Freshwater > Lake | place: Democratic Republic of the Congo...
CATGCGGGCTCCTGGGCTCATAAATATGCCTCCTTTTAGAAGCATATTTTCGGTTAGATGAATTATGAGTCAACGATACCCGTATAAAATATTTTGGGTTAGATTTAATGTGAGGCAATTCGTCTTCCTGAAACCGATTGACACTATTATCTTTTTATGATAACTTACCAGATAAATTAAGCTTTTATCCGATATCCAATGAAGAAATTTAAAAAATCAAAGATCGGTATTATCGGCTGCGGGAATATGGGGTCGGCTATTGCCAGGAGAATCGCCTCTAAATATGAAGTTTTTATTTTTGATAAAGAAACCGTCAAAACCAAAAATATAGCAAAAGTAAAAGTTACAAAAAGCATTTTTGATTTGCTAAATAATGTTGATGTCATAATTTTGGCGATAAAACCGCAGGATTTTGACACGGTTTTAAAGGAAATAAAAGGTTACGTAAATGGAAAATTAGTTATTTCCATAGCTGCAGGAAAACGTACCAGAGATATTGAAAAAGTTTTGGGCAAAATAAGAGTAATCAGGGTAATGCCCAATTTACCGGCAAAAATCGGAAAAGGAATTTCCTGTTTAGCGAAAGGAAAATTTGCAAATAAATCTGATTTAAATTTTGCAAAAAAAATATTCAATTTTATAGGCAAAACGCTAATTTTGAAGGAAAAAATGATAAATGCGGCTACCGCTATTTCTGGAAGCGGGCCAGGGTTCTTAGGCAAAATAATTTCTGGCGAAAACTTAAAGAGAGTAAAAAAAGTGGTACAGGCGGAATCCATACCGTTAATGCTTAACGCAGGTATGGGCATAGGTTTTAAACAAGATCAAGCCAAGGTATTAGCTACGACCACGACTCATGGTACCATAGTTTTGCTGGAAACAACTAAACTTTCCCCTAGAAATTTAGTTAAACAGGTGGCATCTAAAGGTGGGACTACGGAAGCTGGCTTGAAAAAGCTGAAAGGTAAAAAGCTTAAAGATAAGATAAAATTTTTGCCGGACGCAATAAAGGCCGCACTTAAAAGGGCGAAAGAGTTATCAAGGAGATAAAATGGAAAAAATAGGCATAATCGGAGGAAGCGGGCTTTATAAACTTGATGGTATCAAGATAAAAAAAGAAATTGCCGCTACAACGCCTTTCGGAAAACCTTCCGATAAATTTATTGTTGCTGAATTCGAGGGTAAGGATGTGGTATTTTTGCCGCGCCATGATAAACAGCATTCCATAAATCCTACGGAAATAAATTATCGTGCAAATATTTACGGTATGAAGAAACTTGGCGTAGGCAGGATTGTCTCGGTTACAGCCTGCGGTTCCTTAAAAGAAGAATACAAGCCGTTGGATTTTGTTATACCAATGCAATTCGTAGATAGAACAAATCAGGCGAGATGTCAAACTTTTTTTGATAAAGGGGTGGTCGCGCACATAAGTTTTGCTCATCCGGTTTGCGAGGATTTGGCCAAAATAGTCTATATTTCAGCCGAAAAACAAGGCGTTACCGTTCACTTCGGCAGCACTTACGTTAATATGGAAGGCCCGCAGTTTTCTACTCTGGCTGAATCGAACCTTTATCGAAGCCTGGGAATGGGAATTATCGGAATGACCAACATGACCGAAGCGCGGTTAGCCCGCGAAGCCGAAATTTGTTATTCAACTTTAGCGGCAGTGACCGATTATGACTGCTGGCATCAGGCTCACGAAACAGTAACCGTTGACATGATTCTTGCGAACTTACAAAAAAATGTGGAGAATTCCAAGAAGATAATAAAGGAAATAATAAGGCAGATGCCTGATAAACGCACGTGCAGCTGCCAGGAAGCCTTAAAATACGCCATAGTCACGAATAAAAAGTTTATCTCAAAAGAAATAAAAGCTAAACTTAAAGTTATAGCGGGCAAGTATATAAGTTAGATAACAAAAAAATATGAGTATATTAGTTGTGGGTTCAGTTGCTTTGGACGCAGTCAAAACTCCTTATTCAAGGTGCGAGGAGGTTTTAGGCGGGTCTGCTACGTTTTTTTCCTTTAGCGCACGCCTGTTTAACCAGGTTAATCTTGTTGCTGTGGTCGGCCGTGATTTTCCTGCCAAGTATCTTAGGCTATTCAAAGATAAAGGGATTAATATAAAGGGGTTGGAGATAGCGGAAGGCGAAACATTTCGCTGGGAAGGAGAATACGAATGGGATTTTAACAGCGCAAAAACCATAGCTACGCATCTTAATGTTTTTTCGGATTTTAATCCGAAGATACCCGCCGAATATAAACACAGCGAATATGTTTTTTTGGCTAACATAGACCCGGAGATTCAGGAACGTGTATTAAAACAGGTAATACACCCCAAACTTGTTGCCTGCGACACAATGAACCATTGGATTGAAAGCAAAAAAAAGCAGTTAACCAGATTTTTGAAAAAAGTAGATATCTTGTTTTTAAACGATGCTGAAGCCCGTCAACTCTCCGAAGAAAATAATTTACTTAAAGCTGCAAAAGTAATATTTAAGTTCGGGCCCAAGCGTATAATTATAAAAAAAGGAGAGCATGGAGCAATGCTCTTTTCGAAAAATTCTTATTTTTGTCTTCCGGCATTTTTGCTTGAAGAGGTATATGACCCAACTGGCGCGGGAGATACTTTTGCCGGAGGAGTTATGGGGTATCTTGCAAGCCATAAAAACCTAAACGACGAAACTCTGCGGCGTGCGCTTGTTAATGGGAATATAATGGCTACTTTTGCAGTTGAGGATTTCGGGCCGTGGCGGCTGGTTTCTTTGACAAAGCCGGAGGTAGAAAAAAGGCTGAAAGAATTTAAACGCCTGACCTGTTTCTAAAATTCAAAAATCAAAATGCAAAAATCAAAATTACAGATTAAAATTAAAAATGGTTTAAAAATTTTGGATTTTGCATTGTCATTTTTATTTTTGATATTTGATTTTTTATTTTAAAGGGAAGAAATGGACCAACCAAATTACAAAGACACACTTAATTTACCTAAGACTGACTTTTCCATGAAGGCGAACCTTTCGGTTTTGGAGCCTAGAATGCTTGTCTTTTGGAAAGAGCTTGGCATCTATGAAAAAATCAGAAACGCACGTAAAGGAAAAAATAAATTCGTCCTCCACGACGGCCCGCCTTACGCTAATGGCTCAATTCACATAGGCCATGCTTTAAATAAAATTCTTAAGGATATAATTACCAAATATATGGTTTTAAAAGGCGCAGATTGCCCATCTGTCTTTGGTTGGGATTGCCATGGCCTTCCGGTAGAACACCAGCTATTTAAAGAATTAAAGAAAAATAAAAATGAAGTTGATGTGGCTGATTTTCGTAAGAAAGCAAAAGATTTTGCATTAAAGTTTGTTGATTTACAGAAGGAAGATTTTAAGCGCCTGGGAATATTCAGCGACTGGGACAACCCTTATTTAACGCTTAATCCTAAATATGAATATAACGTGATGAAATTGCTGGAGTCGCTTACAAAAGCCGGTTATATTTACAGAGGCAGAAAACCTGTTAACTGGTGCGCGTCTTGCGAAACCGCGCTTGCTGAGGCTGAAGTTGAATATGAAGATCATGTTTCGCCTTCCATATTTGTGAAATTCAAAACAAAAATATTAACCGGGCCTGAAAGAAAAAGAATAGATATCGAAAAACGCACAAAACAAGTTGGCCAGCGTTTTCAGCCAAAAGACATATATTTTGTTATTTGGACAACAACCCCATGGACATTGCTGGCAAATGTGGCAGTTGCTTTGCACCCCGAGGAAAAATATTGTTGTCTTGTTGAAAGCAGCGGAGAAACCTGGATTGTTGCAGAAAAACTTAAAACCTCTTTCTTGAAAACCATTAATAAAGAGGAAAAAGATTTTGATTGTATTTGGCCCGCTCAAGGACGCGATTGGGAAGGCTCTATCTATGAGCGCCCTTTTGGGGGAGAAGGCAAGGCAGTCACTGCAAATTATGTTTCCATGGAAGATGGAACAGGCTGCGTTCATACCGCTCCAGGGCACGGGCAGGATGACTATCTAACCGGGAAAAAATACGGCTTGGAAATTCTTATGCCGGTTGATGATAAAGGTAAATTTGACGATACATGCGGCAAATGGCAGGGTAAATATGTGCACAAGGCTAACGAAGAAATTATAGAGGATTTAAACGGCAGAGGGCTTTTACTTTCCGCAGGAAAGATTGCTCATTCTTATCCTCATTGCTGGCGCTGTAAAAATCCTATAATCTTCCGGGCGACGTTCCAATGGTTTCTTAACGTTGATCATAATAATTTGCGCGAAAAAGCGTTAAAAGAAATAGAAAATGTTAAATGGGTGCCGACTTCCGGCAAAGAAAGAATGAAAGGAATGCTGGAGCTCAGGCCAGACTGGTGTTTATCCCGCCAGAGGCTTTGGGGCGTGCCGATTCCCGCAGTAAAATGCCAAAAATGCGGCAACGTAGTTCTTAGCGAAGATGTTCTTAAAAAATGTGCGGAAATTTTCCGGGAGAAAGGTTCAGATTCATGGTTTAGCTTAGAAATAAATAATTTCCTTCCGGAAGGTTTTGTTTGCCCGGAATGTCAAACAACCGAATTTACAAAAGAATTTGACATCCTTGATGTTTGGTTCGAGTCAGGAGCAAGTTTTTTTGCCGTACTCAAAGACAACCCTGACCTTAATTTTCCCGCTGATATGTATCTTGAAGGAAGCGACCAGCACAGGGGCTGGTTTCAGGTATCTCTTATACCTTCGGTAGCCTTAGAGAGTAAAGCGCCCTTCAAAACTATTTTAACCCATGGTTTTGTTGTTGACGGCGAAGGCAGAAAGATGTCAAAATCTTTGGGCAACGTAATTGCTCCGCAACAAACCATAAAGCAATACGGAGCGGAAATTCTGCGGTTATGGGCTGCTTACAGCGATTACAGCGAAGATGTAAAAATATCGGATAATATAGTAAAGCAGCTTGTTGATATATACAGAAAAGTTAGAAATACAATAAAATTCATGCTTGGCAATCTCTATGATTATGATCCCAAGAAGAATGAACTAAGCTACGAAGAGCTTCTCGAAGTTGATAAATTAATGCTTTCTAAAACCATGGAGCTCTATAAAAATATTACAGAAAATTACGAAAATTATAGTTTTTATAAAGTATGCCAGGAGATTTTTAACTTCTGTAATCTTTCTTTAAGTTCTTTTTATCTTGACATTTTGAAGGATAGACTATATACTTTCTCTCCGAATTCAAAAGAAAGGCGTTCTTGTCAGTTTGTTATTTACAATATCCTTAATGTTCTTTTAAAATTGATAGCGCCTATTATTTCGTTTACCGCGGAAGAAGCTTATTCTGCATCTAAGTCGTTATACGGCACAGAAGAATCTATTTTTCTCTCGCGTTTAGATGAATGTTATAAGCCGCAGTGGCAGGTTGATGCGCTGTCAAAAAAATGGCAGATTATCTTTGAGCTTAGAGACAAAGTGCTTAAAGAGATAGAAGTTAAGCGCGCGACAGGTGCAATTGGCAGCTCTCTTGAAGCGGAGGTTTTTCTTAAATTCAAAGATAAAGAATTTGCCTTTTATAAGGGCTACGCCGACATCCTGCGGGAAGTTTTCATAGTTTCTGCAGTGTCCATAGAAGAGGGGAATCCGGAAATACGCGTAGAAAAAACAACTAAAGGAAAGTGCTTGCGCTGCTGGAACTACAGAGACAATCTCGGAGGCGATAAGGATTTTCCCGGTACATGCTTACGGTGCGTTGAAGCATTAAAGAGCATTAAATAGTTTACGATTGTTTTTACAGCTATTGTAACATATAATATTTAAGGGAGGACATTAATGAAAACTCATTTATCAGCGAAGGAATTAAAAGAGTATAAAGAAAAACTTATAAACCTTAAAGAGGAAGTTATGGGCAAAATCCGCGAGATTTCCGAGGATACTCTCATGAAGAGCCAGAAGGATATCTCCGGAGATATGTCGGGTTATGGCCTGCATATCGCCGATGTTGCATCGGATAATTACGAAAGAGATTTCAGTTTAGGCCTGGTTTCCGATGAGCGCAAAGTGCTCCTTGAGATAGAAGAGGCTTTAAAAAGAATAGAAGCGAAAGATTACGGTGTCTGCCAGGTATGCGAGAAAGCTATCGCAGCTATCCGTTTAAAGTCTATTCCCTACGTGAAGTATTGCAAAAAATGCCAGGAAAAAATGGAAAAAGAAAACAAGTTATAAGCCTTTCTTTTGTATGTATCGTAGCTTCTCTTGTCTTTGCCGCTGACTTAGCCATAAAACGATACTTCCTGTTTAACCATTCCTTTGAGTCTACCCCGGTCATAAAAAATATTTTATATCTTACTGTTGTGTTTAATAAAGGTGCTGCTTTCGGTATATTAAAAGGGCAAACATCTCTTTTGGTCTATGCCGGCATAATTTTCCTTCTGGTATTTCTTTTTGCTGTCATAAGCGAACAAAGAAAAAATATATTTTTTCTTATTTCCTGCGGTTTAATTATCGGCGGAGCGCTCTCGAATCTCTACGACAGAGTTTTCCTGGGCTTCGTAGTAGATTATATCGATGTAAGGGTCTGGCCTGTTTTTAACCTCTCCGATAGCGCCATAAGCGTTGGCGCATTTTTTCTTCTTCTTAACGAATTAAAGAAACCCAAAAAAATATAAATATGCCGCAAACACTAACTGTTTCGCCCGATTTTACAGGAGAACGGCTGGATAAGTTTTTGCAGCTTAATCTTAAATCGGTTTCGCGGACAAAATTCAATATACTCATAAAAGAGGGCGGCGTTCTTGTGAACGGCAAGCCTAAAAAACCAAACTATAGATTAAAGGACGGGGATCTAATATCCGTAGAAATATGCGAAGAAAAAAAAGATGTGTTGAAACCATTTAAGTTTAACGTTAATATTATCTATGAAGACAGTGACATATTAGTCGTAGAGAAACCGGCTGACATTGTGGTTCATCCGCCGCAGGAAGAAACTCAGAATACCCTGGTCAATGCTCTTTTATACATGAAGAAAGAATTATCCAGCATAAACATGATGCGGCCGGGTGTCGTGCACAGGCTGGACCGCGAGACAAGCGGGTGCCTTGTGTTTGCAAAGAATAATTTTACGCATCTTAAGCTGGTTGAACAATTTAGAGAGAGAAGAATTAAAAAAGAGTATCTCGCGATAGTGTGGGGTATAGTAAACAAAGATAAGCTTGTTGTGGACTTGCCTTTGCGCAGGGACGAAAAGAACAGGCTTAAAATGAAAGTAAGTTTTCTTAAGGCAAAAAAAGCGTATACGGAATTTACCGTAAAAGAACGCCTAAATGGCGCAACCTTTATGAGTATAAACCTGCTTACGGGACGAATGCACCAGATACGAGTGCATCTTAAATTCCTGGGTTTTCCTATAGTAGGCGATAAGAAATACGGAATAAAAGATGATTATAACGAATTATTCTTGCACGCCCATAAGCTTGGTCTTTACCATCCGCGTACGGATAAATTTATGGAATTCGTTTCGCCAATGCCGGGAAAATTTACTAATTTTCTGGAAAAATACAAAATGAAAAATGTATAAGATAAAACCTTTATCAAATATAAAAAAAGAAATAACAGTTCCTCCGGATAAATCCATATCCCACAGGGCGGTTATTCTTTCTTCGCTTTGCAAGGGGAAGACCATTATCAGCCCGTTTATCGAAAGCAACGATACCTTGGCGACTTTAAATTGCATAAAGACCCTCGGGGTTGAAGTGGAATTAAAGAAAAAAACGCTTACTGTAACCGGTTGTGGAATGTATTTTAAGCCTAAAACCAAAAAAATACCGGTTTCGCTTTTTGCTGACGAGTCAGGTACGACAATACGTATTCTAAGCGGGTTGCTTGCTTGTCAAAAATTTGCAACTATATTCGAAGCTGCTCCAACGCTTTCAAGAAGGCCTATGAAGCGGCTGATTGAGCCGTTAAGGCAGATGGGAGCTGTAATCAGCGGGAGCTCCAAGGAGGATATAATAAGCGGAAAGGAAGAGATTTACCCGCCGTTATATATTGAGCCTGCCAAAAGGATAAAAGCAAATGCATTTAAGCTGGAAATAGCAAGCGCCCAGGTTAAATCTGCTATTATGCTTGCTTCGCTTTATGCAAAAGGACAAACTACAATTACAGAGCCCTATAAATCACGCGACCATACGGAAAGAATGCTTAAACTCTTTGGTGTAGATGTAACAGCTAAAGATTCGGCTGTTATTTGTAAGCCCGCCAAACAATTAAAATCGCCAAAAAAACTTTTTATACCAGGAGATTTTTCTTCGGCTGCATTTTTTATTGTGTTGGGATTAATATTAAAAAAAAGCAGCCTGGTCATCAAAGATGTAAATATTAATCCTACGCGCTCTGGTTTGTTGAATGTGTTAAAACGCATGGGCGCAGATATTAAGATAAGAAATAATAAAAACGCTTATGAGCCGTATGCGGATATTGTAGTAAAAAGTTCTCATCTTAAAGCTACGGTAGTTGAACCGCATGAAGTACCTTCTATGATTGATGAAATTCCTATTTTATGCGTAGCTTCCAGTTTTGCCGAGGGGGAAACCGAAATCAAGGGGGTTAAAGAGTTAAAAGTAAAGGAAACAGACAGGGTTAGGTCAATAATGGTCAACCTGGCCAGGGCAGGCGTTGATATTTATGAAGAATCTTACGGTAATGATTTAAAACTTGTAATTAGGGGCAGCTCCAAGCATAAACATGGCAATTTCGAAAGTTTCCATGACCATCGCACTGCGATGAGTATGATAGTTTTTGCTGCAGCTTTAACTAGCGAGAGTAAAATTGACGATACTATTTGCATCGATAAATCATTTCCGGAATTTATATCCTTAATGGAATCGTTACGTAAATGAAATTAATTCATTTTATCCATAAAAATAAAGAATATTGGGGAGTGCTTGAAGGGGAAAACATAGAAGTTTTAAAAGAAGAACCTTTTAAAAGCATAAGACTCTCCTCAAAAAGGATACCGCTGGATGGTATAAAATTTTTACCTCCGGCAAAAGCTACGAAAATTATCCTGATAGGCCTTAACTATAAAGACCACGCCCGGGAGCTCAACATGAAGCTTCCCAAAGAGCCGCTTATTTTTTTAAAGCCGACAACCGCGTTAATCGGGAACAAAAGTGCGATAACCTATCCAGATTCAGTCAGGCAGCTTGATTATGAAGGCGAGCTTGCAATTGTCATAAAGAAAGAAGGAAAAAATATAAAGCCAAAGGATTTTTTGAAGTATGTACTTGGGTTTACCTGTCTTAATGATGTAACGGCGAGAGATTTGCAAAGAAAAGATGTCCAGTGGACCAGGGCAAAATCTTTTGACTCTTTTTGCCCCCTTGGGCCGTATCTTTCTACACGCGTCAACCCGCAAGATTTAAATATACGTTCATATTTAAACGGAGAATTAAGGCAGAATTCCAGGACTTCTGAATTCATCTTTAAGCCCGCCCATCTCGTATCTTTTATTTCCAGGATTATGGCTCTTAATCCTGGGGATGTAATTTCAACAGGAACGCCCTTTGGCGTAGGCCCCATGAAAAAAGGAGACAAGGTTGAGGTTGAAATTGAGGGCATAGGAAAGCTTATAAATTACATAAAATAAAATTAAAATGAATTTGATTAAAAAATACTGTAAATATTTATTTTTGATATTATCGCTGGCTGTAACAGCCTGCGCATACCGGCCGCGGATAGTTATGCAGTGTGTGCCTTTGAAAGAGCAATGCATCATTGTAAAAGAGCCGTCTCATTTTTCTTCCAGTGAGAAACTGAAATATAGTGCGGCATTACGCGGCATACCTTCAGCAAGCCTTGTTTTAGAAATAAAAGGCATCGAGAGGGTTAATAACCACGATTGCTACCACATAGTAGCCGATGCCAGCCCCAATAGTTTTTTTTCTCTTTTTTTTAATGTGAAATACCATGTTGAAACATACATAGATAAAGATACCGGATTATCTGTAAAATTCTACAAAAAGAAAACCTCCAGCCGGAAAACAAACGAAGAGACTATCATTTTTGACCGCGATAAAAAAACGGCAAAATGCGAATATAACGATATGCGCAAGAAAGAAATAGAAATTAACGAAAATACCCAGGACTTATTGTCATTTTTATATTATTTCCGTATGAAAGGAATAGAGCAGGATAAAACATATGACTTCAATATACTCTATGGCGGAAAAATTTGGCCGATTCAAATGAAAGTTACCGGCGTATATCTTATGAAGCTTAGGGATGGAACTTGTGTTAATGTATTTTCAGTAAAATTAACCTCGGAGCTGATAAGCAAGATAATGGGCGCTCCTGCGCTGGATGCTTATGTCAGCGCTGATTCAAGGCGTGTACCCATATTTTTTACCGCGAAAACAAGAATGGGGGAGTCTGATTCTGTCCTTCTAAACCTTGACTGTTTAAAAGGCGCAAAAAAATAAATTATATGAAAGTATGCACTAAATACCTTACTTTTAATACAAAAGAAAAAATAGAATTTGTAAATATTACAGAAAAGATTGAAAAGATTGTTTCAGAGTCTCAAATAAAAGAAGGCCTGTGCCTTATCAGCGCAATGCACATAACTGCTTCGGTTTTTATAAATGACGAAGAGGAAGGCTTAAAAAAAGATTTTAAAAAGTGGCTTGATAAACTTGTATCTTCCGGGGAAAAATATTTTCATAACCTTACAGGGGAAGACAATGCTTCAGCCCATCTTAAACGTACTATTATGGGCAGGGAAGTGGTTTTGCCTGTAACATGCGGTAGGCTTGATTTTGGGCCATGGGAGCAGGTTTTTTACGGTGAATTTGACGGCCAGCGCCCCAAAAGGGCTATCGTGAAGATATTAGGCGAATAATCCGGAATGTTTTTATAGACTTATTTATAATGGGTGTTATAATATTTATTATTTAAGTTTATAAAAAAAAGGAGGTTCGGTATGAAAAAAAATAATTTTACCGTCAGCGAAATACTAATAGTCGTAATAATAATAGGCGTTTTGGCTACCATAGGCGTTCCTTTGTACTATAATACAGTAGAAAATGCTAAAGCAAGAGCCTGCGAGCTTAATCTAAAAACCATTTTAGGTGCGGTAGAAGCGCAGACATTAGAGCGCGATAGTTTCCCGGCTTCGTTAAGCGCAATCAGCGACAAGAATTTTAATAAAGCGTGGGCGAAAGTTTTAAAAGAGGAAGGGGCATTTAAGGTCAAATTCACTTATTTTCTTGTAAATCTTGACAAGGGCGGTTTGGTTTATGCCGCAAATGCGCCTGAAGTGCCATGGATACACAAATTTATTTCCGACGGCAAAACCTTAACCTGTCCCAGCGTTCATGCCGGGAATTCTTACGGTATAAATGCGTCGCTGAAGGGTAAAACATACGAACAATATAAGCAAGCACCGGGAGGTACTCTGGTTGTTGGTGATTGCAACAATAATAAATTTACCGGCGCCGGGGAATTAGAGACAAGGCATAAAATGTATAATTTTTTTAATGAAACAGATTATGCGTTGACGATTAATAAAAAGAAGGAAAAGGTTAAGGTCCTGCCCGGCGGAGCTCAAACGCCCGATAATCTACAAGGGCCAGAAAACCCGGAGCATGGCAATCCCGAACATGGCAATCCCGAGCACCATAATCCGGAATCCAATAACCCGCACTAGGAAGCCAGGCCATAGTGAATATTGATAGCGGATGCTGTTACTATAATCCCGGTTTCGATAGTTTAAATTGATATTTTGGTTGTTTTTAATCATAAAGGCAAATAATTAAAATTTTGCTTGGAAGCAAAAAATAAACAATAAATTTGCTGGTTTGAATAAAAAACGTTTTATAATTCTTGCAATAATCTCGCTGGTTTCTCTTCTGCCGCTTTTTTTCTCATTCCCTTATCTTTCACGCCTTTCTCTCGGCCTCGACGATTTTTCAAGCCAATTTTTCTATTATTTAAATAAGAAAAATATTGATACGAGCCCCATAGTACTTGTGGCAATTGATGATTATTCTTTTAGGGAAATCGGACAAAGCTGGCCGCTAAGGAGAAGCTTATACGCCAAAGTATTAAATATCTTAAATACCCAGGACGCCAAAGTTGTCGGATTTGACCTCATATTTGAAGGCGAAAGCCCGCTTAAGGAGGAAGACGAAGCATTCGCCTCCGCCATTAAGGATTTTAAGGGTAAGGTAATACTTGGTTTTTTTTGGGACAAAAGCGGTTTGCATTTACCCCAGAAAGAATTTAGGCAATACGCCGCGTATGGATTTATTAACTCTATTAATGATTTTGATGGTACCGAGCGAAAATGTATAAGTTATGTCAAATTTGAAGATTTTTCCGATGTTTCTTTTGCGATAAAAATAGCTTCGGCGTACAAAAATTATTCGCAGGAGCTGATGAGCAATATTTTTTCCGGACAGGGGATAGTGCCTTTAGATTTTAAGGAAGAAGGGATAAAACAGCAGTATGTTTTTAATGTCAATTACCTTGTAAAACCCGGTGACATTAAAACAATATCTTTATACGAATTGCTTAATAATAATTTCCCGGCAGGGCTTTTTAAGGACAAAATCGTGCTTATCGCTCCCACCCTTGGTATGGCTCATGATATCCACCGTACGCCCCTTGGGGTTGTGCCTGGAGTTTTTATCCATATTAATGTTATTGCCAACATAATGGAAGCCAAATTCGCAAGGCTGCTTCCGCCAATTATCTCTCTGTTTTTTGTAGTAGCAATTTTAATTAGTTCTTTTTACCTTTTGAGCTCTTTTACATTCTTGCGCGGCGTTTTTCTTTATCTTGGTACCATACTTGGTGTGTTTTGGTTAAACATAGGATTTAGATTTTTTGGCTGGTATCTTCCTGTGGGCAGTATTGTAACCTGTTCGCTGGTCTTTTTAGTCCTTTGCAGTTTTTATAATTACGCGCTTTCCGTAGCATTTTTAATACAAATTAAAAATAAACTTACAAAAGACCCTTTAACCAATCTATTCAATATCAGATATTTTTCCGAAAGGCTGTATTTGGACTCAAAAAGTATTTTTCGCAAAAGAAAATATCTGGTTGTGCTATTCCTGGATGGCTACAAGGCATATTCCAAGGGGCAAGGTTTTGAGCAGTTAAAAAATACATGGAACAGGATTTATAGTTCTCTTTCCTCATCATCAAATCTTTGGGGTCGGTATACAGAAGATATTATTTTAGGCCTGACAACAGCATTTCCGGATTCAAACTACATAAAAAATACATTGAATAGTATTGTGCCAGAGAAAAACATTAAAGCCAGATTGGCAATTGCCAGTATAAGCTCCGACATGGATGTTTTAAGGGTTTCAGAATTTTTGGTTTCGGAAATAAATAAAAATTCTGAAGATATAATCGTATTTAAGCGAAGCCAGCTTCCCAAAGACATGCATCATAAGGTAAAATACGAAAAACAACTTTATTCTTTATGCCTTGATGCAGAAGATAAAAATGCAGAATTGTTGAGCCTGATAGGCCAGCTTAAGAATGAAGAGAGAAAAACAAAAGAAGCTTATTTTGAGTTGATGGCTTCCTTAGTTGCCGCCCTTGAATCAAAGGACCCATATACAAAGGGCCACACCCAAAGAGTCTGCAATTACAGCCTTATGCTTGCTCAAAAGCTTAATCTTTCACTTGAGGAAAAAGAACGCATAAGGAAAGCTGCGCTGTTGCACGATTTGGGCAAAATTGGAATTCCGGATAGCGTTCTTCATAAAAAAGGGCCATTAACCGATGAGGAATTTTCCATAATAAAAGAACATGAAATAGTGAGCGCTAAGATACTCGAGCCCATTAAAGAATTCAGGGATATTATTCCGTATATTCTGTACCATCATGAAAATTTTGACGGAAGCGGCTATCCACACGGCCTGGCTGCCGATTTTATACCGCAAGGCGCGCGCATAATCGCAGTTGCCGATATGTTTGACGCTTTAACTACCGGAAGGGCTTATAAACAGGCATTTTCTACAGGAGAAGCGGTTCGTGAAATTGAAAAAGCAAAAGGCAAAAAACTTGACCCTGTTTTGGCAGATAAGTTTATTGAGGCTCTTCGCGATTTTCATATTTTATCTTCAACGTAAAAAGCCCCGCAAGCTGCGCAAATTTAATAAGATTTATATTGTATTTTTAACGCCGTAGTATATAATTTTTTCTCATAACCACAGATTAGCACAGATAAAAAGCACCTTAGTAGTTATTTTAAGGTATTAACACAGATTATCGCAGATTTCCCGAAGCTAATTTTAGTAATATAGAAGTTTATCATTAGAATATCTGCGGTCATCTGTGATTTGTCATCTGTGATCATCTGTGAGAAAATAAAAACTATTAAACATGGACATAGCGCCAAGATATAACCCAAAAGAAGTCGAAGAAAAAATTCTAAAAGAATGGCTTGAAAGCGGCTTATTTTCTGCAAAATTCAATAAGTCAAAAAAGCCTTTTTCAATTGTTATCCCTCCGCCCAACATAACAGGAATCCTGCATATGGGCCATGCCTTAAACAATACTATCCAGGATGTGCTTGTAAGGTTTAAAAGAATGCAAGGCTATGAAGCTTTATGGATGCCGGGCACAGACCATGCAGGTATTGCAACGCAGAATGTTGTTGAGCGCGACCTTGCCAAGCAAAATTTAAAAAAAGAAGATATCGGAAGGGAAGAATTTTTGGAAAAATTGTGGCAATGGAAGGAAAAATACGGTTCGACCATAATAAGTCAGCTTAAAAGGCTTGGGGCTAGCTGTGATTGGCAACGTTTGCGTTTTACCATGGATGAGCCTTATAGCGAAGCAGTTTATGAGGTATTTGTAAGATTATACGAAAAAGGATTAATCTATAAGGGCAAGCGCATTATAAACTGGTGCCCGCGCTGCAAGACCGCGCTTTCCGATGAAGAGGCTACCCATAAAGAGATAAACGGCTGGCTGTATTACATCAAATATCCGGTAATTAAAGAGAAAGCGGGAAATGAGCAAGTGGCAGATTATGTGATTGTTGCAACAACCAGGCCTGAAACTATGCTGGGGGACACCGCAGTCGCAATAAATCCTAAAGACGAAAGGTTTAAGTGGCTAAGAGGCGCGAAAGTTATTCTTCCGATTGTTGAAAGGGAATTAAAAGTTATAGAGGATGAAGCAATTGACATAGAGTTTGGAACGGGTGTGGTTAAAGTTACGCCTTCGCACGACCCGGTTGATTTTAATCTGGGCAAAAAGCATAACCTTGATTTCATAAATATAATGAATGACGACGCAACTTTAAATGAAAATGCCGGCGAGTTTTCCAATATGGACAGGTTTGAGGCAAGAGAGGCAATACTTGAAGTTTTAGAAGAAAAAAAACTTATTGAAAAAAAGGAGCCCTATAAAGTTTCAGCAGGGCATTGCTACAGGTGTCATACCATAATTGAGCCGAGGATATCTCCTCAATGGTTTGTAAAAATGAAGCCGCTTGCAGAGCCTGCGATAAAAGCGGTTCGTGAAGATAAGATAAAATTTTATCCTGAACGCTGGAGGAAAGTTTATCTTAATTGGATGAATAACATTCAGGATTGGTGTATTTCCCGCCAGATTTGGTGGGGGCACCGCCTGCCTGTCTATTACTGCAGAGATTGCCAGGCAGACAAATCCCAAATTCCAAACCCCAATAACCAAACAAATCCCAAATTCGAAATTACAAATTCCAATGATTCATTGGGAATCATTGTTTCAAAAACAAAGCCAGAAAAATGTCCGAAGTGCGGTTCAGAAGATTTAGTGCAAGACGAAGATGTTTTGGATACCTGGTTTTCTTCCTGGCTTTGGCCGTTTGCTACGTTTTATTGGCCGTTTACTGAAAAGCCTTCAGATGCCAGCCTTCAGTCTTCAGTTTCAAGTGATGTTTTAAAAAAGCTGACGCCTGACAGCCGCGCCCTGAAAGCTGATTTGGATTACTTCTATCCTACCTCCGCGTTGGTTACAGCTTCGGAAATACTTTTCTTCTGGGTGGCTAGAATGATTATGGCTGGTCTTGAATTTAAAAAAGAAATCCCCTTTAAGGCTGTTTATATACACGGCACGGTGCGTGACAGCCGGGGCATTAAAATGTCCAAGTCGCTGGGTAATATTATTGATCCGCTCGAAGTGATAGAAAAATTCGGCGCGGACAGCTTAAGATTTTCTCTCATGCTTCTTGCGGCAGGAGGAAACGACGTATACCTTTCTGATGAGAAGTTTCTCGTCGGCAGGAATTTTTCGAATAAAATCTGGAATGCAACCAGGTTTATTTTTCTTAAGATTTCGCAGTCCGGCATAAAAGTAGAAAACCTTGATATCGCTGAATTAGATGAAATAGATGCCTGGCTTATTAATGAATTGAATGCAGTTATCAAGAATGCTACTGCTTACCTTGAAAATTATCGTATAAATGAAGCGACCAAGTGCATTTATGAATTCTTTTGGCATACTTTTTGCGACTGGTATGTGGAGATAATCAAAGACGATTTTAGCCCGGTTAAGGCAAAAGTTGCAATTTATGCGCTGGTAAATTCGCTTAAATTACTTCATCCGGTTATGCCGTTTATAACCGAGGAGATTTTTCATCTGATAAACCAGAATCTTTCTTTAGGGTTTAAAGATAGCGTATCAAAAGCGCGCTGGCCGGTCCCTATAGAGATAAAGTCTTCCGGAAGCATAAAAAAAATAAATACGCTTTTTGAAACTATAAAAGAAATACGCAATATCAAAGCCGATTTGGGAATAGCGCAAAAAAAGGTAAAACTGCAGATAAAAACAAAGCCGGAAAATGAAAAATATTTAAATGCATATGAAGGATGGATAAAACGGCTGGCTTATCTTGAAGCTTTCGAATATAGCAGCAATCTTAAAAGAACCATCTATAAGAATGAATTATGGGAACTTAACCTTGATGTTGAAGAGGTAAATATAAAAGAGTTTGTTGCGGCACTTGATAAAAAAATAAATAACCTCACCGTCATTAAAAATAAGGCTTCTGGAAGGCTTGATAACGAAAATTTTCTAAAGAACGCCCCCCAGGAAACAGTCGAGGAAGAAAAAAATAAATTCAAGGAAATCGATTCACAATTGAACCGGTTAAAGGAGCTTAAAAATGCGTTTAGATAGGGAAACACGTTTAATCGTAAAGAGGGCGCTGCAGGAAGATATAGGGCACGAAGACATAACTACGCTTTTTACCATACCCTATCATTTTAAAACAGAGGCCGTAATTATTGCCAAGGAAAAAGGCGTGCTTTGCGGCATGGATATAGCAAGGGCTGCTTTTAAGGAAAGGGACATGAACGTATTTTTTAAGGCTTTTAAAAAAGACGGCGATAAGTTTCGAAGCAATCAGAGAATTGCCTACATAAAAGGTGACGCCAGGGTTGTGCTTTCCGCTGAACGCGTTGCCCTTAACTTTCTTTCGCTTTTTTCCGGTATTGCCACAACAACAAAGGAATTTGTCGATAAGTGCCGCGCAACTAAAGCAAAGATATTAGATACCCGTAAAACAACCCCTAATTTGAGGGTTCTTGAAAAATATGCGGTGAGAATGGGCGGAGGCTTCAACCACCGCAAGAGCCTTGGAGAAGCTATTCTTATAAAGGATAACCACCTGCGCGCCGGAAAATTTATGCGAAACAACAGATTGGATGCGATAAAGATGGCAAAATGTATTTCATATGTCCGTACGCTTCCTTCGGTTAAAACAGAAATAGAGGTAGAAACTCTGGAAGATTTCAAAGTCATAATAAAATACAAGCCGGACATAGTAATGCTTGATAATTTCGATATCTATAGCATGCGCAAGGCTGTAAAATTCAGAAACAAGTATTTCCCGCAGGTAAGACTTGAGGCTTCAGGAGGGGTAAAACTTAAAAACGTCAGAAAGATTGCCAAAAGCGGCGTAGATTATATCTCCATAGGAAGCCTTACTCACTCGCCTAAAGCGATAGATTTTTCATTGGAAGTTATACAACACAGATGATCACTAATGGCAAAACAGATGATCGCAAATAACGAATGACGAATGGCGAAAAGAGATGGGCTAAGTTAGATTTTTCTATCGCCCTTCACCTTTCTATATTCGATTTTCTATCTGTGATTATCTGCTTTTTAAATCTGCGATCATCTGTGCACAAACATGGATAAATTCAAATTAGTAAGTAGTTTTAAGCCCACCGGAGACCAGCCGCAGGCCATAAAGCGCCTTGTTGAAGGAATTGAAAAGAACAAACGTTTTCAGACGCTGCTTGGCGTGACCGGTTCAGGAAAGACCTTTACTTTGGCTTGCGCTATAGAAAAAATAAATAAGCCTGTACTTGTAATTTCCCACAATAAAACTTTGGCCAGCCAGCTTTACGCGGAATTCAAAGAATTTTTTCCCGGCAATGCAGTTGAATACTTTGTGAGTTACTACGACTATTATCAGCCGGAAAGCTACATTCCCCAGACAGACACTTATATTGAAAAAGATGCTTCTATAAATGACAAACTTGACCGGCTAAGATTGTCCGCAACAAGCTCTCTTATGTCGCGCCGTGATTGCCTGATTGTTGCTTCGGTATCATGTATATACAATTTAGGTTCCCCTGAAGATTACGAGGAGCTTACCCTTCATGTAAAGCGCGCAGACAATGTGCCGCTGGATTTTTTTCTTAAAAAACTGGTTAGCCTGCAATATGAGAGAAATGATTTTGATTTTAAAAGAGCGACTTTTAGGGTTAAGGGCGATACTCTCGACATTTTTCCTGCATACAAGGAGTTTGCGCTAAGAATAGAATTTTTGTCCGATACAATCGAGAAAATTTATGAATTTGACCCGTTAACCGGTAAAAAAATTTCAGATCTTGAAAGAATAAGCCTTTATCCGGCAAAGCATTTTATAATGGCAGAAGATAAAATAAAAAATGCGCTTTCAACTATTAATTATGAGCTCGAAGACCGCCTTATTTTTTTAAAGAAAAATGGGAAAATTCTTGAAGCAGAAAGGCTGCGCAGCCGCACTTTATATGATATGGAAATGTTAAAAGAGATGGGTTATTGCCATGGAATAGAAAATTATTCAAGGCATCTTTCGACGCGGCCGCCTGGCTCGCGGCCATATTGCCTTATGGATTATTTCCCCAAAGATTTCCTTATAGTAATAGATGAGAGCCACGTGACTGTTCCTCAGGTAAGAGGGATGTATGAAGGAGATAAATCCAGGAAAGAAACGCTTGTAGAATATGGTTTTAGGCTTCCTTCCTGCCTGGACAACCGGCCGCTTAAGTTTGATGAGTTTATGGAGTTTACAAAGCAGGTAATTTTTGTATCTGCTACCCCTTCTGAATTTGAAATGAAACTTTCTAAAGAGGAGGTGGTTGAGCAGATAATAAGGCCGACAGGGCTGGTGGATCCTCAGATAGAAATAAGGCCTACAAAGAACCAGATAGATGATTTGATTAACGAGATAGAAAAACGGGCGAAAAGGAAAGAACGCACGCTGGTTACAACACTTACCAAAAGGATGGCCGAGGAATTAAGCCAGTACTTAAAGGAAGAAGGTTTAAACGTCGCTTATATACATTCAGATATAGATACTTTAGAGCGGGTAAAAATTTTAAAAGAATTACGGATGAAAAAAATAGACGCTCTTGTGGGCATAAATCTTTTAAGAGAAGGCCTTGATCTTCCGGAAGTATCTCTGGTTGCTATCTTGGATGCGGACAAGGAAGGATTTTTGCGTTCAACCACCTCGCTGATACAGGTTGCGGGACGTTGTGCGCGTAATATAAACGGCCTTGTAATAATGTATTCTGACACAATAACCCGGTCCATGCAGCAGGCAATTTCCGAAAGCAACAGGCGAAGAGCTGTCCAGCTTGAGTATAACATTAAAAATAAAATTACCCCAAAAAGCATTGAAAAGGCGATTAAGGAAGGAATAGAAATATACATAAATGAAGAAGAGAAAATCTGCGGCAGGCTCGATGTCAGCGAAGACGAACTTGAAGTGCGTCAGGCGATAGATGAGCTTGAAAAGGAAATGTTTATTGCAGCAAAAAATCTGCAATTTGAAAAAGCGGCAAATATTCGCGATAGAATAAAAGAGCTTAAAGAAGCACTTAAAAAATAGATGGTAGATAGGAGGATAAATTCATCTGACATCTGTAATCTGTCATCTGTAATCTGAAAATTATGTATATCAAAATAATAAAACTTGATAAAGTTGATTCAACTAATGATTATGCTTCAGAAATTGCTTCTTCTGGCGCTAAGGAAATTACTGTTGTTGTAGCGAGAAGTCAAAGCGGCGGTAAAGGCAGAATGGGAAGGCGCTGGGTATCGGTTTCTGGTAAGGGCATTTATACCTCCCTTATTCTAAGGCCGGCAAACACCCTTAAAGAGATAAATTATCTGCCTTTGATTTCGGCTTTGGCAACGGCGAAGTTCCTGGAAAATTTGTTGAATACATTGCCAAAAGAATACAAAAAAGATAAAGACGGGTTGCAAACAATAATTAAAATAAAACTTCCAAATGATATAATGATAAACGGCAAAAAAGCAGTGGGCATACTTGTTGAGGCAAAAACAACAGGGAAAAAGCCCAGCTTCGTTATCGTTGGAATAGGTATTAATATAAACTCTCTTAAACAGGAACTTCCCGAACATGCTACATCGCTGTTTGTTGAAACCGGGCAAAAATATGATATTGATAAAATTTTCCCTAAACTGATTAAAGAAGTGGTAATTGTGTATAAGGATTTTAAAAAAGGAAAGATTAATTCTCTTCTTAAAGAGGTGCTGGCTTTTGGAGCTGCCGGCTCCGTAAAAGAGATTGAGGAAATGTTTGGAAGCAAAAATAAAGCCGGGGAGGTAGTAAATTTTATATGATAGCAATAGATGTAGGTAATACAAGTTTACATTTCGTGTGGATGAACGAGAAAGGTAGCATCGCTAAGATAAAAAGAATGCCTACCCAGGAAGCTACAGTAGCTAAGCTTAATGAAATTTTTTCAAAGTGCAAACAGGAGAAAATTATTGTTTGTTCGGTTGTGCCGCATATAACAGCGATGTTTAGAAAGATAAAAAAAGAATTTGCAGCAAATCTTTACATACTGGGTCAGGACATAAAGGTGCCCATTAAATCACTGTATAACAGGCGCCACATCGGAATGGATAGGTTGGTTGCGGCATATGCGGCAAAAAGGATATATAACGATGCAAGAATAATAGTAGATTTTGGTACTGCGATAACATTCGATATTCTGTCAATGGACGGCAGCTATGAAGGCGGGCTTATTTTACCAGGACTCGGCTCTACCCTAAAAGTTTTGTCTTCTTGCGCGCTGCTACCCAAAAAAATAAAAGTGCGTAAAACCGCCATATCCGTTCCGAAAGATACGAAAGACAGTATCAATAAAGGTATAACAGAAGGTTTTGGCTCAATGCTGAATTCCCTGATAGAAAAATATAAAAAAATTTTAAAGCTTAAAAGAAATACCAAAGTAATAGTTACCGGAGGAGACGCTAAATTTATCCTGCAAAGCCTGGAAGGCCCTGTAATTTTCGACCAGTTTCTTGTGATAAAAGGCTTGCATCTGCTTGCCGAAAAAACCATCGCTTAATTTTTTTGTAAAAAAATCTTGACAAGTTTTATTCTTTAAATAGAATATTTTAGCACTCAACACTTGAGATTGCTAAAATGAATTATTTATCAAAACACAGTAAAACAGTTTTAAGGAGGTGTACAGTATGAAGATTAAACCATTAGGAGACAGAGTGGTTATCCAGGCTTCAGAATCCAAAGAACAAACCAGAGGCGGCATCGTGCTTCCTGATACAGCAAAGGAAAAGCCCCAGGAAGGCAAAGTCGTTGCTGTGGGAACCGGCAAAAAAACCGACGATGGTAAAATAGTTCCACTTAACGTAAAGGTCGGTGACATTGTTCTTTATGGAAAATATTCAGGCACGGAAATAACGGTTGAGGATAAAGAGTATTTAATAGTGAGGGAAGAGGATATTTTAGCTATCGTTGCATAATTGGAGGTGAAATAAAAATGGCTAAGCAATTAGTGTTTAATGAAGACGCAAGAAGAGCGATTTTAAAAGGCGCAGAGATACTTGCAAGGGCAGTAAAGGTAACTCTCGGGCCTAAAGGAAGAAACGTCGTTATTGATAAAAAATTCGGTTCTCCTACAATAACGAAAGACGGCGTTACTGTTGCAAAAGAAATAGACCTTGAAGATCCTTATGAAAATATAGGCGCGCAGCTGGTTAAGGAAGTTGCCGAAAAGACTTCCGACACAGCAGGCGATGGCACAACTACAGCAACAGTTTTGGCAGAAGCAATTTTTAAGGAAGGCCTGAAGAATGTTGCGGCAGGCGCAAACCCCATGGCTCTTAAAAGGGGAATTGACAAGGCAGTTTCAATTGTGCTCGATGAACTTAAAAAAATCTCCAAGCCCGTTAAGGACAAAAAGGAAATTGCACAGGTTGCAACAATAGCTGCTAACGGAGATATAAAAATTGGAGAGCTTATTGCTGATGCTATGGACAAAGTGGGAAAAGACGGAGTAATTACCGTTGAAGAAGCAAAATCCATGGCAACAACTCTCGAGGTAGTCGAAGGTATGCAATTTGACCAGGGTTACCTTTCTCCGTATTTCGTTACCGATGCGGAAAAAATGGAGTGTTCCCTGGAAGAGCCTTACATTTTGATTTATGAGAAAAAGATTTCAAACATTAAGGATATGCTTCCGCTTTTAGAAAAAATTGCCCGCGCGGGAAAGCCTTTCCTTATAATCGCCGAAGATATTGAAGGCGAAGCCTTGGCGACACTTGTTGTTAATAAAATGAGAGGAATACTTAATTGCGCCGCAGTAAAAGCTCCAGGTTACGGCGATAGGCGTAAAGCAATGCTTGAAGATATCGCAACCTTGACTGGCGGGGAGGCAATTACTGAAGAGCTCGGAAGAAAACTAGACTCAATTGAGCTTGAAGAGCTGGGCCGCGCAAAAAGAGTAAGGATAGATAAAGAAAATACAACTATTGTTGAAGGTGCCGGAAAATCCCAGGGCATCCAGGGAAGAATCTCGCAGATTAAAAAGCAGATTGAACAGACAGATTCCGATTATGACAAAGAAAAATTACAGGAACGCCTTGCAAAGCTTGCCGGCGGAGTTGCCGTGATTAACGTAGGCGCTGCCACAGAAACAGAAATGAAAGAAAAGAAAGCGCGCGTTGAGGACGCTTTGCATGCAACAAGAGCTGCAGTTGAAGAAGGAATAATCCCGGGCGGAGAAATCGGTTTGATACGAAGCATCCCGGCTCTTGAAAAACTTAAATTAGACGCTGATGAGCAAATAGGCGTTAACATAATAAAGAAATCTTTGGAAGAGCCTTTAAGGCAACTGGTTACTAACGCCGGAGTGGAAGGCTCGGTAATCGTAGAGCAGATTAAGAAAGAAAAAACAAACATCGGGTTCGATGCGGAAAAGAACAAAATTACGGATATGCTTGAAGCAGGAATTATTGACCCCACAAAAGTAGCCCGTACAGCTTTGATTAATTCCTCTTCAATCGCATCATTGTTAATCACAACAGAGGCAGTTATTGCAGAAAAGCCGGAAAAGGACGCTAAGCCCGCTATGCCGGCTATGCCTGGCGCAGGCGGCTATCCAGAGTACTAGAAAGAAATTGCATTGCCGATTAAGCCCCCGTCATTAATTTGACGGGGGCTTTTCTTTTTGTTTTGAGGTGGTATAATTAAATAGTTTTTAATCCGTGGCGGCTATGAACCCCGCCCTTCCAAAAACACACTATGATTATCTATAAAAAAATAATAAATTTGGCGCAAGCTAAACAATGGGGTAAGAATAATAATTTTGTAGAAGGAAGGGCGGGGTGAAAAATACATTTTATCTTAATATATCCAGCGCAGATAATCTGGGGATAGGTCTTTTTAAGTATGCATTCCTTCCGCAGGAAAGATTTATTATTGTAAATTCTGCCCTTTCAAAGATACTTGGAGTCACTTTTGGCCGTGAACTTAAAAAAGTAAGGTTAGCAAATTTTTTCGAAAACCTCTCCGAGCGCGATGAATTTTTTGCGCGCGTGCGCATGAATGGAAAAGTAAACTTTTTTGAGGCTGTTTTTAAAACCCTTACCGGCAAAAATATCTGGGTTGCTATAACCTGTTCGTTGGTTGCATCCGGCGATAAGAAAGAATACCTCGAAGGAATAATCGAAAACATTTCTGCTCATAAAGAAATGGAAGATAATTTGTCTCTGGAGCGCGACCTTTTGCAGGGGCTTTTAGATAACCTTCCGGATGCAATGTATTTTAAAGACCGCAATAACCGCATAATAAAAGTAAATAAATTTTATGCGCAGGGCGTTGGGCTTAAACCCGAAGAAATAGTCGGGAAGACCGATTTTGACTTTTTCCCGGCGCAGCAGGCGCATCAGATGAGTCAGGATGACAATTACGTTTTAGCCAGCGGTAAACCCATAATAGGAAAAATTGAGCGTACCTTACTTCCGGACGGCACATGGAACCAGGCAATTACCACAAAAATTCCTATGTATGATAAAAATGCCAAAATAATAGGCACTATGGGTATAACGCGCGATATGACCGCCTATGCCAATCTTGAAAAAGAAAGGCTTTCAATGCTTATAAGCACATTAAAAATATTAGGTAAGGCCCTTGAAATGCGCGATCCTTATACCTTCAGTCACACGCGCCACGTGGCGAATATAGCTGAAATTATTGCAAAAGAATTAAATTGGGACGAAAACCGCCTTCTGGGGATAAGGCTTGCCGGCGAACTTCATGACCTGGGTAAAATCAGTATACCATTGGATATATTGAACAAGCCCGGAAAATTAAGCGATCTTGAATACAGCCTCATACAAGAACACGCCAAAAATTGTTATGATCTTATTAAGGACATAGAATTTCCTTTTCCTTTGTCAGAGACCATATATCAGCATCACGAACGCCTTGATGGAAGCGGCTATCCTCGCAAATTGAAAGGCGATGAAATTTTATTTGAAGCGCGGATACTTGCGGTTAGCGACGTTCTCGAATCAATGACCCAACACAGGCCGTACCGGGAGGCTTTGGGCATTGTTAACGCGGGTAAAGAATTATCGGATGGCCGCGGAAAGCGTTATGATTCAAAAATAGTTGATGTAGCATTAAGCTTGATAAATAAAAACGGCGATAAGGCGTTCTGGAAAGATAATTAGCACCGCTACGCAGCTAGCCAGTTATCGATAATTTTTTTCTTGCCTTTTTTTCTTTTTGTGATATATTTTTCTTTCTTGTTATCCGGCTGAATATTTATGTCTTAAGCTTAAATGTGGATAATCCCGCAACACTATTAAACCAACAGTAAGTTTACGGAGAATTAAGTGAAAGAAGTAAAAATATTTGCAAGAGCAGGACAGGGTGCAATAACCACAGCGGCGATATTAGGCGAAGCTTTTTTCCACCAGCAAATTTATGCTTACGCTTTTCCCAGTTTTGGCGCCGCACGTATGGGTGCACCAATGAATGCTTTTTTAAGGTTTGATACAAATCCGGTAAGACTGCGTTCGCAGATATATAACCCGGACTATGTTATTGTAATAGATCCTACGCTTATCAAGACTGAAAAGTGTTTTTCCGGAATGAAAAAAGGCTCTGCTGCAATGGTTGCCATAAGGAATGAATCGGATATAGAAGAAAAGCCTAAGGGCGTAAAACTAGTCAAAATTTTTGCAGAAAAAATAGCATTAGAAACTATCGGTAAACCTTTTACAAATACTGTTTTATTGGGCGCTTTCGCTAAGATAAGCGGAGATGTCAGCCTTGATTCAATCAACAAGGCAGTAAGAGGAAGATTTGCTGCAAAGCCGGAAGTCTTGGAAAAGAATATAGAAGCTATTAAAAGAGGATACGAGGCGGTTTAATATGTTTGGGCCACTAATTGCAAAACCAGGTTCTTCAAAGAGAAATTTAACCGGTTCTTGGCGCGCAGGAAAGAAACCAAAATTTTTACGCAAAGAATGTATTGCCTGCGGGTTATGTAAACTGGTTTGTCCTGAAAGCTGCATAGAAGGAAAAGAAAAGAATACTTTCAAAGCCGATTACGCGTATTGTAAAGGTTGCGGTCTTTGTGTATTTATCTGTCCTAAAAAAGATATTGAAATGACTGGAGAAGAAGAGAAATGAAACAATTCCTTGAAGGTTCATTTGCCGTAGCCGAAGCAGTTAAACTTTGTAAGCCCGGAGTAATTTCCGCTTATCCGATTACCCCGCAAACGCATATCGTCGAACGTCTCGCTGATTTTGTAGCAACCGGCCAAATGAATTCGCAATTTGTAAACGTTGAGAGCGAACATTCTGCGGCAACTGTTGTCTTGGGCGCTGTTGCAACGGGCGTGCGTGTTTTTACCGCAACCAGCTCCCAGGGGCTTATATACATGAGCGAAGTATTATTCAATATAGCAGGAATGCGTTTCCCGGTTGTTATGGTTTGTGCAAACCGCGCACTTTCTGCGCCAATAAATATATGGAATGACCAGCAGGATGCAATATCTCTTCGCGATAGCGGCTGGGTCCAGGTCTATGCGGAAAACAATCAGGAAGCTCTTGATTTTACCCTGCAGGCATATAAACTTGGAGAAAATCCACGCGTTATGCTTCCGATTATGGTAAATATGGATGGCTTTATATTGACCCACGGCATGGAGACAGTTGATGTTCCGCAACAAGAACTTGTAGATAAATTCCTGCCGCCCTATAAAGCGCCATACAAATTAGACGTTGAGAATCCTTTAAGTTTTGGGCTTTTAGGAGACCCTTCAGTCTATCTTGAGGCGCGCTACTCAGTTCATAAAACATTGGAAGAAACATTAGAGCTTATGCCTAAAATCGGCAAGGAGTTCGAATCTGTTTTTGGAAGAAAAGGCTTAAGCCTGGTTGAAAGTTATAAGCTCGAAGATGCAAAAACCGCAATTGTTGCCATGGGATCTGTCTGCGGCACAATAAAAGATTACATAGATGCAGAGCGTGAAAAAGGGAAAAAAATAGGGTTACTGCGGGTTATATCATACCGGCCATTTCCTAAAGATGCAATTTTTGAGGCTTTAAAAAATGTAAGTAAAGTTCTTGTGCTTGATAAATCGATTTCATTAGGCAGCGAAGGACCATTGTATACAGAAGTAAAATCGCTTTTTGCTAATAAAAAGCCGAAAGTAAGCGGTTTTGTGGCAGGCCTTGGAGGAAGGGATATTACGCTTCAAACTGTTAAAGATATGGTAAATATTTCTAAAGATAAAGAAGTGCGCTGCGAATTTTTAAATATCAACCAGTCTTTATTAAAAGAGGAATTTTATGTCTGAAACAGATTTGGGACATTTTGAGGCCGGACATTTCGAAGAACATTTGTTTGTTTCCGGGCACACTGCCTGCGCAGGGTGCGGGCAGTCGCTTGCTGCAAGGATTGTTGCTGACTGTGCCGGAAAAAACACAATGATTGCAAATTCAACAGGTTGCCTTGAAGTGTTTTCTACTAAGGCGCCCGAATCAGCCTGGCGCACACCATGGATTCATTCTTTATTTGAAAATTCTTCCGCTCTCGCTTCAGGAGTTGAAGCAGCTTTGCGTTATTTGGGTAAAATTGACAATATACGTGTTATTGCGCAGGGCGGAGACGGCGGAACAGCCGATATCGGCATACAAGCTTTATCCGGTATGCTTGAAAGAGGACACGACATCCTGTATGTATGTTATGATAACGAAGCTTATATGAATACAGGAATACAACGTAGCGGTTTAACTCCGCTTACAGCATCTACCACTACTTCACCGCTTGGGAGCAAATGGCATGGTAACTGGAGAAATAAAAAACCACTAGTTGAAATATGTGCAGCCCACTTTATTCCTTATGCAGCAACAGCATCTGTAGGTTACATCCAGGATTTACAAAGAAAAGTAAAAAAAGCATTAAGTATACGGGGCCCAAAATATATTCAGGTTCATGTTCCCTGCCCCTTGGGCTGGGGTCATCCGTCAAATGCAACGCTCAACGTGGCTAAGGAAGCTGTTTTGTGCGGATTATACCCGTTAGTGGAATATGAATTCGGCAAAGTTTCGAATGTATTTAAAGTCCCCGCGTCTAAACCTGTTTTGGAATATGTTAAGCTTCAATCCAGATTCAAACATCTTTTAAAAGATGAGGCAGCGCTAAAAGCTCTTCAGGAAGTTGCCAGCAAAAATTTAGAATATTACGGGTTGAGCAAAAAAGAAGCATAAATTCTAAAAAAAGGAGAGAGGAAAATGGCAAAAATAACTGTAGATAACGCGACTTGTGTTGGGTGCGGCCTGTGCGTCAGCAGCTGTCCTGATTGTTTTGAAATGACTGCTGATGGTATTGCGAAAGTAAAAGCCGATAAATGCTCAAACTGCGATTTACACGAAGTGGCTTCCCAGTGCCCGGTAAATGCAATTAACGTAGAAGATTAATTCTGATTCACTCTTAAAAAATTTTTGATTTAATTGACCCTGCGTAAAACGCAGGGTTTTTTATTGAGGCAGCAACTTTTAAAGCCCGAAGGGCGCATAAAAGCTGCGTAGCCGAAATAACCCTGAGCGAGCGACTTGTGGCGGGCCAAGTCTAACTAATCGAGCCGAAGGGTCTAAGTGTTTAAAGCGCGTGGTTTTAAAATCTTGCGTTTGATTCTTTTCTGATTTGCGAAAGAAGTTTCATCTTTTGCATTAAATCGAGGCTTTGTTTCAGGCGTGCTAGGTATTCTTCTTTTTTCGCGGCAAAATCTTTTTCATCAATTGGGCTTATGTCTTTTAGCTGGATAACGTAAGCGCCCTTGCTTAGGAAAACAGGGTAAGGGTAAATCTGGTCCCTTTTAAGCGAAAAAATTATTTTGCTTACATTTTCATTCAACCCCAAGCCTTCAATGTAGTCGTAGTATTTAAACTCACCGGTATCGCGAAAATCATAGCTTTCCTGGTCTGCAAGTTTTTTTAGATTTTGTATTTTTTCATTTTTTATTCTTTCAGTAAGCTTGTCTGCAATCGCTTTCGCTTTTTCTTTTGCCATAGAATCTTTTATAGTTTCTTCTACCTTTGTTTTTATGTCTGCGAACTCCGGAGTAAAAGCAGCTTTTTCTTCTTCTTTTTGTAAGAATATATAACCGATGCTGGTTTCAAGCATTGGCGATATTTTCTTAAGTTTTAAAGAGAAAGCGATGCTGTTTATGGCTGGCTGCCATCCCAACCCTTCTATAGGGTCTTTTTTGCCGATAAATGCTGTTTCTTTTACATCTACAGAAAACTTAATTTTAAGGTCATCTATGGTTTTAAGGTTATTTAAATTATTTCGTACGAGAGCCAATTTTTCCTTATCGCTTGAGGGCATTATCGCATATTTTATTTTTATCTTGGGTTCTTCTTTAAAAAGCGATTTATTTTTCTGATAAAATTTTTCCAGCTCATTTTCGGGTATTTTTATCCCGTCTTTTAACCTATCGTAAGGTATAAGGATATAAGATATTCTTGCTTTTTGAGTATCTTTTCTGTACAGCTTTTTTACGTCTGATTCCGAAGGATTCACGCGGATGTATTTTTTATATAGTTTTTCTATTTTTAGGTAATTTCTTATATATTCTTCAAAAATTTGGGGCTCCATACGCATTTGCCGCAGCGTGCGTTTATAATGTTCCGGCTCAAATTTTCCGTCGGTTAAGAAAAAATTAAATTTTTTTATTGAAGCTATTACTTCGTCATCGCCGACTTTTATTCTGTCTTTATTCGCTTTCCACAGAAGGAGTATGTAGTCAAAGGCAGTTTGCACTATATCCTGTTTTGTTATGTTTTTTTCTTTTTCGGGAGTTCCAACGAGAGCAAAAGATAATTGCGCCATGGTTATGTAATAACGCATGTCGTTGATGGTAATTGATCGGCCTCCTACTGTGGCTACTACATTTTGGTTTTTTTCTTTCAGAAACGCAATGCCTCCCCAGAGGACAAAGGCTGGGATAATGACAACTGCCAAAAACCAGAGTATTTTTTTGTGGTGCGCTCTAAATTTATTAAGCATGGTAATTAAATTATATTAACGGTTAATGAGAAATTTTCAAGCAAAATTTTTCAGAAAAGAAAAATTCGTCACATGTAACAGGTAACACGTCAAAATTGATAGTTGGGTTTTAAAAAACGTGTTACTTGATACGTGTTACGTGATATGAATTTTCTTGTAAATTCTTTTGTTTTGTGGTATTTTTTAACTGGAAAAAAGATCTTTGGCAATTGGGGGTGAAAGGGACTCGACCTATAGATGAGGTAAAGGGTTGCATGTCGTGCGGGTAAGCCTCCTACGTTAGTGAGGGTTTACAAAAATTTAAACGCAACACCACAATTTGTTGGTGTAGGCAGCGCATTAGCTGCCCCTGTTAGAGCGCCATACGTGGGTTTATCCCCTGTAGGGGTACACTAACAGGACCTTTATATTTCTTGCCTCAAGAGGTATAAGGGTTCGACATAGAGGATAGAAGCAGGCTCTTTAGCTTTGAGGGGTTTGCTTCGAAACTTTTCAAAGATGCTTCCTTGGAAATGCTGTCTTTCGCAGTTCTAAGGGAAAAGACAAAAGAAAGAATAAACATGTAGAGCTCTTTATTAACCCTGTAGGGACGCGGGTTCGACTCCCGCCACCTCCACCATGAACCACTCACAAAAATTTCTTGCGAAATTTTTGTTCGGGTTCATGGCGCAGCCATATGAATTTTTGTGAGTGGTGAATGCCCTGCACCGGAGGCACGAGTAAACGAGTGTCGACTGGTACAGGGCGGAATGCTTGAACATGTATTTATCTACGTTCTTATAAGTACTCTTGACAATAAATTCTATGTTGGTTTCACGGAAAATTTGCAGCAACGCCTAGAAGATCATAATTCCGGCAAGGTCCCGTCAACATCCTCAAGAAGGCCTCTTAATGTGATTTATTACGAAGCACATCTGTCTAAGTCCGACGCATTAAGACGTGAGCAATATTTCAAAACATCAAAAGGCAAAACAACTTTGAAACAAATGCTGCGCGATAGCTTGGAAGAAATGAATTCGTAAAATCCTCGTTGTTAAAACCTTGGTTTAATTAATTTCTGACTATTTTTTTTGAAAACAAAACGGAAAAGTCTTGAAAGAATTTAAGAAAAGAGTTAAAATCAAAAAATAAATAATATAAATTGCAAAGGAGGAAAGTATGAAAAAAATTTTTGCGGCGGTAATATTGTCAGTATTCTTATCATTAAATTCGTATGCAGCCGAGGCTAACATCGATATCCCTCTGGTTCTTCAAGATCTAGGTTATTCAAGCAATGATTTAGTGGATTATGCTACGCAATATAATGAAGAACATTTTACGTTAGCGAATTGGGAAACAGAGGATCCGGCTGATACTATAACCTTCGTATTGATTGATGGCGAAATAGTTGACTGGTTTAGCAGATAAATTAGCAAATATCAAAAACAATTATTGACCCGGCGAAAAAAATTCATATAATAGAAACGCATATAACTAACTTTACAAAATAAAGGAGTGTCATGGAAGTAAAGCTAACCAGCAACAACTTTGATAAGGAAGTAGTTAAGTCTAACATACCCGTGCTTGTTGATTTTTGGGCGCCATGGTGCGGCCCCTGCCAGATGATTGCTCCTTTTATTGAAGAGATTGCCAAAGAGTATCATGGTAAAATAAAAATTTGCAAATTGAATGTCGATGAGGCCTCAGACATAGCTACCTCCTTTACGGTAATGAGCATACCGACACTGCTTCTTTTTAAAGACGGTAAAATAATGTCCAAAAAAGTCGGTACACTTACCAAGAGAGAGCTGGAGAAATTCATCCAACAATATATTTAATGAACACAGTATTTTTTTGAGCCGCGAGACGGCAACGGAAAAATACTAGTGTGAATTGAAACCAGCACTTATTTTTGTAACACCATTGTATTTATATATAAAAGAATTATGCCCAAAAGACTCTCTTGAATTTATCCTAAACATGCTTTCAAAAATAAGTGCTGGGTCAAATTCTGCCTAACATTTTTCCTGCACAATTCGGCTACAACCTCAACGGTGGTTTTCGGCTAAGCCTTATTGCTTGGAAAAACATTGGCCTCATTTAAAAATTTCCAAAAAATCATTGATATTGTAATAGAATAAAGTATAATTACCTTTAGGAGGTGAACTATGCGTTTTAGGGGTTTTTTGGCTATTTTTCTTATTTCTGTTTTTCTTTTTTCATCAGGTAATTATGTATTTGCCGGGGGTGGATCTGCTGCCAGAAAGGAGCTTGAAGGGCAGTTAAGTCAGGCAAGAACAGATTTTACTGCGGAGCGCGACAGATTGCATGATCAAATCAGAGTAATGCGGGTTGCCTGGCACAATGAAAGAGCCGCGCTTTATGCTCAGGCTAAACAGAATCCAAAAGATAAGAGCACTAAGGCAGCCTTAAACGAAGGCGCTCAAAAATATTACGCTGACAGAAAAGCTGTTTATAACCAGTTGGTGGAGCTTCGCGCGGATTGGCTTAATACAAGAAAAGATTTGGGTTACAAAATAAAACACGTAAAATAAGATATCAGAGCTGATTGTTTAAAGAGCTTTCTATTTGTTGTAAAAGGAGGTGTGTATGGATTTACAGATAGTGTATCTGGAACCGGCAAAAGTGATACTTTCTAAAATAAGCAGCATCTTTATCAACATCGCCGCGGTTATAGTAATTCTTCTTATAGGCTGGATCATCGCGAAAATAATAAAAAGCATAATTGCAAAAGCACTTAAAGCAATAAAAATAGACAACCTGGCAGAAAAGGTTAATCTGAATAACCTTTTGCTTAAGGGCGGCATTAATATATGCACTTCTGAGTTGATAGCTATAATAGGTTATTGGATTATTATATTCGTTGCTCTTTTTGTTGCTGCTGACGCGGCAGGATTAAAGCAGGCAGCAAGTTTGCTGGATAAAGTTATTCTGTATATACCTCACATTATCGCAGCGGTATTTGTTCTGTTTCTTGGAATGTTCGCAGCAACGATTTTAAGCGGCATAGTTAAAACTGCATCAGCAAATGCCGGCATAGAACAAGGCACTCTTTTCGGAAGAATAGTGCAGGTTACGATAATAGCTTTTACGGTCGCAATAGCCCTTGAACAACTTAAGATTGCTACTCTTACAATCCATTCAACCGTAAGCATAATTATAGCTGTGGTTCTTGGATCTCTGGGTTTAGGTATTGCGCTTGCATTCGGTTTGGGTTGCAAGGATTTGGTTGCCAAGTACGTTGAAGATTTCCTGGATAAAGTAAAAAGCAAAAAGTAAATTATTCTGCAGGTTAATAGGCCCCAGCATAACAGGCTGCTTAGCAGCTAATTGTGCTGGGGTCATTTTTTTTAAAAAAGATATATTTTTTTCTTGACAAATATATCTTTTATAATATAATCTTAAAATCTTGTGCCGAGACGATTCTTCGGCAAAATTCCCTTAATAAACATAAGGGAATGCCCATGTAGCTCAGTTGGTAGAGCGTATCCTTGGTAAGGATAAGGTCACCGGTTCAATTCCGGTCGTGGGCTAAGAGAACAATCAAAAGAATAATTTAACCACAAAGTGGAACGGGGATTTTTTAATCTTTTTTACCGTTTTTAAGCCTGCAAAACTGCTATGAGAGAATTAATTGCTTTAGAATGCACAAGTTGTAAACGCAATAATTATTACATTACAAAAAACAAAAGAAAACATCCGGAAAAACTTAACCTTAGTAAGTTTTGCCGTTTTTGCCGTAAACATACTGAACATAAAGAGACAAAAGCTTAAGGCAAGTTCTTTGTAAATGAATCGTAAGCATAACCGGTCGCGCAAAAGCCATTTAAGGCGAGTAGCTCAATTGGCTAGAGCATCGGTCTCCAAAACCGGGGGTTGCAGGTTCAACTCCTGCCTCGCCTGCTTTGAGTTTGTTTGGAAGTAAACTAGCTTAAAGAGATGAGGTAGTGGTTTGACAGCAAGCGTTGGATGTGTTTAAAGAAACTTCGACTTCGTCGAAGAACACATACAACTCCTGCCTCGCCTGCTTTGAGTTTGTTTGGAAGTAAACTAGCTTAAAGAGATGAGGTAGTGGTTTGACGGCAAACCGGGAAGACTGCTTAAAAGTTTTGATTTTGCTAAAGGGCGTTTGTGATTAACGTTTAAGCGTATACCTGCTTAAGGCTATCCGCTAACGGTAGAAACAATTTTCTGCTTAAGCAAAACAGGAGAGATTGCCTCGTTTGCAGTAATAAAAGTACCCATTTAAATAAGATGTTTAATAAACTAAAAAAAATTCCCCAATTTTTTCGAGAAATAAGAGAAGAGCTTAAAAAGGTAAATTGGTCCAGTAAAAATGAATTAAAGGGTGCCGTTATTGTTGTAATTTGTATGCTTGTCTTCTTGACCGCATATGTGGCACTTGTGGATTTGGGTTTATCTAAATTAATACATTCTTTATTGCAGGGATAATGCGCTGGTATATATTACATACTTTAAGCGGTGTTGAAGAAAAAGCCAAGGCTAACCTCGAGGCGAGGATTAAAGCCCACAATTATGGGCATTTGATAACCAACGTTGTTATTCCTAAAGAGCAGGTTACCGAAGTAAAGCTTGGCAAGAAAAAGATTCTGGAAAGAAAATTTTTCCCCGGATATATTCTGGTAGAAATGGAGATGAATGACGATACCTGGCTTTTTGTAAAGAATACACCGGGTATTACCACTTTTATCGGCCCCAGACGTAAACCAAGCCCCATATCCCAGGAAGAGGTTGATAAGATTTTAGCCAAAGCCAAGGAAAGCAAGGAAAAACCAGCCCCAAAAGTTACTTTTGAAAAAGGAGAAAGTGTCAGAGTAATTGAAGGAGCTTTTCTTAATTTTAACGGTGTTGTTGAGGAGATCCAGCAGGACAAAGGTAAACTGAAGGTAAGTGTTTCGATTTTCGGAAGAACTACGCCGGTTGAACTTGAATTCTGGCAGGTAGAAAAGATCTAATTAACGAATAAATTGAGGTAGACAATGGCCAAGAAAAAGAAAAAACCAGTAAATCAGATAAAATTACAAATTGCTGCCGGCAGCGCCAATCCAGCTCCTCCGGTAGGTCCGGCATTAGGCCAGCATGGTTTAAACATAATGCAATTTTGTAAGGCTTTTAACGAAGCCACAAAAACTAAAGAGGGCATAATTTTGCCAGTAGTTATAAGTGTTTATGAAGATAAATCTTTCGATTTTATAATTAAGACCCCGCCGGCATCCGTACTTCTTAAAAGGGCTGCTAATTTGGCAAAGGCCAGCGGACAGGTAGGCAAGGAAATTATCGGTGAAGTTACCAGACAGCAGGTAATAGAAATAGCGAAAGAAAAAATGGCAGACTTAAATACGAATGATTTGGAGAAAGCAATAAAGGTTATTTCCGGAACCGCCAGAAGCTGCGGTATAAGAGTAAAAGAATAAGATAATTTATTTAGGTAATAAAGAGGCATAATATGAAAAAGAAAAGCAAAAGATATCAAGAGGCAGCTAAGCTAAGAGATGAGGCAAAGGTGTATTCGATTGAAGAGGCCGTTGGTATCTTAAAGAGCATGCCTCATGCAAAATATGATGAAACTCTTGAGGCAAGCTGTCAGGTCAACATTGACCCGAAGGCTACAGAGCAGACCGTAAGAGGCTCTGTGGTGTTACCTCATGGAACAGGTAAACAGGTAAAGGTCATTGTATTCTGCGAACCGGAAAAGGAAGCCGACGCAAAAGAAGCAGGCGCCGATTTTATAGGTTCTCAGGAATTGGCAGATAAAATTACCAAAGAAGGATGGTTTGAGTTTGATTGCTGTATATCCACCCCTTCCATGATGAAAGTTGTAAGTAAATTAGGTAAGGTCTTGGGCCCCCGCGGTCTTATGCCTTCCCCAAAAACAGGCACTGTCACTGATAATGTTTCTTATGCGATAAAAGAGGCAAAAAGAGGCAAAATTGATTTTCGTATGGATAAAGCTTCCTGTATTCATGTAGGGCTCGGCAAGATTTCTTTTTCAAAAGAACAGTTGGCAGAGAACGTGCATGCATTTATGGATGCTTTGAACAATGCAAAGCCGGCTTCAACAAAGGGCGAATTCATTAAGTCGATATATTTATCGACTACAATCAGCCCGTCAGTGAGGTTAAACGCATGAAACATATAGGTACAATAGTAAGGGAAAAAATCGTTGATGAGCTGAAGGAAAACTTACAGCAGTCAGAGGGTTGTTTTTTCGTCAATTTTAATAAAGTCAAAGCCTTATCCATAAGCCAGTTAAGAAATAATCTAAGGACGACAAAAGCCAAAGTCTATGTAGCGAAAAATTCCTTATTTTCCAAAGCGTTCGAAAAGAACCGCGATAATGTAGCTAATTTTATAAACGGAGAAACCGCTGTTATCTTTGTTTACGATAAAGATATAGTTAGGACTGCTAAGGCATTGGTTGACTTCGCAAAGGAAAATGAAATCCTCAAAATACAGGGAGGTTTACTCGATAACAAAGCAGTAAGCCCGGAGGATTTAAATGCTTTGGCAAAATTGCCGCCCAAGGAAATACTTTTAGGTATGGCCGTAAGCGGTCTCGCTTCTCCCATTACCGGTTTTGTTTCTACGTTAAATCAGGTAATACTTAAGTTCTTGTGGACAGTTGAGGAAATAAAAAAGAATAAAGAAGCCAATAAGAAGTAGGAGGTTAATATGTCTAAGGCAGAGGATGTTTTAAAAATGGTAGAGGAGATGACGGTACTTGAACTTTCTGAGCTGGTTAAAGCATGCGAAGAAAAATTCGGCGTAAAAGCAAGTGCACCTATGATGGCTGCAATGCCTGGAGCCGGAGCTGCCGCTGCAGCTGAAGAGAAAGAGGAAAAAACAGCTTTCACCGTTATGCTTAATGCTGCTGGCGCAAACAAAATAGCCGTCATTAAGGAAATACGAGCAATTACCGAATTAGGTCTTAAAGAGGCAAAAGAGCTCGTAGATTCTGCTCCAAAGAAAGTTAAAGAAAACGTCACGAAAGAAGAAGCCGAAGAAATTAAAAAGAAACTGGAAGCTGCAGGCGCAGCAGTAGAATTAAAGTAAGTATAAATTACCTGTAGTTTCTTGGGTTTGTTTATGATTAAGTAAACTCAAGAAACATATATATAGGAGGGTATTAGCTTGAAAGGAATAAAAGAATTATCTTTTGCTAAGACCAAAAAGATTTATCCGATGCCTCATTTGCTTGAGCATCAGATTAATTCTTTCAAAGAGTTCTTGCAAATGAACATTCTCCCGGAAAAGAGGAAGAAAGTGGGCTTACAGGAGATACTTGAAGAAGTATTTCCCATGGAAAGTCCGGACAAGCAATATCGCTTGGATTTTGTTTCCTACAGTCTTTCCAGGCCGCGCTATAGCGTTGAAGAATGCAAGAAACGCGCGCAAACTTACGCGGCACCCTTAAGAGTGCGCTTACGTTTGACAAGCCCGGCAAGCGAAGTAAAAGAGCAGGAAATTTACTTAGGCGATGTCCCTCTTATGACTGATACTGCTTCCTTTATAATCAACGGCGACGAAAGAGCGATTGTCAGCCAGCTGCAACGTTCCCCCGGCGTATTTTTCGAGGAAGAACTTCATCCAATGGGCAAGCGTATGTATTTTGCCCGCATTATACCTTATAGAGGTTATTGGATAGAATTTAGAACCGACATAAATGATACCATAACCGTAATCATCGACCGCCGTAAAACTTTTCCTGCCACGCAAATCTTACGAATAATGGGTCTTTCAAGCAACGAAGATATTTATAAAAATTTTTCCGATAAACCATACCCCGAACTTGTAAATACAGTAAAAAAAGATTCGACAATCTCGACTGAAGAAGCATATCTTGATTTTTATAAAAAAATGCGCCCAACCGAGCCTATCACGCTTGAAGCGGCAAAAGAAGTTTTCAAAAGAATGTTTCTTGATGCGCGCAGGTATGATTTAGGGCGGGTCGGAAGATACTTACTGAATAAAAAGTTGGGAATGGAGCTGCCTTTAAGCAAAAGAATAATCGACCTGGACACTCTTGTTGCAATAGTAAAAAATCTTCTCAAAGTTAAAGCAGGAGAGCGCCCTACTGACGATATAGACCATCTTGCTAACCGGCGCATAAAGCTAATCGGAGAACTTCTGCAGCATCAGGTAAGGGTGGGGTTGCTTCGCGTAGAAAGAACTTTTCTTGACAGGTACCCGCTCATTGCATCCAGTGATTTTTCAATACAACATCTTATAAATTCAAGAGCTTTTTCCGCTCAAATTCAGGACTTTTTCGCACGCAGCCCGCTTTCTCAATTTATGGACCAGACAAACCCGCTTGCGGAAATTACCCATAAAAGAAGGTTGTCTGCAATGGGCCCCGGCGGACTTTCGCGTAAACGTGCAGGGTTTGAAGTAAGAGACGTTCATCCTACACATTACGGTAAAATTTGTCCGATTGAAACTCCGGAAGGCGCGAACATCGGTTTGCTTTCTTCACTCACAACTTATGTAAGAATAAATCCGCTCGGATTTCTTACAACTTCCTACAGAAAAGTTGAGAAGGGTGTTGTGTTGGACAAGGTTGAATATTTAACCGGGGATGAGGATGAAAATCGCATAATCGCCCAAGTATCACATAATTTAGACGAGGACGGAAAGATTAAAGATAAAGAAATTTATGCACGTTTCAGAGGAAAATTTCCCAAAGTAAAGCCTCACGACGTCGAATATATGGATATTTCTCCGCAGCAGATAGTTTCTGTGTCTGCGGTTTTGATACCATTTTTGGAACACGACGATGCAAACAGAGCTTTGATGGGTTCGAACATGCAAAGGCAGGCTGTTCCGCTTTTGTTTCCAGAAGAATCCCTCGTTTCAACCGGCGCAGAAAAAAAGGTTGCGCGGGATAGCGGGGTAGTTGTTCTTAACAAAGAAGAAGGCACGGTTGATGAGGTGGACGCTCACCACATAAAAATAGGTAATTTTGTTTATAAACTAAAAAAATTCGAACGTTCAAACGCAGATACATGCGTAAACCAGCGTCCGATTGTCACTAAGGGCGATAAGATAAAAGTCGGAGAAACTATTGCTGATGGCATGGCCACCAGGCACGGTGAGCTTGCTCTTGGCAGGAACCTCTTGGTCGGATTTATGCCATGGAGAGGTTACAACTTTGAAGATGCAATTATCATAAATGAGAAGCTGGTAAAAGACGATATGCTTACTTCGGTTCATGTTGAAAAATTCGAAGTTGAAGCTCGTGAAACGCGCCTTGGCAACGAAGAAGTAACCAGGGATATTCCCAATGTAAGCGAAGAAGTATTAAAGAACCTTGATGAAAACGGCATAGTGCGCCTTGGCGCAGAAGTTATGCCGGACGATATTTTAGTCGGACGCGTTACTCCTAAAACCGAAAAGGAACTTTCTCCGGAAGAGCGTTTGCTTCGTGCGATATTTGGAGAAAAAGCAGCAGATGTTAAAGATACATCCCTGAGGGTTCCGCCAGGAGTTTACGGCGTAGTCATTAACGTTGAAGTGTTCCAGAGAAAAGACAGAGGACGCCGTTCCAAAAAAGAAAAAACAGAGGAATTAAAAAGGGTCCGCGAGATTGAAAGATATTACGAAGAAGAAAAAGAGTTGTTAACCCGCGAAAAAATGAGGCGTCTTTCCGCAATTTTGGGTAAAAGCGAAGGAAGAATAAGCTCCGACGATATTGATGCGAACGAAGAGGCAAAAGCCATATTAAGCATCTATGATGACCGTTTGCAAGAGCTAGCCATGGAGCGGGAACTTGAAAGCGCAAAAATCAAAAAAGGAGACGAGCTTCCTACCGGCGTATTAAAAAGAGTTGTTGTATTTGTGGCAATGAAGAGAAAAGTGTCTGCCGGAGATAAACTTTCCGGTCGTCACGGCAACAAAGGTGTTATTTCAAAAATATTGCCCGAAGAAGATATGCCGTTTCTTGAAGATGGAACCCCTCTTGATTTGATTTTAAATCCTCTTGGAGTTCCTTCCAGAATGAATGTAGGCCAGCTTTTAGAAATGCACCTTGGTTGGGCAGCCAAGAAACTTGGCATAAAAACAATTACGCCTGTTTTTGAAGGCGCAAGAGAAGAAGATATAAAGAATTTGTTGAATCAGGCAGGGATTCCGGAAAGTGGAAAAGTAACTATTTATGACGGCCATACCGGCAAAGCCTTCGCAAATCAGATAAGTGTTGGCTGTATGTTCATTATGAAACTTGTGCATATGGTCGATGACAAAATACACGCCAGGGCAATTGGCCCATATTCCTTGATTACCCAGCAGCCCCTCGGCGGAAAAGCGCAATTCGGCGGACAGCGTTTCGGAGAAATGGAAGTCTGGGCGCTTGAAGCATATGGCGCAGCATTTACCCTTCAGGAAATGCTGACCGTAAAAAGCGACGATGTTGAGGGAAGAACAAGAATTTATGAAGCGATAGTAAGGGGAGAGCAGAAATTCCAGCCTTCAGTTCCGGAGTCCTTTAATGTTTTAGTTAAAGAATTACAAGGATTGTGTCTGGACATAAGGCCAGAAAAGGAGTCTAAATAAATGATTGAAGATAGCACTTTCTTTGATCAAATAACTATTCGGCTTGCTTCTAACCAGGCAATCAGAGGCTGGTCCTCAGGAGAAGTAAAAAAAGCAGAAACCCTTAATTACCGCACCCTAAAGCCGGAAAAAGACGGCCTTTTCTGTGAAAAGATTTTCGGCCCTGCAAAGGACTGGGAATGCCATTGTGGAAAGCTTAAAGGCATAAAATTTAAAGGTACAAAATGTGACCGTTGCGGTGTTGAGGTACTGCATTCATCGGTGCGCCGTCAGCGCATGGGCCATATTGACCTGGCAGCTCCGGTAACACATATCTGGTTCTTTAAGATCATACCTTCCCGCATAGGCTCAATGCTAGACCTCTCCGCAAAAGAACTCGAAAAAGTAATTTACTACGAAGAGTATATTGTAATAGACCCGGGCACAAGCACTCTTAAGAAGATGCAGCTTCTTAACGAAGAAGAATATCAGAAAGCTTTAAAAGAATTCGGCCAGAATTTTACCGTAAAGATAGGGGCTGAGGCAGTAAGAGAACTCCTTAAGGATTTGGATTTGGACAAACTTAACAAGAGTATACGCCGCGAAATTGAGAACACAAAAAGCACGCTAAACAAACGCCTCTTAAAAAGACTTAAAATAATTGAAGATTTCCGCCGTTCAGGCAATAAACCCGAATGGATGGTTTTAGAATCAGTTCCTGTTATTCCGCCAGATTTGCGCCCGCTGGTTCCCCTTGAAGGCGGAAGGTTTGCATCTTCCGACTTAAACGACCTTTACAGGCGCGTGATTAACAGAAATAACCGTCTTAAAAAGTTAATTTCACTTGGCGCTCCTGACATAATCGTAAAGAATGAAAAAAGAATGCTTCAGGAAGCGGTTGACGCTTTGATTGAAAATGGCAGGCACGGCCGGCCGGTTACAGGCCCGCAGAATAGGCCGTTAAAAAGCCTTTCCGATATGCTTAAAGGAAAGCAAGGCCGTTTCAGGCAAAACCTGCTCGGCAAACGAGTAGATTATTCCGGAAGAAGCGTAATCGTCGTAGGCCCGGATTTAAAACTTCATCAATGCGGAATTCCAAAACAGATGGCTCTTGAACTTTTTGAGCCTTTTATAATAAAGAAATTAAGAGAAAGAGGATTTGTTCATACCATAAAAGGCGCGCGCAGGATGGTTGAAAGAGCACGTGTCGAGGTATGGGATATACTTGAAGAAGTAATAGACGGCCATCCGGTTATGCTTAACCGCGCACCAACGCTTCACCGTTTAAGTATCCAGGCTTTTTACCCCATACTCGTAGAAGGAAAAGCGATTAAACTTCATCCGCTTGTTTGCGCTGCTTTTAACGCAGATTTTGACGGAGACCAGATGGCAGTGCACGTTCCATTGTCAATTGAAGCCCAGGCAGAAGCAAAGCTTGCCATGCTTTCGGTGAATAATATTTTTTCACCAGCTGACGGCAGGCCGGTTATTACGCCTACACAGGATACAATCATTGGCTGCCGCTATCTTACCTTGGATAAAGATAAAGGGGTAGGAGAAGGCACGGTATTTTCTTGCGCCGAAGAAGCTATAACTGCGTATCAGGATGAAGAAGTCGAGTTGCACGCGAAGATTAAGATACGCGTAGAAGACCAGGGCCAGAAAAAAATTGTTGATACAACAATAGGAAGAATTATTTTTAACCAGGTGCTTCCTAAAGGATTTAGATATGTTAACGAGCCTCTCAGCAAAAAAAGCGTTTCTGAAATTATCAGCGAATGCTACAAGATGTTCGGCCACGGCACAGCAGTTGAGCTGCTTGATAAGATAAAAGATTTAGGCTTTGAATATGCAACATACGGCGGAGTAAGTATCTCTATCAATGACCTTCATACGCCGGAGCAGAAAACCGAATCTATAAACGAAGCCAACGAAGACGTTTCGAAAGTTGAAGACCAGTATAAAAAAGGAATTATTACGGAACGCGAGCGCCACAATAAAATTATAGATATCTGGACGAGAACCAACGACCGCATATCCGACCTTGTATTTAAGACCATGGATAAATTTAATCCGATATTCATGATGGCAGATAGCGGGGCGCGCGGTAGCCGCGTTCAGATAAGGCAGTTGGCTGGCATGCGCGGTCTTATGGCGAAACCCTCCGGAGAAATTATTGAAACCCCGATTATTTCAAACTTCAGGGAAGGCTTAACTGTTCTTGAATACTTTATTTCAACTCACGGCGCAAGAAAAGGTTTGGCTGATACGGCACTTAAAACAGCTGACGCAGGTTACTTAACCCGCCGCCTTGTTGATGTTGCCCAGGAAGTCATAATTATAGAAGAAGACTGCGGCACGGTAAACGGAATAACGGTTTCAGAAATCGTAGAAGGAGATGAAGTAGTTGTTCCTTTAAAAGAGCGAATTGTAGGCCGTGTTGCGCTTGACAGCATAGTTGACGTAGTAAGCGATGAAGCAATAGTAAAAGCAGGCGAAGAAATTACCGAAGAAAAAGCAGATAAGATAGAACGACTGGGGCTTGAGAAAATCCGCATAAGAAGCGTGCTTACCTGCGAGTCGGAAAGAGGAGCGTGCATTAAATGCTACGGAAGGAATTTAGCTTCCGGAAAATTAATTGAAATAGGCGAAGCTGTCGGTGTAATTGCCGCTCAATCAATAGGTGAACCTGGAACGCAGCTTACAATGAGAACATTCCATATCGGCGGAACTGCCTCCAGAGTTGCAGAGCGCGCGTTTATCAAAGCAAAAGAAAAAGGCACGGTAAAATACCACGGTTTAAAGATTGTTGCAAAAGGGAAAAATTTCATAGTGCTTAATAGAAATGGTATGATAAGCGTAAATGACGAACGCGGTATAGAATTACAAAGAAATCCTGTCCCGCAAGGTTCGCTGATCCTCATTGAGGACGGCGGCGCGGTTGAAAAAGATAAAATTTTTGTCAGATGGGACCCATATTCATCTCCGATTTTGACTGAAGTGAAAGGAAAAGTAAAATATGAAGACCTTATAGATAAGATTACCATACAGGAAGAAATGAATGTTGCAATTGCCAGAAAGGAAAGGGTTGTAGTTGATTTTAAGGGAGATTATCATCCCCAGCTTTTGATTATGTCTGACGAGGATAAAAAAGAAGTTGCCGGAATTTATCCTTTGCCTAGCGGCGCTCACATAATGGTTAGCGAAGGCGATAGTGTTGAAGCAGGTGATGTTATAGCAAAGACTCCGAGATTGGTAGCCAAAACAAGGGATATTACCGGAGGTTTGCCTCGTGTTGCTGAACTTTTCGAAGCGCGCAGGCCAAAAAGCCCGGCGCTTATCAGCGAAATCGACGGATTTGTAGAATTTAAAGAAGAAAAAGGCGAGCGTAAATTAATTGTCCGAAGCCCCACCGGGATGAAGAGGGACTACTCGATTCCTCTTGGAAGCCACCCTATTGTTTACAGGGGTGACCAGGTGTCAGCAGGCCAGCAGCTTACAGAAGGCCCTACGGTTTTACAGGACATCTTAAGGGTATGCGGCGATAAAGTATTGCAGGAATATTTAGTCAATCAGATTCAGGAAGTTTATAGATTACAGGGCGTAAGAATTAACGATAAGCACATCGAGGTAGTAATCAGAGAAATGCTTAAGAAAGTAAGGATACTCGAATCAGGAGATACGGAATTTCTGCCGGGAGAAGCTATCGACAAATGGGATTTCCGCAACGAGAACGAAAGGATACTTAAGAAAGGCGGAAAACCCGCAACAGCTTCGCCCTTACTTTTGGGAATTACAAAAGCGTCCCTTAGCACAAAGAGCTTTATTTCTGCGGCAAGTTTTCAGGAAACAACAAGAGTCCTGACAGACGCTGCCACGAGCGGAAAAGCAGATGACCTGCAGGGCCTAAAAGAAAACGTAATAGTAGGCCATCTTATTCCTGCAGGAACAGGGTTAAGAAGATATAGAGACATTGAGGTGGAAAAATGCCAACAATAACACAATTGTTAAGAAAGCCGCGTTTACCTAAGAAAAGAAGAAGTAAGTCTCCTGCTCTGGAAAAAGCTCCCCAAAGAAGAGGGGTATGCATTCAGGTAAGGACTATGACCCCGAAAAAACCGAATTCAGCTTTGCGTAAAATTGCGAGAGTAAGGCTTACCAACAGCAATGAAGTAACCGCCTACATTCCAGGAGAAGGCCATAATCTTCAAGAACATTCCATAGTTTTGGTAAGGGGCGGAAGGGTTAAGGATCTTCCAGGAGTCAGGTATCACATAGTAAGAGGAACGCTTGACTGCCAGGGGGTTGCCAACAGAAAGCGTTCAAGGTCGAAATACGGAGCAAAGAGACCGAAAAAATAAAGCTATAAGGAGAAAAATGAGAAGAAGAAAAGCGCCCAAAAGACAAGTTCAGGCTGATCCAAAATATAACTCAACCGTGGTTGGCCAGCTTATTAATATAATAATGCAGGATGGCAAAAAAACCAAGGCGCAGGGTATGGTTTACGGGGCGTTGGATTTAATCGGCGAAAAAATGAAAGAGGATGCTTTGAAAGTATTTTTTGCAGCTTTGGAAAATGCCCGTCCACGCTTAGAGGTGCGTCCAAGGCGAATTGGCGGAGCAACATACCAGGTTCCTATGGAAGTTACTCAGGAACGCGGAATCTCAACGGCTCTGCGTTGGATACGTGATTGCGCCAGAAGTAAGAAAGGCAGAGCAATGGAAAGTAAAATAGCAGATGAAGTCCTTTCTGCCTTTAAGAACGAAGGTTCTGTAATTAAGAAAAAAGAAGATATGCACAAAATGGCAGAAGCTAACAAGGCATTTGCTCATTTTAAATGGTAATCGCATGGTTGCTAATATGACATCAGAGATAATCGCAGATAAACGGGTTATTGATAACTCATGCAGAGTGAATATGAAAGAGAATCTAAATACAATCAGAAATATCGGAATAGTTGCCCACATTGATGCAGGTAAAACCACAACTACCGAGCGGATTCTTTTTTATGCCGGTAAAATTTATAAAATCGGAGAAGTTGACGATGGAACGACCACAACTGACTGGATGGTGCAGGAGCGTGAGCGAGGCATTACCATAACAAGCGCCGCTACTTATTGTAACTGGAATAACTACCACATAAATATTATTGATACTCCCGGCCATATTGATTTTACGGTTGAGGTAGAGCGTTCTTTAAAAGTATTGGATGGCGTTGTAGTTATTTTTTGCGGGGTTGGCGGAGTTGAACCGCAGTCTGAGACCGTATGGCACCAGGCTGATAAATATCATGTAGCAAGAATTGCCTTTATAAATAAGTTAGACCGCGCAGGAGCTGATTTTTTTAATGTCGTTTCCGAGATGGATTCAAAGCTGATAACCTTAAATGTCCCTATCCAGCTTCCGATTTACGATGGCGATGAATTTTCCGGTATAATTGATTTGATAAAGAATAAGGCGGTATATTTCGAAGGAGAAGCAGGAGAAAAGTTAGTTTACAAAGAGATTCCGGAAAACTATAAAGATTCAGCCGTCAAATACAAAGATAACCTTATAGAGAAACTTGCAGAACTTGATGATGAGCTTATGCAGAAAGTAATTTCGGCAGATATAATAGAAGAAGAATTTTTGATTGGCAAAATCCGGCATTACGTATTGGCAAACAAGCTTGTCCCGGTTTTGTGCGGTTCGTCATTGAAGAATAAAGGCGTGCAATTGTTAATTGACGCAGTCTGCAACTACCTTCCATCGCCAAAAGACTTGGGAACAGTTAAAGGTATAAGCCCTGACGGGAAAGATTATGAAACCATAGAAGTTTCACCGGCGAGCCCTTTATGCGCGCTTAATTTTAAGGTATTTACAGATTCTTTTGTCGGTAAATTATTTTATACACGTATTTATTCCGGAAAAATTGCGGCAGGAAGCTCAATTTATAATTCAACAAAGCGTACAAAAGAAAAAGTTTCTAAAATACTGCGCATGCATGCAAATAAACAGGAAATAATAAATGAAGCCAAAGCTGGCGATATAGTTTGTCTCGTGGGGCTTCATGAAACTGCAACCGGAGATACTTTATGCAGCGAAAAATACCCCATAATGCTTGAGGAAATAAGATTTCCTCTGCCTGTAGTTTCCGTTGCAATTGAACCAAAAACGCAGGCAGACCAGGAAAAATTATTTTCCGGTTTGCAGAAGCTTGAAGATGAGGACCCGTCTTTTAAAGTTGCTTACAATAAGGAAACAGGGCAAAATATAATTTCCGGAATGGGGCAGCTGCATTTGGAAATAATGGTAGACAGGCTGCTTCGGGAATTTAGCGTAAAAGCAAAAATCGGAAAACCCCAGGTTGCTTATAAAGAAACAATTACCCGGAAAGTTGAAGCAGTCGGTAAATTTTTTCAGCAGACAGGCGGACACGGACAATACGGGCATGTTGTTTTATTGATAGAGCCGCAGGAAAAAGGAAAAGGAATTACTTTTGAAAACAAGGTAAAAGGCGGCGCAATACCAAAAGAATTTATTCCTTCAGTTAAAGACGGAGTGCTCGAGGCAATTGAGAGCGGGGTCCTCGGGGGTTATCCTGTAGTAGATGTCAAAATTACGTTGATAGATGGTTCGTCTCATGCAGTTGATTCATCCGAGCTTGCCTTTAAGATTGCCGCGGAAATGGCCTTAAAGGACGGCTTGAGAAAAGCAGCGCCGGTATTACTTGAACCGGTTATGGAGCTTGAAGCGATTACCCCGAATGAATATCTTAGCCAGGTAATAGGTGATTTAAACACCCGCCGCGCAAAAATCACCTCTGTTTCAGAGAGGAAGAACCTGAAAATCATAAATGCCGACGTTCCGCTCGTTGAAGTTTTCAACTATGCCGATGTATTAAGAAACTTGACACAAGGCCGAGCTTCTTATACAATAGAACCTTCATATTACGAGCGTGTTCCCGATACTTTGCTTATAAAAATACTAGGGGTATAATTTTGATTATAAAACTTTTAAATAAGATAACGGCTTAATACGAAAAGGAGGTGGCCAGATGGCAAAGGAAAAATTTGTAAGAAGCAAACCTCATGTTAACGTGGGAACAATAGGACACGTTGACCATGGAAAAACAACTCTTACCTCAGCTATTACTAAGGTGTCTGCAGGAAGAGGTATGGCTACGTTTGTATCCTATGATCAGGTAGCGAAAGCTTCCGAGTCACAGGGGCGGCGTGATGAAACGAAAATTTTAACTATAGCCATTTCTCACGTAGAATATGAAACAGAAAAAAGGCATTATGCACACATAGATTGCCCGGGCCATCATGACTATATTAAGAACATGATTACCGGTGCTGCTCAAATGGATGGAGCTATACTTGTTGTTTCTGCAGTTGACGGACCAATGCCTCAGACAAGAGAACACATATTGCTCGCAAGGCAGGTTAACGTTCCGGCAATCGTAGTATTTATCAACAAGGTAGATTTAATGGATGACCCAGAACTTGTTGAGCTCGTTGAAGTAGAAGTAAGAGACCTGCTTGCTAAATACGAATTCCCCGGCAAAGAAACTCCCGTAATAAAAGGTTCGGCAATAAAAGCGCTTCAATGCGGTTGCGGAAAAGCAGATTGTCCGAATTGTAAATCAGTAATTGACCTTTTGAACGCAGTGGATAGCTTTATTCCTGCGCCCAAAAGAGAAATTGATAAGCCGTTCCTTATGGCGGTTGAAGATGTATTTTCGATTTCCGGAAGAGGAACAGTTGCAACCGGAAGAATTGAAAGAGGAAAAGTTAAGGTAAATGAAGAACTTGAAATGATAGGGCTTAAGCCGGAAGTTAAGAAAACAGTTGTTACCGGTGTTGAAATGTTTAGAAAAGAGCTTGATGAAGGGCTTGCCGGAGATAACGTAGGGCTTCTTTTAAGAGGCGTTGAAAAAACTGATATTGAGCGCGGAATGGTCTTGGCAAAGCCAGGCTCAATTACGCCGCACACTAAATTTAAAGCACAGATTTACTCGTTAAAGAAAGAGGAAGGCGGAAGGCATACGCCGTTTTTCGCAGGATACAGGCCGCAATTTTATTTTAGAACTACCGATGTAACCGGTTCTGTAACACTGCCTGCAGGAGTTGAAATGGTTATGCCGGGAGATACTGCTGAGCTTGAAATTGAGCTCATTCAGCCTGTTGCTATAGAAAAGGAATCAAGATTTGCTATCCGTGAAGGCGGTAGAACTGTTGGAGCAGGCGTAGTTACGCAGATTATTGCCTAAAAGTTTGCGCATCGTTGGTTCGTACTGCTCTTAAATATGAAATATGCTTAAATTAAGAATAAAACTAAAAGCGTTTGACCATCGCATCCTGGATCAGTCTACTCATGAAATAGTGGAAGTGGCACTGCGTACTGGAGCCAAAGTGAACGGCCCCATACCGCTTCCGACAAACAAAAAGATTTATACGGTGAACCGCTCGACAAACATAGATAAAAAGTCGAGAGAACAGTTTATGATGGCGGTTCACAAAAGAATAATCGATTTGGATGACCCGACACCCAAGACGATAGATGCTTTGCGAAAATTGAATTTACCGTCAGGTGTCAACGTAGAGATAAAACAGGAAGTTTGAAATAGGAACGCAGATAGAGGCGTAAGATACGCAGATAGGGATTAAAGTAGAAAGAAAGCTTAATTCTTCTACTCCTGCCGTAAAAAGGCAGACCTTCTCGTACTTTAGCTCAAAGTTGGTGTTACGAGCTAAAGAACTGCCATTGTTAGTAATCTGCACGCTGTAACAAAAGAACACAAAAATGATTAGGGAAATTTTTGGCAAAAAACTAGGGATGACGCAAATTTTTGCAAGCGACGGCTCGCTCATCGGCGTTACGCTTATCGAAATAGAACCGGTTTGCGTATTGGAAGAGATAAAATACCCGACTAAAGAAGTTGCAAGAATTGGGTGTTTTAAGTGGCCGGAAAACAGGCAGAAAAATATAAAGAAGCCGGTTCTCGGGTATTTTAAAAAACTGGGAGTTCCTGCGTATAAACTTATCCGTGAAGTTGCAATTGATAAGACAGCTGCGAAAAAGGAAGCAGCCGCACCTGTTGATAAGGCTCCTGAACAGATTGGCGCAGAACCAAAAGCAGGCGAACAAAAAACTGCTGAGCAGAATACAAGGCCTCAGGTTGGTATAGAAATGTTTAACGAAGGCGATATCGTAAATATCCACGGCACAACAAAAGGAAGAGGTTTTGCCGGGGGCATTAAACGTCATGGTTGGCATGGCGGACCTGGAGCGCACGGTTCCATGACGCACAGGCGCATTGGTTCAAACGGTGCAAATACCGATCCTGGACGGGTTGTAAGAGGCCATCATATGCCCGGACATATGGGCGTTGATATAAGAGTAGTTAAACAGCTTAAAGTCGTAAAAATAGATAAAGAAAAACAGCTGCTTTTCATAGCAGGTTCTATACCAGGAAATAAAGGTTCGGTAGTCGCAGTTGAGAAGGCATAAAATGAACCCAGCCCTTCCAAAACAGAGTATGTATATCTGTAGGGAATTGGAAAGGTTGGGACGAAAAAATAGTTTACTTAAGAAAATATTTTAAAAAAGGAAGGGCTGGGTGAATATAAGCGTATTAAATACACAAGGCAAAGAAGTCGCTAAGCTGGAACTGGATTCTGTTGTTTTTGACGGCAAAGTAAAAAACAGCCTTATGCATCAGGCAGTTGTAACTCATTTGGCCAACCAAAGAATGGGCCTTGCTTCAACAAAGACAAGAGGGGAAGTTTCCGGCGGCGGAAGAAAGCCCTGGAGGCAGAAAGGAACAGGAAGAGCGCGTGTCGGCTCCACACGTTCACCGCTTTGGCGTAAAGGCGGAATTACATTTGGCCCGAAGCCGCATAGTTTCCGTAAAGATCTTCCCAGCAGAATGAAGATACTTGCCTTAAAAAGCGCCCTCAACTCAAAATTGAACGATAAAGAAATGATTGTCTTAGATGATTTGAAAATGAATTCCCCAAAAACCAAGGAATTTTTCGAAATAGTAAAAAAGCTTAAACTTGACGACTTAAGGATAAGATTTGTGGTAGGAAGCTTGGATAAAAACCTGAAACTATCTTGCCGTAATCTCCCCTTAGTTAATGTAGATGCTGCAGCCAGTCTAAATACCTACTATGCTCTTGATTGCAAGAAATTAATTTTTACAAAGAGCGCATTGGAAATAGTTGAGGCGAGGGTTAAGAAATGGCTGAAATAAACAACGTCTATTCAATTTTAAAGCAGCCGCTTATCAGCGAAAAGGCGACTAAAGATGCTGCCTTTGGTAAATATGTTTTTATAGTTGATATTAAAGCTAATGTAATTGAAATAAAAAAAGCAGTTGAAAAGATATATAAAGTAAAAGTTCTTAAAATAAATACTTCTATCGTCAAAGGAAAAATGAAGCGGGTGAGATACAATCAACCTGGAAAAACCAGCGCCTGGAAAAAGGCAGTTGTAACATTAAAGAAAGGTTTCGAAATTAAATTAGGTTAAATATGGGTATTAAAACTTTTAGGCCAATAACTCAAACGCAGAGATTCAAAGTCAATGCTGATTTTTCCGAAATAACAAAGTCTACACCTGAGAAATCACTTACAAGAAGCATCCGAAAAACCGGCGGCAGGAATAATAACGGAAGAATTACCACTCGCCATATCGGCGGCGGCCACAAACAGAAATATAGAATAATTGATTTTAAACGGGACAAATTCGACGTTGAAGCAGCAGTTTTGGCGGTTGAGTATGATCCAAACAGAAGCGCGCGTATTGCTTTGCTTGAGTACCCTGATAAAGAAAAAAGATATATCATTTGGCCGGATAAATTAAATGTCGGCGATAAAATTTCAAGCGCTTTAGATTCCCAGGTGGATATAAAACCTGGTAATTGTATGAAACTAAAATATATGCCCCTTGGAACGTTAATCCATAATATTGAGTTGATTCCAGGCAGAGGCGGCATTATGGTAAGAAGTGCAGGCAGCTGGGGCCAGCTTATGGCAAAAGATAAAGGCATGGTTCAGTTACAAATGCCTTCCGGAGAAATACGCCTGGTTAGCGAAAATTGCCGCGCGACCGTCGGGCAAATTGGCCTTATCGAGCATTCGAGTTTTATTTCCGGAAAAGCCGGCAGAACCCGCTGGCTTGGCAGGCGTCCTACAGTAAGAGGCGCTGCTATGAATCCGATAGATCATCCGCACGGCGGCGGTGAAGGAAAAGCAGGACAGGGTAATCCGCATCCTGTAACACCGTGGGGCAAGCCGACAAAGGGCGGTAAAACCAGACAGCCCAAAAAAATGAGCAATAAGTTTATTATTAAGAGGAGAAAATAATCTATGTCTCGCAGTTTGACTAAAGGGCCATTTATACAGGAAAAATTACTGAGAAAAATTCAAAAGGCAAAAGTAAGCGGAGATAGAAAGCCTATTAAGACATGGTCAAGGGCCTCAATGATTACGCCTGAATTTGTCGGATTCACCTTTGCTGTTCATGACGGGAAAAAACACGTTCCTGTTTTTATAACTGAGTCTATGGTGGGCCATAGATTGGGAGAGTTTGCGTTGACCCGTATTTTCCGCCAGCATGGCGGCATAAAAGCAAAGAAAGCAGTAGAGAAAACATAAAATGGTTAGCAGAGCAGAAGCAAAATATGTAAGGATATCGCCTTTTAAGGTGCGCATGGCGATTGAGCTGGTCAAGGGCGTGAATGCGAAAAAAGCTTTAAATACGCTTGAGCTTATGACCCAGAAAAGCGCCTATCTTTTAAAGAAAGTATTAAAGTCCGCGATCAGCAATGCAAAAAACAAAGGTTACGAGGAAGATAAACTTTTTATTTCAAAAGCTGTTGCTAATCCCGGCCCGACGCTTAAGCGTTTCCGTGCTGCTACTTTCGGGAGAGCAGGAGCAATAATTAAAAGAACGTCTCATATACTGGTTGAGTTGGATACGCCTGAAAAAATAATTGAGAAAGCAAAGATAAAATAATTAAAAGGAGATTATGGGCCAAAAAGTTCATCCGTATATTTTAAGAATAGGTTTTGGAAAAGACTGGCTTAGCCGCTGGATATCACTTCGAAGGAATGAATACGCCCAATTTTTGGAAGAAGATATACGCATACGCGCGCTTGTAAAAAAGAGTTATCCAATGGGTTCGATTTCCACTATAAATATTGAGAGGGTTTCCCCTACTTTAATAAGAATAAAAGTAAGGACGTCGCGCCCGGGCGTTATCATAGGCAGGCGTGGCCAGGATATAGAAAGAGTTAAATCTGAAATAGGAAAACTTGCAAAAAAAGAAGTAATTGTTGACGTTGAAGAAGTAACAGAGCCAGCTTTAGAGGCGCAACTTGTAGCCGAGCTGATTGCTTTTCAAATGACGAAAAGAGTAAATTACAGACGGGCAATGAAAAAATCCATAAGTCAGGCGCTTGGTTTAGGTTGCGAGGGAATAAAGATAAAATGTTCAGGCCGCCTGGGGGGAGCCGAAATAGCCAGAAACGAAATTTATAAATACGGGAAAGTTCCTCTTCAGACATTTCGTGCGGATATTGATTATGGGCAAGTTACAGCAAAGACAACTTATGGTACAAACGGAGTAAAGGCCTGGATATATAAAGGGGAAAAACCTTTGGGCAGCTACATGATAAAACAAGAAATAGCGGAGAGTAAGTCTTAATATGTTGTTTCCAGCAAGAGTAAAATACAGAAAGTCTCAAAGAGGTAAACGCCGTGGCCTTGCCGTCAGGTGCTCGACAGTTTCTTTCGGAGAATACGGCATAAAAGCGCTTGAATGCGCGTGGCTAAAAAGCAACCAGCTTGAGAGTGCGAGAATTATTTTAAGCAGGGCACTTAATCGCGGAGGAAAAATGTGGATAAGAGTTTTTCCTGATAAATCAATAACAAAGCACCCTGCTGAAGCAAGAATGGGAAAAGGAAAGGGCGAGGTTGATACCTGGGTTGCAGTTATAAAAAGAGGAATGATTCTTTTTGAGATGGGAGGCATTCCCGAAGATTATGCACGCGCGTCTTTCAGATTAGTTGCTTATAAATTGCCGTGCAAAACAATGTTTGTTACGAGGCGCAAATGAACCCAGTTAGACCGTTTCTAGCAGCGGTCTAGAGGGTTGATAAATAAAATTTGAATAATGTGTTGGGAGGTCTAACAGGGTGAAGATAAAAGATATAAGGGCATTATCAAAGGAAGAGTTAAAAGAAAAAGTATCCGATCTTAAGAAAGAGATTATGGACTTTGAATTTAAGCGTAGCGGCAATTTAGAGAAGCCGCATGTTTTTAGAAACGCGCGTAAAACCATAGCCAGAATTCTTACTGTACTTAAGGAGAAGGAAAATGAAACCAATAAAGGGTAAAAGAATCCTGGAAGGGATAGTCGCCTCAAACAAAATGGAAAAAACAATTGTAGTTACGGTAACTACAAGGATATCCCATCCGGCATACGACAGGACAGTAATAAAGAGGAAAAAATATAAAGTACACGACGAAGAAAAAAAGGCAAAAACCGGGGATAAAGTAAGAATTATCGAATCAAAACCCCTGTCAAAAGAAAAACGGTTTAAACTGCTTGAGGTTTTAAAATGATTTACATAAAGACAAAATTAGACGTAGCCGATAACAGCGGCGCGCGTAAAGTTTCGTTTATCGGCGTAATCGGCAAGAAGAACCGGCCTTTTGCTTTAATAGGCGATGTTATTACGGCAAGCGTCAAGGAAGCGCTCCCTAACGCCGCTATCAAAAAAGGCGAGGTTGTACGCGCTGTAGTTGTAAGAACACATCTTCCTATAAAGCGTGCGGATGGCCTTATGCTTAAATTCGATAATAATGCATGTGTTGTAATAGATAAACAGGGTAATCCCCGCTCAACCAGAGTATTCGGCCCGGTAGCAAGAGAGTTAAGAGATACCTTCAGTAAGATTTTATCTTTAGCACCCGAGGTAGTTTAAAAGGAATAAATTATGAGCTTAGGCATAAAAAAAGGCGATAAGGTATTTGTAATTTCCGGAAAAGACAGGGGAAAAAGCGGAAAAGTTCTTGAAATTTTGAAAGATAAATCAAGAGTGATAGTCGAAGGTTTAAATCTTGCAAAAAAACACATGAAAAAACGCTCAGAGGCTGATGTGGGAGGAATAAAAGAGCTGCCCATGCCTCTTCATGTTTCTAAGGTCGCACTATTTTGTTCAAGCTGTTCAAAACCAGTAAGGTTTGGCATGAAAACATTAAAAGATAAAAACAAAATAAGGATATGCAAAAAATGTCAACAGGCGATTTAAAAGAAAAATATATCCCAAGGCTTTTAAAAATATACAGGGAAGAGGTCATTGCCAAAATGAAGGAGAAATTCGGCTATAAAAATACCTTGGCAGTGCCCAGGATGATGAAAATTGTTATAAACATGGGCGTTGGAGCAGCTATTACCGACCCAAAGCTCACAGAAAAAGCAGCAGAGGAACTTGCTATAATTGGCGGACAAAAGGCAAAAATATGCCGTTCGCGTAAACCAATATCTAATTTTAAATTAAAAAAAGGCGTACCGGTAGGCTGTTGTGTAACGTTACGCCGTTATCGTATGTATGAATTCCTGGACAGGTTTGTAACTGTCGCAGCTCCAAGAATACGCGACTTTAGGGGGTTGCCTCCAAATTCATTTGATGGGAGAGGAAGCTACACCTTCGGCCTTACAGAACAAAACGTATTTGCCGAACTTGAACCTGACAAGATAACGCGCGCCCAAGGTATGAATATAACAGTTCACACAAACGCAAAAACAGACAAAGAAGCAAAAGAACTGCTTAGTTTGTTAGGATTTCCTTTCAGGAGGTAAAATGGCGACTACCGCAAAGATTGAAAAATGGAAAAAAGAGAAAATTAAACCAAAGTTTTCAACCCGCCATAGAAACCGTTGCCGCTTATGCGGACGGCCGCGTGGTTACATAAGGGATTTTGAGCTCTGCCGTATTTGTTTCAGGCAGCTTGCCTGGCAGGGGGTTATCCCGGGTTTAAAGAAAGCAAGCTGGTAATGCACAGATGATCACAGATAGGAAATTACAGATAGCTAGAGATGAGAAGCCACAAATGATCACAGATAGAATCATCTGCGATCATCCGCTTAAAAATCTGTGCCAATCTGTGTAAAAAAAGGAAATAAAAATGAGTAGAACCGATTTGATTGCAGATGCGTTTACGATAATTAGAAATGCCGTCGGGGCAAGAAAAGAAGATACTTTGCTGCCTTATTCCAAAGTACTTTTAAAGATTTGCGAAATTCTAAAGAGAGAAGGCTACCTCGAAAATTTTAAGGAAGTGGATTTGGAAAATTTCAAAAATATAAAAGTATATTTAAAGTATGACGGCAAAAAGAACGTAATCAACGGAATCCAGAAGGTGTCAAAGCCCGGCAGAAGAATTTACGTTAAAAAAGAAAAAATCCCGCTGGTTTTACGCGGTTACGGTATAGCACTTATTTCTACTTCGGAAAACATACTTACCGACAGAGAAGCAAAAACCAAGGGTATAGGCGGGGAATATATAGGTAAAATCTGGTAATTAATAAATGAATATATGTCAAGAATAGGGAAACAACCGGTTCAGCTACCCAAGGGAGTTAAGGCAAGCGTTTCAAATAACAGCCTGCTTATAGAGGGCGCAAAAGGAAAGCTTACCCTGAATATTCCCCAAGGGGTGTCTTTAGAGCTTGCGAGCGATAAGATTTTGGTTAAAAGAGCAAGCGAGGAAAAACAAATACGCAGCCTTCATGGCACAATAAGAGCAATAATTGCTAATATGGTAAAGGGCGTTGTTGACGGTTACAAAAAAGAACTCGATATAGTAGGTACCGGCTACAAAGCCATGATGAAAGGGGCTAACTTAACATTAGCTATGGGATTTTCTCATCCGGTTGAGATACCGGTTTCGAAAGATTTGAAAGTCACCGTTCCTAATCCAAACCGCGTGATAGTTGAAGGTGCGGACAGGCAGAAAGTAGGGCAATTCGCAGCAGTATTACGTAAGATTTATCCGCCTGAGCCCTATAAAGGCAAAGGTGTCAGATACGTAGGCGAGGAAGTAAAGAAAAAACTGGGAAAAGCTTTAGCTAAGTAATTATTCAAAATAGAGCTAAATAAAAAGTAAGGGAGAATTAAGGTGAAATTACCGCAAAGAGAAAGAAGGCACGAAAGAGTAACCAAAAAAGTGCAAGGAACCAGCACTAAGCCACGGTTGGTTGTTTTTCGAAGCAAAAAGCATATGTATGCTCAGCTGGTAAAGGACGATGTGGGCTCAGTAATCGCCGGCTGTTCTACTTTAGGCAAGGAATTCAAAGCCAAGAATATGAAGAGTACAAACAAGGAAGCTGCCAAAGAAATAGGAAAGCTTATAGCAGCCAAAGCAATATCCCTTGGCATAAAAGAGGTTTGTTTTGATAGAGCTGGATACAAGTATCACGGAAGAGTCCAGGCTCTGTCAGAAGGAGCAAGAGAAGGAGGGTTGAAATTTTGAGCGGCACAAATTTCTCAAAACAAGAAGCCCATGCCGGGCCCAAGGAAAAAGTTTTTGTTGAAAAAGTTATTTTTATAAACAGGGTAACTAAAGTAACAAAAGGCGGAAAAAATTTGGGTTTTTCAGCATTGGTTGTAGTAGGTGACACTGAAGGCTCTGCCGGTTTTGCTTTAGGCAAGGCCAACGAAGTCGCAGAAGCCATTAAGAAAGGAATCAAGAGGGCAAAAAAGAGCCTGGTAGCCATAAATAAAAAAGAAACAACTATACCTCATGAAGTTTACGGCTCTTTCGGAGCTGTGCAGATATTGCTTAAGCCTGCTTCTACAGGAACAGGAGTTATAGCTTCATCAACTATACGCGCTATCTGCGAATGCGCAGGTATCCACGACATATTAACCAAGGTTTTAAAAAAATCCACAAATCCTATAAACGTCGTTAAGGCTACTTTTGTGGCGCTGGGACAATTAAAGAAGGCATAACTATGGATTTATCCAAAATAAAATTACGCATAAAGAATAAAACAGGCAAACGCTTAGGCAGAGGCTCAGGCAGCGGATGGGGGAAAACCGCCAGCCGCGGAAACAAAGGCGCAGGCTCAAGAAGCGGCAATGTTTGGCCGTATGTAGGCTTTAACGGAGGCAATATCCCGTATGCCCGTAAGATGCCCAAACGCGGTTTTAATATTTACTCAAAGGAATTTTTCCAGGTAGTTAATCTAAGCGATATACAGGAAAAAATGAAAGGTGCCAAAGAGGTAGACCCGGAGTCTCTTCGTGCGGCAAAACTTATAAAAGATGCAAATTTACCGGTAAAAATACTTGGCTCTGTAAAAGATAAATTTGCCGTTAAAGCTACTTTTAAGGCTGATAAATTTTCCGAGAAAGCCAAAAAAATTATTGAAGAAGCCGGAGGAGAGGCTCAATGTTTGAAGCGGTAAAAAATATCTTTAAGATAGAAGAGTTAAAGAAAAAAGTTCTTATAACGCTTGCCCTTCTTGTGGTATACAGGGTAGGCTGTTACATTCCGACTCCCGGCATAGATACATTTGCTCTTAATAAATTTTTCGAAAATCTCGCCAGAACCCAGCAACAGACTTTGTTGGGCATACTTGGTATTTTTACCGGCGGCGCTTTGGACCGCTTAAGTATTTTTGCTCTTGGCGTTATGCCTTATATTTCAAGTTCGATTATTATGCAGCTATTAACCGCAGTAATTCCTGCGCTTGAGAGGCTTGCAAAAGAAGGCAAGGCCGGTTACGAAAAAATAAACCAATACACAAGGTATCTGACTTTTTTTCTTTGCATAATACAGGGTTTATTCCTGGCAATGTGGCTTGAAAATCCCGGTAATTTCCAGGGTATCCAGATGGTCCACGACCCGGGGATTGTTTTTAAGTTTATCACGGTACTTACGCTTACCTGTGGAACTGTTTTTATTATGTGGCTTGGTGAACAAATCCAGGAGCGCGGTATAGGTAACGGCATATCCCTTATAATTATGACAAGCATTATCTCGAGAATACCTTCTTCCTTGTATCAGCTGTATCTTTTAGCCTCGACAAAGGATATTTCTATAACTACCGTGATTGCGCTTTTGGTATTATGGGTTCTTGTAGTTATGGCGGTTATACTTTTTACGCAGGCTCAAAGAAGGATTCCTGTCCAGTACGGAAAACGCGTAGTTGGAAGGCGTGTTTACGGCGGACAAAGCACATATCTGCCGATAAGAGTGGATATGTCCGGCGTTATCGCGATAATTTTTGCCCAAAGCGTTATTCTTTTCCCGGCAACTTTGGCAACATTCCTTCCGAAAAAATTTAAAATAGTAGTTTTTTTGCAAACACTTCTTCAGGAGCGCGGCATCTGGTATAACCTGATTTACGTTTTGCTTATATTTTTCTTTATGTATTTTTATACGGCCATAGTTTTTAATCCTTCGGAAATATCCAATAATCTTAAAAAATACGGCGGTTTTATTCCCGGAATAAGGCCGGGCAGGACTACCGGAGAGTATCTTGATTTTGTAGCAACAAGAATTGTTTTTGTAGGCGCATTATATGTGTCGCTGGTTGCGGTTTTCCCAAATTTTATTATGCATATATTTAATGTACCAAGCTATGCGCTTGCTTCATTTTTCGGCGGTACAACGCTTTTAATTATGATTGGCGTTATCCTTGATACAATGAAGCAGATAGAGGGCCAGCTTATGGTCCGTCATTACGAAGGTTTTATTAAAGGTGGTTCTTTAAAAGCACGGCGTTAATTTTAAAAGAAAGGATTAAAAGTGAAAATAATTCTTTTTGGAGCACCAGGTTCAGGCAAAGGCACCCAGGCAATAGTTCTTAGCGATTATTACAAACTGAAACGTATATCTTTAGGTGATATTTTCCGGGAAGAAGTAAAAAAGGACAGCCCCCTTGGAAACGAAGTAAAAAATTACATGGAAAAAGGGCTGCTTGTTCCGGATACCCTGGTTTCAAAGGTTGTTGAGGAGAACCTTAACGAGGAAAATTTCATACTTGACGGATATCCGCGTAATCTTAACCAGGCAAAAACCCTGGATGCTATTTTAGAAAAGAAAAGCGCTACTATTGACGCTTTTATTTATCTTGAGGTTGATGAGCCGACGATTTTGGAGAGGCTTACGAAGAGGCTTGTGTGCAAAAAATGCGGGGCTAATTATCACTTAGTAAATATGCCGCCTAAAAAAACAGGCATATGCGATAAATGCAGTTCCGAATTGATTCAAAGGAAAGACGACACGCCGGAAGTTATTAAAAAACGGTGGGAAGTTTTTCTTAACGAAAATAAAAGCTTGCTGGACTATTATAAAAAGAAAAATAAACTTATCGCGATAGATGCGCGCGGAGACAAAGATATAGTTTTAGCGCGGATAAAAGATAAGTTATTATGATTGGTTTGCTTTCTAGCGAAGATATAGCTTGTATGCGCCAAGCGGGCCGTGTTGCAGCTCTTATCTTAAAAAAGCTTGGGCATTGTGTAAGGCCTGGCGTAACCACTAAATCTATCGAAGATAATTTTGACAATTACCTTAAAGGCTACCCTGGAATGGAATCAGCATTCAAGGGGTTTATGGGTTATCCCGCGTCTTTGTGCGTATCCATAAACGATGAAGTTATACACGGTATCCCTTCAGATAAACGGGTAATTCAAGAAGGGGATTTGGTTAGTATAGACTTAGGAATTAAGTATAAAGGGCTCTTTGTAGATACAGCATATACTTATATCGCGGGTCGCGCTGGGAATGTTGCCAGGAAACTTGTAAAGGCAACGTTAAGGTCGCTTTACGAAGGTATAAAAAAAGTAAAGCCACAGGCAACCATAGGAGATATAGGCTCTGTTGTGCAAAACTTTGTCGAAAGACAGGGGTTTTCGGTTGTAAGGCAGTTTGTGGGCCACGGAATAGGAAGAGCGTTACACCAGCATCCGGAGGTGCCAAATTTCGGGGCAGCCGGCAGCGGGGATAAGCTTTCTGAAGGCATGGCTATTGCAATTGAGCCTATGGTTACAGCCGGAAATTACAATGTTGTAGTGGCCAGCGATGGCTGGACTGCGAAAACAAGAGACGGCTCGCTTTCCGCTCACTTTGAGCATACTATAGCCGTAACAAAGAAAGGCCCTTTGATTCTAACTCGGATATGAAAGAAGAACTGATAGAAGTTGAGGGAGAAATAGTAGAAGCGCTCCCTAATGCTATGTTTCGCGTAAAACTTGATAACGGCCATATTGTCCTTACGCATGTTTCCGGGAAAATGCGTATGCATTTTATAAGGATTCTCCCGGGAGACAAAGTAAAGGTCGAGCTTTCTCCTTATGATTTAACAAGGGGAAGGATAACTTACAGGTATAAATAATATAAGAGAGTATAAATATGAAAGTAAGAAGTTCAGTAAAAAGAATTTGCGAAAGGTGTAAGATTGTAAGAAGAAAAGGCGTTGTGCGGGTTATCTGCAAAAATCAGAAGCACAAGCAAAGGCAAGGGTAAAATTACGTTTAACCTAAAACTAAACGAGGTGAAATAAAATGCCAAGAATTCTCGGTGTCGATATCCCAAAGGAAAAGAAAATTAAAATTGCTCTTCAGTATCTTAATGGCGTGGGGCCTACTAATTGCTTTCGTATTCTTTCTGCCACAGGCATAGACCCTGACAAGAAAGCAGGGACTTTGACTGATGAAGAGATGTCAAAGATAGTTGCGTATATCCAGGCTAACTACAAGATAGAAGGCGAGCTGAGACGTGAAATAACGCAGAACATAAGAAGACTTGTTGACATCGGCTGTTATCGCGGCACTCGTCATAAAAAAGGCCTTCCGGTAAGGGGCCAGCGCACAAAGTGTAATGCCAGAACCCGCAAAGGCCCAAGGCCAAGAGTCGGCGGAGTTAAGAAGAAAGGGGAATAATCGTAAAGGAGTGTTATGGCGAAACAAAAAAGAGAAAAGAAGAAAAAGATTCATTTGACTTCAACCATGGGCATTGTCCATGTAAAGTCAACATTCAATAATACTATAGTGACAATCACGGATTTTTCCGGAAATACTTTGGCGTGGGCGTCAGCCGGTACGGTTGGCTTTAAGGGGACAAAGAAATCAACCCCATACGCCGCGCAGATAGCTTCTTTTGATGCCGCAAAAAAGGCAAAAGATTTTGGTCTTACTGATGTTGAAGTTTTGGTAAAAGGCCCTGGCCCAGGCAGAGAAGCGGCAATACGTTCTATACAGGCAGCAGGATTAAATGTAAAAAAAGTAAAAGATGTAACGCCTTCTCCGCATAATGGCTGCAGGCCGAGAAAGAAGAGAAGGGTATAAATTCAATGAAGCGAGGTTAAAATGGGCAGAAATTTAGAATCAAAATGTAAGAAGTGCAGACGGGAAGGAATGAAGCTTTTTCTTAAAGGCACACGTTGTTCGATGGAGAAATGTGCTTTTTCAAGACGGCCAACACCTCCCGGAATGCATACCAGGGTGTCTTCCAAGCCTTCTTATTACGCGTTGCAGCTAAGGGAAAAACAGAGAGTGAAATGGATGTACGGAATGCTGGAGGCGCAGTTTAAAAGATTTTTCAGAGTTGCGACAAAAACAAAAGGGGCAACCGGAAGAGCGTTGCTGCAGCTTCTTGAGCGAAGAATTGATAATGTTGTTTTCAGGTCTCTTTTCACCACATCCAGAGAAACAGCGCGACAGATGGTTTTGCATGGTTTCGTTTTTGTCAACGGTAAAAGAGTTAATATCCCTTCTTATATTATAGATGCGGGAGACACTATAGAAATAAAGGCAAAAGACAATACCAAAAAAACACTTAAAGAAACCTATGACGCGAATATAAAAGAGCGCTCTATCTCGGGATGGCTGGAAGTGGACAAGGACGCACTTATCGCCAAAATTATACGTCTTCCTGAAAAAGAGGATCTAATACTACCTATCAATGAACAGTTGATAGTGGAACTTTATTCTAAATAACGCGAATATCGCGGATTTAAAAGTTTGATAATTTTATTAAGGAGGTAGAACAATGGGAATAACCTGGCGAGATTTCCAATTTCCCAAAAGAATAGCAGTCGAACAAGAAACCTATAGTCCTAATTACGGCAAGTTCGTTGCCGAGCCTTTAGAGAGGGGCTATGGAGTGACATTAGGCAACGCCCTTAGGCGCGTGCTTATTTCTTCTATTGAAGGTGCAGCTATAACTTCTGTTAAAATAGAAGGGGTTTCCCATGAATTTTCTACAATTGAAGGAGTTTTGGAAGATATTCCGGAAATAATTTTGAATATCAAGAATGTTGTTCTAAGGTCGTACTCCAAATCACCCAAAAAAATAACCCTAAAGGTTGAAGGCGAAAAAGAAGTAAAAGCTTCCGATATTACCACTGACGAGAGCGTTGAAGTCATAAACCCGGACCTGCACATAGCAACGCTTACCTCGAAGAAGGCACGTCTCGAAATAGAAATGGAAGTGGGCCGCGGCAGGGGTTTCGTCCTTGCGGAGAACAATAAAAGAGAAGATATGCCAATAGGCGTTATTCCGATTGATTCGATTTTTACTCCGGTAAAACGCGTTACTTTTAAAGTTGAAAATACAAGAGTCGGAAAAAGAACCGATTATGATAAACTAATTATTGAAATTTTTACAAACGCGAGCATTGAGCCTAAAGAAGCTCTGATTTATGCCGCCAAGGTTTTAAGCAAGCATTTAGAGCTTTTCTTTACTCTTGGCGAAATTCCCGAAGAAGAGACAGAAGAGCTTACGCCGGAAGAAGTTTCTCTTTATGAGAAATTGAAAATTCCTATAACAGAACTTGAATTGTCAGTAAGAAGCGCGAACTGTCTTCGCGAGGCAAACATAAAAAGTTTAGCCGATTTGGTTGAAAGAACAGAAACGGAAATACTATCTTACAGAAATTTTGGCAAGAAATCCCTTACTGAAGTAGTTAATCTGCTTAAAACAATGGGCCTTTCCCTTGGGCTTAAAGTAGACAGGAAAAAATTGGAACTAGTATGAGACACAGAAAGAAGAGCCAAAAATTTTCACGGTCGCGCGCGCAAAGAAAAGCGCTTAAGAAGTCGCTCCTGCGATCGCTTATAATTTACGAACGCATTAAGACGAGCGAAGCAAAAGCGAAAGAATTACGAAGCTGGATAGACAGGCTTATTTCTTTGGCGAAAGAGCCGACACTTGCAAACAAGCGTCTTGCTTATGAGTTGCTTTGCGACCATATGCTGGTTAAGAAACTGTTCGATAATATTGCCCCGCGTTTTAAGGAAATAAAAGGCGGATACAGCCGGGTTATTGATCTTGGATACCGCAAAGGCGACGCCTGCAAGATTTCTCTTATTGAGCTGACCAGAGTTGAAAAGAAAGAAAAGAAAGCGACACACAAAAAAGAAAAAGAAGAAAAACACATAGAAGTAGAAAAGAAAGCAGAAAAACACGCACCCCTTAAAGAAAAGCCCAAGAAAACCATAATTGACGGCGTTAAGGGAATCTTTAAAAAAGAAAGAGACTCTCTTTGATGCACAGATGATTACGGATGCCTTTATCTGTGATTATCAGCTTCCAAATCTGTGCTAATCTGTCCCGTTTCTGCATGCGGCTATTAAGGTACGGGATACCCCTAACCTTAATATATTTATTTAAAGTAACGGGGTTGTATAAAAAAACATAAAACAAATGATTAGCTCGCGAGTTGCGCTTTTAAGTTCATCTTCTACCTTAAAAATAACCGCATTGACCAAGAAACTTAAAAGAGAAGGAAAGGATGTTGTCAACTTTGCGGCAGGCGAACCAGATTTTGATACCCCTTCATTTATCAAGGAAAAAGCAAAACTAGCCATAGACCAAGGCTTAACAAAATATACCCCCTCCGCAGGCACCAACGAAATACGTCAAGCCATTTGCAACAAATTAAAAGAAGAAAATAACATTCCCTGTGAAGCGTCCAATATTATAGTTACTTCCGGGGCAAAATATGCCATTTTTGCCTCAATGGTTGCTTTCCTCGATAAAGGCGACGAAGTTTTGATTCCAGTACCTTTTTGGGTAAGTTACCCTGAAATGGCAAAGCTTTGCGGTGCAAAAATAAAAATTATAAAAACTAAGGCAAAAGACGGTTTTAAGTTAAACGCCGATTTATTAGCTCGCGCCATATCCAGGAAAACTAAACTGCTTGTGTTGAATTATCCAAGCAACCCAACAGGGGCTACTTACAGCGAAGGAGAATTAAAGGCAATTTATGATGTTGTAAAGGATAAAAATATAATAGTCTTAAGCGATGAAATATATGAAATACTTACTTATGACGGGGCGAGACATACAAGTTTTGCTTCACTAGGCGATGCGCATAAGTTTACTGTGACAATAAATGGTTTCTCAAAGAGCTTTTCTATGACCGGATGGCGCCTCGGTTATCTTGAGGCGGCTTCAAATTTTATAGAAGCGATTTCCAAGGTGATAGACCATACAACCAGCTGCGCATCTTCTGTGTCCCAGGCGGCAGGGCTTGCGGCAATTCAGGATAAAAAATGGCCTCAAACTATGCGCGGTGAATTCGAGGCTCGGCGTAATATGCTTTTTAACGGGTTATCTCGCTTAAAAAAGATTAAACCGTTTAAACCAAGCGGCACATTCTACATGTTTTGCGACATAAAAAAGAGCGGGCTTAGCAGCGTTGATTTTTCCTCAAACCTTTTAGATAAACACCTTGTTTCAACGATACCGGCCGATTCATTCGGTGCGGAAGGTTTTATCCGTTTAAGTTTTGCAACTTCAACCCAGGATATCGAAAAAGGTATAGCAAGAATAAAGGAATTTACTTCGAACTTATAATATGGGCAGTACTATTATAGAAAAAATATTGTCGGCGCATTCAAAACATAAACTTGTCTCAGGCGAGGTCGGTATATGCTCGGTTGATTTTTGTTTTTCTCAGGATGGAACAACCGCCCTTGTGCTGGATGGCTTAAACCAGTTTAAAAACATAAAAAATCCAAAAAAATACGCAATGTTTATTGACCACTCAGCGCCTAGCCCAAGCATGGGTGTATCAAGAGTCCATAGCAGAATGCGCGAATTTTCAAAATTAAACAAGAATCTGTTTTTTGATGTCGGCTGCGGAATATCGCATCAATTGGTTATTGAGGAAGGTTTTGCAAGCCCTGGTGCGCTTATACTGGGCGCTGACTCACATACTTCAACAGCAGGCGCACTTAGCGCTGCGGCTTTCGGAGTCGGTTCAACCGACCTGGCAGTTACTCTAGCTACCGGCAAAAACTGGTTTAAGGTTCCTGCGACTTATAAAATTATCATAAAAGGAAAAATCCCAAGAGGGGTATTTAGCAAGGACATAATCCTGCATATTATTCATAAGCTTACTGCGAATGGAGCAACCTACAAAGCAGTTGAATTTTCAGGAGAAGTAATAGAACGGCTTTCTCTCGATGCCCGTTTTACCATAACCAATATGACTATAGAATTTGGCGCTAAATGCGGGCTTATGATTGTTGACAAAAAAGCTGCAAGTTATCTTTCTTCAATAGGCGTTAAGAAGCATAAACCAGTTTATTCAGATAATGACTGTAAATATGAAAAGGTTTTGGAGTTTGATGTTTCTAAATTTTCCCCCTACGTAGCTAAACCGCATACTGTAGATAACGGCGCAAGCATAGAGGAGGTAGAGGGATTAAAAATTAACCAGGCGTATTTAGGCACCTGTACTAATGGCAGGCTTGAGGATTTAGAAATTGCAGCTAAAATAGTAAGAGGCAGAAAGGTTAGCAAAGAAATAAAATTTCTGGTCGCTCCTGCATCTTCCAAAATATTTCTCGAGGCTTTGCACAAAGGTTACATTAAAACTTTCCTTGAGTCAGGAGCGATTGTGCTTCCGGCAGGCTGCGGACCGTGCGTTGGAACGCATCAGGGAGTGCCTGCGGATGGAGAAGTGGTACTATCCAGCGCAAACAGGAATTTTAAGGGCAGGATGGGCAACCCGAATAGTTTTATTTATCTTGCTTCTCCGGCAACAGTAGCAGCAAGCGCAATTTCCGGAAAAATTACCGATCCGCGTAAATATATAAAAAAATAACAAAGATTGGTATTTCTACTTTTGTAATTCTTTAAAGAAGGGGGTGGAATGGTAAATATAAACAGTCTCTTTAAGCTGACGATGCAAAGGCACGCTAGTGACCTTCATATCACAGTTGACAGTCCACCGATAATACGAATTGATGGAGTACTGTATATTTTACATGATTTACCCGTTTTAAAAACAGACGATACGAAAGCACTTATCTATAGCATATTGAATGATGACCAAAAAGCTATTTTTGAAAAAGATAGAGAGCTTGATTTTTCATTTTCACTTCCCGAGATGGATAGATTCAGGGTTAACGTGCATTACCAGAAAGGAAATGTAGAGGCAGCTTTTAGGCGTATTCCCCGCCAGATACCAAAGATAGAAGAGCTTGGGCTTCCGTTGGTGGTGCGTGATTTTTTAAAGAAACCAAACGGTTTGGTTCTTCTTACAGGGCCTACTGGAACAGGAAAGAGCACAACGCTTGCCGCAATGCTTGACATTATAAACACCGAGCGGCAGGAAATGATTATTTGTATTGAAGACCCTATTGAATTCGTTCACGAAAAGAAAAAAAGTATAATAAAGCAAAGAGAAGTTTACGCTGATACACATTCATTTCCGGAAGCGTTACGCCGCGCTTTAAGGCAGGACCCTAATGTAATTGTTGTCGGTGAAATGCGCGACTTAGAAACTATTGCGACAACGCTTACCGCCGCAGAAACCGGGCATTTGGTATTTGCTACGCTTCATACTCCTGATGCACCGCAGACAGTACAAAGAATAATTGACGTATTTCCGCCGCACCAGCAAAAACAGGTTAGAGTCCAGCTCGCTGACTGCCTTCAGGGCGTAATATCGCAGTTGCTTCTTCCGCGCGCAGAAGGAAAGGGAAGAGTTTTGGCTACTGAAGTTCTGGTTGCAACCCCTGGAATCAGGAATTTAATACGCGAAGGTGAAGTTGCGCAAATTCCTTCAATGATTCAAATGGGCGGGCAATATGGCATGTACACAATAGATAAAAACTTAAAAGAGCTTTACAGGAAAGGCATAATAACCAAAGAAATAGCTATGATGAAAGTGAGGAATGTTGTTGAGTTTGAAGACCTATGAACTTTGAAGGAAAAGTTTTTAAATTTGGCGATAATATAAATACCGACTGGATAATATCGGGAAGGTATAAATTCTCTATAACCGATATGAAAAAGCTGTCGCAATATCTTTTCGAAGATATACGGCCTAATTTTTACAAAGAAATAATTCCGAATAAATCAATTATTGTCGCCGGAGAGAATTTTGGCATGGGTTCAAGCCGCGAGCAGGCGCCATGGGTAATTAAAGAGGCAGGAATATTGTGTATAGTTGCAAAAAGTTTTGCCCGTATCTTTTACCGTAATGCTTTTAATATCGGGCTTCCCTTAATTGAAACAGATACTTCTTCTATTGAAGAATCAAACACGTTGAATATAGATGTCGACAAAGGTGCCATAAATAATTTAAGTGCCAATAAAACGCTTAAGTTCATTCCTTGGAACAATTTTAGAAAAGAGTTGGTAGCCTGCGGTGGCATAATAAATTATTTGCAGAAACATAAAGATTTCAAATTAGACTAGAGATTCAGCTATTGTCGTCCTCAACTAACTTATTTTAAATATTCATATGTCATACAAAATAAGCCTTATTCCCGGAGACGGTGTAGGACCGGAAGTCACAGATGCCGCGCGCAATTGTATTGATGCACTAGGCATTGATATAAGCTGGGAAGTGGTTTTAGCAGGCGAGCCAGCGCTTAAGAAATATAACAGCCTCCTTCCCGTTGATACTTTAAATTCGATAAAGAAAAACAAAGTTGCCCTAAAGGGCCCGATTACTACACCTGTTGGGTCTGGTTTTCGTTCAATTAACGTGGCTTTGAGGCAGGAGCTCGACCTTTTTGCCTGCGTGCGTCCGGCGCGGTATATTGAAGGAACCAATTCCAAACATCCCGGGACTGATATTATAATTGTCAGGGAAAACAGCGAAGATTTATACGCCGGAGTTGAATTTAAAGAAGCCGATCAGAAAACCAACGGCCTTATAGATTACATAAACGGTATAAGTGAAAAAAAAGTGAGGCTTCCAAGCGCTATTTCTATTAAACCCATATCTAGTTTTGCTTCGGAAAGGATTATACGTTTCGCGTTTGAGCTTGCCAAGCGCGAGAAGCGCCGTAAGGTCAGCTGTATACATAAAGCCAATATAATGAAATATACAGACGGGTTGTTTCTTAAGATATTTAAAGATGTAGCAAAAGAGTATTCGAAGATTGAAGCTAATGATGTTATCGTGGATAATCTTTGCATGCAGCTTGTTCTGCGGCCGCATGAATTCGATGTGCTAGTGCTTCCTAATCTTTATGGGGATATAATATCAGACCTTTGCGCCGGGCTTATCGGAGGCCTCGGTATCGCGCCTGGAGCAAACATAGGAGAGCAAACTGCATTATTTGAACCCGTTCATGGTGCAGCGCCAAAATATACAGGGAAGAATAAAGTAAATCCTACTGCTACCATACTTTCCGCCGCTCTTATGCTTAAGCATATTGGAGAGCATAAAAAGGCAGAGATTCTTGAAAAGGCGGTTTGCGCGGTTATAAAAAAAGGTAAAAACGTGACTTATGATTTAAAGCCAACCAGAACCGACCCAAGCGCTGTCGGCACAAAAGAAATGGCTGAGGCAATAGTCAAGGAAATCAAAAAAGAGCTTAAGTGAAGCAGCAACTTTTCAAGCGCGAAGCGCGCCGAAAAGTCGCGTAGCTGAACTTACCCGGCACTAATTTTTGAAAATATGTTTGAAATAAATTTAAAAGAGTTGTTTTCGCATAAATTGGCTGTATATTGTATAATGTTTTTACAAAAATTAGTGCTGGGTTAATTCTACTACACATTTTTTCAGGCTTTTTGCCTGAAAAAATGTAAGTCTCATTAAAAAATGCTTAATAAAGTATCAATAATCGGCGCAGGCGCAGTTGGTTCAACGCTTGCTTTTCATCTTTTTTCGCGGCTGGCATTTCGTGAAATCGCGATTGTTGACATAGCGACAGGTTTAGCCAAGGGCGTTAGCCTGGATATCGAAGATACCCGCGCGTTTTTCAATTCTCCCACCCAAGTAACAGGAACAGACGATTTTTGCGCTATAGCCAACAGCGATATTGTGGTTGTTACTGCCGGAATCGCCAGAAAAGAGGGCATGAGCAGGCAGGATTTATTGAAAATAAATGCTAATGTTGCCAAGGACGTATCCAGCCATATAAAAAAACATGCAGCTCAATCAATTGTTATAGTTGTTACAAACCCATTGGACCTTATCACGTATATATTTGCCAGAGAAACAGGTTTTGAACGTTCCCGCGTGTTCGGAATGGGTTCTTCTCTTGACAGCGCAAGATTATTAAATATACTTCATCAGGAAACTAAGCTATCTACTTCCGTGCTTGAGGCCTTTGTGTTCGGCCTGCACAATAACGATATGATAGTCTCAGGTGACAGGATGTGTGCCAAAGGTGAAAGCATAAGCAAATTTTTAAGTAAAGAAGCCATAAAGAGAGTGCAGGATAGAACTGCGTTACGCGGAGGTGAAATAGTAAGCTTTTTAAAGAATAAAAGCGCCAGCTTTGCCCCTTCGTCTGCGATTTTCCGTCTTATTGAAGCAATCTATGAAGATAAAAATGAAATTATACCTGTTTCTGCCCTGCTAAAAGGAGAATATGGTTTTAATGATTTATGCGTGGGGGTGCCTTGCCTGATAAACAGAAAAGGCATAGACAGGATAATTGAAATAGAGCTTAAGGAAGAAGAAAAGGAAAAGTTTAAAAAAGCACTGGAATTAGTCAAAGAGATAAGTAATGTATGATTTGGCTGTAATAGGTTGCGGTGCTGCCGGGTTATCTGCGGCACGGTATGCCTTAAGGCATGGCGTAAAAACCATCCTTTTTGACAGGAATAGTAATAATTTCGGAGGAACCTGTTTAAACCGCGGTTGTATTCCCACCAAATTTTTCTTAAATAATTCAAAGCTTGGTAGTTCCTGGCAGGAAAGTTTCAATAAAAAAAATACCATTGTCGAAAAGATAAAGAAAGACTCTCTTAGCTACCTTGAGAAAGCTGGCATAAAGGTGTGTTTTGATAGAGTTTCCTTTATTGACGAACATACGCTTTCGGCAGGTAAGGAAAAAGTTGAAGCTAAAAATATTATCGTAGCAACCGGTTCAAAACCGAAAGCCCTGATAGCCCACCCAAAATGCATTTTTGCGGAAGATTTCTTTTCTGAACCTGCAATCGGTGAAAATTTTCTTGTAATTGGCGCAGGGTATATTGGAATTGAATTTTCATCTCTGTTAAACAGCTTTAAAAAACGCGTTACGCTTATCGAAAAGCAGGATGAGATATTGCCATTTTTTGATACGGCGATTACAAGGCGTCTTCGTATTGTTTTGGAGCGCCGCGGGATTAAGATAGAAACATCGGCAGATTTAAAAAATTATAATTTAGAAAACTACGACAAAATTATTTTAGCCGTCGGAAGGGATCCGGATATAGCTGATTTGGATATAGAAAAAACAGGGTTATTTTTTGAAAAAGGCGGATGGATAAAAACTGATGAAAGCTGCCGGACGAATATAAAAAATATATATGCCTGTGGAGATGTTACCGGAAAACGGCTGCTTGCTTATGTGGCAGAAGCACAGGCCCAAGTTGCCGTTAAAAACATTATGGGAGTTCCTGAAAGCCTGGATTATAGAAGCATCGCCGATTGTGTTTTTGCTATTCCGCAGATAGCTAAAATAGGAATTCTCGAAACTGAGGCGAAAGAAAAAAACTTAAAATACAAAATTCTTAAGACAAATTTTCTTAAGTTTTCATCTTCCTATGTTTATGATGACCAGGACGGTTTTCTGCAAGTCATTGTGGGAGAGAAAGATACGATAATTGGCGCAAGTATAATCTCAAATGCCGCCGCAGAACTTATAAATATTTTTTCCTACGCCATCCAAAATAATTTAACTGCCGATAGTTTCAAAAAATGTTTTTTCATCCATCCAACGCTTTCTGAAATAATCCCTGCGCTTTTTCGTGACGCCGCATAACAATCTAAATAAGATTCCACTTTTATCAGACTGTGCTATAATTTAGAACATGCGAAATTATTGGAATGTTTCTTTTGGTATTTCATTCGCTATGCATTTGCTGTTTTTTACGGTCGGTTCCTTCGCAGCGTTTAATGCAAACAGTATTTTAAGCGATAAAAAGGAAGTAAAAGAAATAAAAATTACGATTAAAGAGATTCAAAAGAAAGAGATATCGAAGACTAAACTGCAAAATTCTCAGATAAACGAAGTGAAACTGCCGCCCCCGCCCTATGTAAAAAATATTGTCCGTAAATTAATGGGGGAGGATAAAGAAAGGCCATTACTTGATAAAGCGCAGATACTGGAAAAAGATACCGGAAAAATTGTCATTTCCGAAAAATTGGAGAACTCGAAATTAAAAAGTAATCCTTCGTATATGAGCTATTACAAAGGTTTGAGGTCAAAGCTTAACGCGGTCTGCCATAAAAATTATACAGGCAAGGAGCATGGAGAGGTTTTTGTAAGTTTTGTGCTTTCAAGAGACGGGCGCCTGGAAAGTGTTAAAAGTGACGGCAGCAACAGAGAGTTGATGGAGGTTGCTGTTAGAAGCGTAAAGGAATCTTTTCCGTTTATGCCTTTTCCTCCTGATTTGGAAGGCGCCAGCTACCAGTTTGATATCTCTATATATTTTAAGAATAATTAGGCAAGTTTAATCTTTATCCGGGCCATGAATATATTGACATTTTTCGCTATACTTGCTAATCTATTAATCAATCTTAATTGTCTGATTATATAAACCATTTTTAATATTTTTCATGATTAGAGAGCCAGTTGTAAGCGGACAATTTTATCCGCAAAAGGCGTCGGAATTAAAAAAAGCAATCGAAGAATTTAAGCCGAAAGATTCTGTAAAAAGCTCAGCTTATGGCTTAATTCTTCCGCACGCAGGCTATGTATATTCCGGACAGGTTGCTGTTACTACCGTAAGTAAAGTAATTCCTAAAAAACGGATTATAATTCTTGGGCCTAATCATTCAGGATACGGCGAGGATTTTGGAATGTATTCCGAAGGCAGCTGGAAAATACCTTCTGCCAATTTACCCATTGATTCTAATCTGGCCCGGAGAATTCTTGATTCAGGCGCGGACATAAAGCCGGATACGCTTGCGCATAAATTTGAGCATTCTATAGAAGTAGAATTGCCGATATTGTATTATTTCTTTGGAGATTTTAGTTTCGTTCCGATAGTATGCAACGTTTCGAATTTAGCTACGTATGAAAAAGTGGCAGAGCAAATCTTTTCGGCGGTAAAAGCCGACAAGGAAGAAATTCTTTTTGTTGCCTCAAGCGATATGACCCATTATGAGCCTGATTCAACTGCCAGGCGTAAAGATAGAGATGCACTTACGCATATAATCAATCTTGACGCAGAGGAGCTGGTTAAAACAGTAAAAAAGGAAAATATTTCTATGTGCGGGATTGCGCCTGTAGCCATACTTCTTATGATTATGAAAAAAATCGGCGCGAACAAAGCAAGCGTCAGTCTGTATGAAACAAGCGCTGACAGCACAGGCGATACGAGTTCCGTGGTTGGATACGCTGGAGTAGTTATCAGCTAAGGAGGGCTATGAGCGAGGAAATAAGAAAAAAAGTAGATGAGGAATGGAAGGCTAATGCCGAAAAAGAAAAAAAAGACGCCCACGAAAAACATGAAGCTTTCCATGAGCCTAATTTCAGGTTGTTCTTGTCTTCTCTTAGCATGCAGGCAATGATTGCCTTGGGCCGGCTGGAAAATCCGGTTTCCGGAAAAACCGAAAAGAACCTGGAGCAGGCGAGATTTCTGGTTGATACTATAGGAATACTTAAAGAAAAAACCAAAGGTAACTTAAATCCGGAAGAGGAAAAACTTCTGGATGATTCTTTGTTCAGCTTACGGATGATGTATGTTGAGGAAAAAAATAAGCGTGATTAAAGATGATTAACGAAGAACTGCTAAAAATTCTTGCGTGCCCTTTTTGCAAATCTGATGTAGCCTTAAGGGGTGAAACAATAGTTTGCCTGGGGTGCTTACGCAAATATCCGATAAAAGACGGCATACCAATAATGTTGATAGAGGAGGCTGAACTCGATGAAGACAAAGACAAGAAATAACAAAATACTCGTGATACACGGGCCGAATTTACATCTTTTAGGCAAGCGTGAGCCGCAAATTTATGGTAAATTTACCTTAAGCGATATAAATACAGAGTTGAAAAAAGACGCAAAACAGAAAGGTTTAGTTTTTGAAATATTGCAATCAAATTCCGAGGGCGAAATAGTAGAAAAAATAACTAATTCAAAATACGATTTATTGATTATAAACCCCGCAGCTTACACACACACTTCTGTTGCCATAAGAGATGCAATACTTGCAGTCGGCAAACCGGTCATAGAAGTGCATTTGTCCAATATTTATAAAAGAGAGGATTTTAGGAAAAAATCTCTCATCAGCGATATCTCAATCGGCGTTATAACAGGTTTTGGTCCTTTAAGCTACACCCTTGCCTTGACTGCAGCGGCGCAATTTCTTAAAAATACCGCAGTAACTTCCAAATAACAATCATGAAGAGCCGCATCGAAAAATGCGTGAGCCGGTTAAAGGCGCTTTCTCTTGATGCGGTTGTACTTTCTAATCCTGTAAATATCAGTTATCTTTCAGGCTTTCGCGAGGCAGAAGGTTATTTGCTGCTTAGTAAAGACAAAGAGCTCATATATTTTACTAATTTCATCTATGAATATGAAGCTAAAGACCTCGATATATGGAAAGTGGTTATAGGAGGAGGCAATGTCTTTAGGAAACTATCCGATACCATAAAAAGCCTTCATTTGCGCCGCATAGGCTTTGAAGCAAAAAATATTCCATATCTTGAGTATTCTAAAATAAAGCAATATCTTTTAACCGGCAAGGTAGAATTATGCGAGACGATAGATTTTGTCGAGAAAATAAGGGCCATTAAAGAACCTCGTGAAATAGCTTTAATAAAAAAAGCAACCAGGATAACCGAGGAAGCTTTAGAGTTTGTCATGGAAATACGCGATAGAGCCATGACTGAAAAGCAACTTAACATAGAGGTAGAAAAATTCCTGCGCCTTGCCGGAAACGGCTCTGTAGCATTCCCGGCAGTAGTTGCCTGTGGCGCAAACAGTGCGCTGCCGCACCATGTGGCCAGAAAAGACAAGCGCCTTAGCGAAAATTTCTTCCTAATTGATTTAGGCGCAAAGTATTATGAATATTGCGCTGACTTGACAAGGGTGTTTACCTGGGGTAAAATAACCCCTTTCTTCAGGAGAATTTACGATATTGTCAAGAAGGCTCAGGATTTAAGCATAAAAAAAATAAAAGACGGAGCAAGGGTTAAAGACGTGGATAGCGCAGCCCGTTCTTTTATAGAAAAAAAAGGTTACGGGCAATTTTTCGGCCACGGTATAGGCCATGGCGTCGGGCTCGAGGTCCACGAAATACCCTACATTGGCCCGAGGAGCGAGGAAGTTCTAAAAGAAGGAATGGTAATTACAATTGAGCCTGCCATATATTTAAAGAATAAGTTCGGCATACGCATAGAAGATATGGTTTTGGTAGGGAAAAACAAGGGAGAAATTTTAAGTGGGAATCTCCGTAGGTAGCATACGTCCATCTATGGTTATCATCTATGATGATAAGCCTTATGCAGTACTTGAATGCAACCATGTAAAGCTGGCAAGAGGCCCTGCTTTTTGCAAAGTAAAACTTGAGGATTTAAGAACTTCTCAAATTTTAGATTGTACCCTGCGCGATTCCGATAACGTGATGGAAGCAGAAATAGAGGAAAGAAAACTGCAATATCAATACAAGGATTCGAGCAAATATCATTTTATGGATTTAGAAACTTATGAAGAGCTTATTTGTGATAAATCAGCGATAGAAGATAAGGCTATGTGGCTTAAGGAAAATATGGAAATCACAGGCCTTTTTTATAATAATGAATTTATGAATTTAAAAATGCCTGTTACAGTAGTGTATAAAGTCGTTAAAACAGAGCCTGGTTTTAAAGGCGACAGTGTAAAAGCCGGGACTAAGCCTGCTGAAATAGAAACCGGCTTTACCATACAGGTACCGCTTTTTATAAATGAAGGGGATTTAATTAAAATAGACATACGGGATAAACAGTATTTGAGCAGGGTTTAGAATTTATATGTTTATTATAAATATAGATTTAAGTGCCAGTAAAATCCTTTAACAGGAGGAATTATGGAATTAGAAAAATTAAAAGAATTTATTAATTTCATGAATGAGAACAGCCTATGCGAGCTTGAAATTGAAGAAGAAGGTAAACGTATAAGGCTTAAGAAATTTTCAGAAAACCAGCCTGTTATTGTTTCTCAGGTGCCAAGCCCGGCAGCCAAGGAAGAAAAACCAGGCAAAAGAGAAGGGGTAATTGAAATCAAGTCTCCCATGGTAGGCACTTTTTACCGCGCTCCATCTCCGGGAGCTAAGCCTTATGTTGAAATAGGCGACGCGATAAAGCCCGGCGACGTTGTGTGTATTGTTGAAGCAATGAAGCTTATGAATGAAATAAAGGCAGAAATAGGCGGGAAAATTATTGAAGTATTAGTTGAAAACGGCCAGCCTGTAGAATTTGGCCAAACACTGTTTGTATTGGAAGCGGCATAAATGTTTTCCAAAGTTTTAATTGCAAATAGAGGCGAAATCGCAATAAGAGTAATGCGTGCTTGCAGAGAGCTCGGCATTAAGACTGTTGCGGTTTATTCAGAGGCAGACAAAAACTCCCTTCATCTGGAATTTGCCGATGAGGCAATCTGCATAGGCAAAGCTCCTTCCTCAGAGAGCTATCTTAATATTTCAAGCATAATAAGTGCTGCGGAAATAACCGACAGCGATGCCATACATCCGGGTTACGGCTTCCTGGCAGAAAACCCCTATTTTGCAGAGGTGTGCGAATCCTGCGGCATAAAATTTATCGGCCCTACTGCCGAAAACATCAGGCTTATGGGCGATAAGGTAAGGGCCAAGGAAACTATGCATAAGGCAAATCTTCCGCTCATACCAGGAAGTAAAGGCGCCTTAAAAACAAAGGATGAAGCTCTCGAAACCGCCAAAAAAATGGGCTATCCTGTTATCCTCAAGGCAAAAGCAGGCGGCGGAGGAAAAGGCATGCGGGTATGTCATAGCGATGTCCGGCTTGTCGGAGCCTTGTTGACTGCACAATCAGAAGCCAAAGCTGCTTTCGGAGATTCCGAAATATACATGGAAAAATTTATAGAAAACCCCCGGCATATAGAAGTGCAAATTGCAGCTGATAATTTTGGTAATGCGATATATCTTGGAGAAAGAGACTGCAGTATACAGCGCAGGCACCAGAAAATCATAGAAGAAACTCCATCCCCGGTTGTAGACCAGCGCTTAAGAAGAAAGCTGGGTGAACTTTGCATAAAAGGAATTAAACAGATGAATTATAGAAGCGTAGGAACCATAGAGTTCCTGCTCGACGATAAAGGCCATTTTTACTTTATGGAAATGAATACAAGAATACAAGTCGAACATCCTATAACCGAAGAAGTCACAGGCATAGACCTTGTAAAATTGCAGATTACAATTGCGGCCGGACAAAAATTAAATATTAAGCAGGATGAAGTGCATATGAAAGGCGCTGCTATCGAGTGCCGTATTAATGCGGAAGACCCGGAGAATAATTTTATGCCCTGCCCGGGGTCTATAAACTTCTGTTATGTTCCCGGCGGAAAAGACGTAAGGATAGACACCCATATCTACAGCGGCTATAAAATACCACCCTACTATGATTCCTTGATAGCAAAAGCAATAACAAAAGGGCAGACCCGGCAGGAAGCATTGAAAAAAATGGAAAGGGTTTTAGATGAATTCCTTATAGAGCCCGTTAAGACAACAACCGGATTCTGCAAGGAAGTTATAACTGATCCTGATTTTCAAAGGGGTAAATACCATACAGGGTTTTTACAGAAATTCATAGGTAAGGAGGAAGAGTGAACAGGAATATAAGTTCTGAATACGGCCAGATAAAGATACACAAAAGAGCAATAAGGCAACTGGCAGAAGCAGCAGCGAAAAGCATAAAGGGGGTAAGAGCGGTTGGCTGGGAATGTTACAGGTTTAAGAGGCTGCTTAAATTTTTCGATTGGGCAGGCACCAGAATTATATTCGACAGGGAAATGCGAATAGTGATACCGGTTGTAATCTCCTGGGAAGAAAATATCGTGGACGTTGCTTATGATATACAGAAAAAGGTCATCACGCAAATGCTAAACGGCCTTAATATAGACTCTCTTAGCGTTGACATTAAAGTCAAAAAGGTAGAAAGGGGGTAAAAAATGGGTTTTCTTGCAATACTTGTCTATATTTTTATTTCATTCTTTTTAGGGTTTGTTTTGATAGGCTCGGCTGCGAATTTTATTGAACTCACGGATATCGTGTTTTATGTTGAAAAAGAAATGCTTTCCAATATTTTTTTACGCGTTGCTTTTGGCCTGAGCGGGCTCTTGATTATTCTTTTCTGCATCCGTTATATCCAACATGTTATTTATCGCAGGGAACGCGCGATAGTTTCCGAATCAGAGTACGGAAAAGTAAGCATAACGCTTTTTGCAATAGAAGATATGCTTAAAAATATGCTGGAAACAGAAAAAGGATTTTCTCATGTAAGGCCCAGAGTATGCGCCGGAAAACGAGGCGTAAGCGTTATAATCAGGGGAAATGTAAATTCGGAAGTAAATTTCCTGTCGTTTACAAAAGATGTTCAGGAAAGAGTCAGGGAAAAACTGGTAAATCTTTTGGGCGAAGACAAGGATATAAAAGTTAAAATAGAAATAAGGAAAATGATTTTTAAGGGTACGAAAAAAATAGTTGAAGCTGAAGAACCGGAAATACCCTACAGATATTATTAAATTAACAATAGGAGGTTAGCATGAAGATTGGTATTCTTACTGGAGGAGGAGATTGCCCGGGCTTAAACCCTGTAATACGAGCAGTAGTGAGAGCTGCTACAAATGATAGCTCAGAAGTCGTGGGAATAAAGTACGGCTGGAAGGGTTTGCTTGAAAAAGATTATATGCCGCTTGATTTACGTTCTGTTTCAGGGATACTTCCAAAGGGAGGCACTATTCTTGGCACTTCCCGCACCAATCCTTACAAAAAAGAAAACGGAGTTGAACTAGCAAAGAAAAATTTTAAGGAATTGGGATTAGATGCGTTAATAGCCGTAGGCGGAGAAGATACCCTTGGTGTTGCAACCAAGCTTTTTAACGATGGCTTAAACACCGTAGGCGTGCCGAAAACAATTGATAACGACTTGAATGCCACTGATTTTACTTTTGGTTTTGATACAGCGGTAAATATTGTTATGGAGTGCATTGACAGGCTGCACACAACAGCGGAGTCTCACAACCGTATAATGGTAGTTGAAGTTATGGGCAGGCACGCAGGCTGGATTGCAGCTTATTCAGGTATTGCTGGAGGAGCTGATTATATACTTGTTCCGGAAATACCAATCGATGTCGGTGAACTTTGTTCTTCTATAAAAAAACGCCATCAAAGAGGAAAAAATTTCAGCATCATAGTTGTCTCTGAAGGAGCAGCCTTTAAAGATAAAGACCTTGCCTTACAGGAGCAAAAATTAGATGAGTTTGGTCATGTACGTTTAGGCGGAATAGGAGATATGCTGGGTAAACTTATCGAAGAAAAAACAGGTTATGAAACCAGAGTCACGGTTTTAGGCCACATTCAAAGAGGAGGCTCTCCTACAGCTTTTGACAGAGTGCTTGGAACGAGATTCGGCGTAAAAGCGTATGAACTCGTAAAAAATAAAAAATTCGGCAGAATGGTAAGCCTTAAAGGTAACGATATCGCAGATGTCGGCCTTGAAGAAGCAACAAAAGACTTAAAAACTCTTGATTTAAAACTTTACGAAATAGCAAAAATATTTTTTGGATAATGGATAAAATTATTAACAAGTCTATAGATAACCATTTTAACGCGCTTAGCCAGCTTAAAGAAAATTTACCGGTCATTAAAAAAATATCCGGTTTGTTTGTTTCTGCATTAAGAGCTAACGGAAAAATTATCTTTATGGGTAACGGCGGAAGCGCCGCTGACAGCGAGCATCTTACCGCCGAACTCGTCGGCCGCTTTAAGAAAAACAGAAAAGCTTTTGCTGCGGTTTCTCTTTCAAGTAATATCTGTGTAATTACAGCAATAGGCAATGATTACGGGTTTGATGAAATATTTTCCCGGCAGGTGGAAGCTATTGCCAACAAAAATGATTTAATTGTTGCGATATCAACCTCCGGAGAATCGCAGAATGTGATTAAGGCAGTTGTTAAGGCAAAAGAACTTGGCGTAAAAACCGTGGGTTTCCTGGGCAAACATGGCGGCAAACTGAAAAGCCTTGTGGATATTTCCCTGGTAATTCCTACTGAAGACACCCCGCGCATCCAGGAAATGCATATTCTGGCAGGGCATATAATCTGCGAAATTGTTGAAGAAGAGCTTTTGTGACAGAGAACAGATAATAGATGACAGCCCGCCTCAACAAAATTGCAGAACAATTTTGTTGAGGCGAGGTCTCGCCAAAATTTATAGAATAAATTTTGGTGGAATGGTAGATAAAATATCTATCCGGCTGATATCTCTAATCGGCTGCCAAAAAATATTCAATCCGATTTATCTATGAGCAAAGTAAAAACATTACCGGCGTTAAAAAAGATAGTTGGAAGTTTGAAGAAAAAAAATAAGCGCATTGTTTTTACCAACGGCTGCTTCGATATCATCCATCCTGGGCATATAAAGATATTAAAAGATGCAAAAAGTAAGGGGGATATACTTATTGTAGGCCTTAATTCTGATTCTTCTGTAAGAAGAATAAAAGGGCCGATACGGCCGATAATGGATGAGAAAGCAAGAAGTAAAGTGCTTGAGGCGATAGAACTGGTAGATTTCATTATTATTTTTGACGAAGACACTCCTTTAAAAGTTATAAAAGCCTTAAGGCCGGATTATCTTGTTAAGGGCGAGGATTGGAAGGCAGATAAGATAATCGGCAGAGAATTTGTTAAGAAAATCTTCCGCATAAAATTCTACCCCGGATATTCTACAACCGGCATAATACAAAAAATCAGAAATGGATAAGAAAAACTTACTGCGCGTAGTGGATGTAAATTTTAACCGCTCGAAAGAGGCTTTACGGGTTATTGAAGATATTTTTAGGTTTGTCCTTGAAAATGATGAGTTAAGAAAAAAAGCCAGGACGTTACGCCATTCGCTGGATAAGGTAAGCGCTAATAAAATATTTAAAACCGCAATGCTCTTCAGGGATTCAAAATCCGATTTGGGTAAAAAAACAGACGCTTTGGAGTTTAACAGAAAAACAGTAAGCGACATTATTTACGCTAATTTGCAAAGAGCCAAGGAATCAGTAAGGGTGTTGGAGGAGTTTTTAAAGATAATTTCACCGCAACAGGTAAAACTGCTTAAAAAAATCCGCTATGATATTTATTCACTTGAAAAAAATTTTACATCATTAAGGAAGGGCAAAAATGTTTAAAAAAAGTTTTTTGAAAAAAATAGCGCAGAATGAAAGCGTAAGTTTAAGCTTTCTTGAAAAACAATTAGGCTGTGGTCGCGTGGTTATTCCGGTTAATTCAAAACGCAACATCCTTCCTCCTGCCATAGGGGAGGGTTTCAAGGTTAAGGTTAACGCTAATCTGGGGACGTCTACGGAGAAGTCAAACATAAATGAAGAGATAAACAAGCTAAAGGTCGCTCTCGAGTGCAAGGCAGATACAATTATGGATTTAAGCACGGGCGGTAATCTCGCGCAAATACGCAAGCAAATATTAAGCAATTGTCCGGTTCCACTTGGCACCGTTCCTATTTACGAAGCTGCGGTAAAGGCAGAAAACAGGCATCGCGGTTTTGAGGCGATGACTTTTGATGATATCTGGGATGTTTTAAAGTCCCAGGCAGAAGATGGCGTAGATTTTTTCACCATCCATGTAGGCATAATTAAGGAGTTTCTAAAAATCATAGCCAAGAAAAAACGGGTTGGCGGAATAGTAAGCAGGGGTGGAGCGATAATGACGCGCTGGATGCATGTAAACGGACGCGAAAACCCTTTTTACGAGAATTTTGACAAGATGCTGGATTTAGCCAAAGAATATAATATTACTTTAAGCCTTGGTGATGCACTAAGGCCTGGCGCAATAGCTGATTCGAGCGATGAGCTGCAAATTTCAGAATTAATGGTTCTGGGAAAGTTAGTTAAAAAATGCCGTAAGCGCGGCGTCCAGGTTATGGTTGAGGGCCCGGGGCACATACGTTTCGATGAAATAGCTTTTAATATGCTTTTACAGAAAAAAGTATGTTCCAACGCACCGTTCTATGTTTTAGGCCCGCTTCCTACTGATATCGCGGCAGGATATGACCATGTAACCGGAGCAATAGGCGGAGCAATGGCAGCTTATTTTGGCGCGGATTTTTTATGCGTGGTTACTCCTGCAGAGCATCTTCGCCAGCCATCGGCTTCTGACATAAGAGATGGCGTAATCAGTTCAAAAATTGCCGCTCACTGCGTTGACATCTTACGATTTAAAGATGAATTAGAAAAGGATCGTAAACTATCCGCATATCGCGCGCACCGCAATTGGAAAAAATTATTTCCGCTTACTTTGGATGAAGCAAAAGCGCGCAAATACCGTAAGGCATCACTGCCTCACAGCAAGGATATGTGCACAATGTGCGGTAAATTCTGTTCTTTAAAAATAATAGAAAAGTGTAACTTGTTGCAGTAGAACATTTGTCCTGCGGGATTAGCTCAATTGGTAGAGCGCCAGCTTCCCAAGCTGGAAAAACGGGTTCAATTCCCGTATCCCGCTTTAAGCTATTTATCCGCTTGAATTTAGTTGTAAATTGCTGTAATATATATATTCCGTGCTTATGTATATAATATTGTTTTCATCCATAATATTTGTTTTCGTGTCTTGCGCTCCAGCCACCGTAACGAACCAGTCCTGTCCACAGTCCAATCTTTCCCAAAATTATTATACAGATGTAGAAATAGCCACAAGCAGCCTTCATTTTATTTGGCCTATCCGCGGAGAAGTTGTCAATAATTTCGGCGCTAACATAAATCATACCTCAAATAAAGGAATAAATATAAAAGCAAGCCCCAAGGATACGGTTGTTGCTTCCGAATCAGGGCATGTGGCATTTGCGAACCATATAAAAGGATGGGGCAAAACATTGATACTTCAGCATCCGAATAATTTTTATACGGTTTATGCCAATTTGGATGATATAAAGGTCAAAGAAGGTTTCTCGGTAAAAAGAGGCGATTCAATAGGCCATGTTGCCCAGCTCGCATCCAACAAGGAAGGCGTTCTGCATTTTGAGATAAGGAAAAAACATTTCGCGGATAACCCGCTGCGTTATCTTAAAGCAAATTGAAATATGAAAGAACAGGAATTGCTTAAAAATAAATTACAAATTTTAGATAAAAGGCTTAATGCTTTTTCGCAAGGGTACCGGCAGAATATTGCAATACTAGGGGAAGACAGTGATGAGATAACTTATCTTTTGGACAATTATTTTGCTTCAAACAAAATAAGAGAGATTATATACATACGCACATCAGTTACGCATATCGACCGCAGAGGGTTTTTTAAAAGTATATTATTCTCCCTGCTTAGCGAATATTTAAACAAAGAAGAGAGTTTAGACAATCTTATAAATTACAGCCAGGGAATGTTTCCAGTAACGCTTGATTTCGCCAAGGATGTTATTAAGCGCACAAACCCGCCGTCGTTTCTTGAAGCTTTGGAGTTGATAAATAAATTTATAAACGAAACTTCAAAAAGGTGTGTTTTTGTAATAGAAAACTTTCTTAAACTAAAAGATATTTTTCCTACTTTTCACCAGGACTTTTCCAAATTCATAATTCTGCAGAACAACTGCATGGTTATTTTAAGCGATGTAGACACAAGGGAATCCGAAAAAACACTTTACAGCGAATTAAATTTTCTGTTCGGAAACTTCGAGAAAATAGCCATAGACGAAAGTAATTTCATAAGCAGGTTCATGTGTGTGAGAAAATCATTCGATACTATTTCCTGCTCGCCCTTCTTCGTGTCGTTTTTCGTAAACATTCTCGGCCCAAACACCATTTATTACAATTTAATGAAGGATTATGTCAGGGATTCTTACAGAAAAGAAGATGAAAGTTCTTCAATAATTACGGCGTTGCAGGATGCGCTATACGCAAGAGAAACATATTTTTCCCAAAAATTTATGTCGAAAATAAATAAAATTGAAGAAAATTTCCGCGACTGCGCGGCATTAATCAAATTATTGATTGCTATAAGCGATGGCTACATCAGGGAACGTGAGCTCGCATCGCTACGTATTTTCGACTCCAAAACCCTGAAAAATAAATTGCAAAAACTTTATGATTTGAATTATGTCGAAAATCTCGGCGCCGTTTGCAGGATAAAAGACCCGTTATTTTCTTTCTGGGTATCGCATGTTTTTAAAATGCTTTTTTCAACGCCGATTTTCGATTCTCAAAGAAGGCTTTTTTTGTTTCGCAGAAAAATAGAAGAATCAGTCCTGCTTTTTAAGGAAGATTTTTATAAGGATAAAATAAAAAAGGTCCTTGAGCTTTTTGGTTCTTTTAAGAACGATACGTTAAGGCTCGGCAAAGACCGCTACAAGCTGCCGCAGCTGGAAAAAAGCAGGCTTATGTCTTATCCTGATAAAAAAACGCATTTGCTTATCGGCGAGGGCAGAGAAGTTTTGTTTGTTGCGATCAAGGAAGAAGAGGCGAACGATAACGATGTCTTCGATTTTATTGAAAAGGGCAGTTCCCTAAAAGGCAAAAGCGTAAAAAAAATATTTATTTCGCTTGATGACTTTACCTCAAGCGCGCGGTTGATTGCGAAAAATAATAAATTAATTGCCTGGGGTATAAACGAAATGAACGATTTATGCAGGGCCTATAATAAGCCGATCATATGTGCCGAAAACAAACTAGAGGCAGGTAGAAGTGAGAATACTGGTAATCTCTGATACGCATATACCTGTTGTGGCAGATAAGCTGCCGGCAATAGTTATAGAGGAAGCTAAAAAGAGCGATTTTTGCCTTCACGCAGGAGATTTTATTTCCGACAGCGTTTTTTATGAGCTTTCCAAGGCAACTAAAACTTATGGTGTGCTTGGAAATATGGATGAATCCAGCCTTAAGGGAAAACTTGCGGAAAAACAAATTATTAAATTTGGCAGTATTCGGCTGGGTTTAATACACGGCAGGGGTTCTCCGGCAACGCTTATGGATTATATAAATACAGAATTTGCAGGGGATCTGAATACTTTAAATATAATCGTTTTCGGGCATACGCATAATTCGCTTGATAAAGAAATCGATGGCAGGATATATTTTAATCCTGGTTCCTGCACGGATAGAGTTTTTACGCCTTACCCGTCTTACGGCATTCTTGAGGTCGATGGCAATAGCATCAAAAGGAGGATAGTTAAACTTGGATAAATTGTGGGCGCCCTGGCGCATAACTTACGTTTCGAATACAAAAGCCAAAGGCTGCATTTTTTGTAAGGCCTTAAAAGATAAAAAAGATAAAAAAAATTTTGTAGTCTTGCGTTCAAGCCATTCATTCGCAATCCTTAATACTTTTCCTTATAACAACGGCCACGTTATGGTTGTTTCTAACAGGCATGTTTCTTCCATAGAGAATCTTAACGACAACGAAATTCTTGATTTAAACAGAGTCGTCACGAAAATGCTGTCTGCTTTAAAGGCTGTTTTAAATCCGGCTGGTTTTAACGTAGGCATGAATCTTGGTAAAGTCGCCGGCGCCGGGATAGACAAACATATGCATATTCATATTGTGCCGCGTTGGCTCGGAGATACTAATTTTATGCCTGTTTTGTCTGATGCAAAAATAATATCACAAAGTTTAAACGAGCTTTATACCAAGCTGAAAAAACATTTAGCATAATAGATATGAATAAAATTAAACTTCAAAAAAATATCAAGGTAAACGATAAATATACTTGGCAGGATTATGAGGAAAAGATACTTTCTCCCTTAGCGATGAAATCTAAATATTCAAAGGGAAGAAAGCATTACGAAAAAGAGCACCCCTATCGTTCGCTGTATCAGAGAGACAGGGATAGAATTATACATTCCGCGGCTTTTAGAAGGCTTGAATATAAAACCCAGGTATTTGTATATCATGAAGGCGATTATTTCCGTACGCGGCTTACCCATACCTTGGAAGTCGCTCAGATAGCGCGTACCATAAGCAGAAATCTTAAATTAAACGACGATCTTACCGAAGCAATCGCTCTTGTCCACGATGTGGGCCATACCCCGTTTGGGCACGCTGTTGAGGCGGTGCTTAATGAGCTTATGGTAGAGGATGGCGGTTTCAACCACAATGAACAGGGTCTTCGCGTGGTAGATTTTTTGGAAGAAAGATACCCGTCTTTTAAAGGGCTTAACCTTTCATGGGAAACCCGTGAAGGCATTGTAAAACACAGTATGAATGTAGGCCATGATTTTGCCAGGCGCTATGCAGAGTTCAACCCGGGCGAGCAGCCGAGCCTGGAAACCCAGGTAATGGATGTTTCCGATGAAATAGCTTACGATAACCATGATGTAGACGATGGCATAAAATCAGGTTTGATTTTAGAAGAGGACCTTAGAAAAAAATCCAGTCTGTGGAATATGATGTATAAAAAAGTAAAAGCGCAGCATTCAAACCTTAACGACAATTTACGCGTTTATCTGATGATAAGGAACCTGATAAATACGCAGGTAACTGATTTGATTGAAAACACTTTTCGCAATATAAAAAAATTAAAAGTAGCTAACTTCAAAGATGTGAGAAGTTGTGAGGAGCGCATTGTGTCGTTTAGCGATAATATGAATGTTTTAAGAAGGGAGCTTCGCGAATTTCTTTTTGAAAATCTTTATTGCAACTGGCATGTGTTGCGCATGACCGACAAAGCTAAAAGGTTTGTGAGCGCTCTTTTTGATATTTATTTACACAATCCACAGCTGCTCCCGCCTCCTTTTAGAAACGAAACGCAGGCTAATGGTGCTAAGCGTACAATATGTGATTATCTGGCAGGAATGACAGATAAATATGCATTAGAGGAATATAACAAATTTTTTGACCCTTATGAAAAGGTATAAAACTATATTTTCTTCATTTCATACGGTATACCGCCTGATTACTACTTCAGGCGATATAAAGAATTTTGCAATGGGAATATGCCGCCTCTATAAGAACGCATTTTTTGCAGACAGAGTGACCGTAGTATTTAAGAATGTTAACTCCCAGGGGTTTATGAAGATGCGGCTTGAAAACAAAAAGCAGTCATTTAAGAAAGGCGGTATATCTATACTTACAAACAGGGAAAAAGAAATATTGCACCAGGAAAAGGAAATAATGCTTGGCAACCGCATGATTTATCCTTTTATTTTTGCAGACGCCCTTGGCGCTGTTTATATAAAACGTAGCCCCGGCAGTACGGAGTTCAGCGAATTGGAAAAGAAATGGTTTCTGTCGATTTCGGAAGAAATAAGCATATCTTTAAGAATTTTTAATCTTTACCGCGAAGAAAAGCGGTTAATGATAAACTACATAAAATCACTCACCAAATTGCTTGACCAATATGTTCCGACATCATACCTGCATACCAAAAGTATATTTAAGTTGATTAAAGTTATCGGCAAAGAAATGAAGCTTCCTGAATCAGAAATAAAATCTCTCGAATATGCTTCACTTTTGCATGATGCTGGAAAAATTCAACTCCCTTCAGGAATACTAAGGAAAGAGACCCCGCTTACCGATGAGGAATATAAAATAATAATGAAACATCCGCGTAAGGGTGTTGAGATGATAAAAGATTTAGAAATATTAAAGCCTGTTATACCGATAATCCTGCATCATCATGAGCGCTACGACGGCAAAGGATATCCTTCCAAATTTAGCAAGGACCAGATACCTCTGGGTGCCAGGATACTTTCCTTGCTTGATGCGTTTGACGCGATGTATTTCGGCCGTCCCTACAGAAAGAGAATGCATATTAATGAGATAGAAAAAGAGCTAATGGCCCAGATGGGCAAGCAATTTGACCCGCAAATAGTTGAAATTTTCCTTAAAATCCTCAAAAGGGAAGACATTAGAAAACACTTGCGTTCCTTCTTGTAAATCTTATAATAAACGTTATGCGCGGCGAGCAACTAAAGCTTTTTGGGGCCAGCGACGACTCAAATTCGAAGTTAAAGCGCAAATTAATAGTAATACCGCTCGATACTTTTATTTTGTCTAGCGTTGTTATTCTTTTGCTTTTTATCCTGGCTTTTTCGCTTGGTGTTGAAAAGGGAAGGAAAATTTCAATTTTAAGTGAAGATACCGTAAATTTGCCTGAAAAAGATTTACAACAGGAAAACATAAAGGTGCCGGTTCAGGTAAGGGCCGCAGCAGTGAAAGAACAAAAAACTGTTGTTAGCCCGATTGCTCAACAAACAATTCCGCAGATAGTAGTTAAGAAGCCCGAAGCTGCTCAAGCTGCTGTAAGCACCAAAGAAGGTTATTATATACAAATAGCAAGTTACAATAAAGAAAGTTTTGCTCTTGAAGAAGCTAAGAGGTTAAAAGATAAAGGTTTTCCTGCATATACAGCCAAGAAGGGAACATTCTTTGTTTTATATGTGGGTAACTTCAAAACCATTGAAGAGGCTAAAAGAAATATGGGTTTGCTTAAGAAAAATTATAAAGATTGCGTATTAAGGAGGTTCTAATGGGTTTACATTCATCTTTGAAAAGGGCTGAAAAATTATCTTCTACGCGTTCAGTTATGAAACGCACCGAGCGCCTTAAATGGCTTAAAGAAAAAGGAGCATGGAAGGAAGGCGACAGGGTAGCGGGATTGCCTAAAATAAAAGTCATAAAACTTAAAACAGTCAAGAAAGAGAAAGCAAAAGAAGAAGTATCTACCGAAGCCGCAGCTGCCGCTGCAGCACCAGAAGCTGCTGCCGGAGCGAAGCCGCAGGCTCAACAAGCAAAGCCAGCTGCTGGAGCAAAGCAGGCGAAACCACAAGCTAAACAGTAAAATGAATACCCCGTTAGGAAAGTTTTTATTAAGCTTTATTCTAACGGGGTTTTTATTTTCTAGTGGCAGCGTATGTTATGGGCTGGAGGAGGCTATCGTAATCAAAGACAGGATAAACGTAAGGGTTGATGCAACTGCCATGGCCCCTTCCTTAGGATTTTTAAAGCGCGGAGAGCGTGTTACAGTAGCTGATGAAAGATTTGAGTGGTATAAAATAGTGCTTCCCAAAAGATTTTCCGCTTATGCCGCTGCCGAATTCTTAAAGGAAATAGACGGAAATAAAGTTGAAGTTATTGCTTCAAATCTGAATCTGCGGAATAACCCTACTATGTCTTCCTATGTAATCGGCCAGGTAGAAAATGGAACTGTATTTTTCCTAAGAAGCAAAAAAGGCGATTGGTTTGAGGTAAGAGGCTATCCGCATATTTACGGATGGGTTAACAAAAACTTTTTGGAAAAAAGCGAAAAACTATTAAAACTGGAAGGCACTTTATTTCCATATAATGGGACAGACTGTGAAGCTAATTACACGCTTAGAACTGAAAATAACAAATATTTTTTAAACATAACCACAAAGGGAAAAACTAAATTTATTAATAAAAAAGTAAAAATAGAGGGTATTGAGAATAAAGGTTCGTGCCCTTATGTAATTGTGTATAAACTGGTTTTTGTAAGATGATTCAACCGGCGGATATTTTAAATTTTATTTCAATTGCCATAATACTGTTTATATCTATAACTTTGCATGAATATTCGCACGGATTTGTCGCAGCAAAATTCGGAGACCCAACGCCTAAAGCAAGCGGCCGCCTTACCTTAAATCCGCTTAAGCATATCGATATTTTTGGAACTGTCATACTTCCCATACTTCTGATTGTTCTAAGCAGCGGAAAGTTTTCTTTTGGCTATGCAAAACCGGTCCCCATTAACCCCTATCACTTTAAAAACCCGAAAAGAGACATACTCTGGGTAGGCTTAGCGGGCCCAGCTGTTAATTTTCTTATTGCGTTTCTGCTTGTGGCGATACTAAAAGCGTCAAATTATATGTTTATTCCGGAAATAATCATAGAGGGTATACTCATAAACTTTATCCTGGCTATTTTTAACCTTATACCCATACCGCCGCTTGACGGCTCAAGGGTCTTAAGCGCCGTGCTTCCGTATAAACTTTCTTATCTTTATCTTAAAATGGAAACCGCAGGCGTGTTTGTTATAATTCTGTTAATTATGGCAGGTTTTATCAGGTGGTTTATGCTTCCGATTGTAACGTTTATTTTAACATCATTAAACATAAAGGCTGCAATATGAAAATTGTAAAAGTCAATTTATCAAAAAATCCGTATAAAATATATGTAAAACAAAATTTATTTGGAAACATTGTCCAGTATCTCAAGAATAACAATCCAGGCAATTTTGCGCTGATATTAACTTCACGCCGCGTTTTTACTCTTTATAAAAGAAATATCGCAAAATCTTTTTCTAATTTTCCGCATAATGTCGTTATTCTTCCTGACGGAGAATACGCGAAAACAAAAATAAGTTTATTCCGGATAATACAGGCAATCCTAAAAGAGGATAGGTTAAATAGAAAAATCTTCGTTGTTTGCTTAGGTGGAGGAACAATAGGGGATGTGGGCGGTTTCGCAGCCGCTATATACAAAAGAGGGCTCCCTTACTTCCAGGTGCCAACAACTTTGCTTTCCCAGATTGACGCAAGCATAGGCGGCAAAACTGCAATTGACCTTAAAGAGGCCAAAAATATATTAGGCGCATTTTATCAGCCGCGTGCCGTATTCATAGACCCTGAGTTTCTGGATACTTTGGAGCAAAAACAAATAACTGAAGGTATTGCCGAGGCTGTAAAATACGCAGTTATTAAGAATGCAGTATTTTTTAACTTTTTAACTAAGAATTTCCGGGAAATTAATAACCTTAAAGTTTCTTCGGTTTTAAAGGTTATCGATACTTGCGTCAGTATAAAAGCAAAAATAGTAGAGGCTGACGAGAGGGAAAAAAAAGGAATAAGGACCATACTTAACTTCGGCCATACTTTTGCGCATGCGCTTGAAGCAGCCTCAAAATACAAAAAAATATCGCACGGAGAGGCAGTCAGCGTAGGCATGCTTTACGCGGCTTACCTGTCTAATAGATTAGGGTTTTGCGCTAAAGATGAGCTTTACCGGATACGCGATTTATTAAAAAAATTTAACCTTCCGGTTAAGTATAAGTATGATTTCGAAGCTGTATATAAAGCAATGAGCTACGATAAAAAGAACATTTCAGGTAGATTCCGGCTGGTGCTTCTTCAAAAAATCGGGAAAGTAAAGGTTGTCGACGGCATTTCCGAGGGCCTTATAACCAAAACCATCAAGGAATTCAACACCCTTATTTGACAAATGCTTAAAATTATGCTATATTTATATAATTTATGAAAGGTGAAAAGCGAAGAAATTCAAGAAGTCCTATTTCTTTTCCCATAGAATGCAGTGTTATCCCCGGAAAAGAGTATTTTTATACTGTGACCAAAGACTTAAGCGTGGGCGGTGCGCGCATACTTAGCGATGAATTTTTATCCAAAAACAACTGCCTTAAGCTGAATATCAACCTGATAGACAAAGTTTTGGGAATAAAAGCAAAGGTTGTCTGGTGCAATAAAGAAAGGGCTTCGGACAGGTATTACGCCGGTTTGGAGTTTGTAGAAATACCTGAAGAAAACAAAAATTATCTTAGTTCAATAATAGAATAACAAAACAAAAGGCATCTTTAGGATAGGTTAATTATGTCAAAAAGCGAAGAAAAAAGAAAAAACTGTCTCGCGTGTAACAAATCTTTAAAAAGAGTTAAATGGTATTACAGGAATAATGGTCATTTCTGTAATAAAAACTGCTTTAAAGAGTTCCTCAAAAAGCAATCCACCAAAGCTTAATGAACGAAAAGAGAAGTTACCCCCGCATAGAAGGAAACCTTGCCTTAAAGCTTTGTGCATCCGACTGCGATTTGGTTACTGAAACCAAAAATATAAGCGCAAGCGGCGCGTATTGTGCTGTAAATAAGAATATTGAGCCGATGACTAAGCTCGATATAGTTTTACTCGTGCCTCTTAACAAAACTAACCATAAAGACGTAAAAAAAATAAACTGCAAAGGGGTTGTAGTAAGAAGCGAGCATGTGCAGGATAACGGCAAACAGTCATATTGTCTTGGAATATATTTTAGCGAGATAAAAGAAACCGACCGCCGCGCTCTTGTGTCCTACATCAATTCGCTGTCAAAGCCTTCGAATATCTTTTAACCGGTGCTTAAAAGGGTTCTTCCTTTACCAGTCAAATTTATCTGCGGTTTTATTTATTCAAGCGAAGAAGCTTACCTCAAAACACATAAAATACTAGAACGTAAATTCGGAAAGATTGATTTTGAAAGCGCTCAGTTCAATTTCGGCTATACCCATTATTACGAAAAAGAGATGGGCTCTTTATTATATCGCAGGTTCATATCGTTTGAAAAATTAAAGGACCCGTCATCATTTGTTTCAATAAAATTATTTTGCATAAAACTGGAAAAAAAGTTCTCTAAAGATACCAAAAGAACTATTAATATAGACCCGGGCTATTTAAATGACGCAAAATTGGTCCTTACGACAACAAAGGATTATTCGCATCGTATATATGTCGGTAAGGGGATATTTGAAGAAGTTACTTTATATTATAAAGATTCGAATTTCCAGGATTTCGCAACAACCTACCCGGATTATAAAACCGCAGAATATAAACAAATTTTTCTTTCCATAAGAGAGAAATACCGGCAGCAGTTAAAAAGCAATGCAAAATAAAATTGAACTTATTAAAAAAGCCATAAAACAGCTCGTCCCAAGGCTTAAGTCTTGCGATATTTGCCCGAGAAATTGCAAGGTAAACCGGCTAAATGGTAAAACCGGATACTGCAAGATGGGGGAGAGCATTGTCATTTATACTGCTTTTTTGCATGGGGGAGAGGAACCTGCTATAAGCGGGGGCTCTGGTAGCGGAACTATATTTTTTTCAGGCTGTAATTTAGGCTGTGTATATTGCCAAAATTACAAATTTTCACAGCTTCTTAAGGGAAGTATTAAAAGCCCTGAGGAGACCGCAGATATAATGCTTAAGTTTCAGAAGGAAAAGGCCCACAATATAAACCTGGTTACTCCTACGCCTTTTTTGCCCTGGATATTGCAGGCATTAGATATTGCTCTATCCTGCGGCCTGAACATACCAATTGTTTATAATACTTCCGGATACGAAAAAAAAGAAATTATAAGCCTGCTTTCCGGCATAGTGGATATATACCTTCCGGATATGAAATATATAGGCGAAGGATTAGCTGATCAATGTTCTTCTGCCGGTAACTATAGTTTTTATAATAAAGAGGCTCTGCTTGAAATGTACAGGCAAAAAAAGACAGCATCTTATAAGGATGATATTTTAACAGGCGGCCTTGTAGTAAGGCATATGGTTATTCCCGGGCATATAGATGACACAAAAGCAATACTTTCCTGGATAAAAGAGAATATCCCGGATTGTTTAACCAGTATAATGTTTCAATACCAGCCATATTATAAGGCTAAACAAATTCCACAGATAAACCGCGCAGTGAATTTAGACGAGTATAATCAGGTAAAAGAACTGGTGCAAAATCTTGGCCTAAAGGGCTGGATCCAGGATTTAACTGCGCAAGAGGATATGGCCGGAGTATATTTTACCGAGGATAAACCTTCCGAATGAATTTACAGCGCTTAAAAAAGTTATTAATTGTGTTGTACGTAAAATTGGTACGTACTAACGATACTCCTCAAAAAGTTGCTTTGGGTTTTGGTTTGGGGGTATTTGCGGGGATATTGCCGGGGACGGGCCCGATTGCAGCGGTCTTTTTAGCCTCTTTAGCCAGGGTCAACAGGGCAACTGCCTTATTGGGCAGTTTGGCTACAAATACCTGGTTAAGCTTTGTGACCTTCCTGATATCAATAAAAATAGGCTCAAGGTTAATTGGCGCCGATTGGCAGGATATAAAAGAAAAATGGTCGATGCTTTTTAAGCATTTTAGCTTCCCTGGTTTTTTTAAATTATCGGTATTAAAAATCCTATTTCCGGTTATGCTTGGGTATCTGGTTGTCGCAATCTGCTGCGGTTTAGTGAGCTACGCAGTCCTAATTTTGATACTTAATCTGCGAAAAAAGCCCCGCTAATTTTTTAACCTGCCTTGAAAATAAGAAAAATATATTGTATATATAAATTGCCGATAAGGGTAAACCCCGTCGCGAAAGCCGGGGGTCGCAAAGCCACAGGCCTAAAGTAGCGCAACAAGCCGTTGCCTTTTAGGCAAGTGAGGCAGTTGGCGTTGCTACGGCAGCTGGGTTGCATCGGAAAATCTCCCTTATCGGCCTTTTTATTTCCTACCATAACAAACTCTAACCCACATTTGAAAGCTGAATTTAGGCCTATTTTTGACTGATTTAAGGCTATTCTGATGCCTGTTTTTGATGGCTTTTGATGGCTTCAAAAGAATGCTGCCTAAAGAGTGTTGTTTATGGAAAAGTAAGAATATATATGCAGAGGTAAGAACCATCCCGCGAATTCACAGGGTTTTATAATAACTCTATATGTTATTGATTTCATTACTTAATCGCTGATTTTAGATGATAATAAAAGTTAACATAAGATATATTATAGGAAGTTGAATATATCTCTTTGTTTCTATTGGTGAATCGCAATATTGCTGTTAAGTGGGTTAAATCAGGCTATCTGAAATTACTTTTGCGGGGTTGCTGCTGTTGTGCCTTGCGGGTTATAATGGATGTTTAAAAAATCCAGAACAATCTTTCGTATATATACGGATGGTTCTAAATGAGCCTTTTCTGCCCAGTTCAATATCTCAACCCATTGTTCACGGGTTAACCGTACATTTATCGTTTTTGTGTATTTTATGACCTTTTTGGGCCTGCCCTTTTTTGCTTTATTCGCCATTATTTCCTCCTGGGTTTTTACTAGTTTTCGGATTTATGAGAACACTAAAAAACACAAAAAACCACTAAAAAACACAAAAAAAGTATAACACAAACTTGTGATTTTGTAAACCGATAAAAGGGATTATTTAGAGGCAGGTGGCTCCTCTATTAATAGCTTAAAAGGTCTGTTCTACCAGGTTTATTGTGGTTGCGGGGCTTGTGGGCGGGCCGTCAACGCCTTTATACTGCACAAGAGTATTATCGCTTGCCCGGTACCAATAAAAGGCATGCCAGAATAGCGAACGAAATCCCGTAAGGATAACTTTTATCTTATAAGTTTTTAGCCCTTCTCCGTTTACAGTTATGGTTTCTTTCCCGTAATTCAACGCCTTCATTTTATAGGGTTTAAGGTCTTTGGGGTTTAATGTCCAGAAAGTGACTACTTTCTTTTTTGATTTCGAGAGTTTAGATAAGGAAAATGACATTGGTTGATACCAGGGGTCTTTATCGATTTTTACAGTTTTTTCTATGGGTTTTGATTTAAAAGTACCGCTTATTTTAATTAAATTCTTTTGCCGTTTTGCTACGATATCTGTTTTATCGGCTGTATTTATGAGGTGCCATTCCAGGGCATTTAGCTGTGAATCGTTTGTTGTGGTATAGCTTTCCTGGCTGCGTTTGGTTTCAAGGATAGTCCAGTATTTTTCCGATTTTATTTTCCAGAATATGTCTGTGTAGCAGTTTCCAGTTATTTCGATGTATTTATATTCGCTAGCCTGCAAATTCAGCGAAAAAAACAGGGAAATAAGTAATATAAAGATATATCTCATATTATATACTTTTTATAGCAGCTATCTTTAAAGTGGTATGCATATTGTCCTGCCACGGCCAAAGCATGGCAATTATCGTATTCTCGCTGTCAGCTTTTTTAAAAAGCGTCTGGTCTTGCCATACGCCGCCGTAATCCTTGGTCAAGCTTAGAATGTCTTTGGAAGGCTTTACGCCTTGTTTCTTCTGCGGTTCACCGAATATACCGGTAAATATTTTACACAATTCGTCGATATCTTTATTTAAAAAAACCAATTCGCTGTATTCGTCAGATATTGTGCGTTTTTCATTTATGTTTAAATGTGAAATTTTAGAAAGTATATCTTTAAGCATCATTGGATAAATTAGACAGTTGTCAGGAGTTTTTTGAGATTATTTACCGTATTGTTTACTTTTATCTTGTTTCTTCGAAGCGCCTTAAGCATTCTGCTGTATGCCTCAACAATACTTTTTCCCTCGGTCAGGTGGTTTGAAAAAATGCATGCGTAGCCGCGGCGGTTTTTTATCTTAAATATTTTTAGGCGGCGGGCATCTATTCCCATATAGCCTCCTTGTGTTTATACCGAATCTTTTTTATCATCTATGGGGCCGTCTGTATTTTTTTCTTTCGTTTTCTGGGCGTCTTCCTTGTTTTTCTTTTCCATATTCTGCATAGTTTCAATAATGTTCTTCTTGATGTTGTCTACCTCGCTACCCGGGCCTTTGGGCGGCTGCCATTTAGTTTTTTCCTTAAAATCTTTATTCTCATCCGAAAGCCTTTTGTTTTCGTTTTCCTTTTCCATCAGTTTTTCTTTAAGGCTTTCATTTTCTGCGCGCAAAGTATCCAGCGTTAATTTTAGGTTATCTTCAGCAATTCGCATATTTTGAAGGTCTTCCTTGAGCGCGCCTTCATTTTCACGGGCATCGTTTAAGTCTTCTTTGGCGGTTGTAAGCTCGGCACGCAATTTTTCTATTTCTGTGCGCATCGACGAGCCGTCAAATTCAAGATTTTGTATTTTTACGTTTGAGGAAATAACCTGTTGTTTAAGGTCAAAAATATTGCTTTCTTTCTGCCTTTTTTCACTTGTTTCTTTGGAAAACATTATAAATGCATACACGGTGAAAGCTACGCCCAGGGCGATAAAGATAATTATAATAATATTCATAATTTTATTCCTGTGAACTGTGTGTCAGGTGTTTTTCCACAAAATCTATAATTTGTTCCTGGACCTTGGGGTTTATATTATAGAATTCAAGGCCCATGCCGGGAGATTCCATGGGTTGAATTTCGTTGTCTGCCTCCCATACTACCTTTGACTCAACTTCAATAATTCCCGGGGTAGGCGCTAAATTTATGCGTGTAGTAAGCATCTCGCCTATGGAAAATACTTTTTCCGCGGCTATGAATACGCCTATTGCGCTTAAATTTATGATTTTGCCTTTATAAAAAACATCTTTTGGTGAGTATTTTTGCTTATATTCTATGATATTATGCAATGGTATTCGTTTGAAACGCCTGCGAAGCCTCTGTTCGAGAATGTGCGAGAATAATACTTCTTCCGTAAAGCTTTTTATGGCCTTCTCCTCATTATCATAATAAGTAAATACTTTGTCCAACCCCACAATTGAAAATAACTTTTGCACATGGGTGGGAACATTACAAAGTTTCATCAGGCCTTTATGGTTTAAAACATTTTTATAAGCAACCGCTATAAGCGATATGCCCACATAATCGATTAAGTTTATCCCTTCGAAGTTGCACAGTATATTTTTTGATTTCGTAACCAACGCCCAGCCGATAGTTTCTACGAAATCAGCAGAATTAATATCAATGCTTCCCTCAAGGTCAAGTATAACGACGTCATCTTTTTCGCGTATATTAATTTTCATATTTATGCAGCACCCAAGAAGATTAAATCATAATTAGCCTTTCACTAGGAGAAAAACGACAAAAAGTAACACGATAACGCCTATGCCCAGCATTATATATTCTAACAGATTTGAATCTTTCCGTATGGGTATTTCCGGTAGGGTTTCTGTCTGCTGTGGTATGGTAACGGGAATGGCGCTTGGTTTATCCATTAGTTGCGCGAGATACTGGCGGCAAGTTTCACAAACGCAGAGGTGTTCTTCGACTTTTGCTATGTCTTCGTCAGTTGCCGTGTGTTTTATGTATAAAGGTATGATTGTTTTTATTTCTTCGCAACTCATATTTCTTTATTATATCAAATAAAATAAATCCAGCAAGGCAAATAATGGTTTTGGAAGCTAAATTGCAGTATGGTATTAAAAATCAAAACTTTGGAGGGTAAAACTAATCTCTTATCTGACATCTGCTATCTGTTATCTGATTTAAACCGTGCCCCCACCCCGAGTCGAACGGGGATTTCAGCCTTAGGAGGGCCGCGCTCTGTCCGTTTGAGCTATAGGGGCAAATAAGACAAAAGACCAAAGACTAAAGACTTGATAATTTTGAGTTAAAATTTTTCAAACTAAATGGTCTTCGGTCTTTGGTCTATATCTTGTATTTAATTAACGAATATACCGGATATTCTTTAAATTTTTCTTTACCATTTAACTCGGTAAGCTCGATGAGGAAAGCAACGCCGACGATATCAGCGCCAAATTTCTTTACCAGATTAACCAGAGCCTCTGCTGTGCCGCCAGTTGCAAGGAGGTCGTCAATGATAAGCACTTTTGCATTTTTTGGAAGAGCGTCTTCGTGGATATGTAACTCATTTGTTCCATACTCTAATGAATAGCTATGGCGATATGTCTTATATGGGAGCTTACCAGGTTTTCTTACGGGTACGAATCCGCAGCCGAGTTTATAGCTAAGCGCGCCGCCTAATATGAATCCTCTTGCTTCAGCTGCAACCACAAAATCTATTTTTTCATTCTTCAATATTTTAGCAAGGCCATCAATAGCAGCCCTAAACGCTTTTCCGTCATTAAGCAGGGTGGTTATATCTTTGAATTGAATTCCTTTTTTCGGAAAATCAGGAATATTTCGGATATAATTTTTCAGTTTCATAACCCCTCCTTGGCTAAGTTAGCTTTCCAGGTCTTTTTGCTGCTCTTGTGTGGAGTATTTTTTAAGTTTCATAAGGGCGTCCTTTTCTATTTGCCGGACGCGTTCCCTTGAAACGTTTAAAATTTTTGATACTTCAGCCAGTGTGTGCGATTTACCGTTTTCTATACCAAAGCGTAAATTAAGGACTTGCCTTTCTCTTTCTGTAACGAAGTCCAATAAATGCAAGACTCTTTCATGGTCAAAAAATTTCTCAACTTCCTTGTTGGTGTCAGCATACTCGCTTCCCTGGATAAAATCTCCCAGCTGGGATTCCCCATCTTCTCCTACCGGCGCTTCAAGGGAAGCTTTTTTCTGCATCCACATTTCTATGTCAGCTACTTTTTCAATAGGAAGTTTTATTTTTACGGCTATTTCAGCCCTCGTGGGTTCTCTTTTTAATTTCTGGCGTAAGCTCTCGTTTATCTTTTTGTACTTGGACATAAACTCGCTCATGTAAACCGGTATGCGTATGGTTTTGCCCTGGTCTATGAGCGCGCGGCTAATTGCCTGGCGTATCCACCATGCAGCATAGGTTGAGAAACGAAAGCCTTTGCCGATGTTAAATTTGTCGATTGCGCGCATAAGGCCGATGTTACCTTCCGCAATTAAATCCATAAGCGGCAGGTCAAAATGGCTGTAATGCTTGGCGATATTTACAACCAGCTTGAGGTTGGCGTTTATGATTTTACGCCGCGCTTCGCGGTTGCCGTGTTTTGCCCTGCGTATCAAATCCTCTTCTTCGCTCTTAGAAAGAAGGGAAATGTGTTTAATTTTGTCGAGATACGCTTTTATTGCTTCCATATTTTTTTATTTTTTCTTTTTGTTGGTTTTTTCCTTTAAAACAGCCTGTGCTGCAGCCAGTCTTGCAATCGGCACCCTGAATGGAGAGCACGATACATAGTTCATTCCGACTTTATGGCAGAATTCGACTGATCTTGGCTCTCCTCCATGTTCGCCGCATATGCCTACTTTTAAGTCTTTACGTGTTTTCCTGCCGCGTTCAATGCCTACTTCAATTAACTGGCCCACACCTTCCTGGTCGATAGTTTGGAATGGGTCTTCCGGCAAGATGCCTTTTTTTACGTATTCCGGCAAAAATCCGCCGATATCATCTCTGGAGAATCCAAAGGCCATCTGGGTAAGGTCATTTGTTCCAAATGAGAAGAATTCAGCGACCTTTGCAATTTCGTCAGCGGTTAAAGCTGCGCGTGGAATTTCAATCATAGTACCGAACATAGAATCTATTTTCTTTAAAGAGTATTTCTTAATAACTTCTTCGTAGATTTTTTTAACTAGGGTTAGCTGGTCAGTTAATTCTTTGACGGTGCATACAACCGGTATCATAATTTCCGGTTCTACCTTCATCCCTGATTTGACAAGCTCGGCTGAGGCTTCAAGTATCGCCCTTTCCTGCATTTCGGTTATTTCAGGATAGGTTATTCCTAAACGCACGCCGCGGTGGCCCATCATTGGGTTGCTTTCATGCAGCGCATCAGCTCTTTTTTTAAATTCTTCAATTCCTATATTTAAGCTCTTAGCTAATTCCTGTTGTTGTGCTGGCTCGCGCGGGACAAATTCATGAAGCGGCGGGTCCAGCAAGCGTATCGTTACAGGAAAACCTTTCATTGCTTCAAGGGTTTGTTTTATATCTGCTTTTGCAAACGGAAATAACTCGTTAAGTGCGTGCCGTCTTTCTTCCACTGTTTTTGAAATAATCATTTTGCGTAAAAGAAACAGCGGTTGCTCTGCGCCTTTGCCGTAGAACATGTGCTCTGTTCTAAAAAGCCCGATGCCTTCTGCGCCGAAAGACCTTGCCTTTTGAGCGTCAGCAGGCGTATCAGCGTTTGCACGGATTTTTAAGCGCCTGAATAAATCGCACATTTTTAAAAACTCCGAGAGGAGTTGATTTTCTTCGGAAGCATCCATCATCTTAAGTTGCCCCTCATAAACGTTTCCTTTTGTCCCGTTTAGAGTAAGCCATTGGCCTTCCTTAAGTATTTTGTCTCCTGCCTTTAAGGTTTTAGAAGCGTAATCTATATGGAGTCCGCCGCAACCAACTATGCAGCATTTTCCCCAACCTCTAGCAACAAGCGCAGCATGCGATGTCATACCGCCTCTTGCTGTAAGTATGCATTGCGCGGCGCGCATTCCTTCTACGTCTTCCGGGTTTGTTTCTTCGCGCACAAGAACCACCTTTTTCCCTTCTTTTGCCCATTTGACAGCTTCATTTGCGCTAAAGACAATCATTCCATTAGCGCCGCCAGGGCCTGCGGGAAGGCCTTTTGCGATGGGTTTATTGGCTAATTCTGCTTTCGGATCAATTATCGGATGAAGTAATTCGTCCAACTGTGCGGGAGTCACCCTCATTACAGCTTCTTCTTTCTTGATTAGTTTTTCGCCGACCATATCAACTGCCATTTTTATTGCAGCTGGGCCGTTACGTTTTCCTACGCGGCATTGAAGCATGTAGAGTATTGCGTTTTCAATCGTAAACTCGATATCAAGCATATCGCGGTAATGTTCTTCAAGCCTGTTTCGTATGTCAACAAGTTCTTTGTAAAGCTTTGGCATGCCTTTTTCAAGGCTGACTAACGCTTTGTTGTGTTCGCTTTTTGAGTATTCATTTACAGGCGCAGGCGTACGTATCCCGGCAACTACATCTTCGCCCTGTGCATTAATGAGATATTCACCGTAAAATTTATTTTCGCCGTTACCGGGGTTTCTTGTAAACGCAACTCCGGTTGCGCTTGTATCGCCCATATTGCCAAAGACCATTGATTGCACGTTTACAGCTGTTCCCCATTCGTCAGGAATGTTTTCAATCCTTCTGTAGGATATAGCTCTTTTTCCGTTCCAGGAAAGGAATACCGCGGAAATTCCTCCCCATAACTGCTGCATAGGGTCGTCGGGAAATTCCTTTTTAAGAACTTCTTTAACCCGAACTTTAAATAATGAACAAAGTTTTTTAAGGTCAGCTGCGCTTAATTCAGTATCGTTTGTGACTCCTTTTTCTTTCTTCATCGCAGCCATTATTTTTTCAAGCTGTTTTCTTATGCCGCTTTCGTCAGTTTCAGGTTCAATACCGGCAGCCTTTTCCATTACAACGTCAGAATACATCATAATGAGCCTGCGGTAAGCATCGTATACAAAGCGTTCATTTTTTGTTAATTTAATCAGGGCGGGGATTGTTTTTTCAGTAAGGCCTACATTTAAAACAGTTTCCATCATCCCCGGCATTGATTTTCTGGCACCCGAACGTACTGACACAAGCAATGGGTTGGTTTGGCTTCCAAACTCTTTGCCCATAAGCGTTTCCACTCTTTTTAAGGCCTTTGCTACATCTTCTTTAAGCCCTTTAGGATAAGTACGTTTGTTTTCGTAATAATATGTACAAACTTCCGTTGTCAGGGTAAATCCAGGAGGAACCGGTAAGCGCAAATCCTTATGCCCGGCCATTTCAGCAAGGTTTGCTCCTTTGCCGCCCAAAAGATTTTTCATACTTTCATTTCCGTCGGCCTTGCCTCCTCCAAAAGAATAAACATACTTTTTCGCCATGATGCTGCCTCCTTTATTTGTTTTGATTAACTTTTTCTTTTATATATTCAAAGACTCGCTCTACGTCTATGCGTTCCTGTTTCATCGTGTCTCTGTCTCTTATTGTAACCTTTTTGTCGGTTAAACTTTCGATATCTACGGTTATGCATAAAGGGGTTCCGATTTCGTCTTGGCGGCGATACAATTTACCGATTGCTCCTGTATCGTCATATGAAGCAGGTAATTTATCTTTTATATCATAAAATATTTTTTTTGCAAGTTCAACCAGCTCCGGTTTATTTTTAAGAAGCAGGAAAATTGCTGCCTGGTATGGAGCAAGGCTTGGTTTTAATTTCAATACAACGCGTACCTTGCCGTTTACTTCCTCTTCGTTATAGGCATCGCTGATTATTGCAAAAAATGTTCTATCAACCCCCGCTGACGGCTCTATGACATACGGAACAAATTTTTCTTTTGTTTCTTCGTCAAAACAGGAAAGGTCCTTTTTGCTTACGCGCGCATGTTCTGTTAAATCAAAATTTCCCCTGTTAGCTATGCCTTCGAGTTCGCTCCAGCCAAAAGGAAAGTTATATTCTATGTCGGTGCAGGATTTAGCGTAATGTGCGAGTTCATCTTTCTGGTGTTCCCTTAGTTTTAGATTTTCCTGTTTTAAGCCTATTTTAGACACGTAGAAGTCGAAGCGTTCTTTAACCCAATATTGATATGCTTTATCTGCCTCAGGCGGCTTTACGAAATATTCTATTTCCATCTGTTCGAATTCTTTCATGCGGAAAATAAAGCTTCCCGTCGTAACTTCATTCCTGAAAGCTTTGCCTATCTGGGCTATGCCAAGCGGAAGTTTTTTATGAGTTGAATTTAAGACATTTATAAAATTTGTAAATATTCCCTGTGCGGTTTCCGGCCGAAGATATCCATAATAAGGCTCATCTTCTGTGGCGCTTACGTTTGTTTTGAGCATCAGGTTGAATTTGCGGGGTTTATTTTTCTGGCTGTCTATTTTGGTATCGCAATGTCCGCACTTATACAGGTTATCGCCTATTTTTTCAAGCTTATCTATACGAAATCTCTTTTTACAATGAGGGCAGTCAACTAAGGAGTCAGTAAACCCTTCTAAATGCCCGGAGGCTTTGAATACGTCTTCGTGCATTATTATGCTGCTATCAAGGCCTACTATATCGTTTCGTTTTTCAACGTAAGTATCCCACCATACATCTTTTATGCGTTTTTTTAGTTTTGCTCCAAGGGGGCCGTAATCCCAGATGCTCGAGAGCCCGCCGTATATTTCAGAGCCGCCAAAAACAAAACCGCGGCGCCTGCATAGTGATACTATTTTTGATAATTTATCTTCGGTCATATCGGTTTAAAGTATAAGAAAATCAGCGTAATTGCCCTTATTTACGAATTATATATTATACAACAAAAAACTGTTTTTTTAAGAGAAATTTTACGGTATTTTTGGCTCTTCGATCTTCTTCTGCAGCTGCTTTATTCTTTCCTTCGTAAGCGGGTGGCTCCGCAGAAAAACTAATCCCAGGTTAGACCCTTCCTCTTTTTCCAGTTTCTGCAGAGCGTTTATCGCGGCATAAGGGCTGTAGCCTGCGCGAATCAGGTATTTAAGCCCCAATGAGTCAGCTAAAAGTTCATCCTGGCGCGAATACCCTGAAGATATAACGTTAAAGGCAATTGCTGCTGTTTGCTCTGTTTGTGCGTAGTCGGGGTTATCCAGGGCAATACTTGTAAGTAAATTAAATCCCAAAGCCACCTGAAGTTTTTTTATGGAGTGCCTTGCGGCAACATGGCCTATTTCATGCCCTAGCACAAAAGCCAGTTCGTCTTCGTTTAATTTATCAAGCAGGCCTTTATTTACGAAAATATAGCCGCCCGGCACTGCAAAAGCATTTATTTTTTTGTCATCAAGTACATAAAAAGAATAAGGCAAATCATTCCTGTCGCTTACCTTTGCAACCTTACCCCCGACACTAGTTACATACTGCGAAAGATTTGCATCGTTTATGGTTTTATTTTCCTGCAGAATATCTTTAGTAATATTTTTCCCTATGGCTACTTCGGTTTTTTCGTCGATGAAATAACTTTCACGTTTTTGTGTTGCGGGGTTATAAATAGTAACGCAGCCGGTTAAAAAAACAGTGAATATTAAAAGGCTATTCTTCATTGATTATCGATATTTCGCTGGGGGAACTTACGATTATCTGGGCGCTTTTATTGTATCCGCGTATTCTTCCGCTGGCCTCTACAGTTTTGCCATTATAAAAAATAAAAGGGTCTATATTTTTGTCATGAAAATATTTTAACGCATTGTTGAATATTGTAAGCTTGAAACGACTGGCCCCGAAATACAAAGCCAGGCCTTGCTTTGTGCGTTTAGCAGCAGTTACCTTTCCTTTTACGGTGCGTATTTGATTCAGGGAGCTAACAGCGTTATCCGCGCTGATAGTTTTATAAACGCCCCACATTCCTTTTGCATTCTTTCTTGCATTTTCTTGTGCTTTTACCAGGGCCTCAACGTATTTTACATTAGGCGGGAATGTGTAAATAACAGCGAAGCCCTCCTCTACCAATTTTTCATTTACTAATGTATTTCCAACGAAACAATATCCAAGCAGCCGTTTGTATTTATCGGTTTTTTCAACATCGAATTCTATGCGGATTATTTTGTTTTTTACAAGTTTTTCATTAAACTTTTTCGCTTCCAAGGCAAATGGCTGTGGCCTATATGCAAAACGGCCATTTTGTTTTATTTTTATCTCGGGAGTGTCTATGCCTATGTAACGCAGAGTTTCTCCATTTTCAAGTTTTATTGTATCGCCGTCGATTACTTTGATTACTTTTATGCGTGAATAGTCATAATTCGCAGTACAAGAACAGATAAAAAACAGAGAAAAACCAACCAAAATTTTGTTAAAATTTTTTTTTCTGCTCACTGTAAATCTTGTACGATTTTAACGAAGATTTTTTGTGCAAATTGCGGTTTCGGAAGAAGGTATTTTCGTGTAGAAATTTTAAGTTTTTGCATTGATGGATTTATTGTATCAATTTTAATAGTTACGTCATTATCTACTATTTTCGCTTTTATAAACCCCTTTGATTCATTTGAAGTAATTATTTCAGCTTTTAAATTCTGTAATTTATCTGTTGTAACATCCCATAAAGTGCGGTAGTCGCATTTTACCTCCCCGATTGCAGAATCGTTGCTTAGGGTGTAGCCCGCGACTACGCCGGTACCTACAAGAATCGGAACGCACGCATTAACTGCGCACAAAGAAAGAAATATAGCGCCTAAATAAATAATTTTTTTAAAGGGAATGTTGTTTTGGCAAGATTTATTCATTAAACAGTTTAAAATTTATTTTCCGAAAAGTGTTTGGCAAAAAAATTGCCCAGAATTTGAAGCTCTCTTTCTGCCGGTTTAGTCAAATTATTTCCCAAAGAAAAATCAAAACCGTTTATTGCAAGAAACAGTATATCAGAGCTATTTACGTTTTGCAAGTATTCGGCGGCAAGCGAAAGCGAACCGTCGTGGGTCAGGCGCAGCGGTAAATCTCTAATGCTATCCGGAGTAAAACAACCAAATGTTTGCGAGGAAGCAATTGAGGCGCAATCAGCAAAAATAACAAGATCGGGCTTCTCTTTTGCGATTTTTCCCAAATAATTTTCAACCAAAGGCCCCGCGCTTATGGTTTTAAGATATGTTGTATTTTTTATTTTTTCTGTCAGGTATATGCCTAAGCCGTCATCGGATTTATCTGTGTTTCCTATGCCGACAATAAGCGTCTTTTTATGCTTTTTAACCCTTTCTTTTAGTAATTGTAATGTTATTTTTTCTTCTTCCGAGGGTATTGCAATATTATGTGAATTTAATGAAGACAAAAGTTTGTCAAAATTTGTAAAATGAATGCAGTTAAGGTTAAACTGTTTTGCTTCACATATAAGGTCGATTCTGTCATCCACATAAATAATATCCTCGTATTTGTGCCCGCTTATTTCTGTAAGCGCCCTATAAATTTCCTTTTCCGGTTTTAACGACTTTACTTTGTAAGATAATACAAGCCCGTCAAACAGTGAAAAAACATCAGGGTAATTTTTGTGCAGATATTCAAAATGAAGTTCGTTTATATTAGATATAAGATAGACAGGATAAATTAAGCTTATCCGCTCTACGAGATTTACTACATCTTTGTTTAATGAAAAAATATCGCGCCAATTATCTATGAATTCTTCGTAGGTAGCCTGCAGTTTAAAGGCATTTTTAAATTTTTCATAGAATTTTTGCGTGTTTACAAGGCCTTTTTCATAGTCTCTGGCAAAATCTTTGAAGAAAAGTTGATGGATTATTTCCTGCGCAGATACGTTTACTTTTGACTCGAGTTTCTTCAGGGCAATATTGTAGTCGAAGTCAAATAGCACTTTTCCCAGGTCAAAAGCAAAGCATTTCATGGTTTTTTAAGAAAAATAATCTTAAGAAGTAAAAACTGCTTCTCTGCGGCATTTCGGGCAGAGAACGCTGAAACGGTCAGAGCGTCCAATCGGCGCGTCATCTGCCGGTGTTTTTGCATTTAACGAAAGCGCATTCTGGTTAAACGTAAGGAGAGTTGTATTCGGCGGATAAAGGGGCCCTAGTTTTTCTATTGTCCAGTGCAAATGGTCGCGGCATGCAAAGGCAGAGTTGCAATGTTCGCAAAAAATCATTTCTTTTTCAATCGTCTGGCGAAGAGTGCTTCTCTCCTCTGTCGTTGCAATATCGAATTCATTAGAAAGCATAATGCCCTCAACGCTTACGCAGTTAAGCTCGCACTGTCCGCAGGCAATGCATATGTCCCAGTTGATAGTTAGGACGCGTTTTGCTTTGTTGCCGTTTGTAATATCCTTAAAGCTTAATGCTTTAGTCGGGCACACGTTTACGCAGGCGGTACATCCTATGCATTTATCCTCGTAATAGTAAGGCCTTCCGCGAAAGGAGCTAAAAGGAATGTGGGGTACTTTCGGAAATTTAGTAGTATATGGTTTACTAAAAAAAGATTTTAAAGCGCCCTTTATTTCTCTTAATTTCGGGTATTTCATTTTTTGTACTCGTTTGTTAAGGTGTTGTCCGATAATTTTATATTTGCTTTGCACGCGGCCCGTATCAGCGCATGCGAGGCGGTTGGCGAAGTAAAAAGCAAAAAGGCAATTGCCAGAATACATTTTACTCCAGCAGTAGTAAAACCCAGGATCAATAATGTCCCAAGCAATATGCAGCAGGTTCCGAATGTTACGCATTTGGTTGATGCCTGCAGGCGGTTATATACATCAGGAAGCCTGACCAGGCCAAGGCAGCCTATAAAGTCAAATACAAGGCCGGCAATTATTAAGACGCAGCCTAAAATATTATTCATCGAAGTCTTTTCCTCCCAGAAATTTAGTAAATGCTAAAGTTGAAATGAAACTTTGCAGCGCCCAGGCAATGCCGATATCCATATACCAGCTTCTGCCCGTGCTTATGCTTAAAAGCGCGCATATGCCTATGATTAGAATCCCAAGCATATCCATTCCTGCTATTCTGTCAGCGCTGGTTGGGCCGCGAACAACACGGAAAAGGCAGAAGAATGCGCATAAAAGAATAACGTTAATTCCGCGTTTAAGCAGCCATAAGAATGGCAGGTGCTGATAAATAAGTATTTTTAAAGGAGAAAATATTATCAGCGTAAAAATCGTTAATATTGCAAGAAGCCCTATTATATAGCGTGATGTTTTCATATGTTTATTCAAAAATCTTTGTAATTATTTTTTCGAATTTTTTAATAATTTCTTCTATTTTGTTTTTGTCCGTTTGCTTTGTATCAATCCAGTGGATATATATTAAGCCTTTTTCTTTTTCGGTATCTACGGTTATTGCCCCTTTGGCGAGGGTTAAACTGTTTGCAAGATATGTCAGGCCTATGTCTGTTTTTAAGCTGGTTTTAAATTTTAGAATTGCCGGGTTTAACGGTATTTCTTTAGCTGTAAGGCGCAGCATCATTTCGATATTTATTTTAAGGCATTCCCAGGTGCAGAATAAAATAAAATAAACAAACCAAAGGTAGCGTTTATATTCGAGAAACAATGCCGCTCTGGTTGTAAACAAATCTCCGCAAAGCATGGTTACGAAGAAGGCAACCAAAGCTCCTATCAGAATATTTTGCCAATCTAAAACATTTTCAAATCCAGGTAAATAGCATAATGATACCCAGATAAGAAAACAGAAAATAAATAATACTAATTTATTTTTCATATAAGACCTGCGTTGTTAAGTCGGCATATTTTATGGTTCTGGTTAAGCTCTCCTGCGCCGGTTTTAAAAAATAACCTGCCGCCTTTGGCATTATTGCCAGAGCGCCAAAAATGCATATAAGTGAGAGCGTAACCATTGAGAATTTCATAAATATCGGCACTTCCCGGATATTTTTATTCATTTCCTTTAACTGGCCGAAAAACGTATATTTTTGAAATTTCAAAAGATAGGAAATCGTAAAAATTGCACCGATAATCGCTAAAATTCCATAACCGATATAACCGCTCTTTATACAGGCAGCTATAATTAATAATTTGCTGAAGAACCCTGCGAAAGGCGGTATTCCTGATATGCTCATTGCCGCCGTCAGCGAACTCGCAGAAGTTACCGGCATTTTTGTGCGCAATCCCCCAAGCTGCTCTAAGTTCCTGGTGCCTGTCGCGTATTCAATGGCGCCCGCATTTAAAAATAATAATGATTTAAATACTGAATGATTAAACAAATGAAATAACGCTCCTGTTATGGCAAGCGGCGAGCCAATTCCAAGGCCCAATATTATATAACCTACCTGGCTTATGGAAGAATAGCCTAGAAGCCTTTTTATGTCGCTCTGGCCCAAAGCCAACAAGCCGCCGGCAATAATAGAAAGAGCTCCTAAAAACATAAAGAGATGGCTAAGCCCGCTGCTCATGCCGAAAACGTTATAAAAAATACGGCATAAAGTATATATGCCTAATGATTTTATAAAAATTCCAGAAAGCATTGCTGAAATAGGCGCAGGCGCAGCAGGATGCGCATCCGGCAGCCAGGCATGGAAAGGAACAATTGCGGATTTTATGCCAAAGCCGGCAATAAATAAAACGCTTATAAAAATAACAACGCTATTTAAATTGTTCTGCGCAAGGCTTAGAGAGATATCAGCCATATTCAAGCTGGAAGTATAAGCATAGAGAAAAGCTATGGCCAGAAGTATGCACAAAGAGCCAACAACGCCGATTATGGTATATTTTAAGGACGCCTCCAGCTCTTCTTTTTCCGTGCCGAACGCAACCAAAGCGTAACTTGCTATAGAGGCTACTTCGTAAAAGACGAAAAGATTAAAAATGTCTCCGGTTATAACTACCCCGTTCATTCCGCCGACCATGAGCATAAAAAGTGTATAGAATTTATATTTCGCGCTAAAACGATTCATGTAGTTGATAGAAAAAATATTGATTATGAAAGCGATAAAATTTATTATCGTAAGCATAAAAATACTTAAACCATCCAAAACCAGGACGATTCCGCCCGGTAAGCCCCCCCCCCCGACTTTATATACCAGCGTTCCGGGGTAAGTTTTTGCCGTAAAGATAAAAAACAGCGAAAGGGCAAAAAGAGAAAAAGTGATAACAGTAGAAAAAATATCGCAAACGGTATCTTTGTTTTTACCCGCAAGCGAAATAAAAAACGCAGCTCCCAGTGGAAGGATAATTAATAAAGGAATAAATTGCATTTTAACCTTTCAATTTATTGATTTTTGTAATATCGAAAGTCCCGTATTTCTCATATATCCGTAACGCGATACCTACAAGCAACGCCGTTGTCGCCAGGCTTATAACTATGGCTGTCATTGCCAGCGCCTGCGGCAGCGGGTCAACCATACTGGTAATTTCCTGATTCGGCGAATATAAGGGCGAACGGCCGTTCATCCGGTAACCAAAAAGGATAAGAAAAAGATTTATGGCGTACTCGCAAATCACTATGCCGATTATCATCTTTATGATATTTCGTTTACGTAAAACTGCATACAGCCCTACGCAAAACAAGATTAAGCATAAAAAATAAGTAAGCATATTTTTATTTTTCCTTTTTGGGCGGCGTAAATTTCAATAATACTAAAACTAAAAATATTCCAAATAAACCGAGAGAAACCTCAAGCAATGCAAGCGCAACATTTGAAACGGGAATTGTGCCCGCAGAAAGCAGCTTAAACGGTATGCCTTTCGGCAGCCAGTTTGAGAAAAAGTAACCGCCGAAAAATCCAAGCACAGCTATCGCAAGAAACATAAGAGCGCCAAGGCTTTCTAAAAACGATATCATGCCCTCAGGCACCCTCTTCAATATTTCTTCTTTTCCGAAGGCAAGCATAAAAAGAATGTAGCTAAGCGCAATTATAAAGCCTCCTGCAAATCCTCCGCCTGGCGATATATGGCCGTGTAGAACTATATAAATTCCGTAAAGCAATATAAAGCCTATAAGCAGGCGCGTTATGGTTTTGATTATCAGGCTCATTCCATTATTTTGATTCATTTTCTTTATCCTCTTTTGTAAGCCTGCCTTTTTTGCGTAATATTGTCATAATTCCTATTGCTGCGGCAAATAGCGCTGTGGCTTCGCCTAATGTGTCATATGCGCGAAAATTTAAATTTATTGCCGATACAATATTGGTTGCGTGGATATTTTTTAAAGTTTCATCGAGATAGAAAACTGATGTTTTCATCACAGGATTCCCGAAGGATGGTAAATTCAAAAGGGCTTTGTAGCCGCAGATCAAAAAGACAGCAAGAAATACCATAGTAACTATGGTATTTACCAACCATCTGCCGGACGTGGAAAATGGGAGGTCTACCTTTATAGTTGCCCGGATAAGTATTATGAGGCATAAAATTTCAACCACAAGCTGCGTGATGGCAAGGTCAGGCGCTTTAAGAACCAGAAAACTTATTACCAGGCCAAAACCAGCCACTCCCACAGCAACGACTGAACTAAGCAGGTCTTTCAGCTCAATTGCAGCTATGGCTGCGATGATGATAAATATTAAAAGTAGATTTATCTCAATCATATTACCTAAAAAATACAAAAAATAAACCCATTATACCTATAAGGCACCAGCTAAGATATGTAGGCAATACCCCGTTATGTAATTTTTTTAATAAATTAGACACAACAAACGTTAACTTTTTGAATTGTTCATATATATCAAATACTTTATTTTCAGCAAGAGCATAGATTTTTTTAAACACGGGTATTTCGCTTATAGTTGCATAAAAATCCTCTATCTTTACTTCTTCCTGCGGGTTTGATTCTTCTCCGCCGGTATACGTATCGCTTATGCGCATAGTCTTCGAAGAAAATTTAAAGAGTATCAGGCCTATCAAGATGCTAATTGCTATAAGCCCTGTAGCGCCTACAGGCTGCCATAAACCAACCATATTAAAACTTCCTATTGCTTCCGAGATAAACTTAAGTATGGTTGAATAGGCAAATACTCCGAAGATGATGCACAGCAAGGCCAACACTATAACCGGAAATAGAAGCAGGAAGCTTCCTTCTTTTACGCGTTTTCTGGTATTTCCGAGAAATACGCTGGAGATTACTTTTAAAAAAGAAGCAAGAGTAAGTCCGCTGCCAATAAGAGCGCTTAGCAATGCTAAAGCTACGATTATTTTTAAAGGATAAGAGCTGAGAGAATTCATAAAATCGCTAAGCCCCTGATAGATCATCCACTTTGAAACAAACCCATTTAGGGGCGGTATGCCTGAAATTGAAAATGCAGCTACCATGAACGTGATAAAGGTTACAGGCATATAACGGGCGAGGCCTCCTAAATCGTGGAGCTCGCTTGTCCCGGCCTGTTTTTCTACGTTACCCGCATCCAGGAATAAACAGCATTTATATATAGCGTGGTTAATCATATGAAATAGCCCGGCTGCAATACCAAGGGGCGTTGCGCAGCCAATGCCGAGCACCATATAGCCCACCTGGCTTATGGCGTGATAGCCCAGCAGTTTCTTTATGTCGTGCTGGATAATTGCCATCATAACAGCGCATATGACGGTAATTGCGCCTATTATAATAAGCGTAAATTTTGCGCTTACATCAAGGAAAAAAGAATCTTTTACTATACGTACAAGAAGGTATATTCCTAAAAGTTTGTCTAATGAAGCCGGCAAATATGCCACAACAGGCAAGGGCGCATTTTTTGCGGTTTCAGGAATCCATGTATGCATTGGCATACATCCTGCCTTGGCAAAACAGGCTATTGCAATAAAAATAAAAGAAACAAAAGAAAGAGCATTATTTATAATCAGCCTATCTGCGCTTATGCTCATGGACGATGTCAGTAGGTTGTAAAGTAAAAGCCCGAACAGCAAGAATCCGTCAGTCGCGCCGATTATAATAAAAGTTTTTTTCGCTACGCTGGATGCGCTTTCGTCATCGTAAAGATTTATTAATTTAAATAAGCTAAGCCCCAGGAAACCCCAGAAAATTACGATTAAAATCAAGTTGTCCGAAAATATGACGCCGAAAGATGCAAGAGCGGTTAATAGAATCCATACATAATAGGTAAACTTTCTGCATTTGATAAATCTTGCTGAATATATAGAGATAAGAACCGTAAATAAGGCGATAAAAATCCCTACCAGTTTAGAAAGTGAGTCAAAAATAAATAGATTATTCAAGTCCATATTCTTTTTTAAGCTTTTTGGTTTTTTCTATGGATAGTTTAACAAGGTCATCTCCGGTAAAAACTTTTTCACCGAGCTTAGTGAACACTGCGCATCGCTCAGTGCAGCAATAGCATGGGTCAACCGCTGCGAGAGTAAGCGCTGCATCTGAGATTGTATAGCCTGGGACAGTCACGATATTGCTTGGAACATTCGCGAATGAAGGCGCTCTTATTTTGTGCCTTACCGGCCGGTTTGTTCCATCGCTGCGCACATAATGGAAACATTCTCCGCGCGGTGCCTCTACTCTTCCTACGCCTTCGCCTTCAGCTATATCTCTTACTTCAACCTCTATCGGCCCCTTGGAAATTTTTCCAAGACATTGCTCTATAATTGAGCAGGATTCAAGCATTTCAAGCACTCTTACTATAATTTTTGCGTAGATATCCCCTTCTTTTTGCACTATAACCGCCCAGTTAATATCATTATAGAAAGCATAAGCATCGTCACGGCGCACATCTACGTCAATTCCGCTCGCTCTTGCTGTCGGGCCGACTACGCCGAGAGATATGCCTTCTTCTTTGCTCAAGATGCCTACGCCTTTGGTGCGTTTGCCGATTACCGGGTCATCGTTGACTACTTTTTTAAACATATCAAGCACAGGGTATAGTTCTTTGATGGCCTTTTTGATAACTGGATAGGTTTCTTCTTTTATATCCCTTCTTACGCCGCCTATTTTCATCATTGCGTAATTCTGGCGGTTGCCTGTAATCAATTCAAATAAATCCAAAATAGGTTCTCGTGCTTTCCACGCCCACATCCATACGGTATTGTAACCTATAAAATGTCCGGCCAGCCCCAGCCAGAGTAAGTGCGAGTGAAGCCGCTGAAGCTCATCAATTATCATTCTTATGTAGTGCGCGCGTTCCGGCGCATTTATGCCGAGCAAGTCTTCAACCGCAAGGCAATAGGCAAAGGGATGGGAACTTGAACATATACCGCAAATCCTTTCAACAGCAAAAGGCACCTGGTCCCAATGCTTTGCTTCAGCTATTTTTTCAATGCCTCTGTGATTGTAACCTATTTCTATTTCAAGTTCGGTTACCCGTTCCCCTTCAACGATAAGGCGGAAAAATTCAGGTTCTTCCTGTAAAGGATGATACGGCCCTATGGGTATTACTCTTTTTTCACTCATTTTTGTAATCCTTCCTTAATGGGTAATCATTCTTTGGCCAGTCGTCATCAAGCAACAGATGTTTTAAATTCGGATGGCCTTTAAAATTTATGCCCAAAAGTTCATGAATTTCTCTTTCCACCCAGTCAGACGCCTTAAACAAATCAACAAGAGAATCTATCTCAGGGTTTGTTTTATCGTTTATAAAAGCCCGGACGTTAAAAAGCTCCCCTGTTTTATCCATGCCAAAATGGAAAATCAGTTCAAAATTCTTTTCATTGTCAATGCCTGTGATAGTTGAAAGCCTCATGCCGAAATCTTTGTAAAGCTTACGGGCAATTTCCTTTATATCGTTTTTGTCGATTTCGAAATACACTCTTTTTGGATTTTTGACTTCCCAATTTTTTATTTTTCCTGAAAGTTTATTTTTAACTTCTTCTTTTATCATTTTTATTTTTTGTTTTTTGCGGTAATTTTATTAATTAATTTGGCAATACCTGCTATTATAGCTTCCGGCCTCGGCGGGCAGCCTGGAATATATACATCAACGGGAATTATCTCATCAAGCGGGCCGAGCATGGGGTAACTGCCCTTAAACAAATGCTGGGAACAAGGACAAGTGCCTACTGCCGCAACAAACAGCGGTTTTGGCGCCTGTCCGTAAAGAGTTTTAAGGATTTTTGCCGATTTTTTATTCATTGCTCCGGTTATAAGCAAAACATCTGCATGACGAATGCTTCCAACGAGCTGCATGCCAAAACGTTCAATATCAAATCTTGGCGTTAAGCAATCAAGGATTTCTATGTCGCAGTTGTTGCACGAGCCTGCGCTTAAGTGATAAACCCAAAGGGATTTTGTAAGTATTTTTTCTTTCAGTTTCATTATAAGCCCAATTGCGCCAGAATTATACCTAAAATTCCAAGAGGAAAAAGGAAAAACCAGAAAAATCTTACCGCGTCTTTTATACGCATACGCGGATTTATATTTTTAATTACAGACATAACAAAGATTATAAGAGCGTACATTAAAAAGAATACCAAATAGCGCGAAAACATTGACGCGGTGTGCACCTTTATAAACAAGGAAATTATAAATAAGGGCAGAGAAAAATAAAGCATTAATTTGGATATTTTATAAAACCCCAGAAGTGGGCCGGAATACTCAATTGTAGTGCCTGCCATAATTTCCTGTTCTGCTTCAGCCATATCGAATGGCACTATGCATAATTTTGCCTGAGCATAAAAAATAGATAATAAAACTGCAATTGCCCCTGAAAAGCTTGCTATGTTAGGTTTGTTTAAAATCTGGATACCTGTTATATCTGCCAGCATAATTGAGTTTCCCGATTTAATTATTGCAATTATAAGACTTGTGATAAAAACAAACTCATAGGCAAGCATTAGTTTTATTTCTCTTGCTGCTCCGACAAGCGCAAGCGGGTTTTTCGAGGAAAGCGCTCCTAGTATTGTAAAAAGCGAAGGTATAAGTAAAAGATATAAAATTACAATGACGTCGCCAACGAAACTTACGTTCAAAAAATAATTATTTGCCAGTATTATGCTGACAAGAATTACGGCAGATACGCTTACTATCGGCGAAAGTATGAACATTGTTTTTGTCGCATCTTTCGGCAGAATTGTTTCTTTAAGGAACAGTTTCATTACATCGATAAAATTTTGATACCAGGGCGGGCCTATTCTATACTGAAAGCGCGCAGTCAGTTTCCTCTCGAGCCAAAAGCCCATCGCTCCGATAACAAAAGAAAATATAACCCCTGGGAAAATCAAATATTGTGCAATCATCTTTATCATTTTTTCTTATAAAGTACTTTATCGTCAAGAAACCATTTTTTAGGATGCTTAATTGCAAGGTATTCGGAAACAATATAGGTACTTTGCGCGATATCGTCTTTGTCAATGTTGCGTATTTCCAGCGCTTTATGCGGGCAGGTTTCCATGCAAAGCTGCTTATCTTTTCCAATGCAGAAATCGCATTTTGAATCCAGAAAATCCAGAAAATCGTCAAATATTACGCCAAAGGGACAGGCGTGAGTGCACGTTTTGCAGGAGGTGCATAAAAATTTTGCCCGTTTTATTATTTTATTTTCATCTTTAGCTAAAGCGTTGTGATAGCATGAATTGACGCAGGGAGCTTCCTCGCATCTATGGCAAACTACGGCAAAAGTAGCGAATTCTCTTATCGACGTTATGCCTTTATTCTGCGGATGGTAAATATAACTGCATTTAACCACGCATTCAGCGCAGTTGTCGCATTTTTCCAAATCTAAAAATAATCTTTTCATTTTAGTCCCAAATGTCCCACATGTTCTTGATGTCATCGAAAATAAAAACAGGCCCGTCTTTGCATATGTAGTATTTGCCAAGCCTGCAGTGTCCGCATTTGCCCAGGCCGCAACTCATATTTTTTTCCATAGAGAGATGTATATTTTTCGAAGAAAACCCCAATTCTAAAAGTTTAAGGCTTGCGAATTTCATCATAATCGGCGGACCGCATACAATACCTTTTGCTTGTTTGATATCAAGGGGTAATTTTTCTAATAGCGTTGTTACGATGCCGACATTTCCCTTCCAGGAGCTGTCAGCCCGGTCAACAGTTAATCTAAACTCCACATTTTTTGGTTTCTTAAACTCTTCAAGCAGATATTTATACACAATATCCTGCGGGCTGCGTGCGCCGTAGCATATAACGATTTTCTTAAAATCATTTATGCGGTTATATAATGCATAAATTAGTGAGCGTAAAGGTGCAAGCCCGACACCGCCGCCTACTATAAGGAGTTCTTTGTCTTCAAAACTATCAACAGGGTAGCCGTTTCCGTAGGGGCCGCGCATTCCTAAACAATCCCCTATCTTTGCTTTATGAAAAAGTTCCGTTACGTTGCCCACTTTCATTATAGTTACTTCAAACGCGTCCTTTTTATCCGGGTCTGAGGACGGTGTAAACGGCGCTTCTCCTATGCCCGGGTAAGTTAATTCAACGAATTGACCTGTTTTGAAGGAAAAGCTGCTGTGCGGCTTAAATACGAAAGTTTTTATAGTGGGGGTTTCTTCGATTATATTAGTAATTGTTACTTTATCAGGAGTGTATATGTTCATTTTTTAACAATGTTTTGATTTTCATTTAATGTTTTAAATATTTTTCTTATGTCTATTTTTCCGGGGCAGCTCTCAGCGCATCTGCCGCAGCCTGTGCATGCATATAATTTTATTCTTTCGGGAAAAAACTCAAATTTTTTGATATAACGGTTGCGCAGCCGGTATTCGCGTAGCCTCAATGCGCTTGCTCCGCCTGCAACGCGGGTAAAATTTTTATATTGGCAGCCGTCCCAAATTCTCCCTTTAAAATACCCGTTTTTATCTTTTGTATCAAACAAAAGAAAGCAATGGCAGGTTGGACAATTCATAATGCAGGCTCCGCATTCAACGCATTTTAAAGCTTCCTCCGCCCATAATTTATCGCTATACCCGTTTTTAATAAGGCCGTTGAGTAAAGATTCATTCGGGAACTCCAATGAATCTACCTGGCGTTTGAATTCTTCTATCGTGCGTTTACGGTTATCTTCGCGTTCTTTCTGTATTTTATTGTTTGCTTCTTCAAAAAGGCTTTTGTTGAAAGCAACTGTCTCTTCCCCTTTTTTTGAGCCGATTTCAACAAGATAGCCGTCAGTGGCATAAGAAATATTTAAATCGAACAATTCCTGCGGGTATGGCATATTGCCGAGCCCCAAGCAAAAGCAGGTTTCTTTAAAGGATGTGCAGTCGCTGGAGATTATTAAGTTTTTATCGCGCATTTCTTTATAGGAAGCATCAATATCTCCTTCAAGAAAAACGTAATCATGCATTTTAAGGGCATTCCCAAGGTCGCAGGCTTTAGCTCCTACTATGCAAAAAGGTTTTGTTTCTTTGGGATTGGTGGCGCTAAAATAATTATCGATATGCTCGACGGAAGGTGTAAAAAACTGTCTTAGCGGATTGACTGTGCGGTATTTGGAAAATTCAAAACTGCCTTTGTATTTTTTCCAAAAATAGTTCTTCCGGGTTTCCTGCGCAGTGTATACTCTGTAATCGGCAGATAAATTATCCAAAAGCCTTATGAAGTTGTTGTTTTTTATGTATAAATATTTGGTTGTCATTGCTATATTGTGAATTTTTTCACAATCAATTTCAAAATAAAAAAAAGAGATTCAAATAGTATAACAATAAACCTTTTTATGTCAAGATAAAAACGGTTATTTTATCCGCTATGTGCGCGTCTTATCAAGAATTTCTTTCTGTGCTTTTAGCGCGCTTTCTATGTCATCTGTGGTTATGAAGCCGCAATCGTTAAGTATTTCCCCAAGAATTATTCCCCTCTTCCAGTGTATGGTGAGTGCTTCTTCAAGCTGTTCTTCGGTTATTTTTTTCTGTTCAATCAATATCTGGCCTATGGGTTTGTATGAGTTCTTAAGAAACTCCTCTTTTTTATATACCAGGAGGTCTTCCTTGTCATTTATGGAAGTTCTTCTGTCCGCCATAAATTTGCTCCCCGGGACAGTTTTTAAATATTTTTTTACCTCTGACACGCGTTCATTTATTTCTACCATGCTTTTGAGTTCGCCGGGCTTGTTTTTATTCACCACGGCTATGGTTATGCTCATAAGGGGCATTTTTCTTATTTGCTTTGTACGGTTACGCGCAATTACAAAATTTTGTTCCCTGTCTTTTTTGGAATAGTGGTACGGCATGAGGTTGTCGAACATAAAAATAAAATAACGGCAAATTTCCTTATATTTATCCGGCGTTGTGATAAAAACAAAATCATCCCCGCCAATATGGCCTATGAAATCATCGTTATTACCGAATTTCTTAATCACACTGTAAAGTATGTAGGCAGTTTGCATTAAGGCTTTATCGCCTTTTACATAGCCGTAAACATCGTTAAATGATTTAAAATTATCAATATCTATATGAGCAAAGGAAAATGGTATGTTTTTTTCCAGCCGTTCCTTGACTGTATCCTCTATAAGCCGTGCTCCCGGCAGCCCGGTCAGCGGGCTTGAATAAAAACTGTATTGCGAGCGTTTTATGGCTATCTCTATACGCGTTCTTAAATCAAGCGGGTCGGGTGGTTTTATCAGATAATCGTCAACGCCCTGCTTTAAAGTAAGAAGCTGCTCTCTTAGCTGGCCTTTATTTATTAAGGTAATTATGGGGATAAGCGCAGTAATAAAGTCATCTTTAAGCAGGCGGCATATCTCTAAGTGGGATTTCGTTGCGGAATGCACATCTATCACTATAGCATCAGGCGATATCTTTTTGATTGCACTTATGCCGTCTATTTTAAGTTCGTGTATAAAAACTTCGTATCCCCATCCGTCGAAACAGAAATGAAGGATATCCCTTAAGTGCTTATCCGAGGATATGATTAATATTCTTTTTACTTTTTTCATCTTATAGGGATATTATAACAGGATTTTTGCGCGTTTTATATTTTATATCCCTGGGTTTTCCAGTATTTTCCAAATAAGCGAAAACACTTCCTCCGGGGTTATTGATTTAAGGCATAAAAAATTATTGACGCAATTGTGCGCCAGGCATTTCTTGCACGAAGTTGCTTTGTGAATATAGAAAGATTTTTCCCCAAGCGGCTTCCAGCGCACGGGTGATAATCCCGGGTCATTTCTTCCAAAAATAGAAATAACAGGCACATTCAAGCTTGCCGCAATATGTACCGGACCAGAGTCGTTGGATACAAACACTTTTGAGTGTTTAAGCAAAGCGCCTATGTCAGAAATGCTTAAAACTCCTCTAAAATCAATTACTCCTTCCTCTTTTGCCAGGGCTTCTGCGAATTTTTTCTCTTCTTTGGAGCTTATTATGATTACTTTTAAATTAGCTTTTTCTTTTATAAGCCTGGCCAATTTTATAAAATTATCCTGCATCCAGCGTTTCGATGGGCAGGAAGCAGAAGGATGCATGACAATAAAATTATTATTTTTTATTCCATTTGCCAAAAGCAACCCTTCTATTTTCTTTTCCGAATCTTTTTTTATGGGGAAATAGGTTTGTTTTTCCGTAACGGAAATGCCTGCTTCTTTTAGAATGTCCAGAGTATATTCTAATTCATGCTTCTTGCCTTCATGTTTCGTATCTCTTATCGGACGTGTCAAGAAACGGCCCATTTTCCTGTTAAGCCCGTAACGGTGCGGTATGCCTGAGAAAAATGCAAGTATATTTGAACGATTGTTGGGATTTAAGATGAAAACAGTGTCAAACTTTTTTTTACGCAGAGAAAAGCAGAATTTTATTGAAGAAAAAATACTTTTATGTTCCTTGTTTTTGTCATAGACAATGATTTCGTCTAAATATGGATTGCCTTCCAAAACATCTTTTGTGTATGGCCTGCAAAGAAAAGCTATATGGCTATCCGGATAAAATTTACGCAAATTAGCTATCACGGGAGTTGAAAGAATTACATCTCCTAATCTATCCGTGCGCATTATCAATATTTTTTTGTGTTTTTGTTCCATGGTTATTTCTGCATAAGTTCATCCATGGCATCAAGAACCAGTTGCGGGTCTATTTCCATACATTCGTGGTTAAATTGACAGTGCGGCATATCGCAGGGCGCACAATCGAGGTCCTCCCTTTTTACTACAATATGCTTTTTTGACCATGGGCCGTATTTGTAAACGCTGGTTTGTCCAAACATCGCTACTATCGGCATATCAAGATAGCTTGCTATGTGCATTATGCTTGAGTCTACGCATATAAGTAAGCGCGCATAATTCTTAAGAAGATAAAAAACTTCATGGATTTTAGTCTTTCCTACAAGGTCGTTTACGCCTTTGATGTCCAGAATATCTTTATAAAATTCCCTGTCTTTTCCCTGGCCCAATACTGCAACAGGGAAATGTTCAGTGAGTTTTAAAATAAGTTTTTTCAGCAGATTGTATGGGTAACGTTTTTGTATCGCATTTGACGCACAGGCAATGAATATTGACTGTGGAATTTTTAATGATTTCCATTTTTCTTTCTCGTCCTCCGCAAGTTTAAATTCTGTGATTGTCGTTGCGTCGTGCTTTGCAATATTTTTTATCAGGTAAAGATATTTATCCTTTGCGTGCAGTCCCCCAGGAAATTTCCTAAAAAAAGGAGTATGTTTGCCGCCGGTAAATAAAGGTAAAAGGGAATTCTTAAAGTCAACAATAAGGTCGTATTTTCCTCGAAGTGCCAGCGAAAATTTAAATTTTTTACCGGCCGGCCAGCGTTTATCAAAGAGAAGTGTTTTATTGGCATAAGGGTGTCGTAAAAAAAATTCTTCAGTTTGCTTTGAGCAAATTAAAGTTAAATTTGCCTGAGGATAATTTGAATGCAGTTTATCAAGCGCGGAAAGTGTAAGGATTGTATCTCCGATATTACTTGGAAGATTCACTATTATATTTTTGATCATTTTGTAAGAATGGCTTTTGTTTTTAAGAATACATCCTCTACTGTTATGTTTTTCATGCAAAGATTGTCCTTGCAGCTTACATTGTAACAGGGTATTTCGCACTGGATGGATTTTTTTAAAATTTCTACTCTTTCCCCGCGCGGTGCGCTAAGAACTGATGAGGTCGGCCCGAATAATACAAGAGTATTGACTCCGAGAGAAGCGGATAAATGCGCCGGACCGGAATCATTGGATATGAACAAATCAACATTTTTTATTAATGCAGCAAGTTCCTTTATGCTCGTTTTGCCGCAAAAATTATATGCTTTTTCTTCCATCGCATGAATAACTTCATTAACGGCTGTTGTATCGGCTTTTGCTCCGATTGCAATAATACCGCAGTTTAATTCTTTTGTTAGTTTGTCACAAAGTGTTGCAAAGTTTTCAGAGGGCCATCTTTTAAGCAGCCAGTTCGCAGAAGGATTTATTCCTACAAGATAAGAGTGTTTTTTTCTTATGGCAACCATTTCATTTTTATATTTCTCTAACAGTTTTTCTTCGATATACACTTTCGCAAGTTTGTCGGAAATATTGATTCCAGCTTTTTCAAAAAGATATAAATAATAATCCTGTTTATGTATATTTTTCGGGGGGGGTGTAATCGGAAAATTTACAATAAAGATATTCTTGGGGCGTTTGTATCCTATTCTTGTTTTTATTCCGGCGAGAAAGCATATAAGAGCGCGGGTAAATGAACGATGCACCAGAAAAACCGTGTCAAATTTTTTTGCTCGTAATTGTTTTATAAAGCTTACTTTAGATAGTAAGCCCCTGTGGCTTTTCTTTTCGTCAAAAATTATTACTTCATCTGCGTAAGGGTTATCGCTAAAGACTTCTCTTACTCTATCAGGCGCCATTACTGCAACAAATGAAAGAGGAAATTTTTCCTTTATTGCTTTTAGGGCAGGCGTTGTCATTATGGCGTCACCAAACCAGTTTACGTTAACTACAAGTATCCTGTTCATTTTAATTTAGGTGTCAGCCATCAGGTTTCAGGTGTCAGCTTTTTGATTCTTTAGCTGAGAGCTGATATCTGATAGCCGATAGCTCAATAAGGTTTCTTCGGTTTCTTAAAAACGTTATAAAATCCGCTCAATTTTGACCAGAGGCTGAATCTGGTATCGCGGTCGGTTGCTTTTATCCTGCGCAGTGAAAACAAATTAATTTTTCGGGAAGATCCCCTGTTTGTCGTGCATGCGCAAAGGTAGCCCGCATTCTCTACTTCCTTAAGCGTCCTTTCATCATAAGCTCCTCCGGGGTAGGCTATTGTTTTGATTTTGGTTTTAAATTTCCGTTCAAGAATGTATTTTGAGTCGGAAACTTCATTTTTAAGCTGCGTATCTGAAAGTTTCCAAAGATCAGGATGAGTTAAGGTGTGCGAACCGAGAGTTATTTTTGTTTCTTTCAGGATTGAGCGGATATCCCCTTCGGAGAGGAATTCCGGTTTGCCTATGCGGTTAACCGTTACAAACAGGGTAGCTGGAAAATCAAAATCTTTCAGGATTTTTACAGCCTCAAGATTATCTTTGTATCCATCATCAATAGTTACTATAACCAAATCCCTGGGGATTGGTTTTTTATCTTTAAGCAGCCCGCAATAATCATTTAGGCTTATAACCTTATAACCCTTGTCTTTTATGAATTTCATTTGCTTGTAAAAATTTGTATTAGCTACGGCGGCATAGTCTTTAGTCCGGGAAGAGTCGAATGAATGATACATGAGTATAGGTGCAGTGTAATGAAAATATAAGTATGCATAGAATGTGAGTGCGGTAATTAAAATTATACCCAGGATTATTCTTGGGCAAAATGCTTTTGATTTTTTTCTGTAATCTGATTTCAGAAGCTTCATAGTACTTCTTTGTATACCTTTTCCGTATTTGCCGCCATATTCTCCATTGAGAATGTTTGCGCGTCTTCCTTTGCTTTTTTTGTTATTTTTTCGCAAAGCGATTTATCCTGCATAAGGCGTTCTATTTCTTCTTTCAGATAAAAACCTTCGTATCGGTAAAAAAGCAGGCCGTTTTCTCCATTCTTTATTATTTCGGAAATAGCGCCTGTATTAAAGCCAACCACCGGTATGCCTTTTAAGAATGCTTCTATGATTACGTAGCCGAATCCTTCTTTTTTTGAAGGGACAACCAATACATCCAAAATATCAAGGAAATCTTTTGCTTCCACATCCAAAAACTTTGTTTTATTTTTAATGTCAGCCAGCTTAACAAATGTTTTTAACTCTTCTTCAAGCTTTCCCCTGCCGGATATTGCAAGATAGGCAGTGTCATGGTTATAGGAAAGGAGCTTAAACGCTTCAACCGCCAAAAAATGGCCTTTTTCCTCTGATATTCTGCCAAGAATACCTATGATAAAATCACTTTTAGCAAATCCGTAGTCAGTTTTTGTTTTTTTACGGTTTTCAAAGTCTTTGCGGGAAACTCCGTTGTAAACGACCCTTATTTTATCTTCCTGGATGTTTAAATCCTGCGCTAAATGGTTTTTTACGTGATTGCTTACCGCTATAGTCCTTAACCCCTCAAACCTTAATTGCCGCCTGGCTTGGCTTTTACGATAAAGCCCATGGAATGTGCTTACGTATGGTACTTTTGCGAATTTATACAAAAGAAACCCCAGAAATTGCGTGACGCGGCTGTTAGAATGAATAATATCGATTTTTTCTTTTTTTATGAATTTAAGAAGAGTTAAAAAAGAAATAAATATTTTTATGCTGAATATAGATTTTGTTTTTATTGGTATAGCTTTGTAATCTATGCCTTCTTCTTTGAGTTTGTAAAGCCAGTCTCCGAAAGGCGCGCATGCTACAAATACGTGATGCCCGTTTTCCTTTAGGCCTTTGGCAAGCGTCAAAACGTAGCGGGAAATACCCCCCGCATTTAAATGGGTGCAGATAAGCAGTATCCTCATTTTATTTAGCCGTTATTTCTTTAATTTGCGAAAATACTTCCTGTGGGGAAATCTTTTCCATACATAAATTTACTTTATCAAGCTTACATTTTGGATTATAGCAAAAAGAACAAAGAAGTTCTTTGCATATTATATAAAGATTTTTGCTTTTGACTGTATGGCGGTTTGGGTCAGTCGGGCCGAAAAGGCCGATTGTGGGTATATTGAGTGCCTGTGCGAGATGAAGTGTGGCAGTATCAGGAGCAATGAAAACTTTTAATTGTTTGATTACTGACGGCAGTTCAGAAAGGGTTGTTTTTCCGCACAAATTAATAGAGGCGCGCCCGGCTTCTGATTCGATTGTTTTGGCAATTTCGCAGCTTTCGCTATCCCCCAGCAGAACAACTTTATATGACGGCATATTTTTATTTATAAGTTCGATAAGCGACTTGATATGATTGGCCGGCCAGTTCTTGGTTAGCCATTTTTTAGAAGCGGATACGTTAATGCCTATTAAATTTTCCCCGCCAGCAAAAAATTTTTCCAAACCGCCAGGCTTAAGATCCCAAAAAGTTAATTTCTTTTCTTTAATGCGGGTGCCAATAAGCTCCAGGATTTTTTCCTGGGAAGAAAGAGGATCCAGATTACGCACGTATTTTATATGTTTTGTCAATAAGAAACCCCATTTACGCATGTAGCCGAACGAGTATTGCGCAAATGCAAAAAAAGAAATCAGGTGTGACGCGCGGCTGTTCTGCAAGTCTAAAATGTAGTCGAAAGATGTCCTGCGTAAATCTTTAGCTATCGCTAAAATATTCCTAAAACGTTTGTAATCACTTTCCAGGGTTATAACATTGTCTACATAGGGGCAGCCATAAAGGATAGAAGCATATTTTTTAAGTACGAGGATGCTTATTGTGCCTTGCGGAAAACTTTCTTTCAGCGCCTTTAATGCCGGTATTGAAAGGATGATATCTCCGAGTGAAGAAATTTTTATTACCAGAATGCGTTTTAAGCGCAAAGCTTGCTTATAAACCTCTTCTGTTTCCTTAAGGGATTTTTCCATTGAATAAAGTTTCTCAATTTTTTCTCTGGCTTTTTGCGCCATTTGGTCAGCCAGCGCAGTATCGTCAGCTAATTTCAATATAGCTCTTGCTATTGCTTCGCTATTTTTTGGTTCAACTGTTATGCCATTTACGCCATTTTCAATTATTTCTGATACTCCCCCGACTTCAGTCGCAACTATCGGTATGCCGCAGGCACAAGCTTCAAGCACCGCTCTCGGAAAAGCCTCATCTATTACCGATGGGGATATCGCTATTTTTGCTTCGCCCAGAACGTTTTCAACATCCTGCCTAAAGCCGGAAAACTCTACGTTATGATTTAAAGAAAACCGGTTGACCAGTGTTTTTAGGTGCTGGAAATATTCCATTTTTGCCTTGTCCGGAGCGCCTACTATCTTAAGTTTTAAATACGGATTTTGGCGAACGACTTTCTTAAAACCTTCAATCAGATATTCATAACCTTTCGAGGGCGATATTCTCCCTATGCTTACAACGGTGTTGCTCTGTTTTCTTTTGCTACTTTCGATGAATTTAAACTTATCCAGATTAACCCAGCGGTTTATAACAACGATTTTTTCTTCCGGGACAAAGAATTTTTCTTTCATATGCCTGGCAACAGCCCGCGACGGACAAATTACGAATTTACCCCAACCCATAACTTCGCTGGACCATTTATTTTTATAAATACCGTGGATTGTAGTAATATAGCAGGCATTCTTTCCTCGCGATGCAAAGAAACTCAGCCACCCCGGGACTCTTGAGCGCGCGTGGATAAGGCTTATTTTTTCTTTATCGATTATTTTTCTAAGTTTGGGGATAAGGAAGAGAGAAAAAAGCGATTTTTTATATACGGGCAGCTCGTAATGGGTAATACCTTCATTCCCCAGTTCTTTTATCAGCCTGCCGCCTCCGCTTACAACAATATTTTCGATATCTGTTTCCTTGCCGGTTTTATTTTTAAAATAAACGGTTAAGTCAAGTATTCCGCGTTCTACTCCCCCTACCTCCATGCGTGGCAAAATTTGCATTATGCGCATTAAATCCTCCTGTGTAACTTCAACTAGAATAATCTTCTGATTGCCTGTTTTAGCATAGCCCGATTTTCATCAAATACAGATGAAGTTGTCGGTTTGATTTCATCTATATTATAGGGGCTATCTATAAAATTGACATCTTTTTCCAAAGTCTGCAGAAAAACGTTGTGCTTATCGATGTATTTTTCAAGAAGCACGCATACGCACGGTTTTTTAAATGCCAATACTTCAGAAATCATGGAAATGCTTTCGCTGCTTACAAACACGGTTTGTGAGAGATTTACAAATCCCTCAAATACAAAATCGTAATTTTTCCTGTTTGGGATTACCAGGGCTTCCAGATTTTTTAAGCCCCGAAACTCCTTTTCTATTAATTCCTCTATTTCTTTTTGCGTTCTGCGCGAGGTGCTGACCAGCAGTTTAAAATTATTTTCGGAAACGAATTTTTTTAATTTCTTCAAAAATAATTGTAAATTTTCCATATACATTTTTTTCTCGGACAGGTATCCTCCGCAAAAAAAAGCAATCTTTTTACTGGAATCGAGATTGAATAATTTTTTACAATTTTCTGTTTTTTCTTTAACATTTTCCGGATAGGAAAGAGCCCCTTTGATTATAACTGAATCTTTGGCACTTATGCGGTCGTGGGAAGGTATTATGCTTAAGTCGAATTTTCTAAGCGGCGTGTTCGGCCGCAGTATCACAACCGATTTTGCCGCAAGAGTTGATGCAATTATCCGGTTCAAGAAAGCGACACTGCTGCCGGTAGATATTACAATATCAGCAGTAGTTTCTTTTATTTTTTTAAGCGCTTCGCGGTCGGTAAGATGGTTGAGGCAGCTACCGCAGCCGAGACAATGTTTCCCTGCGAAAAAAGCACAAACTTCGTAAATAAATCTTTTGATTTTTCCACCAGATTTGACCTCTATGACTTTGCTTCTTACCTTGAGATTTTCTTCTTTAAAGACAGATAAAAGTGCCAGCGATTGCTTAAGGTGCCCGGCTTTGCCGTCGCTAAGTATCAATATATCTATATCTTTCTTCCGCTTGAATCTTTTATAGAACCAGAGATATTCCGAAGGGTATTTTTCAAGATACCCTTCATATATCTTATTAAGCCTGGTTAAAAGCTCATATTCATCCATATTGCCGGTATCGATAGGTTTTCCTATTTCAATCACGTGTGAAAATCCTTTTTTCCTGTAACCGAAGCAGGGGTATATTTTTTTGTTGAGTTTCTTGGCAAGGTATACCGCGCCTTTAGGAGTTGGGACAGAATGTGAAAAAAAATCTACGTTTAAAGCGTTGTCTTCAGCGCCGTGATCGATTACCATGCCGATAAGATAACCTTCATGCAGGGCCTTGATTGCTTTTTTCAGAGTGAGGCAGACTTCGAGCGAATACTTTGAGCGCAATTCGCTTAAGAACTTATCGAAACTTTTTTGCTTTTGTTCTTTTGCAAACATTTTGTATTTAAGTTCTTTTGCAATAAAAAAATTATAAAGTTCCCAGCTGCCTTCATGTATTGCAACCAAAATTCCGCCATCTTGCCCTATATTTTCCTTTCCCTTAAGCTCGATGCGCCGGTATAATCTTACTGCTATCAAGCTTTCAATAAGGCTTAGCCCGAAATTACGGAAAGAATTCCTGACTATTGCTTTTATTTCCCTGTTTGTTTTTTGCTCAAATACAGATTTGATGTTTTTAAAAGAGATTTCCCACTTTTTTCTGTTCAGAGATAAAAAAAATCCTATCAAGTTTCCTGCCGCTAAGCACAGCGGCAAAGGAATTTTTCCCAGGATTTTTTGTATAAATTTAGCTAAATAATACATGCTACTTCAGCCTGTTTATTAAATCGTCCAGGAATTTTTGTTCTTCTGATATTTCCATCTCAATTTCCAGGATATAAAAATTTATTTTTGAATCAATATCCGGCAGGTGATATTTATCTTTTCCGGTTATAATGACATCGCGTATATTTTCCTTAATAAGATTTTCCTGCAAGGAATCAAAATCCTTTATAGTTAAGTCGTAATGGTCAGGATAGATTATCTTTTTACATATTTTAATGCCAAGCGCTTCAAGTTTATTTAAAAAACCGCGAGGGTATCCTATTCCTGTAAGCGCGGCAAGTTTTTTTTCTTTCACGTCCGACAGCCTCACTTCCCTGTTTTTCATATCCATAATTTTTGTAAACTTATATTCCGCCGTATATATTGATAGATTCTTGAACTTAGATTGCAGCCCGCTTGTAAGCTGGCCGATGTTGTTAAGCTCATTTTTATGATTTATTATCAGGATATCGGCACGTTTTAGGGCATTAAGAGGTTCCCTGAAAAAACCAGCCGGTATCAGCCGGTGTTTTTTTCTGAATTCCCTTGCGCCCATAATCAGAATATTTACATTACGGTATAGTTTACGGTATTGAAACCCGTCATCAAGAATAAGCAAATCAAATTTTCCAGAAAGCTCAGTTGCAAGCTTAACCCTGTTTACGGATGTAAAAACCTGCACATTTTTTTCTTCAAGCAATTTTTTCTCATCAAGCCCATAGCCCCGGCGTAAGACAGCAACTTTGAAATGAGGCATGAATTTCCTATAAAGCAAATAAGAAAGCGTGGTTTTACCGCTTCCGCCCCATGAAAGGTTGCCTATGCTTACAATGCGAGACTCGCACTTATGCGCATGTAATATACAGTTATTATAAAGAAAATCCAGGCCCGTTACAATGGCGCCGTATATTAATGAAAGTAAAAAAAGAAAAAAATAAATAATTTTTTCAATTATTCCGCGTTTTTCTTTTTCAATAAAATTTACATACCATTCTTCTAGTTTACGCATTTTAATATTATTTTTAAATTTTCATCAAGGCTTTTACGTTCTTCTTCAAAGACACTGGCGCAGCGCAAAGAAATTTCCTTGCGCAGCGAGACATTATCAATTAACTCAAGCAGTTTTTCCTTTAGCTCAGCCCGGTTTTTTATTTGTACCCCGGCTTTATTTTCGAGTATTGTTTCTTTTATGTCGCTAAAATTATTCATGTATGGGCCGAATAGCGTGGGTTTTAAAAAAAATATCGGCTCGAGTATATTGTGCCCGCCGTAGTCAGTGAGGCTTCCTCCGACAAAAGAAATATCCGAAAAGCTATAAAAATACAATAATTCGCCCATAGTATCAAGAAGAAAAATTTTATTATCTTCACTGGATATTTTATCGATGTCGCTTAGCCTTGCAGGGTTAAGTCCGCAAGATTTAACTGTTTTTTCTATTGCAGGTATTCGTTCCGGGTGCCTCGGCGCAATAACCAGTGAAACTTTTTTCCCCAATTTTTCTATTTCCTTATATGTTTCAAGTAATATTTCTTCTTCAGGATTATGGGTGCTGCCGGCAACGATAAGGCATGAATCTTCGTTCTTGAGCAGATTCAAATACTTTCTGCGTAAATTCTGCAACTGGATTTCATCTACGCCAAGGCTTTCGAATTTCATATTTCCGCTTACTATTGTTGTTTTTTCGTTTGCGCCAAGATATATGAATCTGTCCCTGTACGCTTTATTTTGCGCCCCGATGTAATTACATTTTAGTAAAGTTTTACGTATAAATGAGCGTATTATTTTATAACGGCTGAATGCCTTGTCGGATATTCTCGCGTTTACAACTACTATAGGGATATTTTTAGTCTTGAGCCGGTAGAATAAATTCGGCCACAATTCAGTTTCCGCTACTATCAGTATCTTAGGCTTGAAAACCGAAATTATTTTTTTTATAACGAAAGATATATCAAAAGGAAAGAAGAATATTTTAGCAAAACCAGCGTATTTTTTTCTGGCTAGTTTATTGGCGCTAAGCGTTGTGGTCGTGATTACTATCTCATAATCAAAAAGTTCGTGTATTCTTTTCGCCAATTTTTCTATCAGGTTTAATTCGCCTACGCTTACAACATGTATCCAGATTGTATTGTTAAGCCCGGATGCCGTTTTGCCGATAAACCCCATTTTTTGTTTAAGGGCGTAAAGGCTGATTTTCTTTCTATGGATATAAAAAGGAAGGTAAATAAATAATCCAAGGATAAAAATGATATCATAAATTATAAAAAATAAATATTCCATAAAATTATGCTCTAGGATGAGCTTTGTCGTAGACTTTCTTCAGGGTATCTATGGTTAAATGTGTATAGACCTGTGTTGTTGAGATACTTGAGTGCCCCAATAACTCCTGAACGCTTCGCAGGTCCGCGCCTCTGTTTAAAAGATGCGTTGCAAACGAGTGCCGGAAGGTATGCGGTGAAACCTTTAAATTCATTGCTGCCTGGCGCATGTATTTATCTACTATCAGCCGTATCCCCCTGTCAGTTAATGAACCGTTATGTTGATTTATAAAAAGCGAAGGGTTTTTGTCAATTCGTTTATCAAGATATTTTTTTAAGCTTAAGACAGCCGGTTCTCCGAGAGGAAGCAGTCTTTCTTTTCTTCCTTTGCCCATTACCTTTATTATAGCGCTTATTAAGTCAACTTCGTCTATCTTAAGATTGGCCAATTCAGACACTCTTGCTCCGGTAGAATAAAGTATTTCCAGTATTGATTTGTCTCTTAAGTCCAGCAACGTATCATTTTTTGGCAAATTCAGTATTTTCACTACCTGTTCTTCCGTCAAAAATACCGGAAGATTCTTATCCAGCCGCGGATAAATCAGGGAATCAGCAGGGTTATTTTTTATGGCCTCTTCTCTTACCATAAATTTGAAAAAACTTTTTAGTGTGGATATTTTTCGCGAAACCGTGCGTTTATTCAGGTTCTTTTCGGAAAGCAAGGATAAGAATTTTCTTAAAATGAAATAGTCGATTTCTTTTATGTCTTTGGGGGTGTTAGTCGTGAGAAAAGCTTCGAATTCCTTAAGGTCAATCTTGTAATTAGTAACAGTATGGCCGGAATAGTTCTTCTCTATGGCCAAATAATTAAGAAACTTATCTATATAATAAGAAAAAGGAACCATCTATTTTTATTCAACCACATCATTGGCGCCATCAGCAGCGCTTTTATTTTCTTTCTGTTCGGTTCCTGAATTTTGTTCCTGAGTTTCAGGCAGCCGGCGCGTGGTGTAACGGCAGGCTGGGAATTTTGAACAGCCGTAAAAATTTTGACCGCGTTTATTCCTGCGTTCAATGAGTTTACCTTCTTTGCAAAGGGGGCAGCTTACATCAGTTGTGATGCTTTCTGCATACCGGCATTCCGGAAATTTTGAGCAGCTTAAGAACCTGCCGCGCCTTGACCATTTTATGACAAGCGGGCTTTTGCATTTCGGGCAATTCTTTCCGGAAAGTTCAACTTCCTTGGTGATTAAACTGGTAGCTTTGTCTATTTTTTCCTTGAAAGAAGGATAAAAGTCTTTAAGTATTTTTTGCCATTCTATTTTTCCTTCTTCCACTCTATCCAGCTCCTCTTCCATAAGTGCAGTAAAGCCCTCATTTATTATTTCGGAAAAATATTTTCCAAGTAAGTCACTCACTTTTATGCCCAAATCAGTAGGCACAAGGGCGTTTTTTTCTCTTTTTATGTAATTTCTTTTAAGAAGCGTATAAATTATGGGTGCATATGTCGAAGGCCTGCCTATGCCTTTTTCTTCGAGTATCTTAACCAGGGAAGCGTCGTTAAAACGCGCAGGCGGCTTGGTTGTGTGTTCAGAGACTTCGCATTTTCCTAATATTAAAGCCTGTTTCGGGCTTAACTGCGGCAGTTTGATTTCATCTTCCGTCCCGAATATTTTCAGGTAACCATCGAAGACTATTCTTTTGCCTTCAGCTATAAATTCGCACGAATTAGAAGCAATTATTGCTTTTGTACTTTCGGATATTGCCTCGCTCATTCGGGAAGCGGCAAATCTTCTCCATATCAGGTCGTAAAGTTTTATTTCTTCTTCTGAAAGGTATGAGGCAACATCGTTAACCTGCCTGTATATACTTGTAGGACGTATAGCTTCGTGTGCGAGCTGTGCCAATTTTTTGGCCTTGTGCTTATATTCTTTTTTTGTCACGTAATCCTGGCCAAATTCTTTTATTATGAACTCACTCGCTTCTTCTTTCGCCCGGTCACTTATTGCAAAAGAATCGGTACGCATGTAGGTGATAAGTCCTACCATAGCATCTTTAACCTGGATACCTTCATATAATTTTTGAGCAACAATCATTGTTCTTTGGGAAGAAAAACGCAATTTGTTAAAGGCATCCTGCTGCAGTAGCGATGTTGTAAAAGGCGGCGGTGGATTGCGTTTTGACTGCTTTTTTATAATTTCACGGACAGCAAACTGTTCGTTTTTGATTTCTTCAATGCATTTAAGCGCTTCTTCTCTGGTTTCAAATATTGCTTTCTTTGTTTTGTATTTTTCAAGTTTTGCCGTAAAAGTTTCATCGTTTATCCTGAAGGTTGTTTCGACTGTGTATGTGGTTTTAGGGATAAAAGCGTTTATTTCCTTTTCTCTGTCTACTATGAACTTAAGAGCAACAGATTGAACGCGGCCCGCAGAAAGCCCTCGAACTATTTTTTTCCATAAAAGCGGAGAGAGATTATAGCCGACTACTCTGTCTAAAACCCGGCGTGCAATCTGCGAATTAACTTTATTCAAATCAATAGTTGAGGGGTTAGCAAAAGCTTCCTTAAGAGCTTCCTCGGTAATTTCGTGAAATGTTACTCTGCAGAATTTATCAGCTTCTTTCGCTAATTTTTCCTGTATATGCCAGCCTATTGCCTCACCTTCTCTGTCAGGGTCTGTTGCTATATATATTATTTCTTTTCCTTTTGCGCTTTTTTTGAGCTGTTTTATTATTTTTTCCTTGCCGGGCATAACTTTGTAATGGGGAAGGAAATTATTTTCTATATCTACGGAAATCCTCTTTGGCGGCAAATCCACGACATGGCCCATGGATGAGGTTATTTCGTAGTCAGCACCCAAAATAGCATGAATTGTTTTAGCCTTGGTTGGCGACTCTACTATTACAAGATATTTACTCATAATTTCGTCCTTGCGAAGAAAGAAGGTTTAATTTCCAAAATCACTCCGCTTAGCTGCAAATCTAATATTATCTTATTTATCAGCGATTGCGATATTTTGCTTTTTAACATTATCTCTTCAAGATATGCACCATCGCTTCCGATTATGTCAAAAACAACCGCCTCGTCATCTTTAAGCGCTATAGTGTTATTTTCGGTTCCCATGTTTTCAAATTTTATATTAAGTTCATCCGTTATGTCTTTTACGGAATCAACAAGCTTAGCGCCTTCTTTTATCAAAATATGCGTACCGCGGCTTACGGGTGAGTCTATTTTTCCGGGTATGGCAAACACTTCCCTGTTCTGCTCCAGGGCATAGTGCGCTGTAATGAGCGCCCCGCTTCTTTCAGCTGCCTCTACCACCAGCACTCCGCGCGCAAGCCCGCTGACAATCCTGTTCCTGCGTGGAAAATTTTCCTTTTTCGGGCCTTCATAGAGCGGAAATTCCGAAACAATTGCGCCGCTCTTTGCGATACTTTCAGCGAGCCCCGCGTTTTCCTTGGGATAGATATTCATAAGGCCGCTGCCTAAGACTGCAATTGTTTTTCCTCTTTCAAGGGCCCCTTTATGTGCAGCTGAATCTATTCCTCTTGCCAGCCCGGAAACTATTACTAGTCCCAGAGATGCGATGCGCATTGCAAATTCTTTTGCGCTGGTAAGCCCATAGACCGTAGGTATCCGGCTGCCTACGACAGCGAATAAATATCCGCCTAATAACTTTCTATCGCCTTTTATATAAAGAACAGGCGGCGGATGCGCTATTTCTTTAAGCAATGCCGGGTAATCACTATCAAAGATATCTACGGTGTCTATATTCTCTTTTTTTATGCACTCTAACTCTTTTTCCAGTAACCCGCTATTTCTTAAATTTATGAGGGATTCGATATCTTTATTTTCCAGCAGGGGGATTTGCGATAAAGCGTTTTGCGAGAGATTAAATATGTCCTCAGTGTCGGAAAGGGTGCTTACGATAGATTCAATCTTTTTTGGTCCAAGAATTGAAAGATTTAAAAAAATCGTACTTTTTTTAGCCATTAAGCAAGTCGATTATTTTTTCGGCAACTTCCGAGGCGCTTATTTCGGTTGTGTCTATTGTATGATGCGCTTTGCTATAGTACGGATTTCTTTCCCGGATAAGTTCATCTATCTTTTTTTTCGGGTTCTCAACTTTAAGCAATGGCCTGTGGCTATATTTTTTTGTCCTTTCGTAAATAATTTCAGGCGAAGCCGTGAGATTAAAAACTATGCCGGTTTCCTTGAGAATTTTCAGGTTCTCTCTATTACAGATAAGCCCGCCTCCGCAGCTGACTATGTTATCTGTTTTTGCAGAGATTTTTTTAAGGAGGCTGTTTTCAAGTTTTCTAAAATACGGTTCTCCTTGTGTTGAAAAAATTTCAGTAATTGGCTTGTTCTCTTCTTTTTCAATTACCTCATCCATTTCAATAAACTGTAATTTAAGCCGTTTAGCAAGTATCTTGCCTACGGCGGTTTTTCCTGCCCCCATGAAACCGACAAGGTAAATATTTTTCACTTAGCCTCCGGTTATTTCAGAGAAACGGTCATGACTTATTTATCCGGCTGAAATTACGTCCGGATTATTTGCCGTATTTTTTAATAAGCGAAAGAGCGATTATATTTTTCTGTATCTGGTTTGTTCCTTCGTAGATTTGCGTAATTTTTGCATCACGCATAAATTTTTCAACCGGATAATCGCGCATATAGCCGTAGCCGCCGAATATCTGGACGGCATCAGTTGAAACCTGCATGGCTACCTCAGATGCGAAAAGTTTAGCTGCAGCTGAAGCCGTACCTACATCTTTAAGCCCTCTGTCTACCATTCCTGCGGTAGCATACACAAGGCTGCGCGCTGCTTCAACTTTTGCTGCCATATCAGCAAGCATCCATTGTATACCCTGAAATGAGCTTATGGGTTTTCCGAATTGTACTCTTTTGTGTGCATATTCTGTAGCGAGCTCAAGCGCTCCCTGGGCGATACCTACAGCTTGCGCCGCAACCCCCGGCCTTGAATTATCGAAAGTCTTCATCGTGGCGATAAAACCTATGCCTTCGCGCTGCCCCAGTAAATTATCTTTATGCACTTTCACATCCGTAAAAATGAGTTCTCTGGTGGAAGAGGCTCGTATGCCTAATTTTTCTTCTTTTTTTCCAAAAGTAAAACCATTAGTTCCCTTTTCCACTATGAAAGCAGAAACTCCTCTAGCGCCCTTGGTTTTATCAGTTACCGCAATAACGGTATAAATTTCAGCGTCTCCGCCATTGGTAATGAAGTGTTTTGTTCCGTTGAGTATATAGTAATCACCTTCTTTTTTTGCTGTAGTTGAAACAGCTGAAGCGTCAGAGCCTGCCCCTGGTTCTGTAAGGGCGAATGCCGTAAGTTTTTTTCCGCTTGCTATATCGGGAAGATATTTTTTCTTTTGTTCTTCCGTACCGTACAAAAGTATAGGAAACATTCCCAAAAATGATGCCGCATAACAGGTTGCGATTCCTCCATCGACCCGGGAAATCTCTTCGGTCGCTATGCAAAGATTTAAAAGCCCCGAGCCCATGCCTCCGTAAGCTTCCGGTATGCATAATCTAAATAAATCAGCCTGTGCCATGGTTTTTATTGCTTCCCAGGGAAATTGCTCTTTCTCGTCAAGCTCTCTCGACATCGGCCTTATTTTTTCTTCCGCAATCTGGCGGCAAAGCTCCCTTAACATTTTTTGTTCTTCTGTCATTGGATAATCAACAAGAAACATCTTTCTTCTCCTTTTTTTTGCTACACAGATTAGCACAGACTAAAAAACAGATGATCGCCGATGATTTTTCTGTGATTATCTGCGTCTGCCGTCTGTGATCATCTGTGTTAAGATTTTAAATGCAGAATTACAGCTTTTTCTTGGCAGTCTGGAAAATAGATGCAATCTACACAATCGCTCCAGATTTTATGTGGAAGATTTTTTCTGTCTATTTCGCGAAAGCCAAGCTTTTTAAAAAACTGAGGAACAAACGTTAATGCAAATACGTTTTTTATACCTATGCTCTTTGCTTCTTTAATGCAACTGGCAACCAGTTTTGTTCCTATTCCTCTATCCTGAAACTTTTTTAAAACAACCAGTGATTTTATTTCTCCTAAATCCTGCCACCCGACAACGTGTAATGCGCAGGATCCTATTATTTTATTCTTGGCCTCATAAACCCAGAAGTCCCGTATATTTTCGTAAATATAATTAAGCGAACGCTCCAATACTTTTCCTTCCTGAGACCAGGAATTGATAAGAGAGTATATTTCTTTCGCGTCAATTAGTCTGGCTTTGCGTATTTTCTGTGTCATTTTCCTTTTTGGTGTCGCTTGATCCTTTATCAAAAAATATTGTGATACCTCCGAGATACATATTTGCATCTATGCCGCTGTTAGGATGTTTCAGGCTTGCATTGGAAAGATGCCTGTAACGGTATTCAAAATCAAGGGCGATGTTATCCTTAATAAAATAACGTATGCCGCCGCCGCCTTGAGGAAGAAAGTTATATTGAGTTGATTGCTCCAGCGTATGCTGGCTCATATATAAAGCGCCAATTCCGCCCTTAACGTATGGCTGAAGTTTTTCAGAAAGCGGAAAAACGTATTCGAATAGGAAATTAGAGCCTACTTCAACGTTGGAATTCGGGCTGGTTACTGTATTTATGAAGGGTTCAAGTATAAAATCAATTCTTCCCTTCGGGTTTAATCCGATTTTGCTGGTTAAGGGTTTCATATCAAAAATAAGGCCGACTAACAGCGGTACGGCCTGGTAATCTTTTTTTGTGTCAGTAAGATGCGCATCAAGATAGCCGCTAAATACTTCAACGCCATCAAGCGCGTAAGTTGCCGGTACATTAACTAAACATAAAAAAAATACTGTTAAGGCTAAAACTTTCTTCATTCTTACAAGCCTCCTTTTGGTTAGAATAATCAGGATTATCTACTTTAGTTATAAAACAAGCCTCTTTAAATTTTAATAAATAATTGCTTGTCTGTCAAACGTTTTTGAGGGAAATTAAAAATGGGCAGGTTTGCGGCAGCCGTGTTCTATTTTATTCTCGCAGATTCTTTTGATATGCGCTTTAAATATTCCTTAAGAGCGTAGTAAGATTTTTTTGGTATCCGCTGGTTGATTGCAGCTCCTTTTATTTTTTTGTCTGAAAGTGCCACTATACCAAACCATTCTTCATTCATGTTAAGTCCGTTGTCCGCTTTTATGTCGAAATAGTATGAACCGTTAGACCAGCCAGCTTCCACGTTATGTATGCACCAGTCCGGAGTATAGCCTTCGTTATGTTTCCACCATTCGTCGCTCCACTCAAAAAGCGTGCCGCCCAGGCAGTTTCCCTGCTTATTGCCGCTAAATACGGTATAGTTAAATAAGTGCTTCCATTGCGAAATTATATAATCAGCCTGAATTTCCTCTGCTTCTTTTTTTAGATAGCTATCATAAGAGTCTGCTCCAAATTCCGAAATAAAAATCGGTTTGTCAAAATAGGTTTTTATATGTTCGAACAAATTGCCGAATTTTTTTCCTCTGTATGAAATTATGGCTAAAATATCTACATTGTTACATGTCTTCGATGCTATATCCAAGAAACTTTCTTCGCCATTTCCTAAGGCAACCGGGTGATTCGGGTCGATTTTTTTGATTTCTGCAGCTAATTCATCTACAAACGAATAGTAAATTGTTGCGCGTTTTTCTATTTGCTGCCTCAAATCTTTCATTTTATCTATCTCCGGCGACGTCCAGAAGCAGATTTTTCCCGAAAAAGTATAACTGTTCTCATTGCCCAAAACCCACATAAGCAGCCCTTTTTCGTTTTTAAGGGTCTCGGTAATTTTTAAAATACGTTCTTTCGTGTTTTTTTGAAATTGGCTGTCTGCGTAATTTACTCCAGGATAAGACCAGAGGCCCAGCCAGTCGCTGATTATGGTATAGATTCCGAATTTAGTATACATTTCGTTTATAAATGCTTTTACTTTATCAAGGTCTTCGCCGGTTGAATAAATTCGAACACAGTTGATACCGGCGTCCTTCATAAGCTTGCCATCTATAAGCCATTGTTTGCTGTTGTCATTAAAAAATTCATAATCATAGCCTTTACAAATTGGCGTGGGGTTATAAATTACGCCTTTAACCAAAAAAGGTTTCTTATTTACAGTAAGATAATATCCGCCGTCGTCGGTTCTTTTAATTTCAACCCTGGAAGGCTCCGCAGACAAAGACAATTGGATAAACAGATTAAGACACAGACAAATTACTAAAGCTAGGATTTTTTTCATTTATTTTTATGAATAATGAAGCAGGAGGCAGCGTAAACTGCCTCCTGCCATGGATTTTACTTCTCGTATTTAATTTCGTCCAGGTAAAATACTATTCCTTCAGGATCATTTACATCGATGTTTGTTGCCCAGCAAAAACCGCCTATAATATAGGAAAGGTCTTTACCGCGTAAATCAATTTCGTATTGTTTCCAGTCTTTCGTAAGCTGTATCGGGCCAACGCTTACGCTGTCGGAGTCAATGTATTCGCCGCTGGAAATACCGCCAACTTTAAATTCATTGATAACTTCTCCGCCCTTATCTCCTCTTGCCCAGAAAGTAAGCTTTGTTGCGCCTTGTAAATTGAAACCTGCATTAGCAACTGTACCCCAGTTATTCGCTGGTTGCTGCCAATACATACCTGCCCAGCGGGTTCCTGAATTGTTTTTGTATTCAACGCGTATGCAGGACTCTCCGCTAAACGGCAGATTTTTCCAGTTTGTGTCAAGTTTTAAATCCTTGGCTGCTGTAGCAGGCATCCATCCGCTTGGAACATAATGATTATCTAACGAACCGGCATCAGCATAAACGTAAAAAGGAAAGTTCATTTTTGATTCTTCCTTTTTAAGTTCCGCATCGTATGTGTAATAGACATCATCGATGTATACTGATTCTTCCTTTCCTCCTGCCTGGTCAGCATTGAAAATCAAACAAAAGCCGCCATTTACATAATGAAGGTCTTTGCCTGTTAAATTAACCGAATATTCCTGCCAATCTTTTGTCAGCCTGATTGGGCCATATTCAACGTTAGCTGAATCCGGAAAGGCAACTGCTTCGCCGGCTGGTGTTTTTGTGATTCCGCCGACTTTTACCATGCTGATAACTTCTCCGCCATTTTTGCCTTTAGCTTTGAATACCAGTTTGTTAAAACCGGTCAAATCAACGCCTGTATCCTTTGAGCCCCAGTTATTCTGTGAAGACTGCCAGTAAATACCTGCCCAGCCGTTTCCCTGGGTTTTCTTTGCGCTGTAGTCAATTTTCATGGCTGTTGAGCCGCTTGCAGGTGACTCGGTATCCTGGTCGCTGAATTTCAAATCGCCATAGTCGCCCATCCATCCGCTTGGGATAAAATGGTTGCCCGCAGCACCCTTGTCAGTATAAACGTCAAATTTTTTATCTTCGGCATGCGCAAGTGTGCCAAGAGCCAGTAGTGAAATTAAACTTAAAAATAATATCCTACGCATTATTCTCCTCCTTTCTGATAAATAAATTATTCATTTGGTTAAAGTTATTTTTGTGCACCGAGTTGCTTTTCACCTCCTTTGTTAGCATATTAAAACTAAACGATATTGTATATTTTATTTCCATAAACCTTCGTACATATAGTAAGCTTTTTTAAGATGACGCAGAAACGGCGAGTGCTTGCCATCTCCTTGCCCGGCAACACCAAGCCACTCTTCATGCATGTAACCATCTAAAAACGGCCCGGCAAAAAGAGCTTTTTTATCATGATAGAATGGCGCATACGCTTTCCACCATTCATCAAGCCATTCGAATACAATTCCGCCCACGGAATCTCCTGCTCCAAATCCTGCTGAATTGCAATATATGTCAGCCCAAGCTGCTTTGTGATAGTCCGCTTGGAAGTTTTCAGACTCAATCATTGAATAGTCTTTAGCTATCGAAGGAGCGCCGTATTCGGTAATTATCGCCGCCCTGTCAGCCACCCGCTTTACTTCATCCCAAAAATCCAAAAAGCCATATTTGCCGCGGTAGCAGTTAGAACCGAATATGTCTATATCCGGAGAATTTTTAGCGAAAACATCCAGGTATAATGTATCTCCGGAAGCTATCGCTACAGGCCGTTTTTTGGGGTCGAGCGATTTTATCAAAAGAGCTGCTTCGTTCGCGAATTTAAAAAAGCTTTCCGGTTTTTTGTCGGCATTGCAGGCAACGCCATACACGTTTTCGTTGCCGAGAATCCAAATAAGCACTGCGTCTTCATCCCGGAATTCAAGGACCATTTCCTTGACGCTTTCAAGCATATTCTTCCTGTGTTCCGGATTGTCGTAATCAGTGCCCGGATTCCAGGGTGCTTTGCTTCCTATGGCGTATTTTCCAAGAAAATCGCCTAATATTATATATATACCATATTTTTCATACATTTGTCTAATAACATCCTTATTTATTTTAAATGGCTGGTGATATAGCCGTATACAGTTTACCCCCATTTTCTTCATAAGAGCAAAGTCGCCTACCAGGGGTTCATTGGGATCCTGGATGAAATTATCATTTAAATCAACCCAGGCCTCAAATGGAGCGTCAATTATATTGTTTTTATTGCTATCCTGGAGGGTCCAGTTTTGCTGCGTGCCTTTATCCGGAGACTCCCCAACTTTTGTGGGGCCGTAAGTAATACCTTTAAGCATAAAGGGCTTGTTGTCAACCAATATTTGCCAATCCCCGTTAGCGTATTTTACCACTTTTGCCTTGTCGCCGCCCCGGGTTTGTACTATTTTGCCAAGTTTTCTGGGCTTTTTAAGGCAAATGTCAGTTTTTGGGCAAGTCATTTTATTCCAAATGTTCATCTTGACTAATTTACCGGGATTTACGATAAAAACGTCGTTTCGTATATCGTTATCAAAACCGCCCTCGATTTCGATTGATGCGCCTTCCAACTTAAGGCCCAGTTCAGGATGCTCGCGAAGTAAATATTTTATGCGGTATAAAGAAGCCTTTCCTATATACCAGGGCGTATGCCAGTAAGTCCAGCCATATTCTTTAGGAAAATGTACTAATACAGAATAATAAGATTTAATAGCCTGTTCTATTAAACCGCTTCTTTCTAGGATGTCCGCTATGTAGAATTGGCGTACCCCTTGCGGCTCAGGAGCTATGCTCCATTTATAGAAGGCGGTTTTAAAGTCCCTGCTATTAAGTACTTTCCAGTGGTCAACTTTTGTAAGGTCTTTTTTTATTTTTATAAATTCCGGGTCAAACTTAATTGACGTTGTGTTCGGGTAAATACCCTCCCCTACTGCCTTGGACAATCCTATAGGGTCTTTTATTTCATATTTATAATCTTTTGTTCCGGCTGCCAAGAATTCACCGTATTTTGAATAATTAACAGGAAACTCACCCTTGTCATACAAGTCAATAAGCACATCTTTTTTTACTTCCCAGGTTTCTTCTATTTCCTGTCCCTTGATTTCATTTATTACTGTTTGAGAAGTTTCTTTTATTGACCAGAATGTTCCACGTGAAGGGTCGAAGGCCTGGGCATATGGATATTTTTTTATGCCTTCTTCAAATATCTTTACTGCCTCATCAAAACTTCCCTCATCTCGTAAGGTCTCGCCTTTTATAAAATAGCATATTGCCACGTCATCCATGATTTTATAGGCGCTTTCTTCCTGCTGGGGAGGAAACGCCGTAAGAGTTGTAGCCAGCCTGTCAGCTTCGGAAGAAAATTTGGTTATTGCTTCATCGCATACTTTATGCACTTCAGCAAGTTTACCTTCGCCCTTTAACGCCCATGCTTTGTTTACGTAGTCGCTCGAGGCTTCCTGAGCAAAAGAAATTGAGGCCCAAATGCTAAAAACCGAAAACCAAATAAGAATTCCTGTTTTATTTAATTTTAACATCATCCAACCACCGCTCCGGCAGTTAAGCCTTTAATTATTTGTTTTTGCATTTTTAGATAAATAAGAATGATAGGCAGAGCTGCAAGCGCAAGTGCTGCCATTATTAAGGTATGCTGTATAATATTTCTGTTATATATTTCCATTAAACCTACCTGAAGAGGCATAAGCGAATCTTCCGTAAACATCAGGGAAGCAAGAACAAATTCATTCCAGACAGTCATAGCGTTAAAAATTATAACAACAGCAAGTGCAGGCGCTACCAGGGGAAGCCCTACGTTCCACCAGATTTGCAGGCGATTGCAACCGTCGATTCTTGCGGCATCTTCCAAATCGCGCGGTAACTGGTCAAAAAAAGTTTTGAGAAGGTAAATGCTTAAAGAAAGCCCCATATTTGTCATTGCAAATACGTAGCCGCTTCGTTCTGCAATAGCCCATTTTTGCAGAAACGGAAAAGTGGTGTTAAAAAATATAAAAAATTTATTTAACAATATATAAATTGGCACAAACCCGGCAGGTAAGGGTATCATCATTGCGGCAAGAAACATAAAAAAGATTATATTCTTTCCCCGGAAATTAAGCCGGGCAAATGCGTAGGCGGCCAGAGAGGAAATTATTACTATCAGGAATACCGTAATAAAGGTATAAAAAACGCTGTTTATAAAATAGGAGCCTAATTTTCCTTCAAAGATCACCGTCTTGTAATTATTAAAATCCGGTTTTACGCTTAATTTCATTCCGTAATCGGAGCGGAATTGTGTTTCTGTTTTTACGGATACGTTAAGCATCCACATTAAGGGGTAAACGCAGCTTAAGGCTACGCTTAGCAGGAAAGTATGCAATAAAATTAAAAGGACTATTTTTTTAGCTCGGTAATACACCCCAGCGCCTCCGTATCCGTTTTGAAACTTCCAGCATCGTAAAGGAAATAACTATAAGCATAATCCCAAGGACAACACCTTCTGCACAGGCAAGCCCTACCTGGTTACCGCGTAAATGGTTGTATATGCGCATAACCGGCACTTCTGTAAGCCCGCCGGCACCTCTAGTTAAGGCAAGTATCATTGCAAATGCCTGCATAGTGCCTAAAATCGTAAGTACAAGAACCATGGCAATTACCGGAGTTAAAAGCGGTAATGTCACTTTACGAAAAGTTTGCCATGAGTTTGCGCCATCAATCCGGGCTGCTTCGTAAAGTTGTTCCGGAATAGTTTGCAAGCCTGCAAGCAAAATTACAAATGCCCAGCCAAAACCTTTCCAGCAATGGACAAGTGCAGTTGTAAGCAGCACTTTATTGTTACCCAGCCAGTTATTGGCAATGAACCCTAATCCCATATTTTTAAGCCACTGGTTTAATATGCCGGGGTTAGATATGAGAATTTCCCGCATAAGCAATCCTATGATGATTTCCGAAAGCACCGGCAATATAAAAAATATTACGCGGTATATTTTTCCCGTCCTGGTTGCTCGGTCTACTCCAAGAGCAAGGCAGAATGCAAGTATATTCTGGAAGGTTAACGCCCAGAAAGTGATAAATCCTGCATTGTACATTGAGCGCCACCAGTCTTTATCATAGAAAAGGACTTCCTTGAAGTTAGCCAAGCCAACGTATTCAAGCCCGGATATGGCGTCTCCGCGGTGAAAACTTAAAATAAAGGTATAAATAAATGGATAAATATAGAAGATAGAAAAAATCAAAAAAGCCGGCAGGACAAAAGAAAAATTCTTAAATTGGTCGGTAAATGAATTGTTGTTGCTATTCATTTGCGCGTAAACTTAAACTACATGGACCTATTTGTTTAAAACGCGATTTTTTACTTCCTGGATATCTTTCGCGACTTCTTCCGGGGTTTTTAGGCCCATAACAATCTGCTGCAAGCCTTTATCCATAACCTCTATTACCCTGGAATCCTCATTATAGGGCCATGTATTTGGATGAGTTAAGATTGTCAAACTTTCAAGCAGTGTTTTTAATATGGGAGAAAGTGCTTCGTCGCAATTTTTTATCGCCGGCAAATTGTTAGTTTCTTTTACAAGGAATTCCTGCTGCTCTTTTTCTGTCAGCCAGTTTAGAAATTTTACTGCCTCTTCGCGATTGGCGCTATGAGCATTTACCATAAATGACGAACCTGCTCCGCCCCAGACTTTAACAGGAAAATTATTGGAAATTTTCGGAAGCGGAAAGAATCCATAATCCAAATTTGCGCCCAGCTGTTTGTAGACATTAACTGCCCAGCTTCCGTTAAATGAAAAAGCTGCCTGGTTTTTGGAAAAAGAGTCTTCAGATTCCTTATTTATCATTGTCGTTATATTCGGCGCAAGTATTCCTGAGTCGCGCATTTTGGAAAAATATGAAAAAACCTCTATCCAGTCTTTATCCGTGTAAGGCACTTCTCCTTTTATAGTTTTAAAAAATTTATCTTCGCCCATCAGGTTTATGGCCCACTCTGTTGCGAGGCAGTCGAGAAGCCAGCCTTCTCCCCAGCCGCATACAAATCCGCTCACGTTCTTTTTATCTTTTATTTTTTTGGCATAATCCATAAACTCGTCAAAAGTTTTGGGTGGATTTTGCGGATTGAGTCCTGCTTCCGTAAAGAGAGATTTATTATATACAAAGTTTATGACTGTTGTGTCTATGGGCACACCGTAGATGCCTTCAGGAGCATTAAACGTATTGCCCTGCTTAAACGTAACAACTTCCAGAGTTTTTGAATAAAATCTTTCTTTCCATTCAGCTGAATTTGCCTGCATGTAGGTAGTAAGGTTTAAAATGTGGCCTGCCTTGACGAATGAACCGAGCGTGCGTTTTTCTCCTAAAATACCGAAGACATCAGGGAGATTCCCTGCGCGTGCCGCAGCTATAACTTTTTGCGAATATATATCCGCCGGTGAAAACAATTTAAATTCAACTTCAACTCCGGTTTTTGCTTTGTAGCCAGCGGCAAGTTTGTTGAGGGCGTCTTTGCGGTCATTTAACCAATGCCATACGATAATTTTATTTTCCTTGGGTTTTTGGGTATTACAGCCGCCAAGCAAAATAGTTAAGACTAAAATCCATGCAGCATTTTTTGGATTGATCATTTTTCCTCCTCATCTAGCAGGGAAAACCTATCTTGTCGAAAAGACCTATACTTTATCATATCCTTTTGTTTAATGCAAATAAAAAATGCGTGTCTGTTTGAGGTTTAATCGAAAACTACGGTTTTATTGTTATATACTAATATTTTTCTTTCCAGGTGCCAGCGCACAGCGCGGCTTAGCACGATTTTTTCCAAATCCTGCCCTTTTATCTTTAAATCGCCGATTGTATCCCTATGGTTTATTCTTGCTGTATCCTGTTCAATTATGGGCCCGGCATCAAGTTCCTCGGTTACATAATGGCTGGTTGCACCTATTATTTTTACCCCTCTTCTGTATGCCTGGCCGTAAGGGTTTTCCCCGGCGAACGCCGGCAGAAATGAATGGTGTATATTTATTATACGGTTGGGAAATTTATCAAGAAATCTTTTTGAAAGTATCTGGCCGTATCTGGCCAGAACAATTAAATCGATTTTTTCTTTAATAAGCAAGTCAGCTGTTTTCTTTTCAGCCTTAAGCTTATTTTGCTTTGTAACCGGAAATTCAAAAAAACTTATGCCGAAATCTTTTACTATTCTTTTTGCATCAGGATGGTTGCTTACAACAAGCGGTATCTCGCAGCGCAGCTGCCCTTCCCTGTGGCGCAGCAGAAGGTCATGTAAACAATGCAGATTACGTGAAGCAAAGATTGCAACGCGCGGAGTGTCTATGCTAAAATTTAATGAATACCGCATATTAAACTTTTTGGCTAATACGGAAAACTCTTTTGCAATATTTTCCCGTTTTATGCTGAAATTCTTTAATGCCCATTCTATGCGCATAAAAAAAGTATTAGTCTGGCAGTCTATATGCTGGTCTGCGTGTTCGATGTTGCCGTTGTTTTTGTAGATAAAGGTAGAAACCTGGGCGGTGATACCCTTTTTATCGGGGCAGGAAATCAATAAAATCGCGCTATTCATAAGCCATTATTATATAATATTTCTAATTGAAATCAATAGTTTATTAATCCCTTTATTATAATTCTACGGGCAAACTACCGGCAAACAGGAAACGGCTGCCGCCTGCTTTAAAATGGGTGCTACGGTCGTGCGTGCCCAAGATTCTGCTATTTCCTTGCAAATAGATATTTTCTATGCTAATATCATTACACTTGCAGCAACAACCAGCGTGATTTTCCCGGAAAAATTGTTTAAGTTTCCAAACTGCAGGGCCTGCTGCCTGATTTTGACAAAGCAGGGAATATATGGTATCTCTATATGGTATCCTAAACAGGTGATTTTATGAGTAGAAAACTTAAAGTATATTTAAAACTGCACTGGATAAAAGTATCCTTGATTGCCGTCGGAATTATTGCGGTTATCCTTCTTTTTATCGTTGTTGCCGTAGGTTTATACCACTTTGCTACGATTGAATCTTTTTATAGAAAATGGTTATGGTCGCAAATGCCTTCCCAGATATTCCTCTATCTCGTTGTCGGTTCGATATCCGCAGCCATAAGCACATTTATATGGATTTATTTTGTTTTTGGCGGCGGCTTTGCACGAATGGGCCAGAAAAAAGTAAGGCCAGAAGAAGTTAATATCCGCTGGACAGATGTTGTCGGAATGGACTATGTAAAACGGGAAGTGTGGGAAGTAATAAGCCTGGTTAAAGACAGAGCCAAATTAAAAGCCGTTGGCGGACAGATTATAAAAGGTATTCTTATGGTAGGCCCTCCAGGATGCGGAAAAACTTATTTAGCAAAAGCAATTGCCACGGAAACAGGCCTTCCTTTTTTATCGGTTGTAGGAAGCGAATTTATCGGCATATTCGTAGGGCTTGGTGCGAGTAAATTAAAAAGCATATTTAAGAATGCCCGCACATTGGCAGAGATGCATGGCGGCTGCATAATTTTTATTGATGAAATTGATACTATTGCACGGCCGCGTACAGGAGACATTGGCGGCGGCGGAGCTGGAATAGATTACAACGCAACAGTAAATCAGCTGCTTACGGAAATAGACGGGCTTAAGCATAAAGAAACCAATATTATAGTTATAGGTGCTACCAACGTAAACGATGAAGAGCTGGATCCTGCTCTTATGAGAGCCGGAAGATTTGACAGGAAAATATATATTGACTATCCCCGCCTCGAAGATAGAAAAGATTTGTTCAGCTATTATTTAAGTAAAGTTAAATATGATAGAACAATCAGCATTGATGTTCTTGCTAAAAAAACAGTTTATTTTTCTCCTGCTGACATTGCCAATCTTGTGCGTGAAGCTTCGCTGGTTTCTGTGCGCAATAAAAATATGATGATTACGATGAAAGATGTATCAGAGGCCTATGACAGGGTTTTGTTTGGTTTAAAATCCAACTTCCAGCTGGTTGAGAAAGAAAAAATCTGGGTTGCTTACCATGAGGCCGGACACGCAATAATTGCGTATCTTAAAAACCCGGCAATGGAAGTTGTAAAAGCAACTATTATTCCAAGAAAAGGTTATTTGGGCTATGCTCATCCGGTTCCGCGTGAGGAGCTCCATATAGATACGCGCAATATGTTGCTTGGCGACATAAAGACAAGCCTTGCCAGCTATGTAGCCGAAAAAATAAAATTTGGTTCAACAGGAAGCGGCGTAACTGCTGATTTCGCAAGCGCTCTTAAAATAGCGCATGATATGGTGTACCGTTATGGCATGGGTAAGTCGGGAATTATGGGTAACTTTTATGGCGCAAGATGGTGGGGTAATCTCCCGTCATTTACGATATCTGAGAGTTTACGTAAAACAATGGATGAAGATGTTCAGGCGATATTACAGGATTGCCTGAAAGAAGTCGAAGAAACTCTTAACCAGGAAAGGGAATTATTGGAATATTTTGCTCAGGAGCTTCTTAAAAAAGGAGAGCTTGAGTATGATGAAATAGTAGAAGTGTTTAAAAAACATGGTAAAGAACGCAGTAAAGATTACACTCTTTAGTATTCTTCTAATATTTTTTTCTTCCTGCGATATATCCCCCACCTATTCCCGAAAAAATATAGAAAGCATAATTACTGATATCTGCAAGAAGGAATTTAACCTTGATGTGCGGGTATGGGGAATCGGCGATACTGTTTGGATATATGTTCCCCTTGAAGACCTTATCGGTAAAGATAATCAAATGGATAAAACTGTTTTGGAAAAAATGCGCTTAATCAATCTTTCTCTGGAACGGGCCATATTAAGCATGGATAAACCGCCAAAGTTTTATTCGTTTGTTGTTTCAGATATTAAAAATGGCATTGACGCATATTCTGTCGGTTTTATACCGGATATGATTAAGGCAAGGATAGACTTGATATCCCGAAATGACCTGGCCGAAAGAGGGGTTTTTTTAGTTTTTAACAATGCCAAAGCTTTAGGCGATACTCAGGGCGAACATATCATAAAGTATGATATGACCATGGGCGAATTTATTTCCTATCTTATCAAGCAGGATATGGAAAAGAAATTTGGAGCACCTGATATGAAGGATTACGTTAAAATAAATGACTTGCGCACGAAATACTACAAAGGAAAGCTTGAGATAGATTTTGATATTATGATAAAAAAATATACAGAAAAGTTGCCTTATCCTTTTGATGAAGCCCTGGCAATAACTAAAAAAATTTTTAGCGCCTATGATTATCCACAGGAAATAACAGAAATTACTATAAGCGATGTTTTCAACAAAAAATCCCGCCTTTACACCCGCAAAGCATTAATGGAAGAAAAATAAGTAATTGAAGAAGTTTGATTTAGCCGGAAAGATTTGTGTTTACGGGCAGCTATATAATTTCCACATTCCTGTTTTTTATCTTGAGCCGTTTTTCTGTAAATAGTTTTATGGCCCGCGGGTATAGTTTATGCTCCAGCTTATGAATTCTTTTTTCAAGGTTCTCCGGGGTTTCTCCTCTTTTGATTTTTATGGCTTCCTGTAATATCGCCGGTCCGTTATCCACTTTTTCATCTATAAAATGGACGGTAACGCCTGTTACCTTGCAACCGTATTTTAACGCCCGTTCAATTGCCCGCTCTCCTTTAAAGGCAGGCAATAATGCAGGATGAATATTAAGTATGCTATTATGAAATCTTTTTACAAAGCCAGTAGAAAGTATGCGCATAAAGCCGGCCAGGATAACAAGGTCGATATCTTCAGCTTTCAAAATCCTGATGATTTCCTTGTCGAACGCAGCTCTTGACCCGAATTTCTTAGGGTCGATAAACACATCTTTTATGTTATTGCGCCTGGCGCGTATTCTTGCGAAAGCATTGTATTTATCGGTAATTAAAACTTTTATGGAAGCTTTGATATATCCGCGTTTTGCGGCTTTAGCTATTGCTTCAAAATTACTTCCATTTCCCGAGGCTAATATTGCTATATTCACCCAGCCCCTCCTTTTTGCATGATATTATTATTTTTGCCCCAGCCCTTACTTGCGGAGAAATTTATTATACTTGTATGCATAAACATAATCTGTTTCGGAAGGGCTGGGTTCATATTTCTAATTTAACTCCTTTTTAAAATGCACTTCGTAGGGCATTTAATGCGTGCTTCCTCCATTGCTTCTCTGCTCTCCGCTTTTTTGTAATCAACATAAGAAAGGTTTTCGTTTAAATAAAACGCAGAATCTTTTACTCGTGTGCATATACCGCAGGAAATGCAACCGACCGGGCATACTGCTTTTGTGTCTTTTCCGGTATCGTGAGAGTTGCAGGCGACATAAGTATCCTGCGTTACGGGAATTAAGCTGAATAGATTTTTTGGGCAAACCTTTACGCATTTGCCGCAGGCTTTACACTTATCGCTGTGTATAACCGGTAGATTATCCTCAGACATTGTAATTGCTCCGAAAGGGCAAATTCTTGCACAAGTTCCAAAGCCAAGGCAGCCCCAAGTGCATTCTTTTTGCCCGCCTAAAACTAAATTTGCAAGTATGCAGTCCGTAAGCCCCTGATAGATAAATCTATCCTTTACTCTTTTTGCTCCGCCGTTACAATGCAGAACCGCTACGGTCCTTACTTTTTTTTCAAATTTAATGCCTAAAAGCGCGGCAATACGCTCTTTTGTTTCTTCGTTGCTAATCCGGCAGGCGTCTAGAGGCAATTTCCCGCTAAGTACACTTTCCGCAAACCCAAAACAGCCTGCTCCTCCGCATGCGCCGCAGTTTGAGCCGGGAAGCAATCCGTGAATTGCTTCAAGCCTGGCGTCGCTTTTAACTTTAAGCGATTTTGAGGCAATAGCCAGGCCTGCTCCGAATAAAAGTCCGAGCGTACCCAAAACCAAAATCGGTATTAATATTTCCATTAGAATTTAAACCCGTTAAATCCCATAAAGCTCATACTCATAATCGAAGCTATAATAAATGCAAGCGGAAATTCTTTGACGCATTTAGGGACGTTGCAAAAATCCAGTCTTTCTCTTATCCCGGACATTAAAAGCATTGCTATCATATAACCTATTCCTACACATATACCCTGGAAAACAGAATAATAAAAACTGCCGTTGATTGCCTTGCCGTTTGTAAAAAACATATCGATATTTAATACGGCAACACCCAAAACAGCGCAGTTAACAGTAATCAAAGGCAGGTAAATTCCAAAAAACCTGTATAAAGGCGGGCTTATCTTTTTGATTATCATTTCTACAAGTTGCACAAAAGTTGCAATAACCAATATAAAAGCAATTGTGCGTAGGTACGTAATATTAAAAGGTATAAGCAAAAAACGGTAAATGAACCAGGTGATTATTGAGGACATTGTAGTTACAAACATTACCGCAAGACTCATGGCCATGGCTGGTTTGGTTTCCTTAGAAATTGCTATAAAAGAGCATAATCCCAGGAAACGGGATAATATGACATTGTAGACAAATACCGCTGAGATAAAAATAGAGAGAAACTGCCCGATGTTCATCCAGCCCTTCCCCTTTCTTTTTTGGATTTATTTTTTTTCATAATACTTTTCGTGCAACTATATTTAATTATACTGTGTTTTGGAAGGGCTGGATTCATATTTTTTTATTTTTTAATAAACTAAACAACCCCATTAAAAGCCCTATGACCAAAAGTGCTCCTGACGGTAAAGCAAAGATAAACATAGGTTCGTAGCTTTTTATGATTTTATAACCGAAAAATGTGCCTAAGCCTAAAATTTCCCGTATACCGGAAATTAATAATAACGCCAGCGTAAATCCCAACCCCATGCCTAAGGCATCCATAATAGAATTTGATACGGATGATTTTGAGGCATACGCTTCAGCGCGGCCCAAAACTACGCAGTTTACAACGATTAACGGCACGTAAATACCAAGGGCGCGGTTTAAAGCCGGGCTGTAAGCTTTCATGAACAGCTCTGTTATGGTTACGAAAGTTGCGATAACTACAATATAGCAGGGAATTCTTATTTTATCAGGCACAATATTTTTAATTAAGGAAATAATAATATTTGAGCCGATTAAAACAAAAGTGGCGGCTATGCCCATACCTAAGCCATTGGTTAAGGCGGTTGAAATTGCTAACGTCGGGCACAATCCAAGCGCTAAAACAAACGTAGGGTTTTCTTTGATTATGCCCTTAATAAATTCTTTTGGCTCAAATTTCATTTTCCAAAAATCCTGTTTTTTGTGTAACGGTCAATAATGGGCGTTGCTGCGTTCATCATCAAAATTGCATATGAGACTCCCTCGGGATATCCTCCCCAGAGCCGGATAACCGCAGTTAGAATTCCGCAGCCGGCTGCAAAAATAATCTGCCCCTTTCTGGTTAAAGGCGAAGTTACATAATCGGTTGCCATAAAAAATGCTCCCAGAATCAATCCTCCGGAAAGAATGGAAAAAAGAAAATTGCCGCTGAATAAGCCTTTCGCGCCGAATATCCAGGAAAGCAAACCTACGGTTGCAATATATATTATAGGTATATGCCAGGAAATATATTTTTTTATCAAAAGGAACAAAGCTCCGGCCAAAAGGGCCAGTATGCAAACTTCACCTAGGCAGCCGCCGCGGTTTCCTAAAAATAAATCCCAATAAGAAATATCGGGAATAATTTTTCCTTCTTTGGCTATCATCAAGGGTGTGGCCGCGGTTATGGCATCATAACTAAAAGATTTAAATAAATTTATTCCTGCATTTAGAGGCTTCATAAAATCAGTCATATATTTAGGCCAGCAGGCCATGAGGAACACTCTGCCAACCAACGCCGGATTAAAAATATTCTGGCCCAAACCGCCGAATATTTGTTTGCCTATGGCAACAGAAAAAAATGACCCGATTACAACCAGCCACCAGGGAGAATTCGCCGGTAAATTATAACTAAGTAAAAGTCCGGTTAAGGCGGCGCTGCCGTCGGATAATGTAATTTTTTTCTTATTAAAATATTGCAGCAGGCCTTCGGTAGCCATTGCACTGATTACGCCCAGCAAAATTACCAATAATGCCTTAGAGCCGAAAATAAAAATTGCAGCAATTCCTGCCGGCAGGAGGCTTACGAATACAGACCACATTATTTTCGCGGCAGACTCATTTGTGTGTAAATGAGGAGAATATGAAACAGTTAATTTATTCACCCCGCCCCTCCGTTTAAAATTTTGGTTATCATATTTATTTTTCTATATTTGCTGTTGCCTATTATTAAATAACCTTTACCTCTTCCTTAAAGGAGGGGCTGGGTTCATTTAAGCATATTTTGTATTTTTTCCAACTTCTCCCCGACTGATTTAATTACTGCGCTGGAAGAAATAGTTGCCCCGCTTATCGCGGAAACTTGAGATATGTCGTTTGCACTTTTATTGATGAATTGTTTGCCGAAAGTTTCCTCAGCAACACGGCTGCCTAGCCCGGGGGTTTCATTTTGAGAAACCACTTTTATGGCGATAATTTTTTTCTGCATGGATACTCCTACCAGGGTTTCAATAGTGCTTGAGTATCCTTTCGCCTGCGCTTTAAATGCAAAACCAGTAAGCTTATCATTTTTATCATAGCCCCGATAATAAAGAATCTCATCTGCGGATTTAACCGGTTCAAAGCGGAGAGCCTGCGGTACAACCTGCTTTAGCGCTTCTTCGATTTCCTCTGCTCCTTGCTTTTCAATCTGTGGTTTGGTAAATGAATGCACCCCGGCTAAAAGCCCGCTTGCCACCAAACAAATAACACAAAGTATTAATCCGTATTTTAAAACTTCTTTCATTTTAAGGTTTTTATTTTTGCCTGTTTTATAGATTGAACCAGCCTGCGGCTAGTCGGGCACACATAGCTGCATAATCCGCATTCTATGCAATCTGCTGAGCCATAAATTGAAGCCTGCTCCCAGTTTTCGCTGCGCGAAGCAAGATCAATTGTGGTCGGCATAAGGCTCATGGGGCATTCTCTAACACAGTTACCGCAGCGGATGCACGGCCCCTCCTCGCTTAGCGAATAGTTTTTACTTAAAAATAAAAATCCTCCCGTTCCTTTCAAAACAGGATAGTTTAAGCTATCTAAAGCAATACCCATCATAGGCCCGCCGCAGATAATTTTTTTCGGCTCGGTTTTAAACTGTAATACACCCTTGTCAAATAGTTCGCAAATGGGTGTGCCGAGTTTTACCCAAACATTTTTGGGTGAAACCAAAGCATCGCCTGCAAAAGTTACCAGCCTTTCAATGAGCGGTTTATCGAAATAAACCGCTTCGTATACAGCGAAGCACGTTGCAACGTTATGCACGATACAACCCACATCTAAAGGCAAGGCCCCTGCCGGTACTTTCCGTTTTTTTATAGCATAAATCAGCTGTTTTTCCCCGCCCTGAGGATAAGCAGTTTTAAGTATCTTTAAAGAAAAATTCGGCAATTTATATTTTTTAAGGCTGAATGCGAGGTGAAGTTTTTTTATTGCCTCTGTCTTATTGCTTTCTACGCAAAAAACAACTTCACGGGGTTCAACTATTCTGCAAACTATATCTATACCTTTGAATATTTCATCCAGTTTTTCTACCATAAGCCTGTAGTCAGAGGCCAGGTATGGTTCGCATTCGCAGCCATTGATAATTAAAGTTTCTATTTTTTTAGGCGGGCTTAATTTTACATGCGTTGGAAATGCTGCACCGCCCATCCCGACTATTCCGGATTCCCTGATTATTTTTAACAGAGCTTCCTTGTCGAGGGCGTCTGCTTTTATTCGCAAAGTGAACTTATGCTCTTCTGCATCTATGGGCTCGGCAATAATGCACTTTGATTTTTTTAATACCGGGTGGTACCACTCAGCGATGCTTAAAATTTTTGCTTTCTTTGGCGAATGCAGCCTGCTTGATATAAAACCATCCTCCATAGCTATAGTTTGGGCGCATTCAACCATATCACCGGGTTTTACGCAAACTTGCGATGGTTTTCCGGTATGTTGTGACAGCGGCAGATAAAGGCGTTGGGGGGTTAAGAATTTTTCGCAGGATAAATTATGCTGTGGTTCCTTATGTTCTTCTATTTTAAGCATCAGGTTTTTCTCTTAAAAAAACATATGACAAAATCATAGTTATTATACCTACAGCGATAATTATTGTAAAGGGAGTGAATTTTTCTGCAAGGTATGATGCGATAAACATAAAAATAATAAAAGCTATATGGATTATTATTTCCAAAGAACTGAAAATTCTACCCCAGAATTTATCCTCGCTTTCTTTGTGTATTAACGTGTTTACTGCGATAACTACCGGGGATGCAACGAGGCCTAGGATAAAACAGGAAGCAAAAGCGAAAAGCTTGTAGGGATAGAATTTTAAAAGTATAACAAAGGTAATCAGGTATAGGCTTGAAGATAATAAAGAAAGATTTATCGTCTTTCGTATCGGCACGTTTGCTCCGATTTTTCCGTAAAAAAGAGAGCCGATAAATAATCCGGCTCCGCTTCCTACCGCAAGCCAGCCAAGAGCGAATGTTCCGGTTGACAGTGTTTGTTGTATGAAAACAATAAAAACAGTGTATAGGGATCCGATTAAGGCAAAAAGAATAAACTGGACTTTTGCTGCGTAGAGCGTTTCTTTCGAGCTTAATATATATTTTAATCCTTCGTGTATTTCATAAATAAACGAATTTTTAACTTTTATAATTGCGTCTTTGCCTAATTCCAGGATATCTTTCGGGTCAAATTTAGCTTTTTCCTGCGCCCGCATTAAGCTTATTAATACTCCGGAAATTACAAATGTTATGGCATTTATATAAAATGCCTGTTCAACGCCCCATTTTTCAACAATCATTCCTCCAAAGCCGAATCCCAGAACGGCCGCTATGGTTGCTGTTACGGAAACCAGGGAGTTAGTCATAAAAAAACTTTCTTTTTCAACCAAAGAAGGAATGACTGCCATTTTAGCCGGAATAAAAAATCTTCCAACGCAAAACGACAAAAAAATCAGAAAATATACCAGGGGCATGGAATGAAATTTGGAAACCGCTACCGGGATAAGAAAAATAAACAGAGAACGCAAAAAATCGCTTATATACATTGTTTTGCGTTTATCCCATCTATCAACGTAAACTCCGGAAATCGGAGAGATTAAAAATACCGGAATTATTGCCAGGCTGAACATTTTAGCCAGCCCCAGCGAAGAACCCGGGTTTATTTTATAAACAAGGCCGATTAAAGCCATCTGCGTGAGCCGGTCTCCGAATTGCGCAATAATCTGGCTTATCCAGAGAAAAACAAAATTTTTACGCCGTAGTATTTTTAAATATCCTTGTATCATAAATATAGTCTTTGCCCCGTCTTTCGTAAAAGCCCACGAGAGGGGTCGAACCTCCGACCTGCGCTTTACGAAAGCGCTGCTCTACCAACTGAGCTACGTGGGCGCGGTAGACCAAAGACAAATAGATTGTAACAAAAACAGAAGTATATCACAAGAAAACTTTTAATGAGCACAGTATTTTTCAAGTGCAAAGCACGACGAAAAAACACTAGTGCGAATTAACCCAGCACTTATTTTTGAAAGTATGTTTAAAGTAAATTCAAAACAGCTGGCTAGCCATGAATGCTTTATACATGAACATAATGTTGTTACAAAAATAAGTGCTGGGTAAATTCAGTCTAACATTTTTTTTGCGCGGCATGCCTTAAAAAATGTTGGCTTCATTTAAAAAAATACTTGCAAGAGCAGTTAAATGTTGTTACATTTATAGTATAAACATATGTCAAACAAAAAAATAAATTTAACAACACCGTATTACTTAATTTACGAAAGTAAATTATTAAAAAAATTGAAAATAATTGAACGCATAAAAAAATCATGCGGCGCTAAATTTGTGCTGGCGTTAAAATGTTTTTCTGCGTGGAGCGTCTTTCCTCTTCTAAACAAATACCTGGATGGGACAACGAGCAGTTCATTGTATGAGGCACGTTTAGGGTACGAAAAATTTGGAAAAGAAGTCCATGCTTACAGCGTTGCATATAATCTTTGCGAAATAAAACAGATAAGAAAATATGCAGACAAAATAATCTTTAATTCCATATCGCAGCTTGCAATGTTTCGCCGGTATGCAGGCAGCATGGAAGTTGGATTAAGGGTTAATCCGGGGGTGAGTTTTTCCTGTTTTGATTTAGCAAACCCAGCCAGGCGCTATAGCCGGCTTGGAGTTTTTAGCAAAAAAGAAATATCAAACGTAACCCCGCGCCTTGACGGAGTTATGTTTCATTTTAATTGTGAAAATAATGATTTTGAAAATTTTTCCTCAAACATTGATTTTATCAGCCGCAAATACGGTGATTTGCTTAAAGAGTTAAAATGGGTGAGTTTTGGCGGCGGCATTTATTTTACCAAAGAGGGCTACCCGGTAGATAAGTTTTGTAAAAAAATAAATGAATTTAGCAGAAAATTTTCCGTGCAGGTATACTTTGAGCCGGGTGAGGCAGTTATTACCCAAACAGCAGAACTTGTAACGAAAGTATTGGATATCGTCCATAACGGTATAGACATTGCGATAGTTGATTCCTCTGTTGAGGCGCATATGCTGGATTTGCTTACGTATAGGTTAAACGCAAAAATAAAGTCTGAAGATACCGGGCGCTTCAGATATCAGATTGCGGGACGTTCCTGTTTAGCCGGAGATGTGTTTGGCACATATCGGTTCAATGCCCGTTTAAAGATAGGAAATGTTTTGCATATTAATGATGCAGCCGGTTACACAATGGTTAAAAAAAATTGGTTCAACGGCCTTTCAATGCCGTCAATCGTTGTAAAAAGGCTGAACGGCACAATTGATGTAATCCGTAATTTCAATTATAATGACTTCGTGAACAGCTTATCGTAAAGATTAATTAACAGGAGGATAAATTAAGATGAAAAAAAATTTACTGATTATTGGTGCTGGGGGTGTGGCTGAAGTAGCTGCTCACAAATGCGCCCAGAACAATGATATTTTAGGAGATATCTGCATTGCATCCAGAAAACAAAGCAAGTGCGATGCGATAATCGAAAGCGTTAAAAGAAAAAACCACCTGAAAGATAAAACCAAAAAACTATATTCGCGCCAGATAGATGCGCTGGATATACCGGCTACCGTAAATTTGATAAAAGAAACAAATTCGGAAATTGTAATCAACCTTGCTCAGGCCTATGTGAATATGTCTGTGCTTGAGGCCTGCGTTAAGGCAGGTGTGGCCTATATGGATACCGCGATACATGAAGAGCCGAATAAGGTTTGCGAAGATCCGCCCTGGTATGCAAACTATGAATGGAAAAGAAAAGACCGCTGCAGGAAAGCAGGTATTACGGCAATACTCGGCGCTGGGTTTGACCCGGGCGTAGTAAATGCCTATTGCGCTTATGCCGTTAAGCATCTTTTTGATAAAATCGATACGATAGATATATTGGATGTAAACGCAGGAAGCCACGGTAAGTATTTTGCAACTAATTTTGACCCGGAGATAAATTTCAGAGAATTTAAAAAAGTCTGGACCTGGATTGACAGAAAATGGGTCCAGGAAAAGGTGCACTCAATAAAGCGGGTGTATGATTTTCCTGTTGTGGGAAAGCAGACTGTTTATTTGAACGGGCACGACGAACTTCATTCTCTGTCAAAAAATATAGATGCAAACAGCATCAGATTTTGGATGGGATTTAGCGATCATTACATAAATGTATTTACTGTTCTTACCAACCTGGGGCTTACTTCGGAAAAGCCGGTTAAAACCGCGGAAGGCGTTGAAGTGGTTCCTTTAAAAGTGCTTAAGGCGCTGTTGCCGGATCCTTCTTCCCTTGCGCCTAACTATACCGGGAAAACCTGCATAGGAAATCTTATAAAAGGCAAAAAAGACGGTAAGAATAAAGAAATTTTTATCTACAATGTTTGCGACCACGAAGCTTGCTATAAAGAAGTAGAGTCCCAGGCAATTTCTTATACTGCCGGCGTTCCTCCGGTTGCCGCAGCAATTTTGATTGCGACAGGCGCTTGGGATGTTAAAACTATGGTCAATGTGGAAGAGCTCAATCCGGATCCGTTTCTCGAATTGTTGGATACTATGGGGCTGCCTACAGAAATTTGCGAGACAGGAATCAAAAACTTTTTCCGTCCAGAAAGCTGTTTGCGGAAAGCTTTGAAATTATTTTAAAAAAAATCTTGCAAAGGCCCTTAAAATATGTTATAAAAAAATTAATTGAATTTTTTGTAAAAAGTTAGAACGTTTCGAAAAATAAAAAAATGACAACGCAAAAATATTTAGTAAGCGAAGAAAGCACAAGTTCAGCGCCAGTTCTTTGCGCTACGCGCAGTTCGACTTGTGTGCTTGAAAATCGTGCGCTTTCAAATGGTTTAAAAAGGAGAATAGACGAAATGGAAAAAAAAGTATTTGGGTATGAATTGGTTATGGATCTTTCCGATTGCGACCTTTCGGTTATGAGTTCTAAAAAGAAGCTCACAGAGTACGTTAATAAGCTTTGCAAACTTATTAAAATGAAAAAATACGGCAAGGTTCAATTACCGTATTTCGGACTCGAGAAACCTCAGACAAAAGGCTATTCGCTTTTGCAATTTATTGAAACTAGCTCAATTACCGGGCACTTCTCTGAGTATTGGCGTAAATCCTACATAAATATCTTTTGCTGCAAGCCTTACAACCACCGCCTTGCAGCAAATTTTACAAAAGAATTTTTCGGAAGCAAGCACGCCAAAATTCGTTTCCTCGTGCGCTAAGCCTTTCCGTTAGCCTAAGATATTTCAATAATCGTTAATCCTTGCGGCATTTGGGGGGTAAGTTTTTCCTGCAATTTCTCGGCGGTTATTTTTTCGGTAAAATAAAGAGTTATCTCTTCTCTCCCGGCCACACCAAGCTTAAGAGCTCTTCCGAAACTCATTTTAACGCGCGGATTGAATCCTTGAGTGTAATATAAGGGCAAATCCGCTCTTCTTAGGGCGCGTGTGAGTATTGAGGCAAGGTCAAGCTGAGAAAAATAGATCATATCCCCGCTTTTTTCTAATATTAACCTGACAGCAAATTTTTCTATCTGCATTTAATCATCCTTATTTTTTACAGCAAGATGTTTTAGAGCCCTCAATAAAAGACCAGGGAAAATTTTCATTTTTGCTTTCAAGGTAAGTTCTGTAGTCGATGCCACACTCCTCCATTGCATTTTGCCATACCTGCCAGTTCTCGGCGATATTATAGCCGGAAGCCCCAAACACCTTCATAATCACAGAGGAAAAATTTCTGTCAGCGCGCGATAGTATTGCTTCCAGAATGCTTTTTGTGGTTTGCGATATGGAAACGTTGATGTTACGCCTTTTACGCAAACTGCTTAAAACGAGCTTTATCTTTTCTCCCAATACTTCTTCCCGGCACATCCATGCTCCCTCCCACAACGAGAACGGTTTTGGCACAAAAATATTAATACTTACGTTAATTGAAAGTCCGGTGTAAGACTGCAGTTTATCCAGAAAAGTTGCAATTGAAAGCAGGTCTTCGCCGGTTTCTTCAGGAAAGCCTATCATAAGATACAGTTTTATTGTTCTTAAATTCAATGATTTAATTATTTTTGCCGCCTCAAATAACTTATTTGCATCAATTTTTTTCCCTAATTTTTCCCTCAGGCTGTCGCTTGCTGCTTCAAGAGCAACCGTAAGCGATGTCTTTTTCAAGAAAAGCAGTTTACGGTATAAATTGCCAAGCGAGTCATCAATTCTTAGAGATGGCAGTGATAAGCCTACGCGTTTGGCTTTAAACTCTGAAATTAAAACATCCAGCAATCCCTCTATATCTGAATAATCAGAAGCACTTAGGCTAAGCAATGAAAGATTTTCGTACCCGCTGTTTTTGTAAATAGTTTTTGCGATATCGTAAATTGTTGAAATCTTTTTTTCGCGGTAAGGCTGGTATAACTTTGTTGCCTGGCAGAAAACACAAGCATTTGGGCAGCCTCTTGCAATTTCTATAGGCACGCGGTCATGTATTATCTGGGTGTGAGGAGTGAGCCAGTTTAGCGGATAGAAACTTTTATCCAAATCTTTTACATAAACTCTTTTAAGCGGAAATTGAGCAAATTTGTATAATTTGTCGAACTCATACTTATTAAAACGGATATTTACGCTATAAAATTGCGGAACGTAAAAACCGTCAATTTCTGAAAGGGCTTCTAACCTTGCTTTTTTATCTTTGTTTTTCCTGAATATTTCTACAAATTTACCTATTCCCTCTTCAAACTCGCCTAAATAAAAGAAATCGACAAACTCCGCAAGAGGCTCAGGATTCGCTATACCGCCTGCAAAAACTATCAATTCTGGCCGTTCCTTTGCCTTAAGCGGTATCCCTCCAAGCTTCAATATCTTTAAAAAGTTTATGGAATTTAATTCGCAGGATAGATTAAACCCTACTGCTTCAAAATTATCCAGGGCTGTCTTGGTTTCAAGAGAAAAAAGTTTGGTATTACTATTCAGCAAAGCTGTGGCTAAATCTTCGCCGGGAAGGAAAACTCTTTCGCAGGCTATATCGTCAAAAAAATTAAACATGCCGTAAATTATGCGCAGCCCCAGATTGCTCATTCCTACTTCGTATAAATCAGGATAGGATATGCAAATGGGGATTTTGTCCCGGTGGGATTTTTTAACGGCATTTAATTCGTTGCCGATGTACCGCTGTGGTTTTTGGACCGAACAAAAATCAATCATTGCCTGTAGATGTTAAGAAAAATTCCAAGAAGCATAAAACTTACAAGTAAGTGCGTTCCGCCGTAGCTTATAAACAGCAAAGGTATTCCGACAACCGGAAGTATTCCGAGAGTCATCCCTATGTTTATAAAAATATGTATGAAAAACAGGCAAGCCATTCCAATCAAAAGCAGCTGTGCAAAATTATCTTTTTTATACCGTGCGACAAGAAGTATATTGTTGATTATAAATATATATATCATAAGAAGTATTATTGCCCCCAAAAACCCCCACTCTTCCGCAATTACAGTGAATATAAAATCTGTATGGCGTTCAGGCAAAAAATTGAACTGGTTTTGGGTTCCGGAAAGAAAGCCTTTGCCGAAAAACTGCCCTGAGCCTATTGCAATTTTTGATTGTATTATGGTGTACCCCGCCCCAAGAGGCTCTGCGTTCGGATTAATGAACACTATCAACCTTTTTTTCTGATAATCTTTAAGGTGGTTCCACGCAAACGGCGAAAAAATAAGCGCAGCAATTATCAGGGCCACAAAATATCTTTTTTTGTTGCTGCTTGCAAACCCCATCAGGAAAAACAGAAAAACAAGGACTAAAGCCGTTCCTAAATCCGGCTGCTTGACTATAAGTAAAACGTTTAACATTAAGACGGAAAATGGCGCAATAACGCCTTTTAAAAAACCTTTATTCACTTCAGAAGAAAAAACCCTCGCCAGGAAAAAAATAGTTATGATTTTTGATAATTCAGAAGGCTGAAAGTTAAATCCACCTATGTTTAGCCAGCGTTGCGCGCCTAACGCGCTTCTACCGAACAAATCAACGGCAATCAATAAGCAAATATTTATTCCGTATAATATGTATGCGAAATCAAAATATATCCGGTAATTTATCAATGAAAAAAGCATGAGAATTATCCAGGAAATTATAATCCACATAATTTCTTTATAGAAGATCCCCTGATCGGTAAATGCTCCTCCCTGATGCAGGCTGCTGTAGATAGAGCTTAAACTTAAAATGGTAAGCAATATCAGGCAGGTAATAATTATTTTTGCCGGTTTAAAGCCTGTTCTGAAATGTAAAATATTGTTAAACATTTTTATAGTAGTTTCTGTTCCTTAAGTTTTTCAAGAAAAGAATAAGCTACTTTAAGCGCTTCATAGCTTGAGCCGCCGTTTTCGAGAAATACGCATATTGTGTATTTTGGCGCATCTGCCGGAAAGAATCCGACAAACCAGCCATGGGGCCGCCCATTTGTTTGAGCGGTTCCGGTTTTTCCTGCAATTGAAAGATTAAGAGGCTCCAGCATGCGCGCAGTGCCTTCATCGCTTTCAACTACCCCCCGGAGAGCTTTCTTAACGATTGAGATATTTTGCAAGGAAACATCAACCTTAGTGCTTTTTGGTTCCGTAATTTCCATATTGTCTATCTTTTTGATTAAATGAGGTTTAACTAGGTAGCCTTCGTTTGCAAAGACATTGGTAGCACGCATAATCTCTATAGGAGAACATTCCGTATAGCCCTGTCCTATCGATAAATTTAGTGTGTCGCCTAAATACCAGCGGTTTTTCAGTTTTATGCTGGATACTGGTATGGTTCCTTTTTTTTCATAGGGAAGGTCTATCCCTGAAATAGAATTTAGCCCAAGTTTTTCTGCATAATTTGCCATAATCTGCCTGCCAAGCGTAATGCCGACGTTATAGAAATATACATTACATGAGTGGGTTAATGCATCATACATATTTTCTTCGTTGTGTACATTTTCACATTCAAACTCAGCTTTTCCTATGTTAAGTTTACCCCTGCATATAAAGGTTGTGGATGGTTTAAGTTTGTTTTCCTCTAAACCCGCTATGGCTGCTATAGGTTTAAAAGTTGAGCCTAATGGAAATGTTGATTGTATTGCCCTATTTTGCATGGGATTATTTTTATCGTTCAGGAAATTGCTTATTTCATCCCTTCCTTTAACGAAACTGTTTGAGTCAAATGATGGATAAGAAACCAATGTAAAAATTTCGCCGTTTTTTGAATCCATAACAATAAGCGCGCCTTTTTTTCCGGAAATCGATTCATAGGCAGCTTGCTGCATTTTAGAGTCAATAGTCAAATATATGTCTTTGCCGCGGGCAGAGTTGAGCTTACCCAAGAAACCTACAATTTTTCCGCTTGAATTAACTTCAATAAGGTCTCCGCCGTCAACTCCGCGTAAATAATCGTCATAATATTGTTCTATCCCCGATATACCTATGCGCTCATTAGGCGAATACCCATATTTTTTAAGGCGTTCGGAAAAGCTTCCGGCATCTTTTACGTAACCCAAAAGATGCGCTGTTTCGTAAGGAAAGGCATAGTATCTTTGCGGTTGCGGATCAATAAGGACTTCATTTGCGAACTTTTCTTCTATGCGGAAAGCCTCCTTCTTTTCTATGTCAGCAATTACATCTACCGGAGTAAAAAAATTTTGAAACTTGCGGCTGTAATTTCTATCCAAAGATTTTATTTTTAAACTGCAAAATTTTGCAAGTTCACCCAAAAGTGCTTCTTTATTGTTTTTTATTTGGTATGGAATCACAGCAATATTAAAAGAAGGCCTGTCGTACGCAAGAGCAATCCCGTTTCTGTCGAAAATCTTCCCACGGATTGAACGTTCCGGTATTACTCTTACATAGTTATTTTTTGCACGGGCAAGATAGTAGTTGCCTTTTACTATTTGATAATAAAGCAAAGATATGCAAAGTATAAGAAATGCTGTAATGTAAATACGTTTAAGGAAAATTATAAAATTATCTTTATTGGAAGACATTGTTGTTTTTCGGTTCGTTATAGAGCCATTGCTGAAATAAACGGTTAACCAGAAGAAAGATAATGGATGAGTGTATAAAGAATAAAAACGAAAAGAAATAAACAGCTCTGCTTATGTGAAAATTATTTACGATAATATGCACCAAAAGTGCTCCTAAGAAAATCAAAATTTTTACTGCTTTCCCATGGAAATTGCGCAGAAAATAATGAATCAATACGGCAGCTATGCTGAATTCAAATAAACTGAAATTTGTCGTATCGTTGCAAATTACATCTTTAAGGTAGCCAAATCCTGCGGAAAAAAGAAAAGATATTTTTAAAGGATAATTTAAACAAATTAATATAACCCCGAGAAAGGTAAATTCGGTAATCAGCGAATAGGCGAATGGTTTTGCAGTATCCATCAGAAAAAAAATAAGCAGCACCAGAAGCGCTTTGAGGTTCTTCTCTCTCATTTTATTATAAAAATTTTCTTTGTGAGCGGATTTTGGCTGAAAAGCCGGACATCAACATCCAGAAACAGCCCATTTTTATTTTCATTGATTTTTCGAACGCGGCCTGCGTATATAGGATAGGACAGGAGAGGTATTTTAAACCATACTATATCATTAAGCTTTACATTATCGCTTATGTCTATGTATTGTATTTTTACCGCATCAAGCCCTCCGGATAAAAGCCCCAGGGCATCACTACCTATGTAAACCGGAAGGCTAAATTCCGGGTCGTCTATCAGCATGAGGCGCGAAAAATTATTTCTAACTTCAACCAGTTTCCCTATTAAAAACCCGTCGCTGTCTACGGCAAACATCCCTTCTTTGAGGCCTTTGTCTTTGCCCGCATTTATTACGGCCAGCCTTCTCCAGATTGAGGGGTTAAACGACGCTATCTCAACCCCGGTTAGTTCCATTTTTTTATCTTCCTTAAAATTCAATGCTTTTTTTAATTTTTCATTTTCATCAGCCAGGGTTTGGCTTTTCCTAACGGCCAATAAGAGCGCAAGATTTTTCTTTTTCAATTCTTCGATGACTTTTGAGGAATTTTGGGTAGATAGAAGGCGCTGGTTGGAAAAAGACATTAAAAGGTTCGCGATAAAACTTCTAAAGGGCAATACCAGAAGTAATGCGAACAGCAAAAAAAGCCCTAGATATTTAGATGTGATTTTAGAAGGTGGATACAAGAGAAATCTTCTTTAAAAATCTGGGGTCTTCAAGTATTTTACCCGTCCCCAGGGCAACTGATGTTAAAGGGTCATCTGCGACGAAACAGGCAAGGCCGGTTTGTTCTGAAACCAGTTTATCCAGGCCTCGCAGTAATGAGCCACCGCCGCAAAGCACTATTCCTTTTTCAATTAAATCAGCTGCGAGTTCCGGCGGGGTTCTTTCAAGTGTTACTTTTGTCGCTTCTATTATTTCTTTTAAGGGGATCTGCAGGGCTTCACGGACCTCTTCCGAGTTTATTCTGATGAATTTCGGAAGCCCTGTAATTAAGTCACGCCCCCGTACCTCCATGGTAAGTTCCTCTTCCAGCGGCCAGGCAGAGCCAATTTTAATTTTTATTTCTTCGGCTGTACGCTCGCCTATCATAAGGTTATAAGCTTTTTTCATATGCTCGATAATTGCATCGTCCATTTCGTCTCCGCCGACCCTTACAGAACGTGCATAAACTGCTCCGCCCAGAGAAATTACAGCTATTTCTGTTGTGCCGCCGCCTATATCAATAACCATACTGCCTTGAGGCTCTGTTATGGGAAGCCCTACGCCTATTGCTGCAGCAAGGGATTGTTCAACGGGAATAACCTCTCTTGCGCCGGCTTTTAGGGCGGAATCTTTTACCGCGCGTTTTTCAACTTCTGTGATTCCCGAAGGCACCGCTATTACTATTCTTGGCCGCCGGAAACTGCTGAATATGTTTGGCGGGTTAACTTTGTTTATAAAATAACGAAGCATTTCTTCGGTTACGTCAAAATCCGCGATAACTCCATCTTTCATCGGCCTTATTGCGGAAATGCTCCCGGGAGTTTTGCCAAGCATGCGCTTAGCTTCTTCTCCTACGGCAAGCACTGCTCCGCTATTTTTGTATATTGCAACAACTGACGGCTCGCAAAGAACAATTCCTTCTCCACGCAAATAGACAAGGGTTGTGGCTGTGCCTAAATCAATACCGATATCGTTGGAAAAAGCGCCAAGAAGATTGCTTATGATTCTGGTAGATGAGTTGATGAATTTGACTATTTTCATTTTAAGTTAATTATAGCAATGATAACAAACGCTTACTCACTTGTCAACGATATTCCGTTTATTTTATATAGCGCCCGCTTTAGCTTAGCTAAAGCGCAATGTTATTCCTTAAGTATTGCTCCGGTTGACGCGGAGGTAACCATTTTTGAATATCTATAAAGATAGCCAGATTTTACCTTTTCAGGTAAAAGTTTCATTTCTTTTTTCCTTTTTTCTATCTCGGCATTGCCTACGATTAGGTTAATTTTACGTTTGGCAATATCGATGTGTATTGTGTCGCCATTTTTTATGTAAGCAATCAAGCCTCCAAGGGCTGCTTCAGGCGAAACGTGCCCAATGCAAGGCCCGCGGGTTCCTCCGGAAAACCTGCCGTCAGTTATAAGCGCAACACTTTTATGTAAGCCCATGCCAACGAGAGCGGATGTCGGCGAGAGCATCTCTCTCATTCCCGGGCCTCCGCTTGGCCCCTCATATCTTATGACAACCACATTGCCCTTTTTTATTTTATTGTTTAAGATGCTTTCTATGGCTTCTTCTTCTGAATCGAAAACGCAAGCTGTACCTTTAAATTCAAGCATATCAGGTTCAACCGCTGATTGTTTCACTATTGCGCCTTCAGGTGCCAAATTTCCGTAAAGAACAGCTATCCCGCCTTCTTTGCGGTAAGCATTATTAAGCGGCCGTATAACTTCGCTGTCGTAAATAACGGCTGCTTTAGCTATTTCGTGAGTTTTTTTGCCGCACACCGTGGATGTGTTATTTATTTGCTTTACGAATCTTTTTAAAACAGCAGGTATGCCTCCGGCGTTATCGAAATCCTCCATATAATATTCCCCTGCCGGTTCAAGTTTTGCAATATTAGGTATTAGTTTGCTTATTCTATCGAAATCTTTAAGGCTAAGCGGCACTTTTGCTTCTGAAGCTATAGCCATAAGATGCAGAACCGTGTTGCTTGAGCCGCCCAAAGCCATGTCAACGACAATAGCATTTTCCAAAGATTTTTTAGTTACAATATCTTTTGGCTTCATGTCATCTTTAACCAGGTCGACTATACATTGGCCGCTTTCGTAAGCAATCCTTGTTTTTCTGCTTAATACTGCAGGTGTTGAGCCACAATACGGCAAGGATAGGCCTATTGCCTCTGTAAGGCACGCCATAGTGTTGGCCGTGTATAATCCCTGGCATGAGCCGCACGATGGGCATGCTTCGCATTCAATTGTCCTTAATTCTTCTTTGCTGATGGTCCCTGCCTTTGCTCTTCCTACAGCTTCGAACGTGTCGCGCACAAGAGCAAGGCGTTTTTTTCCAAAGTGTCCGCCGAGCATTGGTCCTGCTGTTACGACAATTGCAGGGATGTTAATGCGTAACGCCCCCATAATCATTCCCGGGGTAATTTTATCGCAATTAGTAAGAAGTACTAAACCATCCAGGCTGTTTGCGGATGCCACTGTTTCAATAATATCCGCGATAAGTTCTCTTGAGGGCAGGGAATATTTCATGCCTGAATGCCCCATGGCAATACCGTCGCAAATGCCCGGAACGCCAAAAATAAAAGGCGTACCGCCTTTGTTTTCTATTCCTCTTTCTATGTAGCGCTCTAAAATACGCATATTGGTGTGCCCCGGGATAAGGTCGGTAAAGGAAGAGGCAATGCCAATAAAAGGCCTTTCCAGATGGGAAGAAGAAAGCCCTGTTCCGTACAGAAGGGCGCGATTAGGAAGCCTTTCAATTCCGTTTTTTATTTTGCTAGAGCGCATTATCCCTCCTTAATGAACACATCATTTTTTTCAAGTGCGAAGCAACGTAGAAAAAAATGATAGTGCGAATTAACCCAGCACTATTTTTTGCAACAACATTATATTCGTCATTGAATATCTATGGCAAAACAATTCTTTTAAATCTATTTCAAACATACTTTCAAAAATTAGTGCTGGGTAAGTTCAGCTACGCAACTTTTCGGCGCCTGTGGCTTGAAAAGTTGCTGCTTCACTTAGTCTGCTCCTTCAAGCTCGCCAAGGTCTTTTTCTTCTTTGAGGAAATTTTCTTTTTTCTTTTCTACCATAACCGGTTTCACATACTCGTTTACGAAGTTTTTTGTGTCTTTTATGCGCAGTTTGTCAAAAAGAAAAGAAAATTCTTCTTCTAATATGCTTGATATTTTTTCACGCCATTCTTTGGGCAGTGAATGTATTTCTTTCTTGAACGGCCCTAATGCACTTTTGCGTGTTTTATATATAAATTGGTCGTTCGTCATGTCGGGCTTTTTTTCTGCAGCACAATTTGTATGCAGCCATGCATAAATTTTTTCCTTAAGAGGCAAGGGCAGATAATCATAAACGATATTCTGGAATTGTGTTGCTAAGTGTATCTCGGCGCAGCCCACTTCAGGGAAAGTATGAAATGCTTCGTTGGGCAATGTGGAAGCACCGTGCTGCACTGCTCCAGCCATACCATAATCAATTCTCGCAATTTCCGAAAGCTTTTTAAGCGTATCAAAATCTATGCTTACTTTCGCAATTGAGCCGTCAGGAAGTACTACTCCTCCGTGGGAAGTGCCTGTTTGTATGCTTATCTTTGAAATCCCTTTTAAATTTTTAATCGCATTACGGTAACCTTTAAGATATGCGTGCAGTTCATCCGGTGTAGAGTTCTTTCCGCCTACCTCTCCAATCTCACCGCCTATGGAAATTTCAATCTTTTTTGGCTGAAGGTTACGGATATGTTTTGTGAGCTCTGCGCAAACCTCGTAGTTCAGTTTTTGCTGTTCATCAAGATTTTGCTTTGATAAATCAACAAGAGTGGAAGTATCAATGTCGATGTTGTAGAAAGAGCAATCAATTGCTTCTTTTATCAGCTCTTTAAGAGGATTAAGCTCTTTATCTTTATCCTGAAGGTAGCTTTTTGCCTTAACCTGGAAATGGTCTCCCTGTATAAAGATAGGGCCTTTGTAATTCTCTTTTATTGCAGCGAGTATGAGAACCGATGAATATTCCAGCGGCCTTTGGTCCGTGTAGCCGATTTCGCTTTTTGCAATTTCGAAAATAAACGCTCCGGCATTTATTTTATTCGCTGCACGATAAACTGCCCGCGCTAAATCGTAAGTAAGTGTTCTTATATTCATAGCCGGTACAGTAAAACCGCCAAAAGCGTCTTTTCCCCTTGCTTCATATAAGCCTTGTATGGATGAAGGTATTACCCCTAAACTTAAACCGGCATTATATGCTACAAAGTAGCATAGCCGTTTCATATGATTAGAATCAGAAAGTATAATTGTGTCGATTAAATCATCGACTATTTTTTTCCGGAAAAAATCAGGATTTTTTATTTCGATTTTTCCGTCTTTCTCAATAAGCGTTTTCCCGTCGAAAAGCTGTGATTCATTCTGGTAAATCATTTTTCCTCCTTTTAGCGTAAATTTTTCTAAGTGAGAATTTTAATTAATCTATAGTAAGTTTCAACTTCCATATCTTTTGGTTTTATTGCTTCTTCCAGCGGGAGTTCTATAAAATTCATATTTCTAAGTGCTACGCATTTGTCGGTTTGCCCGTCTCTAAGCATTTCTACTGCCATGCTTCCGTATCTTGCAGCAAGTATTCTGTCGCCTGCTGTGGGCCGTCCCCCACGCTGTATATGGCCTAAAACAACTATGCGCGTTTCAAGCTCAGTTATTTGGGTTATTTTTGCTGCTACGTCACTGGCGTGAGCTTTACCTTCGGCGACAATAATTATCCAGCTTATTTTACCGCGGATATTACCTTCGGTTATTGCTTCACATATTTCTTCGATGTCGAAATCGCGTTCCGGAACCAAAACTTCTTCGCATCCCCCGGCAAGCGCAACCCGAAGAGCAATATAACCGCAGTCTCTGCCCATAACTTCTACAACAAATATTCTCTCAAGGGAATCCGCTGTATCGCGTATCTTATCAAGCGCATCTAGCGCAACATTAACTGCGGTATCTGCGCCTACACAAAAATCAACGCCGTTTATATCATTGTCTATTGTGGCTGGTACGCCTATAACCTTTACCCCGTATTTAGAAGCCAAAATATGAGCAGCCGTAAGTGAGCCATTGCCGCCAACAACTATCAATCCGTCCAGGTTGTTGTTTTTTATTGTCTGAAGAGCTTTTAGCTGCCCTTCTTCCGTCATAAAACGTTTTGAACGGGCAGTTTTTAAAATTGTTCCGCCAGAGTTTATTATTCCGGAGACAGACCGCCTGTCAAAAATTTTTGTTTCTCCGTTTATCAAGCCTTCGTAACCCTTGAATATGCCAACTGTCTCTATACCGTAAGAATCAGCAGTTCTTACTATAGACCGTATGCAAGCATTTATGCCAGCGCAATCCCTTGTTAATATGCCTATGCGTTTCACTTAAACTCCTTGCTCATTTTTAATTATTAATTCAAAATTAATAATTTGTACTTATGTACCCATTTCCCAGCTTGCGAGATACTTTTCTTGCTCTTTTGTCAGTTTGTCTATCTTTATACCCATTGCTTTTAGTTTAAGGGCAGCTATATTTCTGTCGATATCATCCGGCACTTTAAATACGTTTTTTTCCATGCACCTGTGATTTTTGGCGACATATTCTGCGCTTAATGCCTGGTTGGCGAAAGACATATCCATTACCTGCGCAGGATGCCCTTCTGCAGCAGCAAGATTTATCAGTCTTCCTTCGCCGAGAAGGAAAATCCTCTTCCCATCCTTTAAAGTGTATTCTTCGACAAAGTCACGAATGACTCTTTTTGCCTTGCTTAAAGCCTCCAGAGCTTTTATGTCAATTTCAACGTTGAAATGTCCTGTATTTGCTACGATTACCGCATCTTTCATAAGCAGAAAATGTTCCTTTCTTATTACGTTTATATCTCCGGTTACAGTTACAAAAATATCTCCTATTTTTGAAGCGTCGCTTATGGGCAAAACTTCAAAGCCATCCATGGTTGCCTCAAGCGCACGTAAGGGATTAACTTCAACAACTATTACTTTTGCACCTAGCCCCTTAGCGCGCATTGAAAGTCCTTTTCCGCACCAGCCATAACCGCAGACAACGAAATTAGTTCCGGCAACAAGTTTGTTTGTCGCGCGGATTATTCCATCCATGGTGGATTGTCCTGTTCCATAACGGTTATCAAAAAGATGTTTGGTGAGCGCGTCATTGACCGCAATGATTGGATAACGCAGTTTGTTTTCTTTCGCCAGCGCACGTAACCGTATAACTCCGGTAGTTGTTTCTTCGGTGCCGGCAATTATATTGCTGTGTTCTTGCGGGTTTCTTTGATGTATTGTGCTGACTAAATCCGCGCCATCATCCATTGTTATTTCAGGTTTTGAATCTAAAACTGCTTTTATATGGTTGTAATATGTTTTAGTATCTTCGCCTTTTATTGCGAAAACGGAAATCCCCGAATTTTTAACCAGGGAGGCGGCAACATCATCCTGTGTGGATAAAGGGTTAGAAGCGCAAAGAAAAACTTTTGCTCCGCCTTCTTTCAGCACCTGCGCCAGGTGCGCTGTTTCAGTCGTAACATGCAGGCAACAGGCAATCGTCAGGCCTTTAAGCGGTTTTTCTTTCTTAAATCTTTCTTTGATTAATTTAAGAACAGGCATGTCATTGCTTGCCCATTCTATGCGAAGTTTCCCCCGCTTTGCCAGATTAATATCTTTAATATCGTAAGTCATATGCTCCTCTCTTATTACACAGATTATCACAGATTTGTAAGCGGATGATCGCAGATGAATTTATCTGCGATCATCTGTGATTTCTTATCTGCGGTCATCTGTGTTTCATAGTTTTGCCGCAGCTTTTTTAAGTATTGCTGCCTTATCTGTGCGTTCCCAGCTAAATTCCGGTTCCTGCCTTCCAAAATGGCCGTAGCAGGCGGTCTTGCGATAAATAGGCCTTAGTAAATCCAGGGTTTTAATCATTCCCTTCGGCGTTAAGTCAAAGTTTTCTGTTATAAGCTTGACAATTGCGCTATCTGAAATTTTGCCGGTACCGAAAGTATCTACGAATACCGAGAGAGGTTCTGCTTTGCCGATTACATAAGCAACGTGTATCAGGCATTTATCAGCAATTTGCGCTGCAACGATATTCTTTGCAACATATCTTGCCATATACGCAGCCGACCGGTCAACTTTGGTAGGGTCTTTTCCGCTGAATGCTCCACCGCCGGATGCAACCATTCCTCCGTAGGTATCTACCACTATTTTACGTCCGGTCATTCCGGTATCTGATTGTGGCCCGCCTATTACAAACTTTCCGGTTTCATTAATGTAATATTTGGTATTTTTATCTATATACCCTTTTAAAATCGGTTTGGCAATTGTTTCTATAATTTCCTGTCGCGCTTTCTCTGTAATTCTTTTCTTGTCTTTTTTCGGGTCCAGTATGCTTTCTGTGTGCTGGCAGGCAAGAACGACAGAATCAACTCTTTTTGGGTGGCCATCGTGGTATTCGACTGTTACCTGCGATTTTCCATCAGGCCCCAGATATTTTAATATGTTTTCATGGCGCACGTCAGCCATGCGCTTTACCAGCTTATGCGCCAGCATAATCGGAAGAGGCATGAGTTCTTCTGTTTCTTTGCAGGCGTATCCAACCATCATTCCCTGGTCGCCTGCTCCGCCGGCATCTACCCCTTGGGCAATATCCGGAGATTGGCTGTTAATCGTATTTATAATAGCGCAGGTATGATAATCGAAACCGTACTTCGGATCATCATAGCCTATCTGCTTTATGATTTCACGCGCTAATCTGTGTATGTCAATATAAGCTGTAGTTGTTATTTCTCCGCCTACCATAAGAAGGCCCATAGTGACAAATGTTTCGCATGCGACTCTGCCTGTGGGGTCATGTTTAAGCACTTCATCGAGCACGCCGTCAGAAATCTGGTCGCATAACTTATCCGGATGGCCTTCAGCAACTGACTCAGAAGTAAAATAGAACTTCATTCCCGTACCTCCTTTAATATTAACTGTTCGTAACTGTATTATTTTTTTCCAAAGTTTTCTCTTCCAAAACTGTTTTGCTGTCGGCACTTTGCGCATTGTTTTCTACAACGGCATTTGCTTCAGCATTAGTTTCGGTTATCGCTTCTTTGGATGCTAAAATCATAAATTCTTCAAGTTTGGGAAGATCTTTAAGCGCATTAAGCCCGAAATATTCAAGGAATTTTCTTGTAGTTACGTAAAGAAACGGCCTGCCTGGCACTTCCTTCCTGCCTTCGATTTTTATAAGCCCCAGGTCTGTAAGGTGTTTCATTACTCCGTCAATGTTTACTCCGCGAATAGACTCTATTTCCATTCTGGTTATAGGTTGTTTATAGGAAATAATAGCCAGTGTTTCCAGCGAGGGCACTGAAAGTTTCTGCTTTCCCCTTTCGCGGTACATTTTCTTAATCCACATTTCATTTTCCGGAGAAGAACACATCTGGTAGCCCCCGGCTATCTTTACAATTGAGATACCGCTGGCCCTGTTTGCGTAATCAGTTATCAATTCCTCGAGCGCTTCTTCGATTGCTTTTTTCTCAACATTGAGTATTTCATTCAGCTCTTCAATCTCGATTGGTTTTTCGTTAACAAAAAGCAGGGATTCAGCGATTGATTTTATTTTATTCCTATCAAGAGGCAAACTTTCCTGTTTTTCCATATTTATAATTTATTGCAAGGTTTTATTTACGTTGCCGGTAAATTTCGTTTAAAAGGTCTTCAGTATTGTCTATTTCTGGCCGGGCGCCCAGCGCCTTTTTTACCATCTCTTCTATTTCTTTGGCGCTATACTGAAGGCGCTTTAAAATGTTAGAAGCCTCTTCGACTATTTCTTTTTTTACAGGATTTTTTTTGCATTCTTCACCGCGCATTAACGCAAACCTGCCTACTTTGCCCTGCAAGGTAGCAATAATTTGTTTTGCTTTTTGCATGCCTATCCCCTCGAGGCTTTTTAAAAAGTTAAGGTCGCCGTCTTCAATTGCCTGGGCGATTTGTGAAATCGGCTTCTCAAAAGCTTTAAGCGCTACTTTTGGCCCTATTCCTGATATGCTGATAAATTTTTCGAAAAACTCTTTTTCAAGTTCGTCCACAAAACCAATCATAACAGGAATGCCTCTATTCTTATCCATATTAAAATAGTGATATACAACCAGTTCGACAGTCCCATTATCATTTTTCAATAAGCGGCTTGAAACCGTTGAAGGCGTATTGATTTCGTAACAGATGCCCCCAACATCAATTATTGCTTTATTTTCTTCTTTTCTAATTAATTGCCCGCGTATCTTTGCTATCATTGTATAATAATATCCAGATTTTTTACCCACGCTACCTGCCGCCTGCGGCTTGGCGGTGCGGGGTTTCGCTTTGTCGTAGAAAGTAAGGCTCTCACTTTTTCTTCATGCGAAAACGCAACGGCCAGGGAAAACGCATCAGCCGTGTGGTCTGAAATAAAACTTTTTCCAGTTATATTTTCCGCCATACGCTTAACGCGTGAAGAATCTGCGCTGCCTTTTCCTAAAAATGCTTTTCTTGCACGGGTTGGCGAATATTCAAAAAGTTTAATCCCTTTCTGCTCGGCAAGCACAACAACCACGCCTCTTACTTGCGCAAGTATCCCTAAAGTCAACGGATGTTTATAGTGCGAATAAAGTTTTTCAAGAGCTAAGACTTGCGGTTTATATTCTTCTATTTCTTTTTCCAGTTTTTCGTAAATAAACGCAAGTTTTTGCGCGAATGTCTGTTTTTTTGTTGTCTTTATTTCACCTTCTTTTATCAGCCTTACTTCTGTGTTTTTTGTTTCACAGATAACATAACCGCTTACCTGAAGGCCAACATCGACAGCACAAACTACCATTTTTATTTACGGCATTTCAGCTGCAATTTGCTCAAGCAGCTCATCGGAAATATCGAAATTAGCATGTACTTTCTGAACGTCTTCCTGTTCTTCCAGGGCTTCAATAAGTGAAAGCAATTGTTTTGCGTCAGAAGCCGCTGTTACCTTTGTTTTTGAGCTCGGCACCATGGTTATCTCTGCTTCCTCTGTTTTTATATTCTTGGCCTTAAGCGCTTCTTTCAGTTGTTCAAAGTCTTTAGGGTCGCAAAAGATTTCATAATTTTTTTCGCCAACCTGCACATCTTCTGCGCCTGCATCTAGGCTTATTGAATAAAGCTCATCTTCGTTTTTTATCTGGCTTTTTTCTATGAGAATATAACCTTTTTTCTTGAACATCCAGGAAACGCTTCCACTGCCTGCCATGTTGCCGCTTTTTTTAGAAAAAATATTGCGTATTTCCGCAGAGGTTCTGTTTTTATTGTCGGTAAGAGTTTCAACTATTAATGCAGCGCCTCCGGGGCCATAGGCTTCAAATATACAGCTTTCATATGTTACGCCTTCGAGTTCGCCGGTTCCTTTTTTTATGGCCTTCTCGATATTATCTGAGGGCATGTTTGCTGTCCGTGCCCTGTCTATTGCGGTCCTAAGTCTCGCGTTTGTATCGGGTTTTCCTCCGCCTTCGCGCGCCGCAACAGTTATTTCTCTTATTAGTTTTGTAAAAAGTTGGCCGCGCTTTGCGTCAGCTGCCCCCTTTTTATGCTTAATACTTGCCCATTTTGAATGACCGCTCATGATTACCTCCTGTGAATTTTATTGTCAAATCAAAAATCCCACAGCTTCGCTTGCCAGTTTGTCAGCATCTGTGTTTTTTTCTCTTTCGATGTGGGTTATACTGAATTTAGTAAATTTTGAAACAATATTTTTTGCAAGCACGAAAAGCGGATATATGTTTTTATTTTTTACCTTAAAATTTCCGTTTAGCTGCTCGCAGAGAAGCTTGCTGTCAGAAAAAACTTCTACTTCCCTTTCTGTCATGCCGAGGACTTCGGTAAGCGCAAAAATAAAAGCCATATACTCCGCAAAATTATTGGTTTGTATACCCAGATAAATACCATTTTTTTTAACCAGGTTATTGTCCCGATAAATTAAATAGCCTATGCCGACGTTACCGGGATTGCCTGCACTTGCCCCGTCTATAAAAATTTTAATCATAGGCTGAAATCCTCCGGCAGGTATAGAATGCGCACGCAGCTTTCGCAAAGAACAAGCTGATCATACATTTTTATTTCATTCACTTTTTGGGAAGTTACCCGCATGTTGCACGCACCGCAGTTTTCAGTATCAATATTTACCGCAGCCATGGCGCATCCATAACGGGTTTTTATCAATTTTTCGTATTTGGCTAAAATATTTTTATCGATGTCTTTGGCTAAATTGCTTTTTTTCTCTTCGAGGCCTTTTATTTTAGCGTCAATCTCAGTAAGTTCATTTGTCAACTTAGCTTCTATCTCTTTGTATTTTTTTTCTTCGTTTGCAAGCGCTCCTTTTTCTTCCTTAGCTTTTTTATCCGCCGCTTCTATTTCATCCATCGCCCTTAAGACATCTTCCTCAAGTATAGAAACGTCAGCCTTAATAGAAGCTATTTCTGTAAGTTTCGCCTGATACTCTTTGTTGCTTTTTAACTGAAAAAGCTGTCCCTGCGCTTTTTTTACATTTTCTTCTTTTGCCGCGAGATCAAGTTCTTTTTCTTTTTTCTTTACTTGTAGTTGTTTTAACTTTTCAGAAAATACTTCGAAATCCTTTTTCCTGTTCTCAAATTCATTTTTTAAGGTTTCCAAAGCATTTGGTATTTCTGCTTCTTTTTTTGACTTAAGATTATACACCTGTGTATCGACGTCCTGCAGTTGAATTAACTTGTAGATCTCGTCTTTTAAGGCCACGTAATTAGCCCTCCTTATATTTTGCAAAACAAAATAAGTAAATTTTTTCTGTCTCGTATTTTCAAATGGGCACAGCCTGAATCGAACAGGCGACCTTTGCGATGTGAGCGCAACGCTCTAACCAACTGAGCTATGTGCCCGCTTGCGCCGTGCTCCAAGCAATCCAACGATGGGCCCGCAGGGATTCGAACCCCGGACCAATTGATTATGAGTCAACTGCTCTAACCAAACTGAGCTACGGGCCCACTAAATGTTAACGTCTTTATTATCAATCGGTTGCAACATAGCAGGAACTTTTTCATTTGTTTCAGAACTCATAACTTCCTGCAAATTTCCTGCATTTTTAGGCTCGCTCATAACAAATTTTTGAACAAGTGCATTAACTGCTTTCTTTTTATGGTCAGGCGACAGATGAGCGTATCGTAAGGTCATCTGAGGTGACTTATGGCCAAGTAACTCTCTTACGGTATTTAGATCAACGCCAGACATTACTAATTGTGAAGCAAACGTATGCCTTAAATCGTGGAAACGAAAGTCTAATATACCAGATTTCTTTAAAGCTGTAAAGAACGATTTCCTGACATTTCCATAAGGTTTACCATCTTTATTGCAGAATATATAAGGAGACTTAGGATGTTTCCTGACCCTGATGAGTTCGGTCTTAACTATCTCATTCATTGCTACTTCCCGGCGCTCGTTATTCTTAGTTTGATAAAGATAAATAATATCTCGTTTAAAATCAACATCGTGCCACTTAAGATTTAGAATCTCTCCTTTACGCATGCCGGTATGTAAAGCCACTATTACAATTGGTCGTAAATGCCTTGAACAATTTGCCAATAATTTCACAACTTCCTCTTTTTCAAGATAACGTAAACGTTTGTTATTTTCTTTAAATAATTTGACCTTTCGTACTGGATTGTCCTGCGTCTTGCCCCATTCAATAGCGCGGTTAAACATAGACTTTAGCCAGGCAAGGTCTCTATTTACTGTAGCAACCGTAACTCCATCTTTGATTCTTTCTGCTTTAAACTTTTCTATATCTTCGGAAGTTATTTCATAAAGATGTTTTTTGGCAAAAAATCTTTTTAATGTTTTTATGCTGTTAATATCGAATTTAAAAGTCCTATGATTGGGCTTGCAATATATTTCAAGATAATGTTGCGCAAAATCTTCAAAGGTAATTTTTTCTTCTCGTTTTATATCAAGATATTTATTTTCTGCAATTTCAGTCAACCTTTTATGCAAAACTGCTTCGGCTAATTTTTTATCTTTACCGATAGTCTCTTGCCTCCTTTTACCATTTACGGCATAAACTATATAATACGAAGTACCTCTTTTTCCGTTATATTTATATACCGGCATATTACGACCTCTTTTCAGTTTTTATATTTTTTAAACAATTCTCTATTTCTTTTAAAGCTAATTTAGAAGGTCTGGAGTGTTTATTTTCCCACCTGTTGACCGTACAGAAATCAACACCAATTTTTTCAGCAAATTGCTCTTGGGTCAATTTTAATTTTTTACGGATTAGTTTTATATCTGGTAGGGCCATTTTAGATTTGTTTTATTGACTATAGCATACGCTATATTATCTTGTCAAGCGTTTTTCAGCTACAAACGCATCAACGCTTTTTATCTCATCTCTTTTAAACCACTTATCTATCTCTTCTTTGTCAAATTTCGTTAGCCGGCTTTTCTTTATAAAAGGAATTTTCCGTTGTCGGATCCAAAGATAAATAGTATAAACGCTAAGCCCGGTATATTCTGATAATTCTCTTGGCGATAGATAGCGTTTATCCATAAAATTATTTAGGCCTTATTGTTAGGATTTACTGTTTTGTAATAATAAATTGCCTGTTTTGGCATATGAAACCGTGTTCATCTCACAAATAGTCTAAACCTGCCTTTTTTTGGAAAAAGTGCCTCTACAATGCCCTTTTTTGCAAAAAACCAGCGTCTCAATTAACAGTTTTGAAGACATAGACCTTGAGCCCGTACTTTATATGGCTTAGGGGCCAGTTTTTTACGTTTTGGGTTCTTACCTAATCTATAAAGCCAAAGAAAACATTGATAATATCGGCATAGCCTTAGTTCTTTTTTAGAGAAACCACTGCAATCAAGGCATTTTTGTTTTATAGCCTTTACCGGGGTTAATTTTGAAGGTTGTTTTTTACCAAATCTAAAGGGATACAGGAAACAACTGGAATCCGGGCAAAGAAATACTTCTCTCTTTTGATTATTCATACAATAGCGACAATACTGTTTAATCGAGCTCAGCGGCCGCATTTTTATAAAAAAGATATATTCTTTTAATTTTTAAAACCCCCTATAGAGACTTATAGACTAGATACTCCCTTAGAGACTAATATTAGGCAAAATCCATAGAATATGGACTCACTGAGTCCATAAAATATGGATTCTTAACGGTCCATAATTTATGGATTCTTAAGTCTTGTTTTTTTGTACCTGCCACTATAAGAGTCTCTAAGCACATAACCTTTTTTATTTGTTTTTATGGTTTTGGAAGAATAAAAGCTAAGGTAGCTTACAAACTCTTGGGTGGGTCTGGTTGCTAGTCTATAATACGGGATCCTTTTCCTTTTGGTTTTCTCAACTAGTCCGGCAAAGATAAGCTGTTTTATACAGCTTGAGACTTGCTGGGGGAAAAGTTCCCCTTCTCGAGCTATTTGATGGCGATTATATCTTCCAGTAAAGCTATGGTAATCAGCATGGCGAAAAAGGATCAATAAAACCTTTAATATATTCTTACTAAATACATTGATAGCTCCTAAATCAACAAACCAATGGAAAAATTTTGAAAAGCTGGAATTTCCGTTTATAAGGCAAAGGGTATATTTAAAATAATATGGGTTCTTAAGAAGGTAAAAGTAAAGCTGTAGTGTTTGGCTATAGATACCTAAGGCGTAGAGATCCGTTTCCTCTGTTGGTACTGCGTTAAGTAACGTATTCATATATTTATCTTTACAGGCAAATGGCTAAAAACAAAAAAAGGGGCTGATTTCTTGAGTAACTGTGCTCAAGAAACCAGCCCCCTGGTTTTTCCAATAGGACTGTACTATTCAAACTGCCAAATTGTTGTTTACAGTGTTTAGTATATAACATAACCTTATGTTGTCAATGTTTTTTAAAAAGGCTCAAAAAAGAAAAAGGGCTGGCATTTCTGAGATTATTCCCAGAAAGACCAGCCCTTTGGTTCTTCCAATAGGACCGCGATCATTTAAAACCAGATTGTCAATAACAGTTTTACTATTGCACTAATTCTTTATTCTGTCAATAATTTATTTTAGCCCTGTTTCTCTCAATGATATTCTTTATTCTCAACTGCTTTCGCCGTTTTTGCCGCGGTAGCCTTTTTGGCGGTTTTGCCAAAAACCCTGACGAAGGCTACCGCATACATTCGC